>OCLA01000019.1_pt1 | contig 69635 bp, 67 predicted proteins | sample 1502811 | NCBI WGS metagenome assembly OCLA01 (sample SAMN00990124, study PRJEB22392) | human gut metagenome
GCGACCTAATATCTTTGTTTAAAAATAAAATCTCCCCTCTACTAGCTCTTATCATCCCGCATAAGCAATAAAGAAGTGTTGACTTTCCTGAACCAGAAGGTCCCATAATCGCTATTGACTCAGACTTTTTTAATGATAAAGATATATCTTTTAAAATATAGTTACTTCCATCAAAAGTATGGTAAAGGTTTTTTACTTTAATAACCTCCATAAAATCATCTCCAATTTTAAAGAAATAAGACCACCAAAATTATAATTAACTTAAAGGCGGTCTTATTATTTAATAGTTTCTTTCATTATTTAGGACTAACTTTAAGCAATTGCTATTTGGCTTATAGCATTGAAACTACTGTTTTAACCAGATTTTCTAGAAACTACTTTACTTTCGTTAGCCTTCATTTCTTGTAGTTTAAGTATTTTATTTGACATTGCATTTCACCTCCCATTATAACCACCTCGGCTCAAAAACCTACTGCGTACAAACTTCATGAAACCATGAAGAATAGTCTAACAATCCTATGTATTAAAATTATGATTTTAAAATATAGGATTGTTAGAATCTATATCAAAACTCATATATGTATCCCATTTATATATATCATATTTAGGCAATACAAAAGGTTCCTCTGCCTTTTGTATTTTTGTGAAAAAATCATTAACATCGTGCATATAATCTAAATATCTAAAGTCCATGATATCCACAGTTACAACCTCTATCTTGTATTCAATTTTAATTACTACTCTTTATTTTGATAATATTATTTCGCTTAATATTTGTCAAGAATTATTTTAAATTTATAGAAAATTATAAATAAAGATTTTTTAGATACATTTTTACAATTTATTGCAAACAAAAAGACCCTGTTTCCAAGGTCTTTGTAAAAATAATATAAAATTATCTTTTTGAGAATTGAGGAGAACGTCTTGCTTTTTTAAGACCGTATTTCTTTCTTTCTTTCATTCTCGGATCTCTTGTCAAGAATCCTGCCTTTTTAAGAACTGATCTGTATTCAGGATCAACTTCAAGAAGTGCTCTTGCAACACCATGTCTAACAGCACCAGCTTGTCCTGAATATCCACCTCCAACTACTTTGACAATTACATCAAAAGATGACTCGGTATCAGTAAGTTCAAGTGGTTCTTTTGCAACTGTTCTTAGAGTTTCATAATCAAAATATTCTTCAATATCTTTTCCATTAATTGTAAATTTTCCATTGCCAGGTAGAAGTCTAACTTGAGCGATGGATTTTTTTCTTCTTCCAGTACCTCTGTATTGTATAGTATCCATTCTTACCTCCAATTAAATTTCATAAACTTCAGGTGATTGAGCAGCATGTGGATGTTCACTACCTGCATAAACTTTTAGTTTTTTAATCATCTTTCTGCCAAGTCTATTCTTAGGAAGCATTCCCTTAACAGCAAGTTCAATAACTTTTTCAGGTCTTTTTTCCATCATTTCAGAATAAACAATTTCTTTTCTTCCGCCTGGATATCCAGTGTGATATGCATGAATCTTTTGATTCATTTTGTTACCTGTCAATACAACTTTGTCTGCATTAATTACAATAACATAGTCCCCACAGTCCACATGTGGTGTATAGATAGGTTTTTTCTTTCCTCTTAATATACTTGCAATTTCAGATGCTACTCTACCAAGTACTTTTCCTTCAGCATCAATTACATACCATTTTCTTTCAACTTCATTTGCTTTAGCCATGTAGCTTTTCAATGAATTTTCCTCCTAAATAGTTTAAAAATTATTCCGGGGCTTTTTAAACATGACCTATATTTTAGACTAGAAAGCCTCTCTTGTCAATATTTATGGGGAATTTTTTATAAATTTATTAGTTTTATTTTTATAAAACTTCTCTTTCTTTTGCTATATTCTCATTTTCAAGAGGAGTTTTATAAATTGAATCCTTTTTGAATTTTTCAATTTGTTTTTTAACTCTGTTTACAGATGCAACAGTACCAACTCCAGCTATACAACCCCCAGGGCAAGCCATTCCTTCAAGGAGGTATCCATCCAACTTGCCAGCCTTTGCAATTTTTAGCATCTTCATACATTCAGAAAGTGTGTGAGCCCCTTGGATGTGAATTTCTTTATCTGGTTTCATTTTTTCTGCAACAACCTTAACAGATTCGGCAACACCACCAGCAATTGGATATCCTCTACCTAGCGCAGAGCCGTCTTCAACATCTTCTTCAACTTTTATTTCTGAAGGTTCAACATTCTTTGCTACGAACATTCCCATTAACTCTTCAAAAGTAATCACAAAGTCTACATCACTTTTTACTTTTGTATCAATCGCTTCTAACTTTTTTGAAGTACAAGGGCCAATAAATACAACTACCGCATCTGGGTCTTGCTCTTTTATGTGATTTGCAGTATATCTCATTGGAGATCCTGAATCTGAAACCTGTTCAAAAAATTCTGGGAACTCATTTCTAATCATAAGAGTCCAAGAAAAACAACAGCTTGTACCCATAAAAGGTATATCTTCTGGCACTCTCTCTAGGTATTCCTTTGCTTCGTGAAGAGTCGTAAGGTCTGCTCCAAGTGCAACTTCGATTACATCTTCAAATCCAAGTTGTTTTATGGCTTCTATTATTTGCTCAGCACTTGTGTTTGCACCAAATTGTCCTACATATGAAGGTGCTATGGCTCCATAAACTTTTTTGCCCGATTTAATTGCCTTTATAAGTTGAAAAATTTGTGTTTTGTCAGATATTGCTCCGAAAGGGCAAACTGTAATACATCTTCCACATGCCACGCATTTATCATGGTCTATTTCTGCTCTCCCATATTCATCTGATGAAATTGCATTTACTCCACAGGCAGCTGCACATGGTCTTTCATATTTTACAATTGCATTATATGGACAGGCTTCTTCACATCTGCCACATCTTACACATTTTTCTTTATCAATTATAGTCCTATCTTTTCCCATTGAAATTGCATTTACTGGGCACACATTTATACACGGATGTGCAATACATTTCCTACAATTATCAGTAGTATAAAAAGATTTTGTTGGGCAAGATTCACAGCCAAATTTTATAACATTTATAAGTGGTTTTTGATAAGCATTAGTATCTATATCAACTTCATCAAACCCATCAGTAACTTTTTTAAAAACTCCTATCTCTCTAACATCAAGGCCCATTGCAAGTCTAAGCCTTTCATCTACAACTGCTCTTTCTCTAAATATATCATTTCTATACTTTGCAACTTCTCCAGGCACAATTCTATAACTGGAATCCTCAAGAGCAGAAATATCTAAATCATTATAAGCAATTCTTGCAACTTCTGCAAAAACTTTTCTTCTTATGTCAACAAGTGTTCCATAAATTTCTTTCATTTTTTCCCTCTATCTCAAATTCTCAGTTTGCTAATAATTTTTGCACTCACTTCTTGAGCAGTCGCTTTTAGCATTATCTCGTCATCTACAATTACAACAGGTGATGCTTCATTTTTGTGAATTTTGCAATAATCTAAACAATGTGCAAACTCAATTTCTAAATTCTCAGCTGAGCAAAGTTCTGAATCTGGTCCACATAAATGCTCTTGCAAATATTCCACAGCATCGTATATAGCGTTAGCCCCCATAAGGGTACATCTAGCACCCATACAAATAGTAACTTTCATATATCCTCCCTCTTCTTCACTAAACCTAATGATAGTTTAACATTTAACAATTTATTCTTCAATCTTCATTATAATTAATTTAAATAATTCTATTAATTAATGTTACAATATAAATGAGGTGTTGAATGGAAATTCTAAAAGCATTGAAAAATATTGAGTTATTTAAAAATCTAAATGATTGTGAATTAAATGAAATTAAAAAATTTATGTCTGATATAAAATATTATCCAAGCAGAACTACAATATTTAACGTTGGGGACAAAATTAATAATTTTGGAATTCTATTAAGTGGTCAAATTGAACTTGCAATTGATGATGACTTTGGCAATAAAACTATACTTTCAAAATTATCTGCACCAGCACTTTTTGCAGAATCAGTGCTTATACAAAATATAGAAGAAATTCCTCTTTCTGTTGAAAGCACTGTGTATACAGAAGTGATTTTCTTTGACTACAATTCCTTTAAAGAAAGTTCATCAATTTCAAAAGAAAAAGTCAACGACAATTTAATAAAAATCTTGGCAAATAAAAATTTATTTATGCGCGACAAATTAAATCTATTATCTCTTCCATCTACTCGAGCAAAAATTTTATACTTTCTATCTAATGAATCTAGAAAAAATCATTCAAAATATTTCACAATTGACTTTAATATTACAGAACTTGCACAATTTTTAAATTTAAATCGTTCTTCTCTTTCAAGAGAACTTTCAAAACTGAAAAAGGAAGGTCTTATTGACTACGACAACAAAACCTTCCGCATTTTATAGTTAATTTATTTTCTATTTTGATGTGCTATTCTTGCAGATGCCGCTGCAGCTATTGCTGCCACTAAATCATCTGCAAAAGTAGTAACTCTTTCTTCCTTTTTCTTTTCATCTAAATCTTTTATAATTCCAATTTTTTTCTTATCAAGATATCCAAAATTTGTAAGCCCAATGGTTCCATACATATTTATAATGCCAAGAGTTAAAATTTCATCAACTCCATAAAGCCCTTCATCATCATATATAATTGATTGGATAGGCTCTGGAAGCTTTCCTTCATTTGCCAAATCATCTAAGGCAAGTCCTGTAAGTATTGCATGAATTGCTTCTCTTTTTCTGATTACGCTCTCAACACTTTCAAGGCATCTTTCCAAACTCAAATTTTCAATATACTCCCCTTGAAGAACTTGAACAAGTTTTGCTATTTCAATTAATTCAACTCCAAAATCTTCGAGTCTTTTTACAGTTTCATTATAAAGCTCTTCACTATCGTATTTATAAATACTTCCCTTCACAAATCCTCCTATTTAATATTTCTTCTTCTACTTCTAACTCTACTTCTTCTAATAATTTTTGCTCTGGAAATTTTTATGCTAAAGCCATAAATAATACCAGGTATAAGTGCAGCTACTAAAAGACTAAATCCATTGTACTTAATTCCCAAAACTTTTATTGAATAAACTTCTGGCATAAGAAAAAACTCAAGGGGAAACTTCCAATAACTTCCACCCACAGAAGTGCTGAAAATTTTTGTCCCAAGTCCCAAAAATCCAAGTCCAAACAATATAAGACCAATTAAAATAATTAAATTGCCAGCAAAAAAATCCAAACTTTTTGCATTTCTCTTAGAAAGTAATTTTCCAAAATTAAAATACAAAACAAAAATTACAGCTACTACAATTAGTTTGAAAAAAATATTTCCATAAACCAATCTTCTAACAGAATCACTTAAATTTATGAGAGCTGCCAAAAGAAAAGTTATAAAAACTATCAAAATGTGAAAAATTAAACCTCGTGTGTTATTCCTCATGTCAACCCCTAGTCTTTAATATATTCCTTGGCACTGTCAGTGTAATTCAATTTCATATTTTCATCTACCCAAATAATTGCTGAATTAGTTTTTTTTGCCAAACTTTCTATTTCTTCATTGGAAGAATTAAAAGCAGCTGTTGACAAAAAATCACACAATCCCGAATTTTTATTTATAACCGTAACTGACTTTAATCTCCTAGATGGTTTTAAAGTATCCGGATCTATAATATGGCAATACCTAGTTCCATCAACTTCAAAATATCTTTGATAATCACCACTTGTGACAGCAGAAGTATCCTTTAACTTCATCGTTAGAAGAATAGAATTTTCATTTTCTAAATCAGGATTTTGAATTCCAATACTAAAAAATTCACGTCCATCTCCAGGACTTCCTATTATCCTAACATTTCCCCCAGCAGATATTATCCCAGAAGTAACTCCTCTTTCTTCCAATTCTCTTGCCACAATTTCAGTTGCATAACCCTTAGCAGTAGCACCAAGATCGAGCTTCATACCCTCTTTTTCGAGATAAACTTCTTTTTTTTCTTCATTAAGCTTTATATTATTAATATTTGTAAGAGCACGCAATCTTTCTAATTCACTATTCTTTGGAAGAGTAGATCCCTTTATTTCTTTCACTTCAGAAGCAGTTTTTCCACTTTCATATAATTCTCTATAACTATTCCAAAGTTCAGTCACTGGTCCGATAGCAACATCTGTATTGTGTGAAATAATATTATTATCATCAATAGAATTCTTTATTAAATTAAATAAAACATCACCAACTACAACACCCTTAATACCAGCATTGTCATTTATAGTTTTTACATTTGTTATCCCATCATAGTTTTTATAATTATCAAAAAGTTTGTGAAGTTCTTCAAATCTCTTTTTAGTATATTGCAAATTCTTCTCTGCGAAATCTTTATCATCAGAATAAATTGCAACATCTACAACAGTGTCAAAAGTTTCATAAAATTCCAAATCATATTTTTCAATATTCCCAGAAACTTTAGACCCACTATCTTTAGCATTATTACTACTAATATTTACATTATTTCCATTTTTAATTTTCTGATTATTGTTTTTATTGCAACCTGTAAAAATTAAAATGCTACACATAATCACAATTAAAAAGTTTTTCCTCATAATATCACCTCTTACATGATACCATTTAGAGATATCTCTTTACAATAGAGGATTCATACCAATTATTTTTAAAATTCGCTTTAACACAACTAAATTTTTTCACATTTCATTAAAAATAAAAAGAGGTCACAAATAAATGCAACCTCTCAAAATTTACAATTTTTAAAAGAAAATTAAATTTCAGCTTTAATTTTCTTTTCTCTTTCAATTGATTCAATTAATTTTGGAACAACTGCGTTAATATCACCAACTACACCAAGATCAGCTATTTCAAAAATTGCTGCTTCTGGGTCTTTATTAACTGCTATGATAAGATCAGAATCTTCCATACCTGCAACGTGTTGGATTGCTCCAGAGATACCCATTGCAAAATAAAGTTCTGGTCTTACAGTTTTACCAGTTTGTCCAACTTGGTGATCTTTTGTAATCCAACCAGAGTCAACTGATGCTCTTGATGCAGAAATTTCTGCTTCCAATGTATCAGCAAGTTCTTGAAGTGGTTTAAATCCTTCTGGTCCACCAATTCCACGTCCACCTGATACTAAGATTTTTGCTTCTGTAATATCTTTCTTTTGAGATTCTTGTTTAGAAATTTCTTTTATTTCTACATTCATATCAGAGTCATCAAATTCAACTTTAAATTCTTCAATTTCACCTTTTCTTGAACCATCAGAATCAAGTGCTTGCATAACTCCTGGTCTAACTGTTGCCATTTGTGGTCTAAAGTCTTCGCAAAGAATTGTTGCCATTAGATTACCACCAAAAGCAGGTCTTGTCATCATTAGGTTTTTAGATTCTTCATCTATTTCAAGTTTTGTACAGTCAGCAGTAAGTCCTGTGTGAATTCTTGCTGCAAGTCTTGGAGCAAGGTCACGACCTATTGATGACGCACCGTAAATTACGATTTCAGGATCTTTTTCTTTTATGATTTGTGTAATTGCTTTTGCATATGGTTCTGTAACATATTCTTTAAGCATTTCATCTTCTACTACAATAACTTTATCTGCTCCGTGTTTTATAAGAATTTCTGCATGATCTTTTACTTTTTCGCCAAGTAACATTGCAACAACATTTTGTCCTAGAGCATCGGCAAGTTCTCTTGCCTTTCCTAAAAGTTCTATTCCAACTTTTTCAAGTTGATTATCTCTTTGTTCTATAAATACAAATACATCTTTACTCATTTTTAAACCCCCAATTAGATAATATACTTTTCTTGAAGTTTAGCAACGATAGCTTGAGCTGCTTCATCTGCAGTAAGGTCTGTTAAAAGAACTCCTTTACCTTTACCTTGTTTAGGGAAAGATTTTTTAACTTTTGTAGGTGATCCCTTGAGTCCTATGTTTGCCATATCTAACTTGTCTTTAATATCTTCAAGTCCCCAAACTTTGATTTCTTTTTGATAAGCTTCAAAAACCTTACCAATTGTCATATATCTAGGTTCAGCTAATTCTGCAATAGCAGTAATTAAGCATGGGAATTTAACATCTATAATGTGATATCTGTCTTCAAATTGTCTTTTTACAGTAACACCTTTCTTATCATCGTCAAGTTTTAGTTCTTCAACATAAGAAACTTGTGGAACTCCAAGATGTTCTGCAATTTGTGGTCCAACTTGTGCAGTATCTCCATCAATTGCTTGTCTACCACAAACAACAATATCAAAATCAATATGTTGTAAAGCAGCAGTAATTGTGCATGAAGTTGCCCAAGTATCAGCTCCACCAAAAGCTCTATCACTTACAAGAATTGCTTCGTCTGCTCCCATTGCAAGTGCTTCTCTTAATGCCATTTCAGCTTGTGGAGGTCCCATTGATACTACAGTTACTTTCACATCATCAGGATTTTCATCTTTAAGTCTTAGAGCAATTTCAAGACCTGATTTATCATCAGGGTTAATTATACTTGGAACACCTTCTCTAATAAGAGTGTTTGTAACAGGGTCAAGTCTAACTTCATTAGTGTCAGGTACTTGTTTAATACATACTAATATATTCATCTATAATACTCCTTCCGATTATTTAACGCCCATCCAGCCAGATACAACCATCTTCATTACTTCAGATGTACCTTCATAAATTTCAGTAATCTTAGCATCTCTCATCATTCTTTCAATTGGATAGTCACGAGTGTAACCATAACCACCGAATAATTGAAGACATCTTCTAGTTATATCGCTAGCTGCGTCAGCTGCAAATAATTTAGCCATAGCTGCATAATGTCCATAAGCTTCCCCATGGTATTTTGCATCAGCTGCTCTATAAACTAAAAGTTGAGCTGCTTCTGCTGTAGATTTCATATCTGCAAGTTCAAATTGAGTATTTTGGAATTGAGAAATTCTTCTTCCAAATTGTTTTCTTTCAGAAGTGTATTTAACAGTTTCGTCAATTGCACCTTCAGCAATACCTAGAGCTTGTGATGCAATACCAATTCTTCCTCCATCAAGAGTTTTCATTGCAATCGCAAATCCTTTTCCTTCTCTTCCAAGAAGATTTTCCTTTGGTATTCTACAATCTTCAAAAATAAGTTCGCAAGTAGAAGATCCTCTAATACCCATCTTATCTTCTGGTTCACCAACAGTAAATCCTGGAGTTCCTCTTTCAACTATGAAAGCAGAAATTCCTCTTGTTCCTTTAGTTCTGTCAGTCATTGCAATTATAACAAATACATCAGCAAATCCTGCATTTGTTATAAAAATCTTAGAACCATTAAGTACATATTCATCACCATCAAGTACAGCAGTTGTTCTTTGTCCACTTGCATCAGTACCAGCACCTGGTTCAGTAAGTCCAAAGGCACCAATCTTTTTACCTGCTAATAAATCTGGTAAATATTTTTTCTTTTGTTCTTCTGTACCATTTTCATAAATTGGAGCACAACAAAGTGAAGTGTGAGCAGATACAATTACACCAGTAGTTGCACATTTTTTTGAAAGTTCTTCAACTGCCATTGAATAAGCTAAATAATCTGCACCTTGTCCACCATATTCTTTTGGAAATGGTATTCCGAAGAAACCATATTTGGCCATTTTTTTAACATTTTCCATAGGAACTTCTTCTGTTGCATCAACATCAGCAGCAACAGGTTCTACTTCAGTTTCAGCAAATGCACGATACATTTGTTGTAACAATAGATGTTCCTTGTCCATTCTAAAATCCATTTAAAATCCCCCTAACAATTATTCTAAAGAATGTTATTTAATTAACATACCACTGTTTCCATTATATCATTATGCGTTAGTTTTTCAAGCTTTCTTTTGTCAAAAAACTTTAATTAACCTTGTCTTAGCAATATTTTAAACTTGCAATTATAGTAAAATTTTATAAACAAATCATTCTTTATTACTTAAATTTTTGATTTTATTTAACTAAAAGTATTTAAACTTTTATAGATTTATAAATTACTTTTTTAATCTGCCATTTTTTCTTTTCTAAACTTTCTGAAAACATTTTTTAATTTCATATATCAAAGAAAATATTTTCATTAAATAAACTCTAGCATAATATAATAAAATTTCACCAAAATAAAAAGGCGGTCAACCCGCCTAATATTAAATATCTGCCTTAACAACAAGAACAGACTTTTTAGAATGATTTATAACTTTATTTGAAACAGATCCAAGAAGCGTTCTTGAAAAAGCACCAAGACCTCTGTTTCCCATTATAATAAAATCAACATCTTTTTCATCTGCAAACTTACAAATTTGTTCTCCAGGATTTCCTGAAGTGTAAAAAGTTTCTACATTAAAAGGATATCCACTTAAATCTGTTTCCGCGTTATTTAAAATCATTTCTGCTCTTTCAACATTTGCCTTGTCTATTTCAAGTGTGAAATTAAAATTAGCAGGATATTGTTCAAACACAGATGTTTCTGGAGTAACCGTCAAGATTAAAAGATCGGCTTCTAATTTTTCTCCCATCTCTCTTGCTACGTCAATAGACTTTTTTGAACTTTTTGATCCATCAATTGGCACTAATATCTTCATCTTTACCTCCTGTATCTTTTTATTATACATTTCGACATAATTATTATACCCTAAAAAATGAACTTTTAAAATATTATAGTAATTCTTTACAAAGATAAATTGCCTTCATTTTAAAAAATACAAAAATTGTTGACAAATATCAAAATAAGATTTACTATCGAACATTCCCTTTGTGCTAATGAGCTTAATTGATATAACTCTTTTATTTAAAACTAGAAAGAGATATGAATTTAAAAATTTACACATCTATGTGTTCTTTAGCTTTTTATTTTATGTCTCAGTAATTCTTTTTAAGAAAATAAATCCTGCTATTGCTATGTTAATGATGCCAAAAACTATAATGTATGTCTTAATTGTAATTAAACTGTATAAAATAATCATTTTAAAAGCGGCAAGGTTTCCCCTGCCGCCTTAATTAGACCTTAGTCCATCATAATTTAATTTTAAAGTTTATTTTAAACTTATTTCCAAACACTTGAATCTCCAGATTTAGAAGCTTTGTGTCCATTAGAAGCATCTAGAATTTCATAATATGCCCAGTGGCTCTTAGATACATCTGTAAATTTCTTTAGTGAACTTTCATTTACATCTGAAAGAGAACTTGATTTAGTATTTCTGCCAAATACTGAATTAAGAATTGTTACAGCTTCTGCTCTTGTTAGTTTTTGATCTGGCTTGAAAGTGCCATCTTTATAACCACTCACAATTTTATTTCCATAAAGTTCATTTATTGCATCAGATGCCCAGTGACCCTTTACATCTTTGAAAGAACCAGTTCCTGGATAACCATCTTTAACAAATACAGAAATCATTTGTGCAAATTCTGCTCTCGTAATGGAATTATTTGGTTTAAATGTATTGTCAGAATATCCCTTGATAAATCCTTTGGATACTGCAAAATTAATTTCATCAGAATACCAAGCGTCATTTGCATCTTTAAAGTCTGTCTTAGAATTCTTTGAAACTTCTTTTCCATCATTTACAAGTGTTACAAACATTCTAACAGCTTCTGCTCTTGTAACTTCTTTTTCAGGTTTAAACGTTCCATCAGGAAATCCTGCAATATAGCCAACTTGTTTTTCTGCATCAGTATCTACTGATGTACCTTCAACTTTGTATTCAGCAGTCTTTGCAACCTTATCAGATTCTTTTGATTCAACTTTAATAGTTTCGCCAGCTTTTAGTTCTCTATTTAAAGTGACATTGTATATACCAGTGTCACCTGCAGTTGCACTACCAAGTTTAACCCCGTTTGAATCATAAATAGTTACATCTGCATTTGCCCCTGCATTACCTCTTACATATTTTGCTCCAGCACTAACTGTGTTTATAGTAGGAATAATTGAATATCCATTATTTGTGCTGTATTTGCTACCATATACATAATATTCTAAACTTCTTGAAGTAGAAATAGAAGGGCTGTCCCATGTTACTCTGAAATATCCATCACTATCAGTTGTGTCGCTTCCAAGATAATCATCTCCGTCATATACATATACTCTCGTATTTGTATATCCTTTTAAATATCCCTTTGTTGAATATTTAGTTCTTGATATATCTGTTGGATAAACTCTTTTGTCATAATCATCTTTGTAATATCTGTCGAATCTATCATATCTGTAATTTCTGCCATTTGAATAGTATCCATCTAATTCATACTTATCTGATTTATAACCACTTTTTTCTGCCTTTAGATATCCATCATAATATCTTCTAGAACGTCTACTTCTAGATGGTCTATAATCTGTCCAATATTTTTTACCATTTCTATAATAATACCAACTATCACCATCTCTGTAATAACGGTATCCATTATAATAATAGTCATCGTCATCATCATATCCATAGTCATAACCTATATATATGTCAAAATATCCATCTTCATCTGTTGTAGTAGACTTTCCTGTCTTATCTCCATCATAATCATAAAGAGTAACTGTAGCTCCTTCGACAGCGTCGCCATCAGAAGTTACCTCTCCATAAAATCTTCCATTTCTTATGTGTCTTTCAGAAATAGAAAGCTCTCTTGAAACTGGTTCAGAAGATTCTTCTTTTTCCCATTTTGCAGTTAAAACTTTGTCAGTTGTAATAGCTCTATCAAAATCAAATTCGGTATCCCCATCATACCAACCTTTGAACTTATATCCTTCTTTTGTTGGTGCTGCTGGAGCTTTTGCAGTCTTTCCTTTTTCAATTGTTTGAACTGCTACTTTACTTCCTCCGTCTGAATCAAATGTTACTGTTACTTCTTCAGTATCTTGGACAGATGAATTTTCTTCTCTAGTTTCTGATTCTCTAGCTGATTCTCCTACTGTAGGTTTATCATCTGGTGTTCCTTCATTTCCTTCTGCAAAAACATTAAATGGCATTGCTGTTATCATTACCCCAGCAAGTGCTAGACTAAGTAATTTTTTATTGTTCATAAACTCTCCTCCTTATAATAAATTAATTTAAAATATTTTTCTCAGTACTATTATACCCAATAATAAAAAATTTTTTAGCATTTTACAAAAGTTTAGAAAATTTAATAATTCTGTAACATTACTTAGATAAATTTATAAAATTTTATTTCAAAAAATAAAAAACAGGCAAGATTTACCTTAATAAAAAATTTGCCTGAAATATTTCATAAACAATTTATTTTAGCCGACCTTTTTTAATCAGCTTTTTTACCACACATTTACAAGTAACATTGATATATCATCTTTTTGAGTTCCTTCGTTAAATTCAATAAGCTCACTTTCTAAAATTTCTAAAATATCACTATTATTATTGGAAATAATTTCACGAACTCTATCATATCCAAAGACTTCCTTATCTGAATTTCTAGCTTCCACTACACCATCTGTCATAAATAAAAGATAATCGCCAGAAAAAAGTTTTATTTCATTTTCTTCATAATTAGGATTCGCAAAAAATCTCGAGATAGGATAACCTTCTGCTTCCAAACTTTTAAATTCTCTATCTCTTACTCTCATGGGCATTGGCAAATGACCTGCATTTGAAAATACAAATTTATCTTCTTTCCTATTATAAACACCATAAAAACAAGTAAAATAATTTTCTATTTCAAGTCTTAAACTTGTAAATCTTTCTGAAATTTCTTCAAGAGTTTTCTTTGGAGAAATAAGCGTACTGTCCTCAAGAGTTCTTATAACAGATTTTATAAACATGGTTACCATAGATGCCGCAAAGCCATGTCCCACTGAATCAGCTATATAAACCGCAATATTTTCGTTGTCAATTTCAAATACATCAAACATATCTCCACTTAAAATTGTAGAAGGATTGTAAACATAATTTATTTTTAAATTTTTTATAAATCCTTTTTTTGGGAGAACTGTCTGTTGAATTATAGATGCAGCAATAGTTTCACTTGTCATAAATCTATTTTTTTCGATTATTTCTTTTTGGAGTTTTCTCGCCATTGTGACATTTCTAAAGACCTCTACAACTCCCAAGATTTGCCCATGTTTATTTATTATTGGAGAGCATTTTACAGAAAAAATCATACTTCCAATATTTTCTTCTCTTTGAATGACTTCACCACTTAAAAGAGCACGCCTAGTTATTTCAGGATCAAAAAGATCCTCTCCAATTACACAAACTTTTTTGTCCCTGTCATAACCCAAAAGATCTTCCATAGCTTTATTTACAAAGATAACTTTTTCATTGTAATCAAGAACTCGGACTAAATCTGCAATTGCATTTAAAACTTGAAAATCAATTTTGTCATCTATCTTGTCTTCATTTAAATAATTTGTCAATGCGTCATCCTCTTTCACCATATTATTTACAGTATAGCAAATTGTTTTTAACTTAACAATTACTATCTTTTTGGTTTTGGACCATAGTATTGATAGTAATAAGTTTTCAGTCTTCCATTGTAGAGTTTTCTATTTCTGTCTGCTCTTCTCCCAAAATTTTTCTCAAAATTTTCATTTCCTGTGATTATATAAAAAGACCAAGTATCTAGACTTTTAGCAAGTTTCCCCAGTTCCCTATTTAATTCATCTACATCTTCTTTTCCAATTCTCTCTCCATAAGGAGGATTTGTTATTAGAACTCCATAATCATCAGGAAGATCCAAATCCCTTATGTCCTTTTGAAAAAAAGAGATATCTTCATCTAGTCCAAGTATCTCTGCATTTGTCCTTGCAATTTGGATTGCCTTATGAGATACATCTGATGCTAAAATTTCAAGCTTTTCGTCATATTTTATTTCGCTATAACATTTTTTCTTTTCCTCTTTAAAAATTTCTGGATTTAAAAACTTAAAATTTTCAAAATCAAAATCCCTCATAAGTCCAGGTGCAATGTTTTTTTCTATCATTGCAGCTTCTATGAGAATAGTGCCTGAACCACAGAATGGATCTGCAAGAACCCTATCTTTATTCCAAAAAGAAAGTTTTATAAGACTTGCCGCAATTGTTTCTGAAAGTGGCGCTTTATAATTTACCTCTCTATACCCTCTTTTGTGAAGCCCATCTCCTGATGTGTCCATTGTGATTTCTGCAATATCATTTAAAAGAGATACTTCTACCTTAACTCTAGGGCCACTTTTTTCAAACCAAGCAACTTTATACTTCATCTTTAATTTTTCTATAATTGCTTTTTCAGTAATTCTTTGACAGTCTGAAATAGAAAATAATTTCGACTTCCTACTTCTGCCCTGTATTATAAAATTGTCGCTTTCGCTTATATAATCCCACCATCTTATTTCAAAAACTTTATCAAAGAGTTCTTCAAAAGTTTCCGCCTTAAAAGAATCAATTAAAAGTAAAACTCTCTCTGCCGTTCTAAGTCTTAAATTTAAAATAGGAATATCCTCTAGCCCACAATTTATTTCAATCTTTCCATCGCTCACCTTTAAATTATCGTATCCAAGATCAATTAGTTCTCTCTTAGTAACTGCCTCCAGCCCAATATTTGTAGTTGCGATAAGTTTTATTTCTTTCATTTAACACCTCTTTCTTATTATACTAGAAATAAATTTCTTTGTCTTTCTTTTAAATATATGTGTTAATTTATTTAATTTAGGGTAATAATTTTATATAACAAAAATATTTACTTTGGGGGTAATAAAAATGAAATTAACTGAAACAGTACAAACTGCTGATTTTAAAACAGAAAAACACGTTCCTGTAATTCACGTAGAAAAAGAAGAAGGGCTTCTAAAAATCAAAACAATTGTTGGTGAAGAAATTGAACATCCAAACACTTTGGAACACCACATTGCATGGATTAAAGTATTCTTCAAACCTGAAGGAGAAAAATTCCCAACAGAAGTCGGTTCTTATGAATTTAATGCTCATGGCGAAGGCGAAATCGAAACTGTTCCTTGTGTAGAAACTGCTGTTAAAACTGACAAGGGTGGAGAAGTTTACGCACTAAGTTATTGTAATATTCATGGATTATGGGAAAACTCAGTAGAAGCTTAATAAATTCAAAATTTTTATAAACTTTTAAAAAAGGACGAGGTTTTTATTCCCCGTCCCTATTTTTACATATTTTATCTAAATTAAATTATAAAGAAGCTTTATAAATTTCTAAAATGTCTTCTTTTTTAAGTTCTACAACACCTTTTATTGAGCCACCAGCGTGCTTTGCTGCTCTATCTGCCATCTCTTCTAACTTTTCATCGTCTATTCCCACTTCTCCAAGTGTCATTGGAATCATCATATCTTGTTCAAAGAACATATGAAGTGCAGAGATTGCTCTTTTTGCATCGTTAAATTTATTTTCTGTTTCCTTTATTCCGAATACATTTATTCCAAAAGCTCTAATCATATCAACTGTTTCATCGCTTAATATGTGATTTAAAAATCTTGGAGTTAAAATTGCAAGTCCAATTCCATGAGTTATATCATAAAATGCAGAAAGTTCGTGTTCCATTGGGTGAACTGACCAAGGTGTTTCCTTTCCTGTTGAAAGAAGCCCATTAATTGCCCAAGTTGATGCCCACATAATATTTGCCCTCGCATCATAATTTTCTGGCTCTTCCATGGCAATTGGTCCATAGTGTATGCAAGTTTTTAAAATTCCCTCAGAAAGTTTATTTTGCATATATGCTCCATCATCTAGTGTAAAATAATTTTCCATAGTGTGACTCATTATGTCTGCAACACCTGCCGCAGTATGTTTTGCATTTACTGAATAAGTTACTTCTGGATTTAGTATGGAAAATTTTGGAAGAGTATATTCTGAGCCAAAAGCAAGTTTTTGCGTAGTTTCTGGATTTGTTATTACTCCACCTTTGTCCATTTCTGAGCCTGTGGCTGCAAGTGTCAATATTGTTCCTATTGGAAGTGCTTTATTTATCTTTTCTTTTCTAATTACAATATCCCATGGATCGCCATCAATAAATACTGCACCAGCAACAAGTTTTGATAAATCTATTACAGATCCACCACCAACTGCAAGGATAAAGTCAAGCTTATTTTCTTTTACAATTTTTACACCTTCTCTTGCAGATTCAACTCTTGGATTTGGCTCAATGCCTGAAAGTTCCTTATAAAAAATATTATTTTCTTTAAATATTTTTATTATTTCATCATAAAGTCCATTCCTTTTTATTGAACCTCCCCCATAGGCAAGCAAAACTCTACTGCCATATTTTTTTATCTCACTTGCCAAATTTTTCATTTGATCTTTTCCAAAAAGTATCTTTGTGTCTACATTAAAAATAAAATCCTTCATAATTCCTCCTAATCCTTAAATTGTGAATTGTAAAGCTCTGCATAGATTCCATTCTTTGCAATTAACTCTTTATGAGTTCCTTTTTCTACAATATCTCCCTTATCTAAGACCAAAATCATATCAGAATTAACAATAGTAGAAAGTCTGTGTGCAATTACAAAATTTGTCCTCTCATTAAGCAAATTCTTCATGGCCTTTTGTATAAGAGATTCTGTTCTAGTATCAACAGATGATGTAGCTTCATCTAATATTAAAATTTCCGGATCAGAAATCAGTGCTCTTGCAATTGTAAGAAGCTGTCTTTGACCTTTAGAAATATTAGATGCATCTTCATTTAAAATTGTATCGTACCCATCTGGAAGCTTTTCTATAAAAGAGTGGCAATAGGCTTTTTTCGCCGCATCAATTACTTCCTCCTTAGTTGCATCCTCACGACCATACAAAATATTTTCATAAATTGTTCCTCTAAATAGCCAAGAATCTTGAAGTACCATGCCAAAAAGAGAACGCAAATTTTTTCTTGATACATCTTTTATGTCTACATCATTTATCTTTATAGAACCTCTATCAATATCATAAAACCTCATGAGTAGATTTACAATAGTTGTCTTTCCTGCACCAGTAGATCCAACTATGGCAACAGTTTTGTTTTTTTCAACTTCCAAGTTTAAATTATTTATAACAGAATTTACTTTGTCATAAGAAAAATAAACATTTTTAAACTCTATTTTCTCAACTGGTTTTCTAATTTCAGTTCTTACTATTTCTTCTTCTGGCTCTTGATCTAAAAATTCAAAAATTCTTTCTGCTGAAGCAATTGATGCTTGAAAAATAGAAGCCATTTCCGCAAGTTGCTCTATGGGATTTGCAAGCTTTCTCACATACTGAATCACCGCTTGAATGTCACCTACAAATAATTTACCCGATAATACCAAAAATCCACCAACAATTGATAACATTACATAGCCTAGGTTAGAAATAAAAGTCATAATTGGAAGCATAATCCCTGTCATAAAGGATGCTCTATAGCTAACTTCATATAAATTTTCATTAATTTCTAAAAATTCATCTTCCGCTCTCTTTTCATAATTAAACGCCTTTATAAGTTCGGATCCAGAAAAATTTTCTTCAACAAAGCCTACCATTGAACCTATTCCCTTTGACTTCTTTCTAAAATAACCTTGAGATTTTTTTGATATAAACTTTGTAGAAAAATAGGTCATGGGAAGTGTAAATAAAAATACCAAAGTTAGTATTTTAGAAATTCTTATCATCACTGTAAGTATTCCCACAATTAATACCACAGAAGACAAAAGAGATGAAATTGTCTGCTGCAAATTCTTGCCAAGAGTTTCAACATCGTTAGTCATCCTAGATAATAGATCCCCTGTTTTATTTTTATCAAAAAAAGCCGTTGGAATATACTTTACCTTCTCTGACATTTCTCTTCTTATTCTTTCAATTAAATCTTGTGTAATATCAACAAGAATCCTGCCCCTAAAAAATTCGAAAGCTCCTTGAATAAAATATAAGCACCCCAAAATTATACAAATTCTTATAACATAATCAAAATCAACGCCAATGTTATTTTTTAAATTTTCAAAAATTCTCGTAGTTATATTTCCCATTAATCTTGGAGAAATAATTTCAAATATAGAAGTCCCTATTGTCAAGAAAACTGCAACAAGAAGAAATAACTTGTAACTTTTTAAATATCCAAATATCCTAGAAAGCGTACTATTTTTCTTATTCATAATCTTGCCCCTGACTTATCGCAATCTCTCTATAAATTTTATTGTTCTTCATAAGATAATTGTGATCCCCATAGCCTGCAACTTCTCCATCTTCTAACACAAGAATTTTATCAGCATTCAAAATTGTAGCAACTCTTTGTGCAACAACTATAACAATTTTATTTTTCAAATCTTCTCTTAAAACTTGTCTAAGTTCATAGTCAGTTTTGTAATCTAAGGCAGAAAAAGAATCATCAAAAAGATAAACTGATGCATCCCTTGTAAGTGCCCTTGCAATTGCAAGACGCTGTCTTTGACCACCAGATAGATTCTTTCCACCCCGAGAAACTTTTTTATCTAATGGATCATCTCCCAAAAAATCCATTGCTTTTGCTTTCAAAAGGGATTCTTTCATGAGATCTTTCTCTGATTTTTCATTGGCATAAGATAAATTTTCAGAAACAGTTTTTGAAAAGAAAAAATTTTCCTGTGGCACATAGGAAATTTTATCTCTCACATCATAATTATTTAAGTCCTTAATATCTATTCCATTGATAAAAAGTTCTTTATCCCCTGGCTCATAAAATTGTAAAATAAGCCTTAATAACGTAGACTTACCCGAACCAGTACCTCCAATTATCCCAAGAGTTTCACCGCTTTTGACTTCAAAATTTATATCTTTTAAAGAATTTAAACTTGCATCTGGATATGCAAAAGAAAGATTTTTTGCCCTAATCTCATAAATTCCACCTTCTAGCTTTTTATCTCCACCAGTTCTTGTAGAATCATATTCCAAGACTTCATTTATCCTATTCATAGACGCAACAGTCCTAGGCACCATTGAAAGAAGAAAACTCATCATAATCATTGCAGTAAGAACTTGAGTAATGTACTGAATATATGCCATGAGCTCTCCAACTCCCATTTCTCTAATATCAATTAACTTTGCACCAAAAAACATAATAGCAACAATAGCAAGATTTAAAATAATAGCAAGAAGCGGTCTCACATTTACCATCAACTTATTTACTTTAGTAGCCATGTCTTTGTAATCTCTATTAGCATTTTCAAAAATTTTTTCTTCATGTTCATCTTTCGAAAATGCTCTTATAACACGAAGTCCTGTAATCCTTCTTCTAAAAAGCTCATTTAAATTATCTAGTCTTTTTTGCAAAATTGGAAAATAAGGTAATCCCCTTTTTATAACAATGTAAAGACCAATAGCAATAAAGGGAATAGTTATGGGAAAAACAACAGAAAGTTTTAAATTAGTAGAAAGAGCCATAATAAGACCACCAACAAACATAAGCGGACCTCTCACAAGAGGCCTAAGTCCCATTAAAACCATTTGTTCCACTTGATTCACATCGTCTGTGGTCCTAGTAATTAAAGAAGAAATAGAAAAGTGTTCAACATCATCAAAACTGAAGTAATTAATTTTTCTAAATAATTTGTATCTAAGATCTCTTGAAAATGCCATTGTAGTCTTCGAAGAATGATATGCTGCAGAAGCTCTACATATAACTGTTAAAATAACTACTAAAATCATTAACGCACCAATTTTCAAAATATAATTGGTATCTCCATAAGCCACACCCTTATCAATAACAAGACTCATAAGTTTTGGCAGAAATAACTCTCCAAGAGCATTGCCAAAAGTAAGAAGTATGACAACAAAAATTCTAATTTTATATTTATTAAGTCCTTTATATATGCTCATAAATCCTCCGTAGTTTATTCTAACATATAGAGTTTTTAAAAGAAAATTTACTGGTTGAAATAGTTTCTATAATATCTATTGATTGATAAAAAAACATCCCTTAATAGAATATTGTAGAACCAAAAAAATAAGAGCAAGTCTAAACCTGCTCCTATTCGTATTACTTTTAAATTTTTAATCTTAAAGAATTAGTCAATAATTTTAGATACAACACCAGATGCTACTGTTCTACCACCTTCACGAATGGCAAATCTTAGTCCTTCGTCCATTGCGATTGGTGTGATTAGTGTTACTGTGAACGTTGAGTTATCTCCTGGCATTACCATTTCTACGCCTTCTGCTAATTGGATATCTCCTGTTACGTCTGTTGTTCTGAAGTAGAATTGTGGTCTGTATCCGTTGAAGAATGGTGTGTGTCTTCCTCCTTCTTCTTTTGTCAATACATATACTTCTGCTTCAAATTTTGTGTGTGGGTGTATTGTTCCTGGTGCTGCTAGTACTTGTCCTCTTTGGATTTCTTCTCTTTGTACTCCTCTTAGTAGGGCTCCTATGTTGTCTCCTGCTTCTGCTTGGTCAAGTTGTTTTCTGAACATTTCTACTCCAGTTACTACTACTTGTCTTTTTTCGTCTGTTAGACCTACTACTTCTACTGTGTCCCCTACTTTTACTACTCCTTGTTCTACTCTTCCTGTTGCTACTGTTCCTCTTCCTGTGATTGAGAAGATGTCTTCGATTGGCATTAGGAATGGGTTATCTGTATCTCTTGTTGGTGTTGGAATGTATGCGTCTACTTCTTCCATTAGTTTTGCTACTTTATCTCCCCATTCTCCGTCTGGATCGTCTAGGGCTTTTAGTGCACTTCCTACTACGATTGGTGTGTTATCTCCGTCAAAATCGTATTCTGATAGTAAATCTCTTACTTCCATTTCTACTAATTCGATTAGTTCTGGATCATCTACTTGGTCTTCTTTGTTTAGGAATACACAAATTTTTGGAACGCCTACTTGTCTTGCTAATAGTATGTGTTCTCTTGTTTGTGGCATTGGTCCGTCTGCTGCTGATACTACTAGGATTGCTCCGTCCATTTGTGCTGCTCCTGTAATCATATTCTTTACATAGTCAGCGTGTCCTGGGCAGTCTACGTGTGCGTAGTGTCTGTTTTCTGTTTCGTATTCTACGTGAGAAGTTGAAATTGTGATTCCTCTTTCTCTTTCTTCTGGAGCCTTGTCTATGTGTGCGTAGTCTACGAATTCTCCTCCGCCATATCTTTTATTCATTACTAGTGTAATTGCAGCTGTAAGTGTTGTCTTGCCGTGGTCAACGTGACCTATTGTTCCAATGTTTACATGTGGTTTATTTCTTTCAAATTTTGCTTTAGCCATTATATTTCCTCCTAGGATTATTTAAATTAAATTCATAATACATCAAAATCAAAAAATTTTCAACATTTAAGCCATCTAAGGCTCAAATAAATTCCAACTTTTTCTTCACAAAGGTGTTCATAAAATAAATTACAAAAAGCACTGATGCAAACTCTGCAATTACATATCCCCACCAAATTTCATTTACAGTAAAATATTTTATTGCAATATAAGCTACTGGAAGTAAAACTATAATTTGCCTTAGAATTGAATCAAAAAGTGCCAAAATTCCATTTCCTAAAGCTTGAAACACGCTTGTACCTACTATTGATATTCCTGCAAAGATGTATGAAAGAGCACAAATTTTAAGCATTGGTACTCCAATTTCTAACATCTTATCTGATGCGGAAAATATTGATAGAAGTTCTTCTGGAAAAAACATTACAATTCCCGAAACAACCAACATCATCACAGTCACACTTATAAAGGCAAGCTTTATCGTTTTTAAAATTCTATCTTTTTTCTTTGCCCCATAATTATATGCAATTATAGGAACAACTCCATTATTTAGCCCAAATATTGGCATAAATACAAAAGACTGAATTTTAAAATACGCACCTAGAGCAGCAATAGCCGATGTAGAGATTCCTGATAGCATCTTATTTAATATATAAATAGTAAAAGATTGAATGATTATAGTTATCATAGAAGGAACTCCGACTCTATAAATTTCCTTTATAATTTTGGGATCATATACAGGTTTTTTAATTTCAATTTCTTTATTAAATTTATATTCAAAAATAGATCCACAAATTGCACCAATTATTTGTCCAATTACAGTTGCAATCGCGGCACCCTTAACACCCATGGCAGGAAGTCCAAAATACCCAAAAATAAAAATAGGATCTAAAATTATATTTAGTATAGCTCCAATAAGTTGCGTCAACATTGTAAAAATAGTTCTTCCAGTAGATTGAAGAGCTCTTTCAAGAAAAATCTGTATAAATACTCCCATAGAAAGTCCCATTACAATCTGCAAATATTCTATTCCATAACTAATTATTTCTACGTTATCCGTCTGTGCAGATAAAAAAGGTCGTGGCAAAAATCTCGAGAGTATAAGTAAAATAATTCCATACATTATAGCAAGAAAAAAACCTACTTCCGCTGTGTTATTAGACTTTTCATAATTTTTTTCACCTAAATATCTAGATAAAAGAGAATTCATGCCAACTCCCGTCCCAACTCCAATTCCTATCATTATATTTTGAATTGGAAAGGCAATTGAAATCGCCGTAAATGCCTCCTCATTAATTTTTCCTATGTAGTATGAGTCCACCAAGTTATACATTGACTGTATAAACATAGAAATTACAATAGGAAAAGATACTTGAAATAAAAGTTTTGGGATTGACATAGTCCCCAATTTATTTTCACTATTTTGCACCTAATCACTCCTTAACTTTATATATTATATAAGAGATTAAAAGATTTTTGAAGTATAAAAAAGAAGTTAGGAAAATTCCCAACTTCTTAAATATCATTTTTTTCTTTTAACAATAAAAATATGTTCGTAATAGTATAGATAAATAAGGTTAAACCAATAAGACTTATTATATTTTCAACAATTTGAAAAAAACTAGGTAATTTATGTTTTACCCATATCTCCTGTAATTTTCGATTTAATATAATTTATAAAATAAATTATAGAGTTAAAAGCTAACCCCTTTCTTCTAAAGAGTATCATAACTCTTGAGCTAATTAAAAATACACTTATTTTTAATTAGTGTTTAGTATTACAACCTATCGCTATAAAAATATGGTTAAAGAATTATTCCTAAACCATATTTTTATGTTTTTAACTTTTAAATTATAAAACTTTTATAATAATAATTATTACTATTGAGATTAAACGTCCAATTACAAAGGGTAAGGCCGAAATAACAACATCTGTCAATCTTTTTTTTAATTGTTTTCCTAATTTATTTTTATTTACAAAAAGAAATACAAAATTAATTATAAAATACGTCAATATAACCTCATCAATCAAAGATAATATAAAGCTAGTATCGATATAGGATTTTATAAATAACATAAATATGAAAAAAGATGCTATTATTTTCATCTGCATAGCAGGATTTAACATCAGATTTTTAACTTTTTCTTTCATAAATCTCGCCTTAATTTTAAAATACTAGTATGTGGAGTAATCCTCTACAGAATATGCATATACATACATTTGTGTTCTATGATTATATCGACAATTTCCTATTGCTTTGTAATTAATTCCATGAGACTGTAGATAGCTTGTAGATTGAGCTCCATATATCCCTAACAAGGCTTTAGTTGCCTCATAAACTTTAGGTGAAATTTCAATCGAAATCGCTCCAACTTTAGCTATTATCAATGCTGATAAAGTAGCATAGCTCAAATATTGTCCTGCTATTGAAATTATCTCACTATAGGAAATACTTGCTAAAGAAGTAACACTGCTCCCTGGAGTGCATTGACCCATAACATTCAAAGTAACGTCAGAATCTAAATTTATAAAATCATTTGTTATAGAGGAATACATGGTTTTATTATTTTTATCATATATAAATTGTGTTTCTAAACATCCATTTTCATCTAAAACTTGAACTTTTCTAAAATCATTATCTTCTGTCAATAAAATTCTATTTTCAATTCCATTTTCAACCGTCTTTATTTCATTGTTTGATATTATATCTACCATTAATAAATTTGCCTCTTTATCATATGCCCACACACCATTAAAAGCAGAAAAAAATAGAAGCAACAAAGCAAGTAATAAAGCTGTATATTTTTTCATTTTTACCTCCTAATATCCAATATAATATAACTTGCATTATATATAAAACATTGGAAACATCTCCTCTCTTTTAGTTTAATATAACATATGCTTGTTTTTTGTCAATACGTTTTCCTGTTGCTTTTTTCTTTTCTTTTCTTTTATACTATTTTTTGTCACGAATGTTTGATGATCTTAGACTTTTCCCCTTTATAAAATTTTTATCATCTTTTAATATATTTCTTAAATATGTTAAAATGAAAGTAATGAGGTGATTTTATGAAATTATTGATTACAAGTAATATTCCAGAAAAAATTTACGACGAACTAAAGGAAAATTTTGAAATAACTTACCACGACTCCAATGTACCATTAAAAAAAGAAGAAATTATTGAAAAGATTAAGGGTCATGATGCCCTCCTATGTCCTCTATCTGATAAAATCGATAAAGATGTAATTGATGCATCAGATAATTTGAAAATAATTGCAAACTACGGAGCTGGTTTTGATAATATTGACATAAATTATGCAAGAGAAAAAGGAATTGTTGTTACAAATGCACCTGCTCCTGCATCTGCTATTTCTACTGCAGAGCTTACTTTTGGACTAATGCTTGCTTCTGCAAGACGTATTGTATCTGGCGATAAGGTTACAAGAGAAGGAAAGTTTTACGGCTGGCGTCCAACTTTTTATCTTGGAAGTGAACTTAAAGATAAAACTCTTGGCATAATTGGTCTTGGAAATATTGGAAAAAATCTTGCAAAAAGAGCAAAGGCTTTTGAAATGAATGTAATTTATTATTCTCGCACTAGAAAAGAAGATTTTGAAAAAGAATTTGTTCTTAAATACATGGAAAAAGATGATGTAATAAAAAATTCTGACTTCTTAAGTTTACACACTGCTTTTGTGCCTGAACTTCGCCACATGATTTCCAAAAAAGAACTTGAAATGATGAAAAAAAGTGCTATATTAATAAATGCGTCCAGAGGTCCAATTGTTGACGAAGATGCCCTTGCTAATGCACTAATAGAAAATAAAATCGCAGGTGCCGCTCTTGATGTATATGAAAAAGAACCAAAAGTTAATGAAAAACTCTTGGCCCTCGACAATGTAATTCTTGCACCCCATCTGGGCAATGCAACTTTTGAAGCAAGGCTTGAGATGGGCAAAAATGCAAAGGACAATTTGATTGATTTTAAAAATGGAAAAACTCCAAAGAACAAAGTAAATTGAGGTGTAAAATGATAAATTATTACAGCCCACAAGAAATGGGAATATGGTCAGGTAGAATTGATGATGAAAATGACTATGAAAGTTTTAGATGGCATCAATGGGTTAAAGGTCTTGATTTAAACGATGAAGATCTAACTCCTTTTGATGGAAAACTTGCCTTTGGCATCTTAGGGTTTGAATCAGACCAAGGAATTGAACTTAATAAAGGTAGATTTGGTGCAGCTGCGGGTCCTTCTGCTATAAGAAAAGAACTTTCAAAACTTCCATGTCAATTCTCAAAAGAAGTAAAAATCTTTGACTGTGGAAATGTCACAAGTAAATATACAACTCTTGAGGCAAGTCAAGACGAGCTTGCAAAAGCTGTAAAAAAAATTTTAGATTTAAATTTATTTCCAATTGTTCTTGGAGGAGGTCACGAAACTGCCTTTGGTCACTACAAAGGACTTTCAACCTTTCTAGACGATAAAGAAGATAACAATCTTGGAATATTAAACTTTGATGCGCACTTTGATTTAAGACCTTATGAAAAGGGAACTGGAACAAGTGGAACAATGTTTAGACAAATTTCAGACTATACTCGTGAAAAGGGAACGGAATATGCCTACTATGTAATGGGGATTCAAAAACACTCTAACACACTTGCACTTTTTAGAACTGCCGATGAACTTGGCGTAAACTATGTTCTTGGCAAAGATATGATTAGCGAAAACTTTTTTGACATTGTAAATAATCTCGATGAGTATATAAAAAAGGAAGACTACCTTTATATTACAATCTGCATGGACTGTTTTACATCTAGTTTTGCGCCAGGAGTTTCTGCACCACAACCACTTGGTGTCGATCCAGAAAAAGTAATTTTGCTTTTAAAACACATTTTTTCAACAGGAAAGCCAATGAGTTTTGACATTGCAGAAGTTTCTCCAAGGTTTGACCACGATTCTGTAACTGCAAATCTAGCATCTATTTTGGTTTATACAGTTATATCTACTCTAGCCCAATATACACTTGGCGATGAAAACAAAAAATATATCCCTCAATAAATTTCTACAAGTAAATTTTAAACATTATAAAGATCTTAAGAGAATAAAATCTTTGTGGATGTTTTATAAAGTAAAAAAGAAGCACCTACTTTGATGCTTCTTAATTTTTTACTTTTACAAATCTTACATTTTTGAAAACATTTGGTCAGACCACCATTCATCTTTATAAATTTCATACTGACCTGTTACTTGTTCTAATTGAAAATTTTCCCAATATTCAAGTTCATCATATAGTTTTCTTGCATTTTCATCTTTTGTATTTTCTTTTGCTTTATTATAAAAAGCTATCGATTGATTTTTTATGTCCTTTGCAATTGCAAATACATTTAGTGCTAATCTTGCCTTTTCTGGATCAACTTTGCCCCAATCGTAATCTTCTCTTTTTGTGAACTTTGCTTTGACTTTATCTGCAAAAGATGTATTGTCCTTTGATTTTATATTTTCCTTTAGACCCTTTAGATAAGATATGTGCTCTTCTGATTGTTGTGAAAGTGATGCAAAAATTTCTCCTGCATCGTCGCCATTTAACATTTCAGCAGCTTTATCACAGAATTTAATTGATTCTTCTTCTACAAAAAGAGCTTCATCTACAATTGTCACTTCATTTTCAAAGATTTTTTCATCATCTTCTTCAGAATATTTTTTAATTGTCTTTAAGTATTCAATATTTTCTAAATCAGTTCCACTAAGTTCAATATTTGCAGCACTTTGTCTTGAATAATTACTTGTGACTTCGGCATTAGTTTTTTCTGGCATTATTTGACAAATTCCACCTACACAACCTGCTTCTTTTATTGCATCTTGTCCAGTTGCAATTGCTCTTTCATTTATAGGAAGAAGTTTTTTCTTTGCATCTCCATAAACTTTGGTAAAAGCTTTTATTACCGATTCTGTTTTTACAGTGTTTGTAACTTGTAAAAATGCTCCAAGCATTACCATATTTGCAACTTTTGCATTTCCAAGTTCTATTGCAAGGTCATTTACTGGTATAGAAAATACATTTATGTCATCTCTTTTTGGAAAAGATTTTATAAGTGATGAATTTAAAAATAAATTTCCTCCTGGTGCAACAAACTCTTCAAATTTTTCTAGTGATGGTTCGTTCATTACGATTACATCTGTTGCTTGTGAAATAACGGGAGATCCAACTGGTTCATCTGAAACTACAACAGAACAATTTGCTGATCCTCCACGCATTTCTGGTCCATAACTTGGAAGCCATGATACAAATTTGTTTTCAAGCATCCCTGAATAAGTTATAAGTTGCCCCATTGCCATAATACCTTGTCCACCAAATCCAGCGGCAATAATATCTCTTGTAGCCATTAGTCTTCCCTCCTAAAATTTCCTAGTGGATAGTATGGAATCATATTATCTCTTAACCATGCAAGCGCATCTGCTGGAGGTAGTCCCCAGTTCGTTGGACAAGATGACAATACTTCTACTATTCCAAAGCCTTTACCTTCAAGTTGATGCTTGAAACATTCTTTTATTGCTTTTTTTGCTTTTCTAATATTTGCTGGAGTGTCAACTGAAACTCTTTCAACAAATTTTGCTCCGTCAATTGTAGCAAGCATTTCAGAAACTTTTAGTGGCTTTCCGCACCAATTTTCATCTCTACCATAAGGAGAAGTAGTTGTAACTTGCCCAACTAATGTTGTTGGCGCCATTTGTCCACCAGTCATTCCATAAATTGCATTGTTTACAAAAATTGTTGAAATATTTTCTCCTCTATGTGCTGCTTGTACAATTTCTGCGGTACCAATTGATGCCAAATCACCATCCCCTTGATAAGTAAACACAAGATTATTTGGATGCACTCTTTTTATTCCAGTTGCAACTGCTGGTGCTCTTCCATGTGCTGCTTCATGCATGTCACAATTAAAATATTTATATGCAAGAACTGCACATCCTACTGGTGCAACTCCAATTGCATCATCTAAAACTCCAAGTTCAACTAGTGATTCTGCCACAAGTTTATGAATTACTCCATGGGTACATCCTGGACAGTAATGTGTTTCATTTCTAGTCAAACCTTCTGAATATTTATATAAAACTTTTTCATTAGTTTTTTCCATTATTTAAGACCTCCTAAAACATTAAGAGCAGCTTCTTTTATTTCTTCTACATTTGGAATAACTCCACCTTGTCTTCCAAAGAAGTGAACATTTTGTCTTCCTTCAACTGCAATTTTAACATCATCAGTCATTTGTCCTTGATTCATTTCACAAACTAATATGTCTTTACAATTTGGATTAATATCTTTAAAAGCATCATAAGGATATGGCCAACAAGTTATTGGACGAATAAGACCAACTTTATACCCTTCTTCTCTCAAATGTTCTATTGCACTCTTTGCAATTCTAGCAGTAGTTCCATAGGCACTTATAACAAGATCTGCATCTTCTATACCATAAGCTTCTACTCTAATTTCATTTTCTGTAATTTCTCTATATTTTTCTATTAAATGTTCGTTGTGTTCTTCAAGTTCATCGGCAGAAAGATAAATTGAATTTATAATATTTCTTTCTCCATTATTTTTGCCCTTCCCTCTTGTTGCCCAAGTTTTTTCTGGGAGAATCATTTTTTCTTGCATTCCAAATTCAACTGGCTCCATCATTTGTCCTAGAACACCATCACTCATTATTACGACAGGATTTCTATACTTGTCCGCCAAATCAAAACCAAGTTCTATTAAATTTACAAGTTCTTGAACTGAAGAAGGTGCCAAAGTTATAGTTCTATAATCTCCATTACCTCCACCCCTTGTTGATTGGAAATAATCTGTTTGAGAAGGCTGAATTGATCCAAGTCCTGGACCTCCTCTCATCATATTTACAATTACACAAGGAAGTTCAGCTCCTGCCATGTAAGAAATACCTTCTTGCATAAGTGAAACTCCTGGAGATGAAGAAGAAGTCATAACTCTTGCTCCTGCTCCGGCTGCTCCGTAAAGCATATTTATAGCTGCAACTTCTGATTCAGCTTGCAAAAAACATCCATCAACCTTTGGAAGTTCCCTTGATAAATATTCAGGAATTTCAGATTGCGGAGTAATAGGATATCCGAAAAAATATTTACATCCAGCTTCTATTGCTGCTGCACCAACTGCTTCGTTTCCCTTCATAAGTACTTTTGTCATGTAAACACCCCTTAAGAAATTTTATAAACTGTTATTATTGAATCTGGACAAGTTATTGCACAATTTTGACAAGCTATACAATCTTCTGGTCTTTTTGCCATTGCTGGTGCATATCCCTTTGCATTAATAGTTTCTCTATCAAGTTCAATAACATCCTTTGGACACACTGTTACGCATAGTCCACAACCTTTACATCTGTCTTTTTCAAATTCAACTCTGCCATTAGCCATAATTTACCTCCTATAACATCCAATCTTCTCTAAAAAATAAATCTATTGGAAAAACTTCTGCTTCTAAATTTAAATCTCTAACTTCCTTTTCTATACTTTTAAGGCATACTGCATATACATAAGGAAGATTTAATTTTTTTGAAACTTCTCTTGCAAGTTCATCGCCATATAAAATGTCATCTACTGTAGTTTCCTTTAAAAAATGTGTGGTATTAATTATTCCAGTGACTTTTGTCTGTGAATGACCTTCTACTTGTCCAATAAAATCTCTTACAGACTCAAAATCTTTTGTTTCAGGTCTATTTCTATTTATTACAAAATAATGATCATACCCTTCTCTTTTCAAAATATCTCTATACCTTCCAAGAGAAAGCGAACCCTTAGGATTTCCTCCAACATCTAAAACGGCTCTATAATCTTTATTTTCTAAAGGTTTTAAAATTGCAGCATCAACTGCTGGGATATCTAGAGAATTCTTTTCTCTCATATTAGATGAAAATGATTCCACACCTCTTTCAGCTAAAAAATCCATTTTTTCTCTAATCCTGAAATATGTATTTATAATATCCAAGTCAACTGCTGCAACTTTTTCAAAATATTTTTTCAAATAGAGGCAGTAATTAATCGCAAATTCTGTCTTTCCGCTTCCAAAATGTCCTGTAATTATTTTTATTCTATTTCCATTTTCTACTTCTTTATACATCTTCCCCTCCAATCAAAAATATCAAATATATTATACATCAACTAAAAACATTTGAAAACAATTGCAACTTATATTTTTATTTATTATGGAAATTTATTTAATTTTTTGTCTAAACTTAGACTTTCTAAGGCTCTTTATTAGAGAATTTTATTTTTCAAAACTAACTTAAAATATTTTAAAAATAAAATTTGACTAATGAAACAAAAAGATATATTATTAGCAGTAGAGTGCTTCGAGTGCTAATTAGAAAGGTGATAATACTATGAAAAATAAAAAATACAATGCACAAACAGAAAGATTAATGGATTTAATGATAAATTCCATTTACACAAATAAAGAAATATTTTTGAGAGAGTTAATTTCAAATGCGAGTGATGCAATGGACAAAATGTATTACATTGCACTTAATGACAAAAATGTAAAATTTAATCACGAAGACTATTTTATAAGAATCACTCCTGATAAAGAAAATAGAACTTTAACAATTGAAGATAATGGTATTGGAATGAGCGAAGACGAACTCGTAGAAAATTTGGGTACAATTGCAAAATCCGGTTCTTTAGATTTTAAAAAATTAAACGAAAAAGAAGATAATCACGAAATCATTGGACAATTTGGGGTAGGCTTCTACTCTGCATTTATGGTTGCCGATGAAATTTCTGTTTTATCTAAATCTTACAAAGATGATATAGCTCATCTATTTAAGTCCCAGGGTGCAGAAGGTTATTCAATAGAAGATGCAAAAAAAGATTCTCATGGAACAATTATAACTCTTCACTTAAAAGAAAATAGCGAAGATGAAAACTATGATAAATACCTTGATGAATATGAAATAAGAGATCTTGTGAGCCACTACTCCAACTACATCAGCTACCCAATTAAAATGGAAGTTGAAAAGAAAAAACCAAGCGATGATTCCACTGAAGAAGATCCAAAATTTGAATCTTATAGAGAAGACGATGTGCTAAATTCTTCTGTCCCAATGTGGAGAAAAAATAAAAACGAACTCACAGAAGAAGACTACAACAACTTCTTTAGACAAAGACATTTTGGGTTTGAAGATCCTCTTGCACACATCCATGTGAGCGTTGAAGGCGCAATTTCCTTTAAATCAATTTTATACATTCCATCAAGAAGACCTTTTGACTTCTTTAATCCAGATAGAAAGGGCGGACTTGAACTTTATTCCAATGGAGTTTTGATTATGGATAAGTGCGAAGAACTCTTGCCGAACTATTTGAACTTCGTAAAAGGTGTAGTTGACTCTGAAGATATTTCTCTAAATATTTCTCGTGAAATGCTACAAAAAACTCGTGAATTGCAATTAATTAAGAAAAATATAGAAAAGAAAATCCTTGATGAACTTGCAAAAATCCTTAAAAATGACAGGGAAAAATACAGAGAATTCTTTAAAAACTTTGGAGTTAGCCTAAAGTCAGGCGCTTATGAAAATTATGGTGCTGACAAAGATAAATTAAAAGACCTATTTATTTTTGCTACAACAAAAAGAGAAGATGCAACTTTCAATGAATACAGAAAAGAAATGAAGCCAGACCAAGACTTTATCTACTATGCAAATGGATCCTCAATCGAAGCTATTAAGGACCTACCACAAATCAAGCACTTTATTGATAAGGACATAGAAGTTCTTGCCCTAACAGACCCAATTGACGAATTTGTCATTAAGATGTTAGAAGAATATGACGACAAGAAGTTTAAGTCAATTTCTGAAACAGAAGATGTAAAAGAAGAAGACGAAAAAACTCTTAAAGACTATGTGAAGAAGATGAAGGAAATCTTGGAAGGAGAAGTCTCATCAATTAGAGAAAATCCAAATCTAAAAGATGATGCAGCCTACCTTTCAAGCAAGGGGGAAATCTCCATTGAAATGGAAAAAACTCTTAAAAACATGCCAAACAACCAGGGCTTCAAGGCAGACAAGGTTCTAGAAGTAAATCCAAACCACCCTGCCCTTAAGAAGCTAAAGGAAATGGACCAAGCTTCAGAAGAATTCAAGACTTACACAAAACTCTTATACGACGGAGCAAGACTTGTTGCAGGTCTAGACATAGAAGACCCAATTGCTTATGCAAGAAATGTTTCAAAGTTAATGTAAAAAAGATTTTATACAAATAATTAAGAATTTAAGACAAATTAAGGCTCTTTTCATTCTGAGAAGAGCCTTTTTATCGTAAATTTTAATTTTAAAAAAAGCTGATGTGCAAGATAGGTAAATCTATTCTACACATCAACTTTTTTATTAAAATATATTTTTCAATATTTTTTCAAAAGTGCCTAATTCTTGTTCTGATTTTCCTAAAGTACATTTTTTCTGCCTACCTTTTATTAACATAGTCTATTTCTTAACTAGTGATTTCTAACAAAAAGTAAAACTAATAACAAAACCACCATATTTACATGTTTTAATGCGTTTTTTTAATTTTATATAATAGTTTATAAATTAATATGCTCTAGCAAATGAACTCGGATCAATCGCTGACTTAATAGCTATTGGAATATGCAGCATTAAGTTTCCCTTAAAAATATATTCATTAGAATATACATCTACAAATGTATTCGCTCCAATTGCAACAAATGGGGAATTGGAATCTGCATACTCAGAAAATCCTGTATTTACATTAAAAGGCACTGAAACCCCAAAGCGAGATCGTTGATTATCAGGTGGGTATGAATTACATGCAATAAGAAGTTCTGTATTCTTAATAGAAATATTGTTTAATCTATCAATAATTCTCCAGTTTCCTTCTACTGATGTAAGTAAATATTTTCCATTTCTATGTTTATAATTTAATCGAGCCCACGCTTTAACATACCCATTAGTTGTATCATCTGATAGGCTTCCACTATACCCCTCCATTATTACTTTAGATGGTAAATAAACTTCGTATTCAACAAATGCACTATCGTCAATTGAGTTGTTTGAGACTGAATTGAGAACAGGTAATTTGACCTCTTTAACTTTTACATTCAACGGAATGACTTCTCCAGTCACAGTTTTAAAATAAGAGTTTTGTTGTGTCTCATAACCAGAAGCCGCAAAAGTTCTTCCTAGTAACAAAAAACAAAACATTAGAATTAATATAGATTTTTTTAGTGTTCTACACATTATTGTCCCTCCTTAAATAATAAAGTATAAATTTTTACTATAATTCATGATTTTGATTCATGATTTTGATGTAAAAGTAAAAAAATATTTTCTCCTATAAGCAAGAAAAAATACAAGGCATTAAAATCATAAAGGTAAACAAAATTTTCTTGCAAACAATATTTTTTTATGAATACATAGATTACAAGTATAAAAATTTCAATTAATAAAAATATTCCAAGAGTCTTTTTAGATAGTTTGGATGAGAAATTAGTATAATAGGCGAGCATAAAACCCAAAAACAAAATCATTAAAATTTTCACACCATCTAAAATGATCATATATTTTATATCAAAAGTCGCTTGAAGTCTCTCATTTATGTGTTCAAAAATTTTTATACAAATTAGGTTTAAAGTTGGAAAATAAAATAATGATATTATAAAAGATATATATTTTTTCAAAATAAACTCCTGACTCATTTAATTTTTTTCTTCACCAATAAAGGAATAGGTCCTTTCCATAAAATCAAAAACCAGGTTTGGTACAGGGTCTTTGTCCATCTGAGTTTTCATATCATAGGCACCAATGGCAGGTTCTTCAAAGTCATCAAACTTCATAATAACTTCATAGCCTGCGCCAACCTTTTTTAATTTATAAGTGCCAGTATAGTCATAGGCACTGTTTATATCAGTCATGACAAAATTTTTCTTGTCAAATTTAAGAGCCATGTCATTGCTTAATTCTACTCCATCATCTGTATTTATCATACTTTCCAAAGTCCACTTTACATTATAAATTTTTTTGTCTGGAAGACCTTCATCCTTACCTGTGCAGGCTGTAAAAATTATTCCTGCCATAAAAATTAATAACAAGGCTTTTAAATACTTTTTCATATTTCCCTCCTTCTTTTATCCCTTTAACTAACAAAAGTTTTCTTACTTATATTTTAATTAAGATGGCATTTTATTGCAATCACTTGTTAAGATTATAAATAATTGGATATAAATATAGTGTAAATTAAAACAAAAATAATTTTAGGAGGAATTAAAATGAATATAACATTTGGCGGAAATAAAGTAAATTTAGCTGGTAAAGAAATTAAAGTTGGAGATGTTGCTCCTGAATTTAAAGCTGTCAATAAAGACCTTTCTGATTTTAATTCAGCTGATCTTAAAGGCAAAATTGTAGTTTATTCTGTTGCACCATCTATTGATACACCTGTATGTGCAATTCAAGCCACTACTTTTAACGAAGAAGCCACAAAATTATCTGATGATATTAAAATTGTAACTGTAACTGTGGACCTTCCTTTCGCACAAGAAAGATTTTGCTCAGTAAAGGGAATTGACAATGCAGATATTATTTCTGACTACAGATATAAAGAATTTGGAAAAAAATATGGTTTCTTAATTGATGAATTGCAACTTCTTGCTCGTGGCGTTGTAATAGTCGATAGAGAAGGAAAAGTTCAATATGTTGAATATGTTCCTGAAGTTACAGACGAAGTAAACTTTGACAAAGCTCTTGAAGAAGTTAAAAAATTAAAATGATTAATGTCAATTTAATTGTGCTTGGCAAAATCAAGGAGAATTATTTTAAAGATTCAATAAATGAATACAAGAAAATGCTTAAATCCTATGCTGATTTAAGCATTTTTGAAATTAATGACGAGCCATGTCCTGAAAATTTATCCAAAAAGGACATAGAAAAAGTAAAAAATATTGAAGGCGAAAAAATTTTATCAAAAATAAAAGATGATGCCTATGTCATTGCCCTTGATATAAAGGGAAAGAGTATTGACTCAGTTGAATTTGCCGATAAAATAAATAGTTTAATGATAGATGGCTATTCAAATATTACCTTTATAATTGGAGGAAGCCTTGGCCTTTCAGATGAAGTTTTAGAAAAATCTGACTATAAACTTAGCTTTTCAAAGATGACTTTTCCTCACAAACTTATGCGTGTAATTTTAATGGAACAAATTTACAGAGCCTTTAGAATAATAAATAACCACCCTTATCACAAGTGAGGTGCAAAATGATTTTTAATTTTGACTCTTATATTGTAAATGTAAATAATTACAAGACAGAAAAATTTATGGAAAATTTAAAAGAAATAGAAATTGAATTAACAGAAAGCTTGACTTCCATGCTTTCTGAAATGTCAATTGATTACAAAAAGCCAAGCTACATAAAAAAGCTTAATAATATAATTATTTTGAAGTATCACGCAGTTGGCGAATTATTTTCCTATGACAATGTGAGAAAGAATAGCAACTTAAAATTTGCAGACGGAGTTCATCCAATTTATAATTTTGACGAAAATACAGAAATTTATTTTTCAGAATATGTTGATATGCGTGAAGAATTTTTAGATGAAAATTCCTTCGAAATAAATATTGCAATAAAAAATAATTAATTTGCACTGTTTTTGCAGTGCATTTTTTATTGCAATACAAAAAACTTGCTGCAATGCAACAAGTTAATTATAAATATTAAATTAAAGAATCTAAAAACATCATCAAGATAAAACCTAAAACTATTCCATAAGTTGCAGGTCTTTCATATCCATTTGAATGTGTTTCTGGAATTATTTCATCACTTATTACAAAAAGCATCGCTCCTGCGGCAAGTGCAAGTATAAATCCGAGAGTCGAAGAAAAAATTGAAACAAGCCAAACCCCAAAAAAAGCTCCTATTGGTTCAACTAGTCCTGTAAGTGTGGCTATCCAAAAACCTTTCTTGCGAGAATATCCTTCTCTCACAAGAGCAAGTGCAACTGCAAGTCCCTCTGGCATATTTTGAAGAGCAATACCAAAAGCAACAGAAAGACCATTAGACGCATTATCTCCTCCAAATCCAACTCCTGTTGCAAGTCCCTCTGGAAAATTGTGAATGGCAATTGCAATTACAAAAAGCCAAATCTTTGAAATATTTTTTGTATTCTTTCCTTCTTGTCTTTTATCTATTAAATGCTCATGTGGTGCATATCTGTCAATCAAATCGAGCATTAATGCTCCGCAAAAAAGCCCAAGTCCTGTAACAAGGACTCCCACTCTTCCCTCTCCTACTTCAAGACTTGGAAGTACAAGAGAGAAACAAGTTGCTGCAAGCATTACTCCAGCTGCAGCAGCAAGAAGCACATCTAAAGCCTTTTGACTTATATCTTTTGCAAAAAATATAGGGATTGCTCCAACCCCTGTCATAAGTCCTGGAATAACACATCCAAGAATAATAAATTTTAAATCCATTTTCTCACCCTAAAATAATTATATCACACTATCTGTTATAAAATAATTCCGAATAATAAATTTAAAAAAACACGCCAAAGCGTGCTAAAATTCCTCTTATTTACTTCAAAAATAGAATTAAAACTCTACAAGCTATTTACAGCTTTTCTTATTCCATTTGATATTTCTTTTATAAATTTTGAAATTTTGTCAAAGAAATCTCCCAAACTGAAATTTCTTATACCTTGTAGTATGAGATGTCTATCTACTTTTTGATTTCCTATAAATATAGAAATATTAAATAGATTCATTAATACAAGTATTAATACTACAATACCTATTATTTTTAGAAATTTTTTCATTATCTCACCTATGATTTTAATTCTCTTTCCAACTCTTTATAATTTGGCAAATATTTTTCACACTCTTTCATAAAATTTTCGTCGTGGTAAAAATATTTTAAATGTATAAGTTCATGAAGAACTACTGCTTCTATTTGTTCTATTGGTCTTTCTGCCAATTTTAAATTTATTTTTATAGCTTTTTTATCTGGATAACAAGTGCCCCATCTTATTTTCATTTTCCTTATTTCTACTGAAGTTGGAGAAAGTCCAGTAATTTTTTCATATTTATAAAAAATATCATCTAAAACTTTTTCAAGATTTCTTCTATAAACTTTTTCAAGTTCTATTTCTGAACTTGCTTCTATTTTTTCGCCAAATAAAAGATTTTTGTATCTATTTTTGTGTTTATCTTTTATTTTCAATCTCTCAACTTTATCTCTATTTTTTTCAACAATTCTCTTTATCTCTCTGTCGCTTATTTTATATGGAGCAGATACTTTTATTATACCATCTTCTACTTTTATTATTACATTCTTTATATTTTTTCTATTTATTTCTAAATTCATTTTACAAGATTGGCGACAAAAGCCTTGACATAGATTCTCTAAATCTCACAAATTTGGATCTTTTTTCATAAAGCTCTGGAGTAATTTTTGTACAGCTTTTCAAATCTTCTATAAAATCGTCTTTCAACTTTTTATTTAACTCTTCGTCATATAAAAAAGCATTTACTTCAAAATTTAGTTCAAAACTTCTTATGTCAAAATTTGCAGTTCCAACACTTGAAAGATAATCATCTGATATAACTATTTTTGTGTGAAGAAATCCACCTTCATAAGTATATACATTTACTCCCCATTTTATAAGTTCTCCTAAAAATGAAAGAGATGCCCAATGCACAAAGGGGTGATCCCTCTTTTTGGGAAACATTATATTAACCTTTACTCCACTTAATGCTGCAACTTTTAATGCTTTTAAAAGTCCCTCATCTGGCACGAAATAAGGTGTCTGAATATAAATTTCCTTTTTTGCAGATGTAATTAATTTTTCGTAACCATTTCTAATAGAATCTGCCTTTGTATCTGGACCACTAGTTACAATATTTATGTCCACTCCATCTTCTATTTCAGGAAATAACTCAGTTGTAAATCCCTTAGTATAATCCTCTGATGCAAATTTAAAATCTAAAAAGAACCTCCATGCCAAACCGTTTACAGCTGGCCCTTCTATTTTTAAATGAGTATCTCTCCAAAATCCCATCTTGCCCTTTGACACATATTCATCACCAACATTAAAACCACCTACATACCCAATCCTTTTGTCTATTACAACAATTTTTCTGTGATTTCTATAATTCATGTGAGTGTTTATTTTGTCGATATAACCTGGAAAAAATATACCAAATTTTATTCCTGCTTTGATAATTCTGTTTTTATCACTTAGCTTCATCTTCCTAATGCCCATACCATCTATTAACAAATAGACATCAAGGCCCTCTTTTGCTTTTTCAATCAAAATATTTGTAAACTCTGTTGAAAGTTTGTCGGACTTATAAATATAATATTGAACATAAATTGTATGCTTAGCTTTTTTTAAATCGCTAAAAAGTTCTTCAAACTTATCTTTTCCATTGTTAAAAACTTTTACTTTATTGTCTGTATAAAGTATCTCCTCTTCAGCCCTATTGAACATTTCAATCATGTCCACATACTCTTCTGTTCTTTTGTTGGAATACACAAACTCATCATTTTCCATTTCTCTAAGCTGACTTGTAGATTCTTTCTCTAAAATTTTATCAGCTCTAGTCTTTCCTTCAAATATTTTTGATTTAGAAATATCTTGTCCCAAAAATAGATAGAGGACAAAACCAATTATGGGAAGAAAATTTATTGCCATCACCCATAAAAGTGTGGACGTCGGTTTTTTGTTGTCATATAAAATTATAAAAGCAGAAATTAAGACATTTGCTATAAATAAAAATGAATAAATTTGTGCAAAGTCTTTAAACATTCCCAAATAGGTATTGATCATAGAGCACCTCTATTAATTTTATTTATTTTTCTTTGATTTGTATCTTTGTTGAGAATCTAAAATTTTCTTTCTAAGTCTAAATTCATTAGGAGTTATTTCTATTAGTTCATCATCTTCAATAAATTCAAGAGCTTCTTCAAGGCTCATCTTCTTTACAGGAGAAAGTCTAAGTGCTTCATCTGATCCTGATGCTCTTACATTTGTTTGTTTCTTTGATTTTGTAACAGAAACTTCAATTTCAATTCCCTTTGGAGATTCTCCAACAACTTGTCCTTCATAGACATCTTCGCCTGGCTCAACAAAAAGTGTGCCACGCTCTTGTGCATTATTTAGACCATAAGTTGACGCAACACCTTTGTCAAAGGAAACAATCGAAGCATTTACTCTTCTAGGTATTTCTCCTTTATATGGTACATAGCTTTCAAAAATAGAATTTAAAATTCCACTTCCCTTAGTATCAGTCATAAATTCTGTTCTATAACCAATAAGACCTCTTGAAGGAATTATAAATTCAAGTCTTTGATATCCACCATTAGGTTCAATAATATTTACAAGTTCTCCCTTTCTTCTGCCAAGTTTTTCAATTACAGACCCTGCATAGACACTATCCACATCAATAGTTACCCTTTCAGTTGGCTCTAATTTTTTTCCATTTTCGTCATATTTATACAAAACTTGTGGCTTTGAAACTTGAAACTCATATCCCTCACGTCTCATATTTTCTATTAAAACGGAAAGGTGAAGTTCCCCTCTTCCACTGACCTTAAAGGAATCTGTTGTATCAGTTTCTTCAACTCTAAGTCCAACATCAGTTTGAAGTTCTCTATTCAACCTAGCCTTTATCTGTCTAGAAGTTAAAAACTTTCCAACTCTTCCAGCAAAAGGTGAATCATTTACAGAAAAATTCATTGAAATTGTAGGCTCAGAAATCTTTACAAACTCAAGAGCTTCTGTATCTTCAGTAGACGTAATTGTATCTCCAATATTTATATCTTCAATTCCTGTTACGGCTACAATTGAACCAGATCTTGACGAATCAACTTCTACTCTATTTAATCCCTCAAATTCATAAACTTGTGCAATTTTTATATTTTCTTGAAAGTCAGGTTTTTGTTTGTTAACTCTAACAAGCTTATCGTTTTGTTCAATTATTCCCTGTTCAATTTTTCCAATTCCAATTCTACCAACATATTCATTGTAATCAATTGTAGAAATTAAAAGTTTAAAAGGCAGGTCGTCCTTATTTTCTGGTGCAGGAATGTATTTTATAATTGTTTCAAAAAGTGGATCCATTGAAGTCATTTCATCATCTAAATCTAATGATGCAATTCCTTGTTTTGCTGATGCAAATACAAAAGGACATTCAAGAATATCGTCATCAGCTCCAAGTTCAATAAATAAATCCAAAACTTCATCTACAACTTCAAGTGGTCTAGCTTCAGGTCTGTCCACTTTATTTATACATACAATTACAGGCAAATTAAGTTCAAAACTTTTTTTAAGAACAAATTTTGTTTGTGGCATTGGTCCTTCAAAAGCGTCAACTAAAAGTACAACTCCATTTACCATCTTTAAAACACGTTCTACTTCTCCACCAAAATCTGCGTGCCCTGGAGTGTCAATAATGTTTATTTTTACTCCATTGTGATTTACAGCAGTATTTTTTGATAAAATTGTAATTCCTCTTTCTCTTTCAATATCATTAGAGTCCATTACTCTATCACTTACTTGTTGGTTATCTCTAAAAATCCCAGATTGTCTTAAAAGTGCATCCACAAGTGTAGTCTTCCCATGGTCAACGTGTGCAATAATTGCTATATTTCTTATATCTTCTCTTTTCAAAATCTCATCTCATTTCTTCAAACTTCTATCCTATTTTAATCTTAAATAAAAAAAAGTGCAACAAAAAATGACTTATAAACAACTAAACAAAGTATTTATAAGTCATTTAATATTTATTATCTAAACTTTTCTACCAACTTCTCAAAGGATACTTCTACTTGTTCTCCTGTTTTCATATTTTTAATGGTAACGACAATCGTGACAAGTCGCGATTGGAGTGGTCTTCACAGTGAAGCCAAGCATAGCGATGGCTGAACTGTTGAAGAACCTTATGCATGCGACTGCAGAAAAAGCGACCGAATAGGAAGCTTTTTCAAAGGAGTCGCACTCACCCATTAAATTTTTCTACTAACTCTTCAAAGGATACTTCTACTTGTTCTCCTGTTTTCATATTTTTTAAACTATATCTTCTATTTTTCACTTCTTCTTCGCCAAGGACAATTACATAATCAACCTTAGTTTGATCAGCATATTTAAATTTCTTCTTTAATTTTGCAAACTCAGTATAAACAGAAACTTTGAGTCCCTTTTCTCTAAGCTCACTCAATAATTTTATTCCTTCAGATACGCAATCATCCATAGGAATAATCAAAAGATCTATTAAAGACTTTTCTTCACTAGAAATAATATTTGCCTCATTTAATTGATAAAATAATCTTGAAAGCCCAATGGAAATCCCCACACCTGGAAGAGCTTTGTCTGTGTAATAACTTGCAAGATCTTCATATCTTCCACCAGAACAAACTGATCCAATTTTTGGATAATTGTCTAGAGTTGTTTCATAAACTGTGCCTGTGTAATAGTCAAGTCCTCTTGCAATCTTAAGATCTATATCAAAACAATTTTCATCAATCCCAAAATCTCTCATGTATCCTATAACCTGTGTTATTTCATTAAGACCCTCTTGAAATATTTCATTTTCAATATTTAAATCATTTAATTGCTCAATTATTTCATCTGTACTGCCTTTGATTTTTATAAAATCTAAAATTTTTTCTCCAAAATCTTTTTCCAATCCAAGTTCAGAAAGTTCTGATAGTACATTTCCTTCACCAATTTTATCAATCTTATCCACAATTCTCAAAACATTCATAGAATCTTCAATTCCAAGAGATGCAAAAAATCCCTTTAAAATTTTTCTGTTATTTAAGTGAATTGTAAAATCTGCAAAGCCAAGTTCCTTAAAAGTATGATAAATTACTACAGGAAACTCAGCATCATTTACAAGAGATAGTTCCCCCATTCCAATTGTGTCAATATCACATTGATAAAACTCTCTAAAGCGTCCTTTTTGAGCTTTTTCCCCTCTATATACTTTTCCTATTTGGTATCTCTTAAAAGGAAAGGAAAGGTCATTCATGTGTTCCACAGTGTATCTCGCTAGAGGAACTGTAAGATCAAATCTAAGACTCATGTCTGTGTCGCCCTTATTAAATCTATAAATTTGCTTTTCAGTTTCGCCGCCGCCCTTTGCAAGAAGAACTTCAGATTTTTCTATAACTGGCGTATCTATTGGTAAGAAACCGTGCTTTTCAAAATTCTTTCTTATAATGTCTTTCATCTCATTAAAAAGAATTTGATCCTTTGGAAGAAGTTCCATAAATCCTGGAAGCGTTGAAGGTTTCACTATACTCATGACATCACTCCTATAATTATTTTATTTATTATATTAATTTTATCACACTTGCTTTTCTTTTTGTACTTCTCTACATTATTAAATAAAAGTATTTTTCTCAAAAAAAAGACTTCACTTAAATGTGAAGCCTCCTAAAAATCTTATTTTAAATTTTAATCAATACAAGCCTGAAGATTTTTCAGAAGTATCTATAAAAATATTTTTAACTTGTGAATAAGCATCTAGCATCATCTTGTGATTTTCTCTTCCTATACCAGATTTCTTATATCCACCAAAAGGTGCACCTGCCGGAAGTTGATTATAAGTGTTAACCCAAACTCTTCCTGTTTCAATTCCTCTTGCAACTCTAAGTGCTTTATTTATGTCCTTTGTCCAAACTGCACCTGCAAGACCATATTGAGAATCGTTAGCAAGTTTTATTACTTCATCTTCATCTTTAAATTTAATTACAACTGCAACTGGTCCAAAGATTTCGTCCGTTGCAACTTTCATGTCATTTCTAACATTTGTTATAAGAGTTGGCATTGTGAAATATCCATTTTCTGTTCCATTCTTCGTAGCTTTTTCTCCACCAACAGCAATTGTTGCACCTTCTTTTTTTGCAATTTCAACATAGCCCAAGACTTTTTCAATTTGAGATTTATTTACTTGTGCACCAATTTGAGTGTCTTCTTCCCAAGGAAGTCCAACTTTAACTTCTTCAAACTTTGCAATTGCCTTTTCTACAAATTCATCGTAAATATTTTCGTGAACAAAAACTCTTGAACCTGCACAACATACTTGCCCTTGATTAAATAAGATTCCCATTGCAAGACCTTCTATGGCAAGATCCATATCACAATCGTCAAAGAAAATATTTGCTGACTTGCCACCAAGTTCTAAAGTAGCTGGAATTAATTTTTCTGCCGCAGCTCCTGCTATTTTATATCCAACTTCTGTTGACCCAGTAAAAGCAAGTTTTGAAAGTCCTTCATGGTGTTGTAAATATTCACCAGACTTAGAGCCTGAACCAGTTACTACATTTATAACTCCCTTTGGCACAACATCTTTAATAAGTTTCATAAGTTCTTGAAGAGAAAGAGAAGTTGTAGAAGATGGTTTAATCACAACAGCATCCCCTGCTGCAAGTGCTGGTGAAAGTTTCCAAGCTGCCATTAAAAATGGAAAGTTCCATGGAATAATTTGTCCAACAACACCAAGTGGTTCACGAAGAACTATTGAAAGAGTATTTTCATCAATAGCGTTGGCACTTCCCTCTTCTGCCAAAATTGCTCCAGCAAAATATCTAAAATGTTCAGATGCAAGTGGTATATCTATATTTTTAGTTTCCCTAATTGGTTTACCATTATCTAAAGTTTCTACCATTGCAAGGTGATCTGCGTTTTCGTCAATGATGTCTGCAATTTTATTTAAAATTTCTGCCCTCTCATATTTATTTGTTTTTTTATATTCTTTGAAACCTTCCCATGCAGCTTCAACGGCTTTATCAACATCTTTTTCACTAGCTTGTGTTATACTAGAAAGAAGTTTTCCATCAGCAGGACAATATACATCTAGAGTTTCTTCAGTTTCTCCTTCAACAAATTCTCCGCCAATAAAAAGCCCATATTTTTTATCAAGATTAATTTTTGGTTTAGCCATAATATTCTCCTTTAAATTCTATTTAATTAGTAAAATTTCCACTTATATAAAAGCTACCCCTAGTAAACTTTTTAAAACATAGATTTATTTTTTAACAAAGACTTTCATCTAAAGTAAAATCTAAAAAACAAAAGACTTCGCTTTTTTGCAAAGTCTTTTACTAAAGTCATGTATCCCATTTTAAAAATAAAATTTCATTTTTTTCTTCATCAATTATAATGGCGATAAAATTTCCATATACATTTTCAAATTTATAATTAGAAGTTTCTTTAAAATATTTTTTATTATCCAAACTCACCAAAGGATCAAAGCCTCTTTTACAAACTTTTTTGTAACAAGTTTCTATGGCAGCCTCTTTATCTTTATCATTTATGACTCTATAATCCTTTAACTCCTTTTCTACAGCTTTAATATCACTTTCTCCTGCGCTAAATAAAATCGCAGCTTCTCCATCTCCGTGAAAATCCAGTTCTTTATAAAGTTCTCTTTCTCTTTTAACACCCTTTGGAATTTCTATTCCAAATTCATTTTCCACTTCTTTTACAGATTGATCTCGCCTGTCAGATACAAAAAATAAAATCAAAATAGCTATTATAAAAATTCCAAACATAAAGGTTAACACTTTTTTAAATTTTTTATCGCTCATCTTCATCACCTACATATCTCAAAATATCTCCAACATCACAATTTAGCACCCTACAAATTTCTGAAAGAGTTGAAAATCTTATAGCCTTTGCCTTATTAGTCTTTAAAATAGAAAGGTTGGCAATAGTTATTCCAACTTTTTCAGAAAGTTCTGTGAGAGTCATCTTATTTTTTGCAAGTTCAATGTCTAAATCCACAATTATTTTTCCCATACTCTACCTCAAATCGTAAGGTCATTTTCTACTTTCAAATCAATGCCTTCTTTAATAAGATCTGAAAGTAGAAGAAAAATTTGTGCAATTAACATAGACAAAATAGAAATTCCAATAAAAATCAAGTTTGTGATAGATCCATCTAAATTAAAATCAGTATAAATTATGCACAAAATAGAAATTAAACAAATCCCTATAAAGGAAAGAGCGATAACTTGAAGATCAAATAACATTTCTCTTCCAAAGACTTTTCCATCGCCATATTTTTTAAGTGCAAAAATTCCAAATAAAATTGCAAAAATTAAAACTACAACAATACTTTCACACAAAAATAACATTGGATATTTCATATTTAAAAACATAGGATACATTTTAGTCATTATATTTGAAAATTTAAAAATTCCATAAGATGCAAAGGATAAAACAAGCACAGCAACAATTAAAAGCGTACCAATAAATTTTACTCTAAAATTTTTCATAAGAACCTCCTTTTGCCTTAATTATAAAACTTCATTTAATGATTTTCAATAATTTTTTATTGTTTTTCAATAAAAAATTAAATAAAAATAAACCTCAGCTCTTACACTGAGATTTACTTTAACTTATGATTTTACTTAATCATGTTTACAATCATTTGAGCGACTTCTGCCCTAGTTAAATTATCTTTAGGTCCAAAAGTTCCATCATCACGTCCAACTAATAGACCCTTTTCTGTTGCTTCTTTTACATCTTTTGATGCCCAGTCAGAAATCTTATTTTGATCCTTAAATTTAGGAGCTTCTAGATTCTTTACTTTTATATCAAATTTTTCAGCAAATAAATTTAGTATTCTCGCAATTTCTTCACGAGTTATCTCTCTATCTCCTCCAAAAGTATTATCTTCATAGCCTACTATAATACCATTTTCGATTGCCCAATTTACATAAGCAGATTCTTCTGAATTTGCATCAACATCTTTCAAAGACTTGCCTTTATATTTTTCCACATCAATTTTTTTGAATCTTCCCAATGCCTTTACTACATTATATCTTGTAGCATTTTTATTTGGTTTAAATTCATTTCCTATTAAGTCAATTAAATTATTTTCAAGTGCGTAATTTATTGAATCTTTAGCCCAATGTCCATCAATATCAGTAGCTTTTCCGGAATTTTTTGCTAAATTTTTATTTGCAATTTCTTCACCCTTCTTCAAGGCATCTTCCTTTGTAAAATTACTAGACTTTGACGTATATACAGGGTATGTTTTTGTATGGCTGTGGCTTCTGTGTCTTCTTACATTTGAAGATGATTCTTCTTTGTCATCTTTATTGTCTTTTTCAGGTTCAACTGGTGTTGGAATAACTGGTTTGTCTTGATTTTCTTTTTTATCTTCTTTTACAATTTTAAAACTATCTACAACAGATTTGTCGCTAGTTCTATAAGTTGTAACTTCAATTGAATTATCTGTAACTTTTACATTTGAAATGTTTGGAATTTTTTCTTGGTTCTTTACTGCTGAATATTCAAACTTTTTATCTTGCATTATGTCATAAAATTTAGAACCTGATGCAGAGTTTGTTGTAACATATATAATTCCCTTTGGATTTACATATTCACTCGGTGCTTTTCCTTCTTCTCCATTTTCCCATTCAATTATTGGTTTTGTTCCATCCATTACATGAGTTCTTGTATAAACGTGGTCGTGTCCATTTAGTACAAGATCAATTTTATTTTCTTTTAATATTGGAACAAGTGTTGATCTCATATCTGTAATATAATCATCTAATGCATGAGATGCTACTGTGTATGGAGGATGGTGAAATGTTACTACTCTCCATTTTACATTTGGATTTTCTGCAATTGCTTTTTCAATTGTAACTTTGTGTTCTGCATAATCTTTGTTATTTGAATTTAAACAGATAAATAATGTGTTGTTGTAAACATAATAGTAATTGCTTCCTGCATTTGATTTTCCTTCATCTTGTACATTTGAAACTTTGAAGTGTTCTTCGTGAGCATTTCCTCTTTCATCATGATTTCCTATTATTGGTGCAAGAGTTAATCCATTGAAACCTTTTCTATTAATATATGCATCGTATTGTTCTTCGTCCTTTCCAGTATCCACTTGATCTCCAAGTGAAAGTAAGAATGATGCACTAGAATCTAATTCTGGTAAAAGCTTTAGTGTTTTATCCCAGCCGTCTTTACCATTTAAATATCCATGTGATCCTATTTGAGGGTCTCCTGCTGCGAAGAAACTAAAATCTCCTGTTCCACCAGTTTTAAAAGTTTTAACTTCAGAAACTGCATCTCCATTAGAGAATCTATACATATATTCAGTGTCTGGTTCTAATCCATCTAAAGTTACTTGATTACTTGAATATCCTGAAAGATTTGTTTTTTCGATAACTGTTGCATCAAGAACTTTTGCATCTTTAAAATCTTTTTCTGCATTTAGTTTTGCAAACTCAAATTTTCCTTTTTCTTTTGTATTTGCATACCATGTGAAGTTTCTTTCTGTGCCATCTTTTCCTATAGTCAATATATCATTTGTTAATTTAACTTCTTCATCTGTTGTTTCATTTTTTACAATTTTAAAACTATCTACAATAGATTTGTCGCTAGTTCTATAAGTTGTAACTTCAATTGAATTATCTGTAACTTTTACATTTGAAATGTTTGGAATTTTTTCTTGGTTCTTTACTGCTGAATATTCAAACTTTTTATCTTGCATTATGTCATAAAATTTAGAACCTGATGCAGAGTTTGTTGTAACATATATAATTCCCTTTGGATTTACATATTCACTTGGTGCTTCTTTATTTTCTCCATCTTTCCATTCAATTATGGATTTTGTTCCATCCATTACATGAGTTCTTGTATAAACGTGGTCATGTCCATTTAATACAAGGTCAATTTTATTTTCTTTTAAGATTGGAACCAAATTTGCTCTAATGTTTAAAACATCTTTATCTAAAGCATGTGTTGCCACTGTATATGGTGGTTGGTGGAATGTCACTACTCTCCATTTTACATTTGGATTTTCTGCAATTGCTTTTTCAATTGTAGCCTTGTGTTCAGCAAAATCAGCTTTGTTTGTATTTAAGCAAATAAAAAGTGTATTGTTATATACATAATAATAATTGCTTCCCGCCTTTGTTGTCCCTTCATCTTGCACGTTTGGAACTTTAAAATGTTCTGTGTAAGCATGATTTCCTGAATCATGGTTTCCTATTATTGGTGCAAGAGTTAATCCATTGAATCCATCTCTATTAATGTAAGCATCATATTGTCTTTCATTGTCTGAAATATTTACTTGATCTCCAAGTGAGAGTAAGAATGATGCACTAGGATCTAATTCTGGTAAAAGCTTTAGTGTTTTGTCCCAACCTTTTTCATCTTCGTCTTCAAAACCAGCCCCTATTTGAGGGTCTCCTGCTGCAAAGAAACTAAAATCTCCTGTTTTACCAGTTTTAAAAGTTTTAACTTCAGAAACTGTATCTCCATTAGAGAATCTATACATATATTCAGTGTCTGGTTCTAATCCTTCAAGTGTAACTGAATTACTTGAAAAACCGTCCTTATTTGTTTCTTCAATAACTGTTGCATCAAGAACTGTTGCATCTTTAAAATCTTTTTCTGCATTTAGTTTTGCAAACTCAAACTTTCCTTTTTCTTTTGTATTTGCATACCATGTGAAGTTTCTTTCTGTGACATCTTTTCCTATAGTCAATATATCATTTGTTAAAATAATATTTTGATCTTTTAGATCTACTTCTGGTTGTACATCTTTATCATCTGTATAAGGTGTTCCATTGTCCACATCTGGTGTCACTTCCTCTGATGCATTATTAACTTCTTCTTTTGGTGTTGCTTCATTTGATTGAGCATCATCTTCTGCCGCTTCTACGACATTTGTACTAAATCTAATTTCATTACCTTCAAATCCCAATCCTAATGGTGAAAATACTGAAACTAACATTAGTATAGCTAAAAATAAACTGAATCTCCTTTTCATTATATACCTCCTCTTCAGTTAGAATTATTATTTCACAATATTGTAAAGTCAAAGAATATAATCTGTAATGTATTCTTAAAGATTTTGTAAATTTATCTTCTTTTTAATTTGATTTTTTCTTTTTTATAGATTACTCCTGATAGATAAGCACTAACTGGAACCATTATAATTACTACTGCTGTACCTATGAGCGAATTGACAAGTTCAACAGCAAAAAAATCTGAACTAACTAATTGATTAAAATCAACTCCATAGGATATTAAAACTAAAACTGTAGCTATGGAGCTTCCCAAAAATGCAAATACCAAAGTATCGACCATAGTACCTATAATATCCTTTCCTATTACCATCCCAGATTTAAAAAGTTCTATTTTTGTTATTTTAGGATTTTTTACATATATCTCATGAAGTGCGGAAGATATTGAAACGGAAACGTCCTTACAAGCTCCATAGGCTGCTATGGCAACACCTGCAAACATAAGAGGATATATTTGTAATCCTGTTTTTGAATTTATAAGTAAAAGTCCTTCTACATCAGCTAAATTATATCCACTTAAATGCGTGAAATAAGATGAAATATAAAAACATATTGCAGCAGATATAAATCCAACTGACACACTTATTAAGTTTACAAGTCCAATTAATGTGTAACCTTGAAGTATTACAACCGAATAAATACTTCCCAAGACACAGGTTAATATTGTAACCCATACTGGCGAATGTCCCAAATATATTAGAGGGATCATAAAACAAAACATTAAATATAAACTTATAAAAAGTGATGCCGCAGATTTTATCCCCTTTGACTTTCCAATTGCATATAACATTATTAAAAATAAAATTAACATAATAGCTATTGGGACAGACCTGTCGTAATTATAAATTGTATAATATGGCTCAATCCCCTTTGGTTCGTCCACATAAACTATTACCTTAGAACCTTCCTTTAAGTACACAGAATGTTCCGAAAATAAATTATTTTCTATAGTTATTGGTTTATCAAACCTTTTATTTTTCATTTCAACCAAAACTTTTTGGGATCCAGTCTTTAAATTTGGATAACTCTCAACTGTATCTTCATCTAAAACTTTTATAACCTTACCCTTCTCATAAGAAACTGCGTTTTGAACTATAACTGTATCTCCAAAGTCTACATCTTTCCAAAAAATAAAAATAAAAATTAAAATTAAAATTAACGCCCCGTTACAAATATATTTTATTTTTTTACTCATCCTTTCACTCCTTCTGCAAAATTATTGCATTCAAAAGTAAATTTTATATATATTTAATGTAAAGTAAGATTTATTATCCAATCACTTTTATAAAAAAAAGATGCAAGTTATCCTTACACTAATCTTGCATCTCTTATCTACATTTTTTAATTTTTATTTTATTCATACCTAAGGGCATCTATTGGATTCATTTTTGCAGCTTTATTTGCAGGATAATATCCAAAGAAAATTCCTATTAGCATAGAAAATCCTACTGCAATAATTATTGATTTTACAGAAGGTAGCGTCATAGCATTCAAAAGATTTGAACCAATTAAACCTATAACTGTTCCCAAAACTATTCCAAAAAATCCTCCGATTATACAAATTATAATAGATTCAATTATAAATTGCTTTCGTATATCACTTCTCGTTGCCCCAAGTGCCTTTCTTATTCCTATTTCCTTCGTCCTTTCAGTTACAGATACAAGGAGAATATTCATTACACCAATTCCACCAACTAATAGTGAAATTGCAGCAATTGCTCCAATTGCAACTTGAATTGAACTCATTGCATTATTCATACTACTAATTTCGCTCTTTGCTGAATAATATTTTACTTCTGCACGAGGATTATCTGAATAAAACTTTTGATTTAACTCGTCACATAAGGCTTGTGCATCTTCTTCTATTGTATCTGGATTTTTAAGTGTTATTGCCATATCATAATAGCAAACTCTTGGTTCACTTAGAAGTTCTCTGTCCCCAGTTGTCCTTGGAATATATAAAGAAGTTGTGCTTCCATTTAAAGACTTACCCATAACTTGCATTTCTTCGTACTCATACACTCCAATTATTGTAGCAACCATGAGCTTATCGCCCATCTCAATGTTAACCTCTCGACCTAAGACCTGTGGTGCAGGAACTTTATAGATTTTTTCCAAAACTTTATCAGATATTACTGCAACAGATTTACCTCTTGCCACATCTTCATCATTTAAAAATCTACCTGCAATCATATTAATTTTAAAAATAGATTTTTCATCTTCCGAAGTTGAGTTTACTTCAACTCTTTCCTTTTCTCTACCTTCTTTAACATATCCTTGACCACTTGCACCATGATACAAAAGTTTTTCAATTCTATTTCCCTTTTGCGATTCACAATAATTTATAATATTTTCTGTAAAATAATCACGCTCACTTAATTCCCCTGTGTCATAATCAGAATCCCTTGGCGTCACATACAATTGAACAGCAGTATTTGCTATCATGTCAAAAGCTTTATTTACAGATTTTGTAAGAGAATCCCCAATAGTCGTTATTCCAATTACAGAACCTATTCCGATAATTATCCCAAGCATTGTAAGAAAAGATCTAAGTTTATTTGCTTTCAATCCTTCTAAAGAAAGTTTTATTGTTTCAGACAAATCCATTAAATCTCCTCCACTCTTCCATCAGTCATTTTGTAAATTCTTGTGGCTTCTTCTGCAAGTTCAAGATTGTGTGTAATAATTACAATAGTCCTTTTTTCAACTTCATTTAACTTGTGAAAAAGATCCATTACATTTCTGCCAGTCTTTGAATCGAGAGCTCCCGTTGGTTCATCAGCCAAAATAATATCAGGATTATTTGCCATGCTCCTTGCTATCGCAACCCTCTGTTTTTGTCCACCAGAAAGTTCATTTGGAAGGTGATTCATTCTATCTTTCATTTCCACAATTTCAAGAAGTTTCTCAGCACGCTCCGTTCTTTCCTTCTTTTCTACTCCTGCATAGGTCATTGGAAGTTCAACATTTTTTAGGGCATTAGATCTAGGTATTAAATTAAAATTTTGAAATACAAAACCAATTTTTTTAGATCTATAAGTGGAAAGCTCACTATCTTTTAATTTTGAAATATCCACACCATTTAATTCATAAAAACCAGAAGTCTGTCTGTCCAAAAGTCCAATTATATTCATAAGAGTTGATTTGCCCGAACCGGACTGACCAACTACTGAAACAAATTCCCCCTCCCTTACATCAAAATCTATTCCATGTAAAATCTCAAGTTCATTTTCTTTCCCAATATTAAAAGACTTTTTTATCCCTTCCATTTTTATAAGATTACTTTTCATCTGAAGCCTCTTCTTGTGGAGTGTCATCTATCTTTATAATACTTCCTTCTCCATAACCTCCAGCATTTGACAATACTTTAATTCCATCTTTTAATTTATCAGAAGTAATTGCAGTTTCAACATCATTAGCAATACCTTTTTTTACCTGAATTTTTTGAATTTCGTAATTATCTTTTCCTGCATCTTTTAGTACAAGAATATAATCTTTTCCATCTCTTTCAAAAATTGCATCAGTTGGAACTTTAAAAGTGTCTTTCTTTTGACTTAAAATATATTTTACTCTAAGTGTCATACCTGGCGAAAATTTTTCTGAACTATTTTCATCTATTTCTATCACAGTTTTATAATACACTTCTGTGGACTTGCTTTCAGGCGATTCCTCTTTTGGAACAGGGTCAATAGAAATTACTTTTCCTTTAAAAGTTTCTCCCATTGCAGAATCAGAAGTTATTTCAACCTCTGTGCCAACTTTAATGTTATTTTTGTCATATTCTTTTACCTGTGATTCAATTCTCAAAGTATCAATAGTTTCAATTTTTGCAACTGAAGCCGTAGGAACTTGACCTTCTTTTGCTTCAACTTTAGTAACTGTCCCATCTGCTGGTGCTTTTATTAAAACCTTTTCAAGTTCTTCTGTCAAATTTTCTATTTCCACATTATCCACATTATTTGCACTTGCCTTAGCAGTTTTTAAGTTGTCTGAAAGACTCGAAATTTCATTTTCAACTTGAACCTTTGTAGACTCTAGATTTTTCTTTGCATCATCATAATTATTTTTTGCAGTTTCCACATTTTGTGCAAGAGTCTTCAACTGATCATCTCGTGCCTTTTGTGCTTTTAAAACTTTGTCTGCGTCTTGATAAATATCATCTTTAGTTTTTTCAACTTCAAGTTTTGTACCTTCAACTTGTTTATTTTGTTCTTCGAGTTCCTTTTCAATTGCATCAGCTTCTGACTTATACTTTTCTTCATCTGATCTTGCATTTCCAAGTTCTTCTGTAACATTGGAAATTTCCAATTCTATCTCATTTTGATTTCTGGTTAAATCATCTATCCTTTTCCTAGATTTTTTTATTTTTTCATTAACCTTATCTCTTTTTTCCTTATTATCTGATGTTTCATTCTTTTTATCCTCAGTATCAACGCCACTATCACTATTAATTCTATGTTCAGTTTCAGAAGTAGAAACTAAAGAGCTTTGCAAATCTGCTATCTCATTTTGCTCCTTACCAATTTCAAGTCCAATTTCAGTAAGTTCTCTTTTTAAATCATCTAATTTATCTTGTAAGTAATTTTTATCTCTTGCACTTTCACTAGCAAGAGATCTATTCTCAGAAATCTTTTCTATATTTCTATTCATGTCTTCCTTCAGTTGTTTGTATTTTAAATCATTTGTCTTTTCTTGATATGCCAAATTTTCTCTAGTATTTCTCTCTGCGACAATCCCTTCATTATACCTCTCATCAATACTTCTTTTGAAATCATCATAAGCTTTTTGCGCAGCAAGATATTGATCCATAGCTTGAGTAAGGGAAGTTTCCGCTGCAACTATTGCAGAATTTTTACCAGAATCTCTTCCACTAATAGCTTCAGAAAGCCTTTTTTTGGCAGCAGAAATTTGTGCAGAAACATTTTTATCTGTGGCAGCCTTTTGCGCTTTTCTTGATTTTATTTGTTGTTCCAAAGAAGATGAATCAAGCTCGCAAAGCACATCTCCTTTTTTCACTTTATCTCCAACCTTTACATTTACATTAGTAACTGGAAGAGATTTTTCCGCAAAAACCTCAACAGAATTTGAAGGAACAACTTCACCTTTTTCTGTTACAGAATTTGTGACATCTCCCTTTTTTAATTCCACAATTTGATTATTAGATACTAAATTTGAATCATTTTTATGAGATAAAGATGAAATCAGTTTAAAAATTCCGAATAAAATTAAAATCAAAATTAATATAGAAATTATTTTATTCTTTTTACTTCTTGTAATCCACGACTTTATTTTGTTAAAAAAATTTTTCATATCAACCTCCTCATACAATTATATAGTAAACTTTATAAATTTTACATAACAAAAATCTTCATTTTTCTTAAAAAACTTCAAATAACTTCTTAAATATTTCAAAATACTTATATATGAAAAAGTCTATTATTATGTTAAGTCAACCCCTTTTTATTTTGTATTTATGTATCAGTTGCTTAATACAATAACCATTATATTATTTCTTCTTCTCTCATGCAATATCAAATTAAATTTTTTATAAAAAAAATAATAAATTATTTCAATGTTACTAAAATTTTATAAATACTCTATAATAAATATGGGTGATTTAATGTTAGAGTTAGTGACTTTAATACTTTTTATGATAAATTTGTTTGTGGCAATAATTTTTAATATATCAATTGTGATTGCACTATTTTTTAATTTAATACTTTTAATAATTTACGCCCTTCTAAAAGACTATAAGATAAAAGAAATTAAAAAAATGATTATTGCAGGACTTAATGAAACAAAAATTGTCTTGGCAGTCTTTCTTTTAATTGGAATGATTACTGGAATCTGGAGACTATCTGGAACCATTGCATACATAATTTATATTGGCACAAATTTAATTTCACCAAATTTTTTCTACGTGGGCGTATTTATATTTAATTCAGCAATTTCTATTTTAACTGGAACAAGTCTTGGTACCGCATCTACTGCAGGAATAATATCTATGTCCATATCTAATGCAATGAACTTTAGTCCATTAGTAACTGGTGGTGCAATCTTGTCAGGATGTTATTTTGGCGACAGATCTTCTCCAATGTCAACATCAGCACTTCTTGTAGCAACTCTAACGAAGACAGATCTATATGTAAATTTAAAAAATATGTTTAAAACTTGTGTAATACCATTAGTCCTAACTCTAATAACTTTTCAAATTTTTAACTTTAATATAGATGCAAAAATTAATTCAGATAGTGTAAACTCCATTGCAGAAATTTTTAACTTCAATCCTTTGTTAATAATTCCAACGCTATCAATAATCCTACTTGCTATTTTAAAAGTAGACATTAGAATTAACATGACAATCTCTATTATATTATCCATAATTTCCGCTGCTCTCTTCCAAAATAAAGACATAATAGACATTATAAATTCGCTTATATTTGGCTTTCACATAGAATCCAGTGCAGGAAAATTAATTAACGGGGGCGGATTACTTTCTATGAAAAAAATGATTTTAATCGTGAGCATATCTTCTGGTTACTTTGGATTTTTTAAAGAAACAAAACTTTTAGTTTCTGTAAAAAAATATGTGAGAAAAATGTTTATAAAACTTCCAAACATGGTAGTTATGTCTTTTATCTCCTTTGTCATAGCAGGATTTAGTGCAAACCAAACTTTGACATCAATGATGACTTATGAAATGGCAAGGGACAATTATGAAGATAATTACAAACTTGCTTTGGACTTAGAAAATTCTGCAATAATGACTCCATTATATATTCCATGGAATATAACTGGCAGAACTCCCATGGAAATGGTTGGTGGTCCAATAGCTGCAATATTATTTTCTTTTTACCATCACTACATTATTCTTGTAAATATAATAATTTCCATACTTGATTTTAAGAGAAATAATAATTAAAAATTTTTAGCAAAAAAACTCAGGGCAAGGCTCTGAGTTTTATATATTCTATATTTTTGTAAAAGTTCTAGGTGTAAGTTTATTTTCTATTGTTCCAAGAACTAAATCTGCTAAAACTGCCATAAGAGCTGTTGGTATAGCGCCAGCAATTATTATTGGACTGCCATTTGCTACTGTTATTCCTCTAGTTATAATATCTCCTAGTCCTCCTGCTCCTATGAAAGTACCTACTGCTGTAACTCCTATCGCAAGTACTAGTGCATTTCTTATGCCACCCATTATAATCGAAATGGCAAGGGGGAGTTCTACTTTAGTCATAAGTTGTTTTTTCGTCATTCCCATTCCTGTTGCTGCATCAATAAGTTCTGGTGTTACTGAGTTTATACCAGAAACTGTGTTTTTTAAAATTGGAAGTATTGCGTAAAGAAAAACTGCAAATACAACTGTGTTTGGACCAGTTCCTATTGCAAACATCAAAATAGCAAGCATAGCAAGAGAAGGAATAGTTTGCATCACATTTGCTATACTAATTGTTATTCTAGAAAGTTTTTTTCTTCTTGCAACAAAAAATCCTAGAGGAATTGCAATTAATGCCGCAAATAAAACTCCATATATCGATATTAAAAAGTGTCTAATAAATTGTTCAAATACATAACTTGAATTTTTCCCATAATAATAAAATACTTCAGACATCCTTTCCTCCCTTCACAAATTCTTTATACTTTTGCAATTCTTTCTTATCAACTTCTACATCTTCAAAATAATTATTTTTCTTTAAAAAGTTTTCTGCAACTTTTTGTGGTTCTACTAAATCTTCATCAGCTTGTCTATTTAATTCCTGCATAGTTTCCGAAGAAATTTTTCCCATAAGTTTCAATATAGCTTCTTCAACTTCTGGATACTTTTCAATTATTTCACTTGATGCAACTGGCGAACAGTCATAAGGTGGAAACAGTCTTTTATCATCTTCAAGTACAACCAAATCATAAGATGAAATTTTTCCATCAGTTGAATATCCAAGTACTGCATCCATTTCTCCACTTGCAAGTGCTGTATAGACAAGTCCAATGTCCATTGGATAAATGGTTTTAAATTTATATCCATATATATCTTCGAAAGCTTTATAGCCATCTCCTTCTCTTGTTATCCAAGCAGTGTCAACTCCAACACTTATCTTATCAGATAATTTTTCTAAATCTGAAACTTTTTTAAGATTATTTTCTTCTGCAAATTTTCTTGTAACCATAAAGGCATATGTGTTATCAAATCCAAAAGAAGGATACCAATATCTATTCCATCTTTTGTAATATTCTTTCATTACAACTTTTTGTGCTTCATCTGGATCTCTTATAGGATCCATACCAAGTTCGCCACTAAGTGCTGTGCCTGTGTACATCGCACCAACTACATTTACATCTCCTTTTAACATTGCTATGTGATTTAAAACAGATGAAGATAAATTTGTTATAAGTGAAACATCAAGATCAGTATGATGCTCTATCATCTGTTTTACTATTTCTCCCAAAATTTGTCTTTCTGTATTAGAACCTGTGGCAACAACTACATTTGTCTTTGTGTTTCCGCCAATACCCGGAAGTGTACAAGATGTTAAAAGTGACGCAATTAAAATTATAAAAATTAATTTTTTTAATTTTTTCATCATGCCACCTCACTAGTTTTATTAGGTGAAAGTTTTTCTTCCAAAATTCCAAATAAAAAATCAACTATAATTGCCATTAGCGTAACAGGAATAGTCCCCCATACTACCATTGGCATTATTGCATTTGTAAGGCCATTAAAAATAAAATCGCCGAGTCCACCTGCTCCTACATAAGATGCAAGAGTTGTCCATGCAAGAACATATACTGCAGAAAGTCTAATCCCGCTCATCATTACAGGCATTGCCATTGGAATTTGTACTTTAAATAAAATTTGTGATTTTGTCATTCCCATTCCTCTAGCTGCATCAATTAAATTTTCATTTACTCCCGCTATCCCAAGATAAGTATTTCTCAAGATTGGAAGAAGTGAATAAATGAAAAGCGAAACTATGGCTGGTTTTTTCCCAACTCCAAAAATTGGAATCATAAGAGCAAGAAGTGCAAAGGAAGGAACAGTTTGTAAGACTGATGCAATTGCCATCACAATTTTAGCTGCAGTTTTAGATCTAGTTAGCAAAATCCCAATAGGAACAGCAACTAGTATCCCAAAAAATAATGAAACGGAAGCAATAAATAGATGCTCCATTGATTTTGCAAAAATTTCTGCACTATTTGAAAGTAGATAATCAATCATCATTCTCACCTATCTTTTTAGATGAATCCCCTGATGCATCTTTTATAAGTTCTGATAAATTATCTTCTTCAAAGATTTCTCCTTCTTCTACTTCGTCCTCATTTTCCCAAAGATTTGTATAAATTGTATCCACGACAGATGCTCTAGTTACAAGCCCCACCAATTTATTTTCATAATCAACAACAGGAAGATTTTTAATATCTAAATTATAAATATCACGAATGGCATTCATGATAACAGTATCTTCTTTGATTGCATAAACTTTTTCCATGACTTCTTCTAAAGATTTAATGTTTTTCCCAAATCTTCCAATGTCAAACATCCCTACTGCACCAAGAAGATGATTATCTTCGTCTGTCACAAAAATTGTATCTACCCTTTTATTTCTCATAAGAGCTAGAGCATCATAAGTGGATCTATCCTTTGTCAGTGAAACAGGATTTTTTAACATTATTGTTTCTACTGTTCTATAAGAAGTTTTTGCTTCATTTAGTTTCTCTTCTCCAAGCATTTCTTCTACATATTTGCTGGCAGGATTTTTCAAAATGTTCTCTGGCGTATCAAATTGCTCAACATGCCCTTTTTTCATAATTACAATTTTATCTGCTAAAGTAAGCGCCTCGTCCATATCGTGAGAAACAAAGACGATTGTCTTTCCCATTTCTTTTTGAAGTCTTTTAACAAGTTTTTGAAGTGCATCTCTAGTTATAGGGTCAAGTGCCCCAAAGGGTTCATCCATTAAAATAATATCTTGATCTGCTGCAAGAGCTCTTATAACTCCAATTCTCTGTTGTTGTCCTCCAGATAGTTCTGATGGATATTTATCTAAATAAGAAAGAGGAAGATCAACTTTTTCGATTAAATTTTCTGCAATTGGTCTTAACTTATCTTCTTCCCACTTTAAAAGCCTTGGCACTAAAACAATATTATCATAAACTGTCATATGTGGCAGAAGTCCTATTTGTTGTATTACATATCCTATCTGTCTTCTAAGATCAACTGCATCCATTTCATTTATATTTACACCATTTATTAAAATCTCGCCACTAGTAATATCGTTCATTCTATTGATCATTCTCATGCAAGTAGTTTTCCCTGAACCACTAGCTCCAATGAAACATATAAATTGTCCATCATTAAATTTTAAATTTATATTTTCCGCTGCAACTTGATTTCCAGGATAAATTTTACTTACGTTTTTAAATTCTATCATTATACTCCCCCTTTATTCCAAACCTATCTTATTAATATTATATCACAGTTAAAATTTTTCAAAAAATGAAACGATTGACTGATATCTTATTAGTGCTATAATCTAGGTATAAGATTGTATTTTTTATTTTTTTAAGGAGGATATTATGGCTAACGATTATCATGAACCCGCTAGTGAAATGACTAAAAAGGAAAGAGAAATTATTCGAGCAATTAACTCTTTTAAAGAAGAAATTGCAGCAGTTGACTGGTATTACCAAAGAGTTGCTGTAACAAATGACAAAGATTTAAAAGAAATTATGTGGCACAACGCTGAAGAAGAAATCGAACACGCAATGATGACTCTTGAATGGCTAAGACGCAATCAAGATGGATGGGACGAACAAATGCGAACTTACTTATTCTGCGAAGGTAATATTTTAGAAGCAGAAGAAAATAGTAAAAAAGACGATAAAAAAGAAAAAAATACTAGTAAAAAGAAAAGCAAATAATTCTTAAAAATTTTTCTACAAAAAACTGACTGGAGTTTTAAAATTCTAGTCAGTTTTTATTTTTTGTTTTAAATTTTTTTAATTCTGAGCTCTAAATTTTTTTCATTTATTTTTCTCTCAGTATACTCTTTTATAAGTTCATAAATTGTAGATGCAAGTGGCACAAAAATCCACATTCCCACAACACCAAAGAGTGAACCGCCAACTGTTATTGCAATAAGAGTCCAAAGAGATGGAAGACCAACTTTTCCTCCAACAAGTTTTGGATAAACTAAATTTGATTCGACTTGTTGTAAAATAACTATTAAAATTAAAAAAGCAAAAGCTTTTGTTAAATCTTCTATTGCAATCATAATAAATCCCATTGCCCCACCTAAAAAAGGTCCAATAATCGGCACTAGATCAGTAACTCCAACTATAATGCCAAGAGTCGCTGCATTGGGAATTCTTAAAATAAAACTGGATATAAATGTTGCAATTCCTATAAGAGTTGAAACTGCCAATTGCCCTTTTATAAATCCAAAAAAATTTTCATGTAAAAGGTGTGCAACATGAAGAATCTTGTCTGCAACTTTGTCGTCAAACATTGAGTAGCAAATTCTTGTGGATTGGTATCCAAGGCTTTCTTTATCTGCCAATATATAGATTGAAGTAATTACGGCAAGAAAAAAAGAAAAAAGTCCTCCTATTATGCTTGAAGCGGTAGAAAGTGCATTGTTTAAAATAGCTGTCGATTTTTCATCCGATGTCATAAAACTTTTTACTCTATTAAATATTTCATTCCAGCTTAAATTGTCATATTCTTGTTGCAATCTGTTAGAATATTCATTTAAAAATGGTATTTCTCTAGTTTTATCTATTGCCATTTGCAAAAAACTGGGCAGCGATTTTTTAAGTCCATTAAAAGAATTTGCAATTTGAGGTGCAATGATAACACTTATTATATAAATTATAAGTATTAATAGGATAAAAGAAATAGTAATGGAAATAGATCTCTTGTGTTTTTGAAAATTTTTATTTTCTATTTTATTAAAAACTTTATTTTCAAAGAAGTTTAGAGGTATTTTCATTATAAAAGCAAAAACTGCACCGAGAATAAAGGGTGAAATTATACCAAAAAATACTCCAATTCCAGAAAATATGTAATTACTTTTTGCAAATAAATAAGCTACAAATAAAAGTGCAAGTCCTGTCAAGAAAACCTTCTTATAAACCTCTTTTTTAAAGGACAATTTTCTTACAACACTCTTTTCTATTTCCCTTTTCTCATTTTTTTCTTCCATGAATCTCCCTTTCTATTTTGAATTTCCCAAAATATTATTCCAAAATTTGAAATACTCTTCAAAAAAATTTTTTTGAATCTTTTCTACATTTTTTACATTCATCTCATAAATTTCAAATGCCAACTTAACCTGTCTTAGGAAGATATCATTATAATCATTAATTAATGAATAGGTTTTTTCCTCTACTTCTTTTAGATCTTTGATTTCGTAAATCATTGGTAAATTGTTTTTCCTAACTTCCACGGATGTATCTTTATTTTTTTCTTTAATACTTGGATTTATTTCCATAATTATTTCAAAATCTTTATTATCTAAATCTCTCTTTTCTTTGTAGTCTATTTCTAATTTTTCTTTTTCCGAAAAATCTGTATCATCAAGTGGAAGCAAAAATCTTATAGGATTTACAACGAGAGATTTTTCTTCATCTGAATCTTTTTTAGTAAAGGAAATTTTCCCACTATTTTCATGCTTTGAAATTTCTTCTAAGTTTGAACTTTCTCTTTCTTTTAGAGCCTTGTAAAAATACTCTTCACTTAATTTTATAAAATCCTCATCTTTTATAGTCGCATATTTTGCCCCTCTAAATGTGGATTTTATTTTATCATCTATCTCTCTTATTTCTATAAATTCAATATCTACTTTAGATTTATTCTTTCCATATTGAAACTTTTCCAAAACTTTTCCTAGGGCAAAATTATCTTTATTTTTAAGCCAAAGAAAATCATCTTTATTTAACTTATCAAGCAAATTGACAAGTGAAGTTGCAACCCTCGGACTCATGTTTTTTATGTCCAAATATTCTTTCAAGTTTTCTCTACTTGAAATATCTTCTTCACTATTGAAACAAATTTCATTGTTTTTTACAAAATCATTAAATACTTTTTCATCATTAATTGAAATTCTATAAGCCTTAACTCCCACTTTGCCCTCCTTAAAATTATTTAGAACCCTCTCAAAACATCAGGTCTAAAATTTTTCTTTTTCAAAGTTTTTTCTATTGCACCTATAAGAGCTTTTCTGTCCTCATTTAAATTTCCTGCAAGGAGTACATAATTTGAAGCGTGATTGGACCTAAAAACTGTTCCCTCAGAATCAACATGTTCCAAAAATATTTTCATTTCTTCCAAAATTTCTCCTGCATCTGGCATTTTGAAATCCCCAGAAATATAATCTTTATAAAGAGGTGTATTTTTATAAACCCTCATTGTCAGATAACCTAAGAAATCTGGCTTAGTTTCTGAAACAAGTTTTGCAGTTCCTATTGCATTTTTTTCTATGCCATCTACTCCACCAAGTCCTGCAATAATTGTAACAGAAGTTTTAAAACCTGCTTCTTTTGCCTTTTTCATTGCAGATACATATTCCTCATAGGTTATACCTTTTTGAATTTTTTTTAAAAGATCTTCATCTCCAGTTTCAAAACCAATATAGAGCATTTCAAGTCCTGCATCTCTTAACTTTTTCAAATCTTCAAGAGATTTTCTATTTATATCCTTAGCTGTAGCATAGGATGAAACTCTATTCACATCTGGAAAATATTCTTTAATAGTCTTTAAAATTTCTAACAAATCCTCTGTCTTTAATACTAAAGCATCTCCATCTGCCAAAAAAATTCTCTCAAAATAATCTTTATAAACACTCATCTCCACTAAATCTTTTTTTATTTCTTCTAGTGGTCTTACTCTAAAATCATCATCTTTATACATGTAACAAAATGTGCAATTGTTGTGCGAACAACCAACTGTAGCTTGAACTATAAGAGATCTTGCTTCACTTGGTGGTCTAAAAACATTTCCGTAGTACTGCATATTTCTTCCCTTCTATTTTTAATTTATAAATTAGTTCTTCCCATGTTTCTTTAACAATGTACTCTTAACTTCCCAAAGTTTTTCTGACAAGTCCACAATATATTCATTTGGATTGTCAAGTCTTTTTGTTTCACTCCAAAGAGTGTCAAGTTCCATTTCTGCTTTTTGTTTTATTTCTTCAAGACTTGGAAGATTATATACTAGTTCTCCCTTTTCGTAAATTTGAACTAAAACTTTTTTAACATCATAATTTTCCAAAGTTTTTCTCTTCCATGTATAAACTGGATGGAAAATTTCATAATTATTTTCTGGGATTTCTTCTTCTCTTAATGCAATAACATCTGCCATTGCCTTTTTACTTTCTTTGTCATAAAATCTATAAAGTTCTTTAAATCCAGGAGTAGTTATTTTTGTAACATTTTCAGAGATCTTTATTTTTGGAATGATTTCTCCATCATCATTTACTGTGGCAGCAAGTTTATATACTCCTCCAAAAACTGGCGATGACTTTGAAGTTATAAGTCTTTCTCCAACTCCAAAGGAATCTATCTTAGCCCCTTGATGTAAAATATTTCTTATTGTAAATTCATCAAGAGAATTTGAAGCCATAATTTGTGCATCTGGATAACCTGCATCATCTAACATTTTTCTCGCCTTATTAGATATATAGGTTATATCTCCAGAATCAATTCTAATTCCCTTAGGTCTAAATCCTCTTGGAACAACTTCTTCATCAAAAATCTTTATTGCATTTGGCACACCTTCTTTTAAAGTGTCATAAGTGTCTACCAAAAGAAGACAATTGTCTGGATAGACTCTTGCAAAGGCTCTAAAAGCTTCTAATTCTGTGTCAAACATTTGAACCCAAGAATGTGCCATTGTTCCAAGAGCTGGAACTCCAAACATTTTGTCTGAAAGAGTATTTGCAGTGCCAGCACATCCTCCAATGTATGCAGCTCTTGCGCCTAAATTTGCAGCAGAATAACCTTGTGCCCTCCTCGAACCAAATTCCACAACTGGTCTTCCTTTTGCTTGTCTTACAATCCTACTTGCCTTTGTCGCAATCATTGACTGATGATTTATTGTCAAAAGCACCATAGTTTCAAGCATTTGTGCTTGGATGGCAGGACCTTTAACTGTGAGTAGTGGTTCTTCAGGAAAAGCAAGAGTTCCCTCTGGCATTGCCCACACGTCGCATTCAAATTTAAAATCTCTCAAATAATCCAAAAATTCTTCAACAAAAATATTTTTTTCTCTCAAAAATTCAATATCTTCTTCTGAAAAATGAAGATTTTCCATGTATTCAATTAATTGTTCAAGTCCTGCAACAATCGTGTACTGTCCGTTATCAGGCACCTCTCTAAAAAACATATCAAATATTACAATCTTATTTCTCATTTCTTCTTGAAAAAATCCATTTGCCATTGTTAGTTCATAAAAATCTACAAGAAGTGTGAAATTTTTCTTTACATTATAATTTACCATTTTTACTTTACTTCCTTCTTTTTTTCTTCGACTTGCTAAGTTCTTAATTAATTAAATAAATTATAACACAAAGAGTAACTTTTTTATAATTTAATCCCTTTATAGCAGAGTTTTCTACTTTTAATATTATTTTTAGAAAACATTTCTTGTGTTATAATTTTTAAACGAAAAGTTTTTAAATAGTCTTTATTTTTAAAATTTTTACGTTAAACTTATAAAATCGATTTAGTCTAAAAAATAGTAAATAACTGTGTTATAATAAAATTAGATTGGTAAAGGTGAAATAATTTTTGAATACAATTAAGAGTACTGTGGACATTGAAAGGTCCCTTATAAAAACTTATAGAAGAGATGTTTATAAAAAATTTGTGCAAGGAGTTAATAAATACGAACTAATAAGTCCAGGAGATAAAATTGCAGTTGCAATTTCTGGCGGAAAAGATTCTCTTACTCTTGCAAAACTTTTGCAAGAATTAAAAAAGCACAACAAGGTTCCCTTTGAGCTTGAATTTATTACAATGGACCCAGGTTATCTTCCTGAAAATAGAGAAAGATTGGAATTTAACTGCGAAAAACTTGGGATCCCAGTAAAAATTCACAATTCAGATGTCTTTTCTGTTGCAGAAAAAATGTCAGATGGCGGATCTCCTTGTTATATGTGTGCGAGAATGCGTCGTGGCAATCTATACAATAGAGCTCAAGAACTTGGCTGCAACAAACTTGCCCTTGGTCATCACTTTGACGATGTAATAGAAACTGTGATGTTAAATATTATTTATGCTGGCGATTTTAAAACTATGATGCCAAAATTAAAATCAAAAAATTTTGAGGGCCTTGAGTTAATAAGACCAATGTATCTAGTTAGAGAAGAAGCTATAATTAGATTTATGAAATCAACTGGACTATCTGCTCTTGACTGTGCCTGTACTGTCACAAAGAAAAAGTCAGGTAACAAAAGATTTTTTATAAAAGATTTAATTGAAGAGTTAAAAAAGGAAAATAAAAATGTTGACATAAATATTCTTCGTGCTACTGAAAATGTAAATATGGAACAAATCTTAGGGTATAAGGAAAAGGGCGAAAGACACGACTTTTTAGAATTTTATTAGGAGGAGATATGGAAGAGATTAAGATGATTTCTTGGAATGTAAACGGACTTCGTGCTGTTGTCAAAAAAGGTTTTATGGATGAATTTAAAAAACTTGACGCAGATTTATTTGCACTCCAAGAGATAAAACTTCAAGAGGGACAAATTGAAATTGACCTTCCCCATTACTATGAATTTTACAATTATGCAGAAAAAAAAGGCTATTCTGGTACAGCAATTTTCTCAAAAAAAGAACCTATCTCTGTCAATTATGGAATTGGAATAGATGAACACGACAAGGAAGGACGAGTTATTACTCTGGAGTTTGAAAATTTTTATTTTGTAACTTGTTATACTCCTAACTCAAAGAGAAAACTCGAAAGACTAGATTACCGACAAGTTTGGGAAGATGATTTTAGAAATTATTTAAATGAACTTAGAAAAAATAAAGAAGTAATTCTTTGTGGCGACTTAAATGTTGCTCACAAGGAGATCGACCTTGCAAATCCTTCTACTAATAGAAAATCAGCTGGATTTACTGATGAGGAAAGAGAAAAATTTACAGAACTTTTGAAAAATGGATATATAGATACTTTTAGATATTTCTATCCAGATTTAAAAGATGAATATTCTTGGTGGAGCTACTTTGCAAAATCAAGAGAAAGAAATGTAGGCTGGAGAATTGATTACTTTGTAGTTTCAGAAGGTCTAGAAAAACATTTAGTTGATGCAAAAATTCATCAGGAAGTTATGGGATCTGACCACTGCCCTGTTGAATTAAAAATAAAATTATAAAAATATAAGGAGGATTTAATGGAAAACTTATTGTCAGTACCTATTAAAGATGATATTTATTTTATAGGGACAAATGATAGAAAAACTGAACTATTTGAAGGGATGTGGCCACTCCCAAAGGGAGTTGCTTACAATTCTTATTTAGTTAAAGGCGAAAAAAATATTATCGTAGATCTTGTAAGAGCAAATACTACTGAAGCTTATGTTGAAAAGATAAATGAAATTATTGGAGAAGATGAAAAAATTGATTACATCGTAATAAACCATATGGAACCTGATCATTCATCTTCAATAAAATCAATCTTAGAAATTTATCCTGATGCAAAACTTGTAACAAATAAAAAAGCTGTTGCAATGTTAAATAATTTCTACGAAATTAAGGACAACATACTAGAAGTAAAAAATGGAGAAACTCTTGAACTAGGAAATAGAAAATTTACTTTCCACATGACACCAATGGTTCACTGGCCCGAATCCATGGTAACTTATGAAGAAGCAACAAAGACACTTTTCTCACAAGATATATTTGGTGGATTTGGAACACTTGACGGTGGTATTTTTGATGATCAAATTGAATACGACGCATACTATCTCGAAGAAACCACTAGATACTTTATAAATATTGTTGGGAAATATTCTTCCCAAGCACTTAAAGCATTAAATAATTTGGGCGGACTTGATATTGAATTAATTTGTCCAGTTCATGGTCCAATTTGGAGAGATAACCCCAAAAAAATAATTGACATTTACACATCTCTTGCAAATCAAGAAACAATTGATGGCTGTGTTGTAATATATGGATCAATGTATGGTAATACAGAAACAATGGCAGAAGCTGTTGCAAGAGGACTTTCACAAGGCGGTCTTAAAAATATAAAAGTGAGAGATATAACAAAAACTCCTTTCTCTTACCTTCTATCAGATATTTGGAGATACAAGGGAGTAATACTTGGTTCATGCTCTTATGACAACAACTTATTCCCACCAATGGATTATTTTTTGACAGAAGTTTCTCACCAAAGAATGAAAAATAATTATTGGGGAATCTTTGGATCTTATTCATGGAGCGGCGGTGCTCTTAAAAATCTAAAAAAATATATGGAAGAAGGAAAGTATGATGTGCTAGACACTCAACTTGAAATTCAAGGTGCAGCAACTGATGAAGAAATTAAAAAACTAATTGAATTTGGTGAAGAAATGGCTGCAAAAATTTTAGAAAAATAAATTTTAATAATTTTAATCGTCACGGTTTTATCTCGTGGCGATTTTTTTCTTAAAAATGTTAAATAATACTTAAATTCTTAAAAATTAATTGCAGTAAACTCTATAAAAAGGTAAAATTGCACAAAAAAAGAATGCCTCCACTTTTCATCGTAAGACATTCTTTTTTAGAAACCCAATTCCATCCAATGATTACTTTTTGGTTCAATCACGTCTATCACCTATATCTTATTTTACTAAAGCATCTTATAAATTTACATTGTCCAAAGTCCCAAACTCTAAGACTTTGTGCTCATTATAAAAATACTAAAAGTAATTTTTCTTACTAAACTTACTCGCAAATTAATAAAATCTTCCTATTCATTCGTTAAAACTATTCGATTTATATAAAAACTTTGGCATTTTAAGTCAAAATTTGTAAATTTAAAAAAATCAAAAACATTTTTACTTTTAATTGGATGGAATTGTCAAGCTTCTCCAAATAAGAATCGTAAATCTAAATTTCTATTTACTAATCAATTAATCTTATCTGGTATTAATATAATACCCTGTAAAATAATTTTAAAACACTTTTTATAAAAATTTTTTAAATTATTTTACTAATTTTTATAGTATAATAATTTTAAGTCAAAGGAGGCAAAATGAACACATTAATTGGATACAAAAAGTGCAGTACTTGTAAAAATATAGAAAAGCTATTAGAAGAAAAAAACATTTCTTATAACTATAGAGAAATTGACAAAGATCTTTTGTCGAAAATTGAACTAAAAAATATAAAAGAAAAAGCAGACATTGATATTTATAAGCTCTTTAATTCAAGTGGAGTAAGATACAGAGAACTTGGACTAAAAGATAAAAAGAAGAGCATGACAGATGACGAAATCTATGAACTTCTTTCAACTGATGGTATGCTTGTCAAAAGGCCTATTCTCTTAACAGATAAAAAAGCTTTCATAGGCCCACAAGTAAAAAAATATTTAGAAAATTTATAATTTTTAATCTCATCTGAGGGTGAGATTTTTTATTGCAAAAAAATACTAGAATTGATATTTCAACTCTAGTAAAAA
>OCLA01000022.1_pt1 | contig 64886 bp, 57 predicted proteins | sample 1502811 | NCBI WGS metagenome assembly OCLA01 (sample SAMN00990124, study PRJEB22392) | human gut metagenome
GACGAGATAAAATAGTATATAATAATCTTTACGGAGGCTTCTTATGGATAATTTATCATATCTTAGTTTTAGAAAGATGGAGCTTGAAGACGTATTTACTTTTAAAAATTGGGCAAGACATGATTCAATTTTATTTTTAGATTACAATTTTATTGAAGAGAGCGAAAAAGAAGTAGTAGATTGGTTTAATTGGAAAACTAAAAAACCTATGTCAGAATACTATGTTGCTCTTTTTAAAGATAAAATAATTGGATATATGTCTTTTAAAAATATAAATAAAATTTTAAAGACGGCAGAACTGGGGATAGTATTAGATCCTAATTACATAAATAAAGGACTTGGAAAAGATATTTTAAAAAAATTTTTGGACTATGCAAAAGATAGAGGATTTAAAAAGATAATTCTTTTTGTAGCGGATTACAATAAAAGGGCGATAAGAGTTTACGAAAGCCTTGGATTTAAAGAAAAATATAAATTTTTAATGTTATTCCAAAATGGAGAGTACGATAAAGATAATGAAGATTTTATAGAAAATAAATCTTCTTTTAAAATAATTTTAAACAAGACTTTTAATTATGCAACTAAAATGGAACTGAACCTTGAAAGAGATTGGTGAAAAATGTTTTTACTTGAGAAAAATAAATATGATTTGGGAGAAACTTCCTTTGAAAATATTTTTATAAATGACTTTATGCCAGGAGCCAATGGAGAATTTGTAAAAGTTTATATTTTAGGATATAAATTTGCAAAGGAGAATAGGGAAGATATTACAAATGAAAATATAGCCGATTACCTTGGGATTTTAGAGTCAGATGTAAAAAGAGCTTGGCAATATTGGAAAAAAATGGGCATAATTGAGATTGAAGATGAGAAAATAAAGTTTGTAAATTTAAGAGAACTTTATATAAATAATGTCTACAATTTAAAAGAAGAGAAAAAAGAGGATAGAGGATATTCGAAAATTGTAGAGAATCCGACTTATGCAAATCTCTTGACAAGAGTTGAATTTCTTATGAGAGAGCCAATTGCTCCAATGAAAAAGATTGATATTATAAATTGGATCACATCTTACAATATGCCTGCAGATTTAATTGAAGAGGCTTTTTTTTATACTACGGAGATAAAGGGAATCTACAACATTTCCTATGTTGAAAAAGTTGTTAGAAATTGGTCAAAAGAAAATATTAGGACTATGGAAGATGTGGAGAAATCCTATATTGAACATGATGTAAAATATTATAGATACAAAAAAGTTATGAGATATATTGGAGTGGACAAAAAATTTAGTCAAGCGGATTTTAATATTATTAATTCGTGGTTTGACGAATTTAAATTCTCAAAGGATTTAATTTTTGCAGCCTGCAACAGAACTTCTAAAATTTCAAAACCAAATGTGGCGTATGTTGATGCGATTTTAATGAGGTGGAAGGATTTAAATATTAATTCTGTGGAAGAAATTGAAGAAAAAGATCAAAAGAAAAAAAAGAAAAAGCCCACAGCATTTCACAATTTTAAACAAATAACTGACAAATATTCTGAAGAAGAGTTAAATGATGTCGCCATGAGAAAGCAAAAAGAAGGCTTTAAAAAGTTAGGTGTTGATTATGGAACTTACCACAAAGATAAGTAATTATTATGAAAATCTCAGGAGAAAGAATGCAGAAACTCATGAAAAAAGAGTAGGAGAAATTTACAAAAAGATTCCAGAGATAAGGGAAATGGATGCACTAATAAGAGATATTGCACTAAAAGCATCAATTGAACAGATAAAAAATCCTGATTCAGATAAATCCATAGAAGAATCGGAAAAAATTTATAAATTAAAGTTAAAAAAGATGGATTTTTTAGAAAAAAGGGGGTATCCTAGAGATTACCTTGATGATATTTACACTTGCAAGGATTGTCATGACACTGGAATAATAGAAGATGAAGTTCATCTAGAAACTACAGAAAAGTGTCACTGTCTCAAAAAATTAATTGTATCAGAGCTTTATGATATGAGTTCCATTTCCTATATGTTGGAAAGAGAAAATTTTGACAACTTTGATTTAAATGTATTTTCTGAAAAAGTTTATGATAAATTTAATATGTCGCCAAAGGAAAATATGAAAAATATTCTTGCGATTTCCAAAAATTATATAAAAACTTTTGATGAAAAAAATGATTTAAATTTACTTCTTTGGGGTCCAACAGGACAGGGAAAGACTTTCTTATTAAACTGTATTGCTGCGGAACTTATAAAGGAAGATGTTATAGTTATCTATCAGACAGCTTACGAGATTTTAAAGACAATGGAAGACAGAAAATTTAAGAATAAAGATGATGACAAATACAATTTATACTTTGAAGCAGATCTTTTAATAGTGGATGATCTTGGGATTGAATTTGTAAATTCTTTTACAACTTCAGAAATTTTTAATATTATAAACACAAGACTCTTGCGTGGCAAAAAAACTTTGATCTCTACGAATTTGTCGCCCAAAGAACTTTCGAAAACTTATACAGATCGAGTTTTTTCAAGAGTTTTCCAAAAATTTGTTCCAATTAGATTTTTTGGACCAGATTTAAGATGGCAGTAAGTATTTTATGGAAAAGGGGAGAAAAATGAAATTATCAAACAGAATTCAAAAAGTAGGATATTCAGCAATTAGAGAATTAATTCCTTATGAACGAAAGGCAAAGGAAAATGGTAAAAAAATTTATGAATTGAATATTGGAGCGCCAGATGTATCTGTACCTGATGTCTATTATGAAACTTTTAAGACAGTAAAGAAAGGTGCACTCCCATACGCCCAAGCACAAGGGCTTCCAGAACTAAGAAAGGCAACAGCAAAATATTATAAAAATAGAAATATAAATTTTGATGCTGATGATATATTTATAACAAATGGAGCAAGTGAAGCACTTTTATTTACCTTTGAAACAATTGCAGATTATGGAGAAGAAATCTTGACAACAAATCCATTCTACACAAATTATATGACAGCCTTTGATCAACTTGGAATAAATATAGAAACTTTTGACACAGATCCTAATGATGGATTTGCACTTCCAGAAGAAAAAGAAATAGAAAAGCATATAAGCGATAAAACAGTAGGTATTCTTTTGTCAAATCCTACGAATCCAACAGGAGCATTGTATTCAGAAGAAGAAATAGAAAGAATTTGTAAAATTGCAAAAAAATATGATTTATATATTGTTGCAGATGAAGTATATAGAGAATTTGTATATGATGGGAATAAATATAAATCCTTTGGAGAAGTTGAGGGAATTGAAGAAAATTTAATTTTAATAGATTCAATTTCAAAGAGGTTTGGAGCTTGTGGTGCAAGAATTGGTTCAGTAGCTTCAAAAAATGAAGAATTTAAAGATGGAATAAATAAACTTTGCAATTCAAGACTTGCAGCACCAACAATTGAACAAATGGCAGCAGCAAGACTTTATGATATCGATGAAAGTTATTTTAAAGAAGTAAATGAAGAGTATCAAAAAAGGCGTGATTTAATTTACGAAGAACTAATTAATATTCCAGGAGTCACAGTAAAAAAACCAAAGGGAGCCTTTTATGTAATGCCAAAACTTCCTGTTGATGATACAGAAAAATTTGCAATTTGGATGCTTGAAAACTTTGATATAGATGGAGAAACTATTATGTTTGCTCCAGCAAAAGGATTTTTCAAAAATCAAGAAGATGGAAAGCAAATGATTAGACTTGCCTTTATACTAAACACAGAAGATTTAAAGAAGAGCATGAAAATTTTGCGCGAAGGTATAAAAGCTTATGTGAATGAAAATGAATAGAGATAAGGTTTTAAAAATTTTAGAAAAAATTACAATAATTCTTGTAACTGCCATTATGGTTTTAGTAATGGCAAATCAATATATAAAAACAAGTCAAGGAGCAATAAATGAATCCTTTAGAATGGCACAGATTTTTATTGCAATAGCAGTTGTAGTTTTGACACTTATAATGGCAATTGTGAGCAAAAATAAAAAAATGTTTTTTGTAATGCTTGGATTTTATGCACTGACGGCAGCATTATTTTATGTATTTAAATCAGCAAATAGAATTTAAAATTAAATAAAAATATTATAATAAACTCATATGTTAAATATGGTATAATTATAATATAGTTATGGGGACTGTTTTTACAGCCCCTTTTTTAGAAAGAAGAGGAATTTATGAATTTATTACTAATAACTCTAGTTCTTTTTTTGGCAATTATAGCTACAAGAATTTCAAATAGATCAGGACTTCCATCGCTCCTTTTATTTTTAACTCTTGGAGTTATCTTTTCTTGTTTTGGATTTGATTTTAATAATTTTAAAATTGCAGAAGACATTGCCACAATATCTCTTATGATAATTATGTTTTACGGCGGATTTGGAACGAACTGGAACATGGGAAAGTCTACTGCAAGAGAGTCAATAATTTTGGCAACAGTTGGAGTATTTTTAACTGCAATTATAACTGGATTTTTTTGCCACTATATATTGAAATTCAACTTTTTGGAATCCATGCTACTGGGTTCTGTTGTAGCATCAACAGATTATGCTTCAGTTTCAAATATTTTAGTTTCTAAAAAATTAAATTTAAAATATTCAACAGCACCGCTGTTAGAAATAGAAAGTGGTTCAAATGACCCAACTGCTTATACAATGACAATGGTTTTTTTGTCAATACTTTCAGGAAATAATGTATCAATTCCACTTTTAATTTTAAATCAAGTAATTGTTGGATTAATATTTGGATTTCTTCTTGGATTTATATTTTTAAAAATAATAGAGAAATTGTCTATAGATGAAGATGGACTTTTTTCTGTATTTATTGCAACTATTATGATTGGAACTTATGCAGTGACAGTTCTTTTTGGCGGCAACGGATTCTTGGCACTTTATATTTTAGGAATTTACATTGGAAATCATGAGTTTAAAAGAAAAAGAGATGTAGTATTTTTTTATGATGGGCTTTCAACAATTTTTCAAATAGCAATGTTTTTCCTTCTTGGACTTTTATCAGACATACATTTGATAATAAGAGTATTGCCAATTGGGTTTATTATTGCAATTTTTATGCTTTTTATCGCAAGACCAATTTCTGTTTTTGGACTTATGGCACCCTTTAAAATGAAAAGAAACCAGCTAAAACTTATTTCAATTGCAGGACTTAGAGGAGCAGCAGCAATTGCCTTTGCCATAATGGTTGTAAATAGCGGGCTAAAATTATCAATAGACATTTTCCACATAGTTTTCGTAATTTGTATAATATCACTTTTAATTCAAGGCACAGCACTTCCCTTTGCAACAAAGAAATTAGATATGTACGATCCAGATGATACAGTTTTGAGAACATTTAATTATTACTCTGACAAGACAGATTTAGAATTTATAAAAACTAAAGTAACAAAAAATTCTCCTTGGGTAAATAAAAAAATATCAGATGTAAAGATAGAATTCAATGTAATAATTGCAAAAATTGAAAGAGAGAGAAAGAGTATCGTGCCAAGAGGAGATACTTATCTTAAAGAAGGTGACATCCTTGTATTAGGTGGAGAAGCATATTTTGATAAAACTGGAGAAGATCTTTTAGAGATAAAAATTTCTAAAAGTCACAAGTGGGCAGGGAAAAAAGTTAAAGACATCGATGTGGGTAAAAATGAATTAATAATAATGGTAGAAAGTCCAAGTGGAGAAATAATAGTTCCACGTGGAGATACCATATTGATACCAGGTATGAGAGCAGTTATATCCAAAGAAATAAATAAAATCTGATAAGATTATCTAAAAAATTATTGAAGACAAAAGAAATAAATGAAAGAAGGGTTACACTTTTAGTGTGAAAGAAAAGATAAAAAAATTGTGCTATAAGTTAAAAAAATTTAATAAAAAGTATTTGTAATTATGGATTCATAATATATGCTGAAGATTCATTCATCAAGAAGCATTCACAGAAGTCATTTTTTATTATAGTCTTTTAGCATTTCAAAGGCTTTATATTGAAAGTTGAGTTTTAGAAAGGAAGAGTACAAGCATTAAAGTTCAAAAACAATTAATAGATTTTACTATTAATTAGTAAAGATTTTAATTGATTTGGGACTTAATAGTTTTAGTATTTTTATAAGCAAAAGTTACTAAATTAAATAAGAGATAAAAATAGAGCATATATAAAATAAAAATTTGATTTTTTATAATCTCAGATTATGTATTGCATTTTTCATAAGAAATATGTACAGCATTAATAGTTTATTCTCTAGTGCTAAATTCAACTATGTTTAGTTGTTTCAACTTATCGATACTTTCCCAATATGCGTAGTTAAATTTATGGATGTTAGAAATTTCAATATATTCTTCACGATTTGAGTTATACTAACTATAATTCCTATAAACGAAAATAATATTAAAATAATTACAATGTCATCCATTTTTATTGTCCTTCCAATAATTCTGTAGCTTTTATTATTTTGTAAATTTATTGTCCAATTTTTTGAAAATAATTGATCTTAGTAAAGCTTATTAATTTTAGTATTTATTAGTTATGTTCGGATTATTATATGCAATATTTTTTTCTACAAGATATTTATCCTTTGATTTTAAGTAGAAAATATCTCTTATATATTAATGCGGTTTAAGTTAGTTAGGAGTTTATTTTGTTTTGTACTTGTTATGATAATTTATCTTTACAAGAAATTTGTCATTATCAGTAAAATAAAAAAGAAATAGCAAGTAGATATTTCTAGATTTTTATCAACTTGACTTTAAAAGTTCTTCATATTTTTCAATAAGTTCTGTTGGTATTACAAAGTTAAAGTATGTTCCTGATTTTGATAGAAATAAATACATTATGCCTAGTGCTGTAAATTTTTTCATGTTTACATATACATTTTCGTCTGAATAATCTACTGCACCGTTATAAAAATCGTAGAAACTCTTATGCTCTTTTTCATCAAAGTTCATAAGAGTTTTTTCAAATTCTGATAAAATTTTTTCGTACAAAACTTTATTTTGTTCTTCTTCGTTTAACTTAGAAATATCAATTTTATAAGAACTTGATATTAGTGTCCTTTGATAATCGTCTAAGTTTTCAATAATAGGGTATAATTTGTCAATAGGTAGTTTGTTTATTGTTTCTACTTTGAACAGTTTTAATAAAAAATCGCTCATAATTCACCTCTTATTTATTATACATGAATTGAGCTTTGGGAGGAAATATGTCTGAGATAAAAAAATTGCAGGATGGAATTTTTTGTAAAATAATTCCTTTAAAGGGAAATCCGCTTAAAAGTATTAATATTTATATGGTAAAGTCGAAAGACGAAGCAATGATTATCGATACAGGTTTTAATACTGAAGAGATAAAAAGTGAAATGTTGTCCTTTATAAGGGATATGGAAGTTAATTTAAATAAAACAATTTTATTTTTAACGCATCTTCACTCTGACCACACTGGTCTTGCAAATTGGTTTTCTGATGAACTTGGCGTGGAAATTTATATGGGAGATATTGATTACAAAATGATGTCTTCAATGGCTGATGCGAATTCTAAGAGATGGAGAGAAGTCATGGATACAACCCATATGCAAGGTCTTGATGAAGATAATTTAAAAATTTGGGAGCATGCAGGCTTTAAGTATAGACCTAAAAATGAGTTTCCATATATTTCTTTTAATCCGGGGTATACTTTAAAAGTTGGAGATTTCAGTTTTACAGGAATGGATTTTTCTGGACACACGCCTGGCATGGTTGGTCTTTATGAAAAAGATAAGAAGATTTTATTTTGTGGAGATCACCTTCTTAAAAAAATTACTCCAAATATTACTTTTTGGAATTTTCTAGTGGGAGATAGTTTGGGAAGATATTTAAAAAATATTGAAAAATTAAGAAATCTTCCCATTGATCATATTTATTCATCTCACAGAGATTTAATAGAAGATGTGCCAAAGAGAATTGATGAGCTAGAAAATCATCACAAAAAGAGAATAAGTGAAGCTTTTGAAACTTTAAATAGAAATAAAGAGTGCACAGTGAGAGATATTGCCATGAATATGAGTTGGGATATGAGAGCAAAAGATTTTTCAGAATTCCCAAATACACAAAAGTTTTTTGCAGCAGGAGAGGCTCATGCTCATCTTGAATACTTAAGAGCAATAGGAAAAGCTGGTGTTAAAAAAGATGAGAATGGAGTTCTCAAGTATTTTGCAATTTAATCTTTTTTGATTTAATATAAGTTTAGAAATAATAAAAAAATGGAGAGAATGGGACAATAATGGAAGAATTAATTTGTAAGTACAAAAATAAAGTTTTAGAAAGTGGTAAGGAAACAATTTTATGTGGAATTATAAATGTTACCCCAGATTCTTTTTCTGATGGTGGAAAATTTTTTGGAGTGGACAAAGCTGTAAAAAGAGCAATGGAATTAATTGAATCTGGAGCTAGGATGATTGATGTTGGTGGAGAATCAACAAGACCGGGTTCGACTTATGTTGAAGTTGAAGAAGAGATAAGTAGAGTTATTCCAGTTATAAAAAAATTAAAAGAGATGACAGATGTGCCAATTTCTATAGATACTTGGAAAGCTGATGTTGCAGAAGCTGCAATAGAAGCAGGGGTCGACTTTGTAAATGATATAACTGGATTTATGGGTGATCCCAAAATGGCAGAAGTTGTTGGTAAAAGTGATGTAGGTGCAATTGTAATGTTTAATCCAAAAATTGCAAGGCCAAAACACAAAAGTAGTGCAAATTTTCCATCTTTTGGTGGAGAAGGTGCTTTTACAGAAGAAGAATTGAAATCCTTTGAAGATATGGATATTGTTGAAGTTATGAAAAAGTATTTTGAAAAGGCTCTTCTTCGTGCTCATGAAAATGGAATTGAAAGAGAAAGAATAATGCTTGATCCAGGAATTGGATTTGCTCTTACAAAAAAGGAAAATTTAAAATTAATTGATAAAATTGATACAATAAGAGATTTTGGATGTTTTATATTTTTGGGAGTTTCTAGAAAGAGATTTATCACAAATATTTTAAGTGAAAATAATATTGACGCAGACGGGAATAATGAAGAAGGTTTTGAAAATAGAGATGAAGCATCAGCTGCACTTACTACAATAGCTTCATATAAAGGTATTGAAGTGCTAAGAGTTCACACAATGAAACATCATCTTCTTGCAAAACTCGTTGCTGATTCTGTTAGATTGAATGAAGTTATTGAAGATGTAAATTTCAAACCTTATTCACTTTAAATTATTTTTTATAAGAGATATAATATATTTAGAATAAAAAAAGGGGGACATTATGTCATTAATTGAAAATTTGAAAGCTAGTGTAAGATCATCAAAACCAGAAATAGTTTTTCCAGAAGGCAATGATCCAAGAATTTTGAGAGCAGCAATTAGACTTAATGAAGATAAAGATATTAAACCAATAGTTCTTGGAGATAAAAAAGAGCTTGAAACTCTTGCAGAAAAAGAAGGAGTAAAATTAGGAAATCTTGAAATTTTAAACCCAGCTAATTATGATGAAAAAGATGCAATGGTAAAATCTTTTGTAGAAAGAAGAAAGGGAAAAGTATCAGAAGAAGATGCTGAGGAAATTTTAAAAGACCATAATTATTTTGGAACTATGTTAATTTATATGGGAAAAGCTAAGGGACTTGTATCAGGTGCGGCACATACAACAGCAGATACAGTTAGACCAGCTCTTCAAATCATAAAAACAAAAGAAGGATACAAGAGATGCTCAGGAGCATTTATTATGTTAAGAGATGAAGAAATGTATTTAATGGCAGACTGTGCAATAAATATTGACCTTGACAAAGATGGACTTGCAGAAGTTGCACTTGTTTCAAATGAAACAGCAAGACAATTTGGAATGGATCCAAAAATTGCAATGCTTTCTTTTTCAACAAAGGGATCAGCATCTCATGAAAGAGTTACAATGGTTGCAGAAGCAACAGAAATTGCTAAAGAAAAAAATCCTGAAATGGCAATAGACGGAGAGCTTCAATTTGACGCAGCTTTTGTAGAATCAGTTGCAAATAAAAAAGCACCAGGTTCAGAAGTTGCAGGTCACGCAAATGTGTTTGTATTCCCTAACATAGAAGCAGGAAATATTGGATACAAAATTGCACAAAGATTTGGCGGATTTGAAGCAATAGGACCAATCCTTCAAGGACTTAATGCCCCAGTAAATGACTTATCTCGTGGTTGCTCAGAAGATGAAGTATATTCACTTGCAATTATAACAGCAGCACAAGCAGTTCTATAATTAAAATTTGACTTAAAGACTTCCAATGGGAGTCTTTATTTTTTTATTTTAAAAGATATAGAAAATTAAAAAATCTTTAATATAGATTGAATATTTTTTTGGTTACAATATAATTAAATTAGATTAATAATTTACAAGGGTGAAGTAAATGTTAGATAAATTATATGCACATATTGATGGTAATAAAAAACAAGATTTATTTTCGCATCTAGTCAATACTGCTTGTGAATGCAAAGCTATTGGAGAGAAAGTTCACATGACAAATCTTTCTTTTTTAATTGGTCTTCTGCATGATATTGGAAAGGCAAGTAACGATTTTCAAGAAAAGATCACTAAAAATAGCAATGCTTTAGTGGATCATTCTACTTTGGGTGGACTTTTTATTTTAAAAATTTATGAAGACTTTAATAGAGATGTTGAAAATAAAAAATTTGATAATTGGCAAGATTTATTTTCTATTTTAAATGAGGATTCTTCTTTAGTTTTTGAATTGGGAGATTATGCAAATATTTTAATTTACACGATTATGTCCCATCATGGTCAGTATGATATGGTAAGAAAAAATGATAAAAATGAGTTTGTTTTTACAAGTTTTGATAGAATTAAAAAAATTGAAAATAGTCTTTATAAAGATAAAAAAATTAATAATGAAAGAATTTTAAATATTGATGAATTTTATGAAGATTCACAAAAGTTTTTTGAATCAAAAAATATTTACATAAAAGATTTATTTTGCAAAGGTTTTTGTGAATATGCAGAAATTTTAAAGAGTTTAAAAAATGTTTCTTCAAAATTTAGCGAAGGTAATGAAGCTCTATTTTTTTATAAAGGCATGATGATAAGGCTTTTGGTTTCAATTTTAAAATCAGCAGATATAAAGGACACTATAAATTCTTATGATGAAATAATTATAAAAAAAGATGAAGAAGAACTCAAAAAAGTTATTAAGAGTTTTGAAAAAAATGTAGAAAATAAATATGCTTCCTTTGGAAATCCAGACGGCAAGTTAAATATTGTGAGAAATGAAATAGCAGAAGATATTTTAAATAGATCAAAGGAAGACGGAACTGGAATTTATAAACTTGATCTTCCGACAGGCGCTGGAAAAACTTTATTATCTCTTAGATATGGCATTAATCAAATGAATTATCAAAATAAAGAGAGATTTTTTTATGTAACTTCTTTTCTTTCTGTTCTTGAGCAAAATGCAAAGGAAATGAAAGATGTGCTTGACAACGATGATTATATACTTGAACATCACTCAAATATTATTGACGAAGACTATGATAGCAAGACAAATGATGATATCGATGATTCAATAAAGAAGGTTCGAAAGAAATATCTTTTAGATGATTGGACATCTCCAGTAGTATTGACTACAACAGTGCAATTTTACAATACTATTTTCAAAGGTAAATCTTCTAATTTAACTAGATTTAAGTCAATGATAAACTCTGTAATTATTTTGGACGAATGGCAATCTATTCCAACAGAATTTTTATATTTAACAAATTTAGCTTTAAATTTTATGAAAGTTGTAATGAATGTAACTATTGTGTTATCCACTGCAACTCAACCAACAAATGCATCAAATTATTTAAAACATAAACTTTTTTATGGAGATTTAGATGGAAAAAATGAAGATATAATTGACTTAAAAAATTATGAATGCAGTGTTTTTGAAAGGGCTAAATTAAAAATATTTGGAAATATTAGAGATATGTATGGTATAGAAGATATAAGAGATTTAGTTCTGGAAAATCCTTACAAGTCAAATTTAATTATTTTAAACACAAAAAGTGTAGTTAGAAAACTATATGATTTGTTAAAAGAAAATTATGATGAAAAAGATTTATATTATCTTACGACAAATTTAACTGCCAATGATAGACTCAAAAAAATTTCAGAGATAAAGAAAAGATTAAAAAATAATGAAAAAATTTGTGTAATATCAACTCAATTAATAGAAGCTGGAGTTGATGTGGACTTTGATCTTGTGATAAGGTCTTTAACTGGGATGGACTCTGTAATTCAAGCGATGGGAAGGTGTAATCGAGAGGGCAAGAAAGAAATTGCATATACTTATTTAATAAATTTGGACAAAAATGAAGAAAAGTCATCTCTATTAAAAGGTGTCGATGAGAGAAAAAGTGCCAGCCAATTTGTTTTGGGAGAAGTAGAAGAAAATTTTGATCTTAAGTGCTTGACTGAGGACTATTTTGAGAAACTATACGCAAATTTAAATGAAGATAATTTTTCTCCTATTTTGGAATGGCTGTCTGAAAATCCAGAAAAAATTGACAATTTATTAAAAACTAAAGATGAAAATATTAAAAATTTGGAAGATAGATTTCTTTATGCACAAGAAGAAAAAATGATTTTAAATTTATTTCAATCTTTTAAGAAGGCATATAATAAATTTCAGCTTATTGAAGAAAACCAGAAGACAGCCATAGTAAACTATGACGAAACAAGGGAAGAAATTAAGAAAATTTGGGATTTGGAAGAGAAATTTTTGGAATCTTATGATGTAAATATTTTAAAGGAATTAAAGGTAATTTTAAAAAAATTAAATAGACACACAGTTGCAATTAGAGAAAAAGATGGGAGTAGTTGCGACAAAATATTAGATGGAGAAGTGTATATTTTGCCAGAGATTTATTATGATAAAAAATTTGGATTAGATTTTAAAAGTCTTGGAGGGATGATTTTATAATACCAAAGAAAAAAGACCTATTAAATTAATTAGGTCTATTTTCCATATAAATATTTTTCAATCCACAGCTCTTGCTGATAATCTATTATATCAAAAAAATAAAAAATTTAAAATTCAAAAACAGTTGACAAAAATAAAATTTCATATTAATATGAAATTAAGGAAGTTATTTTAATTTAAGCTTGAGGAGGTGAATTATGAATAAATCAAGATATTTTTACGCAAAAATTTACGGGGCAAAGGCATTAATTACTGCTCCTGAAAGCAAGAGTGGGGGAGAAAAAATTTCATATGACATTCCTACGGGAGAAGTTTTGAAAGGTATAATTGATGCAAATTATTTTAAACCCACAATTTTAAATGTGATTGACGAAGTTAGAATAATGAATAAAATTGAATCCTATACTCAAGGAATAAGACTTCTTTTAAAAGATTATAAATCTGACCTTAGTGCATATACATTTTTGACGGATGTATGCTATTATGTGAAATTTCATTTTGAATGGAATGAGTATAGAGAAGATTTGAAAAATGACAGAAATTTTAATAAACACGAATCTATAACAGAAAGATCCCTTAGAAGAGGTGGAAGAAGACCAATATTTTTAGGGGTGTCTGAATGTATGGGTTATATTGATATTCTAACTGAAGAAGAATATGAAAATGATATTGGATATTATGATGACACATCAAAGGGATTTGGGCTTATGTTTGTTGGATTTATTTATCCAAGGGAATCTGGAGAAATTTTAAAATCAGCTTATGCACCAATTAACATGAAAAATGGGAGGATAGTTTATCCAAAGCCAGAGGAATGTCCGATAATAAATGAAGTTTCAAACTATTCTTTTAAAGAGCCAAGTCTTACTAAGACAGTTGATGAGGAATTAAAGGATTATTGATGGAGGTGATATATTGAGTTTTTTGACAGCTTTATACGATAGTTATAACTATGGACTTGAAAATAATTTAGTAGGAGATTTAGATAATAAATCAAGTTTAATTTTACCTATTTATCACAATTCTATGAAGTCTAATGGGAAAAATATTGTAGAGATTCTTGTAAATAAAAAAAGTGAATTAGTTGATGCTCATTTTTTAAATGAAAATGAAATTGTAATTTTTCCAGTTACAGAAGATTCTGTTGCTCGTTCTAGTGGGGTTGCGCCACATCCTTTATTTGATAATTTTGATTATGTAATTCAAGAGGACACCAAAAAATCTAATGCATATATAGAGCAACAGGAGTTTTGGTTAAATTCTTGTGAAGATGATTTTGTAAAGATAATTCATGACTTTATCATTAAAGAAAAGGTTTTTGAAGAAATATTAGGGAAACTTTTTAAAGAATATAAAATTTTAAAGGATAAAAATGTTGAATTTATTGATAATTCTGATAAAAAATCAAAGAAGATGAACATAGATTTTTCTAAAGTTTTTTTAACTTTTAAAATCCAAAATTATGATGAGAAAAAAGACTTGAGCCTTTCTGAAAATAAAAATTTACAACAAAAATTTATAGAATATACTAGAAAGACCTTTGAAAGGGACAAAGACTCTGAAAAAATAATTTGTAATATTAGCGGAAAAGAAGATTTTTTGTGTTTAAAGCATAAACCTTTAATAGGTTCTGCAAGATTAATTTCTCAAATAACTGCTAACAATGAAAACTATTTAGGTAGATTTGAAAAGCCAGACAATACTATAAAAATTGGAAAAGAATCTAGTCAAAAAATTATTCAAATGGCAAAATCTCTTTTAGATGGAGAAAAAACATCTAGATGGCTTGGAGAATTCACTTATGCCCTTTCTTGGTTTTCTGATGATATACAAAACAAATCTGGACTAGATCCAGGTAAGAGTGTTGAAATTGAAAATGTTGGAGGAGTATTATCCCTACTAGGGAAAAAAAATGGCATAAAAAGCTCTGGAATTCTTAAAAAAGAGAAAATATCTGATGAAAATTCAGAAAACATAGTTAAGTCATTTACAAGTGGAAAGATTTTATTTTCAAATGAATCAAAATATTATATGGCGATAGTTGACAAAGTTAGCAATGGAAGGGTTGCTGTAAAATATTTTAGAGAGATGGATAGTTCAAGGTTAAAAGAAAATTTAGTGAGTTGGCAAAATAAATATAATTGGATTAAGCACACTAAAGATAGTGAAATAAAAAATTACACACCAAGTCCACTTATGCTAATACTAGCAGCTTATGGAGTTGAGAGAGAAAAGGGGTTAGAGGTATCTAAAAAGAAGTTTGTCACAGATCAATATAAAAATATTTTAGCATCAATAATAGAAGGTAGAGATATGCCAAAAAATATTTCATATGCATTGGAAATGAACATAAGAAATAGACTTAATTATGATAAATCTTGGGCACAAGTAAAGCTATGTGCTTTAGCAGTTTTAAAAGAAAAGGAGGGAATAACAAGCGATATGTTAGATAGAAAAGATACAGATAGATCCTACTTATTTGGAAGACTTTTAGCGCTCTATGAAAGATTAGAAAAAATTACTTATGATACTGATAACGAAAGAGTAACTAATGCAGAAAAACTATGGACGAGTTATGTCAATAAACCTGTAACAATGAATTTAAGACTTAGAAATTTACTAAGACCTTATGAAGATAAATTGATTGTCAATGAATCTAAAAGAGGAATATATTTTAAAATAAAAAGAGATATACGAGAAGTTTCAAATCTATTGAGTGAGAATTATGATTATAAGTTAAAAGAAAACAATAGACCACTAGGGCCAGGTTTTATATTCGGATACGAAGCTCAAATGAAAGATTTATTTACAAAAAGAGAAGATAAAAAAGATTTAGAAAGTGAGGAAAAACATGATTAACAATAAAATAGATTTTATATTCACGATTGAAGTTTCTGGAGCTAATCCAAATGGGGACCCACTTACTGGTAATATGCCTAGAATTGACAATCGTGGATTTGGAGAAATTAGTGACGTTTGCTTAAAAAGAAAAATTAGAAATAGAATGCAAGATATGGGCAATGAAATATTTGTAAAATCTTTGGACAGAAGTGATGATGGATTTAGATCTCTTGAAAAAAGATTTGAAAATATTTTTAAAAAGGATGTAAGTGATGAAGAAGTCGAAAAAAGAGCCAACGAAATGTGGATTGACATAAGATCTTTTGGGCAAGTATTTACTTATCAAAAGAGGGCTCTTGGAATAAGAGGACCAGTAAGCATTTCTATTGCAAAATCAATTGAGCCAATAGAAGTAACTACAATGCAAATAACAAAAAGCATAAGTGGAATGGAGCCTAGTGCTGGCAAGACAAGAAGTGCAGATACCATGGGTACAAAACACTTTGTAGATTATGGAATTTATGTAGTAAATGGAAGTGTTAATTCATACTTTGCAGAAAGAACTGGTTTTAATGAAAATGATATAGAAACTTTAAAAGAGTGTATTAAAACTTTATTTATAAATGATATATCTTCAGCTAGACCAGATGGCTCAATGGAAGTTAAAGACATATTCTGGTTCAATCATTCTTCTAAAGTTGGCGATGTATCAAGTGGAAAAATAAAAGAACTTTTAAGATATGATTTGCCTAACGCAGAAACTTTAAAACCAAAATACGAAAATTACAATATAAGATTAGATGAAGAAAAATTAAAAGAATACGAAGAAAATGGAATAAGATTAGAATATATTAAAGGGATTTAAAATGTATGCTGAAGACGACTATTTAATGCTAAGTGGTTTACAACACTTTTTGTTTTGCAAAAGACAGTGGGCACTTATTCATATAGAAAATATATGGACAGAAAATTTTTTCACAGCACAAGGTCAAATAGTTCACGAAAAAGCAGACGAACCTTTTATAAAAGAGAAGAGAAAAAATATAATAATATCAAGAGCAATGTCAGTGAGTTCCAAAACTTTGGGGCTCTCGGGCAGGCTTGATGTAATAGAATTTCATAGGTCAGAAGAAGGAATCAAACTAAAAAATAGAAGCGGAAAATGGAAACCAATAATTGTCGAATACAAACGAGGAAAAAAGAAAAAATATGATTATGACAACGCTCAACTAATGGCACAAGCAATTTGTATAGAAGAGGACTTTAACATAAAACTTGAATATGGATATGTTTACTACAACGAAACTGATACAAGAGAAAAAGTAGAATTCACAGAAGAACTTAGAAGTTTAACAATAAATTCTTCAGAAAAAATGCATGAATATTACAAAAACAAATACATACCAAGAGCAGAATATTTTAAAAATTGCAAACTTTGTTCACTTTGTGAAGAATGTAGACCTAGACTCACAAAAAAGATAAAAAGTGTTAGTAATTATATTTATGGAGCAGAGTTATGAAAAAATTATTAAACACACTTTATGTGACAAATCCAGATTACTATCTTAAAAAAGAAGGAAGGAATATATCAGTAACATTGGATTCAAAAAGAGTAGCAAGATATCCTATCCACATTTTAAAACAAATAGTTTGCTTTAACTATATGGGAGTAAGCCCAGCTCTTATGAAGATGTGCATGGAAGAAAATGTTGCAATAACATTTTTTACACCCTATGGGAAATATTGTGGCAGAGTAATAGGTGCATCTTATGGAAATATTTACACAAGGAAAAAACAATATAAAATGCAGGAATCAGAAGAGTCCTTAGATTTTGTAAAAAATATAATTTATGCCAAAGCCTACAATTCTAGAAAAATTTTAATAAGAGGAAAATTAGACCACAAAGATAAAGTGGATGTATTAAGATTAGAAGAAGCAATAGACGCAATAAAGATATTAATGTTAGAAATTAGAAACTGTAGTAATAAAGACAGTGTGAGAGGAATTGAAGGGACTATAGCGAGATTTTATTTTTCTGTATTAGATGAACTAATTATAAAACAAAGAGAAGACTTTTACTTTATAGAGAGATCAAAAAGACCACCAATGGATAGATTCAATGCATTGATTTCTTTTTTATACTCATTACTTACAAATAATATAGCAGCAGCACTTGAGGGTGTTGGAATAGATTCTTATGCAGGTTTTTTTCACACAGATAGACCGGGAAGAGTTAGCATGGCACTAGACATAATAGAAGAAATGAGAGCCCTTTTAGTTGATAAGTTTTCTCTTTCAATGATAAACTTGGGCAGAATAAATAAAAATCATTTTGAAGTAAAAGAAAATGGGGCAACATTATTAAACGAGAAAGGAAGACAAATAGTATTAGAAAATTGGAACAAAAAAGAACAAGATGAGATATATCACACATTTATAGAAGAAAATATAAAAATAGGATTACTTCCTCATATACAGGCGCAACTTTTAAATTCATACATAAGAGGAGATATAGAATCTTATCCACCATTTATGATAGGAGGATAAAATGCAAGTATTAATAACATATGACGTAGAAACAATAACATCTGAAGGCAAAAAAAGACTTAGGCAAGTATCAAAAGTATGTGTTGATTATGGGCAAAGAGTACAAAATTCAGTATTTGAATTAAATATTTATCAAGCAGATTTATTAGAAATAAAAAACAAACTTATAAAAATAATTGATCCGCAAAAAGATTCAATAAGAATTTATAATTTAGGGAAAAATTGGGAGAGAAGAGTAGAAACATTAGGAAAAGATGATTCCTATAATCCAGAAAAAGATTTACTTATGTTATAATGGATATGAGAATTAGAGTTAAACATAAAAACATATAAACTAACTCACAAAAAATAGTAAAAAAGAAACAAAACTCTAAAAAAATGATTAGCTGTATTTTTTTTAATTGATGAAAATGTCTAAAAAATGCAGTCGCACCCTTTATGGGTGCGTGGATTGAAATAACCTTGCAAATATAGCTGCAAAAGGTGCAAGCCGTCGCACCCTTTATGGGTGCGTGGATTGAAATATAAGTTTTTGGGAGTACAAACATACTTACTCTAGTCGCACCCTTTATGGGTGCGTGGATTGAAATAGATAGCATGTAGATACATAACCCACCAACTGCTGAGTCGCACCCTTTATGGGTGCGTGGATTGAAATCGTTAATATATGGTATTATATATGTAAAGAGGAGGTGTCGCACCCTTTATGGGTGCGTGGATTGAAATTTGGCCCCTCTGAATAAAGCGAAAGAAGTTGCAGGAGCGTCGCACCCTTTATGGGTGCGTGGATTGAAATTTTCGATAACAATAAATCTTCCCCAAGTACAAAATAGTCGCACCCTTTATGGGTGCGTGGATTGAAATCCAAGGTAGTGGCAACTGAACCATACCCCTGTTGGGTCGCACCCTTTATGGGTGCGTGGATTGAAATGTGATTCTGCTGGGGCAGCCGAAGAAATGTCCAAGTCGCACCCTTTATGGGTGCGTGGATTGAAATGCCTTACAAAATCTACAATGGTCGCCCTCTTTTAAGTCGCACCCTTTATGGGTGCGTGGATTGAAATCCATCCTCGTAGATTATGGCACCGCCAGTAGTTGAGTCGCACCCTTTATGGGTGCGTGGATTGAAATGACTATGTGATAGTCCACAAATTAGACAGATTTTCGTCGCACCCTTTATGGGTGCGTGGATTGAAATTTCTAATGTTTCAGCCGTTATGTCAAGTTTTGCCATGTCGCACCCTTTATGGGTGCGTGGATTGAAATATCACAAACATAACCCAAGGGCAATTTTGACTTACGTCGCACCCTTTATGGGTGCGTGGATTGAAATGATATCAAAAACTTAAACCTTGCATCAATTAACCCAGTCGCACCCTTTATGGGTGCGTGGATTGAAATAGAAAACAGACTTTTAGGAGTTGCCGACATCACACGTCGCACCCTTTATGGGTGCGTGGATTGAAATTTTGCTCTTCAATCCATGCTTGTGTCTGTCTTATAAGTCGCACCCTTTATGGGTGCGTGGATTGAAATACCATAAGTTTTTCCAAGCCTGTCGCATGGTATAAGTCGCACCCTTTATGGGTGCGTGGATTGAAATATCACTAGAGAGCTTGGAGAAAGAATGGGAGTTGCGTCGCACCCTTTATGGGTGCGTGGATTGAAATGGTTAATTGCACACCTTTAATTCCAGATGAGTTGGTCGCACCCTTTATGGGTGCGTGGATTGAAATTTAATCATAGTAACTTACAGTATCTTTGCTTGGAGGTCGCACCCTTTATGGGTGCGTGGATTGAAATAAGACTTCTTGTAATTTAGGATCCGTCACATACTGGTCGCACCCTTTATGGGTGCGTGGATTGAAATTTGCCACCAATTGCATAAAATTTAACATCTTCAGCGTCGCACCCTTTATGGGTGCGTGGATTGAAATCTTTGGAGATTGTATATATATAAAAGAACCGTCTGTCGCACCCTTTATGGGTGCGTGGATTGAAATACCAGAGCCTAAAGAAAAAACTATGGATATTGATGTCGCACCCTTTATGGGTGCGTGGATTGAAATAATAAAGTATAATGGATTTGATAAACCTAACTCAGTCGCACCCTTTATGGGTGCGTGGATTGAAATTTATTTTGAATTGCATTTATAGCATCTTGAATTATTGTCGCACCCTTTATGGGTGCGTGGATTGAAATTTGTGGAGTAGAAAGAGAGGTAATGAACCAAAACGTCGCACCCTTTATGGGTGCGTGGATTGAAATCATTTGACCATTTTTATATTTTACATAGTCGCCAGTCGCACCCTTTATGGGTGCGTGGATTGAAATCAAAATGGGTGTAGCCTTTGACATGGAAGCAGGCGTCGCACCCTTTATGGGTGCGTGGATTGAAATCTTTGGAGATTGTATATATATAAAAGAACCGTCTGTCGCACCCTTTATGGGTGCGTGGATTGAAATATTTTTCATGTATAAAGGGAGGTATAACCACCCAGTCGCACCCTTTATGGGTGCGTGGATTGAAATACGGCTTTAATATGTAAGATTATAACTTTTGAATAAGTCGCACCCTTTATGGGTGCGTGGATTGAAATGCAGGAATCGGAGAATAAAACCTTAGGTTTATTTCGTCGCACCCTTTATGGGTGCGTGGATTGAAATTTCTATGGTGTCAAAAGTTCCCAAATATTTGTTTTGTCGCACCCTTTATGGGTGCGTGGATTGAAATATGGTAGGTTGTCTGATATATATCAATATATCCACGTCGCACCCTTTATGGGTGCGTGGATTGAAATATAAAATCAAATGCTAAAAAACTTAGGTAAATTAATGTCGCACCCTTTATGGGTGCGTGGATTGAAATATAAAATCAAATGCTAAAAAACTTAGGTAAATTAATGTCGCACCCTTTATGGGTGCGTGGATTGAAATCTGTAATTAAGCTTAATAAAACTATATTCGTATCTGTCGCACCCTTTATGGGTGCGTGGATTGAAATTAAACTTTTTTGCAATATTTTTGATAAAATAGTTTGTCGCACCCTTTATGGGTGCGTGGATTGAAATTTTTTTGACTACAATAAAGGCAGTATATTTTCCATGTCGCACCCTTTATGGGTGCGTGGATTGAAATATGTATCTATATGCTTTCTGAGGGAATTGCCGATTCGTCGCACCCTTTATGGGTGCGTGGATTGAAATCCTCTCACCCTTTAAGGGTATTATATTACAAAATGCTGTCGCACCCTTTATGGGTGCGTGGATTGAAATAAACTTGTGCACCATCTTAGCTAGTGCCTTTTGAGGTCGCACCCTTTATGGGTGCGTGGATTGAAATTTATTGTTGGTAAGACTTCTGATGTAACCCAGTCGTCGCACCCTTTATGGGTGCGTGGATTGAAATTTACAAAAGCAAATAAAGATGCAATTATAAACTCTGTCGCACCCTTTATGGGTGCGTGGATTGAAATCTTAGCTAAAGGTCGACCCAATACATCAGACTGATGTCGCACCCTTTATGGGTGCGTGGATTGAAATTTCTATGGTGTCAAAAGTTCCCAAATATTTGTTTTGTCGCACCCTTTATGGGTGCGTGGATTGAAATATGGTAGGTTGTCTGATATATATCAATATATCCACGTCGCACCCTTTATGGGTGCGTGGATTGAAATGCCAAAGCAAGGCTCAAGGGTCACGATTTTATTTGTCGCACCCTTTATGGGTGCGTGGATTGAAATTTATAAGTTAAGATTAACTTAAGATATACCACAACGTCGCACCCTTTATGGGTGCGTGGATTGAAATAGTAGAATCCCCCTCGATAACATCAAAATAACTTTGGGTCGCACCCTTTATGGGTGCGTGGATTGAAATCGCAAGCTGTTATTGATAAATTAAAGCAAGAAAAAGTCGCACCCTTTATGGGTGCGTGGATTGAAATAGTAAATGGAACATCAACATCTTGTGGACACGGAAGAGTCGCACCCTTTATGGGTGCGTGGATTGAAATAGTGGCATAAGCATTGCAGCCGCCACCGGTTTTTTAGTCGCACCCTTTATGGGTGCGTGGATTGAAATTCCTGTGCTTGGAAAATTAGTTTTACTTGCAAACTCGTCGCACCCTTTATGGGTGCGTGGATTGAAATAGGAGGAGGAGATTATTATTCAACTTCTTCTGGAGGTCGCACCCTTTATGGGTGCGTGGATTGAAATCTACTATATAAAGGGAAAAATAACAATAATAAAATGTCGCACCCTTTATTGGTGCGTGGATTGAAATAGGAGGAGGAGATTATTATTCAACTTCTTCTGGAGGTCGCACCCTTTATGGGTGCGTGGATTGAAATCTACTATATAAAGGGAAAAATAACAATAATAAAATGTCGCACCCTTTATTGGTGCGTGGATTGAAATTATGATCTCTTCTGATGGCAAATTGCCACCTGCCAGTCGCACCCTTTATGGGTGCGTGGATTGAAATAACTTTGCACCGACTAAGCCAATCTACGCAAAGAAAGTCGCACCCTTTATGGGTGCGTGGATTGAAATATACTGTCCTTGTCCCAAAGTAACCAGGAATAGGCGTCGCACCCTTTATGGGTGCGTGGATTGAAATATCTTATAACGAAACAAAGGCATACGCTTATATCGGGTCGCACCCTTTATGGGTGCGTGGATTGAAATCATTGATGAGGGTGCAGAAAAGAACGTCATTACTAGTCGCACCCTTTATGGGTGCGTGGATTGAAATACGTCATAGCCAAGGTCTGTGGATATTTTTTTGATGTCGCACCCTTTATGGGTGCGTGGATTGAAATCCATTGTCCGTTAATGTATAGCCATTCTTCATAAAGTCGCACCATTTATGGGTGCGTGGATTGAAATTTTAAAAATAGAGCCAGCAAAAAAGACGGTTATAAGTCGCACCCTTTATGGGTGCGTGGATTGAAATTATGATCTCTTCTGATGGCAAATTGCCACCTGCCAGTCGCACCCTTTATGGGTGCGTGGATTGAAATTCATTGTTACTGGACCGACAGCACGCCTGAAAACAAGTCGCACCCTTTATGGGTGCGTGGATTGAAATAAAAGTTTAAAATACAAATGATGCTTTTAGGTAGAGTTAATTTTTGATTTGCTCAACTGTAAAAGCATTTTTTATTTGAATTTATTAAAAAGTTAATTATACTTTAACAAATGTGTAGTCTTAATAGCTTTGTAGTATAATAAAAATAGCGTGCTATGAGATTTTTTGTAAAAACTTGTAGAAATTTATTTTATTTATTATAATACTTTTATTATGGAGGTAATATGAGATTATCAAAACTTTATATGCCAACTTTAAGGGAAGATCCTCAAGATGCAGAGATTGCATCTCACAAGTTTCTTTTAAGAGCTGGTATGATTAGAAAATCTGCTAGTGGTATTTATACATATTTGCCACTTGGTTATAGATCTATTAGAAAAATTGAAAATATTGTGCGTGAAGAGATGGATAATGCAGGGGCTATGGAAATTTTAATGTCTGCTATCCAACCTTCTGAAATTTGGAAAGAGTCTGGAAGATGGGAAAAGTTTGGACCAGAGATGTTTAAATTAAAGGATAGAAATGATAGAGAGTTTTGTCTTGGACCTACTGCGGAAGAATATTTTACTACTCTTGTTAGGGATGAAGTCAAGTCTTATAAGGATCTTCCTTTAAATTTATATCAAATTCAAACTAAATATAGAGATGAAAAGAGGCCTAGATTTGGCATCAATAGAGCCAGAGAATTTTCTATGAAGGATGCCTATACTTTTGATGTTTCTCCTGAAACTTTAGAAATTTCTTACAATAATATGTACAATGCTTATGAAAAAATCTTTGATAGGTTAGAGCTTGATTATAAAATTGTTGAGGGCGACAATGGTGCAATGGGAGGAACTGGCTCTCATGAATTCATTGCTCTTTCTGAAACTGGTGAAGGTGTTATTGTTTATTCTAATTCTGGTAAGTTTGGTGCGACAGAAGAAAAAGCTCCTGTTGAGTATATTCTTCCTCAAAGTGAAGATGTAAAAGATTTGGAAAAAGTTCACACTCCTAATGCTAGTACAATTGAAGAGGTTTCTAAGTTTTTAGATGTTGATTCTAAAAGATGTGCTAAGGCAATTGACCTTATGATTGAAGATGAGCCTGTTATTGTTTTTATTCCAGGGGACAGGGAACTTAATCTTGCTAAACTTGTTTCTTACACTGGCGTAGCTGAACACGATATTAGAATGATGGAAGATAGTGAAATTGAATCTATAAAAACTAAAAAAGGTTACACTGGTCCAATTGATTTAGATGTTAGAAAGATTTTTGATAAAAGAATAACAGAAATAAATAATCTTGTAATTGGAGCTAATGAAGATGAGTACCACTATGTTAATGCAAATTATGGCAGAGATTTTGATGGAGAAGTTGTTGATGACCTTTTACTTGTGACAGAAGGCGATAAGGTGCCTGGTACTGATGAAGACTATAAATTTGCAAGAGGTATTGAAGTTGGGAATATTTTTAAATTGGGTACAAAATATTCAGAGGCTTTAAATGCTACTTATCTAGATGAAAATGGTAAAAGCAATTATTTCTATATGGGTTCTTATGGTGTTGGAATTACAAGATCTGTGACTGCTGTAATTGAACAGAATCACGATGACAATGGAATTATTTGGCCTATGGCTGTTGCACCTTATGAAGCAATTGTTACTATTGTAAATACAAAGGATGATGATCAAGTTGCTCTTGGCGAAAGAATTTATGAAGATTTAAAATCTCAAGGTGTAGAAGTTTTGCTTGATGATAGAAAAGAAAGAGCAGGAGTTAAATTTAAGGACAGAGATTTAATTGGAATTCCACTTAGAATTACTTGTGGTAAAAAATCTTCTTATAATATTGTTGAATATTCAACTAGAAGAGAATTGAAAAATTTTGAGATTTCTTTTGAAGATGCAATTAGAACTGTTTTAAATGAAGTAGAAAAGGTTAGGTAATATGAGCGATTTTAAATTTGAAATAACAGAACATTTAGGAGTTCTTTCTGAAAGTACTAAGGGATGGACTAAGGAACTAAATAAAGTTAGTTTTAATGATAGACCACCTAAATATGACCTTAGAGAATGGGATCCAAATCATGAAAAAATGTCAAAAGGTGTAACACTTAATGATGAAGAAATAGAAATACTCTCTAAGATACTAAGGGACAGAGGGATTTAATATATTTTTAAAATAACTTATGTTATAATATATGAATGAAAAAAAGTCATGTGCGAGGAGGCAATTAAAATGGAAATAAAAAAGAAAGAAAACAATACTGTTTTTTTTGATATTGTTTTAAAAAGAGAAGATATAAATAAAGCTGAAACTGAAGTATACAAGAAAAATAAAAAGCATTTTCAACTTCCTGGTTTCAGAAAGGGTCATGTTCCTAGACAAATGATTGAAAATATGTATGGAAAAGATGTATTCTTTGAAGATGCAATCAATGAACTTTTGCCAGCAGAATATGAAAAAGCTATAAGTGAACTTGATCTTAAAGTTGTTGATCAACCAAATATTGATATTGACGAAGAATCAATTGATAAAGATGATTTAATTGTAAATGTTTCTGTTGATGTTAAGCCTGAAGTAGAAATTAAGGATTATGAAGGAATAGAAATTGAAGATCCAACTATGGAAGTAACTGATGAACTTATTGATTCTGAAGTTGAAAATGAAAGAGCAATGAATGCAAGAATTATAAATGTTGATGACAGGGCTGTAGAAGAAGGCGACACTGTAAATATTGATTTTAAAGGTTCTTTAGATGGGGAATATTTTGATGGTGGCACTGCTGAAAGTCAAGATCTTAAAGTTGGTTCAAATACATTTATTCCGGGCTTTGAAGAACAATTAATCGGTCATGAAATTGGAGAAGAATTTGATATAAATGTAAAGTTCCCAGAAGATTATCATCAAAAAGATCTTGCCGAGAAGGATGCTAAATTTGAAATTAAAATAAATAGTATTTCCTATGAAGAACTTCCTGAACTTGACGATGAGTTTGTGAAAGACATTTCTGAATTTGATACTCTTGATGAATTTAAAGAAGATCTTAGAAAGAAAAAAGAAGAAGAATTCAAAGTTAATTCTAAAATGGAAAAAGAAAGAAGAGCAATAGATAAAATCGGTGAAATGGTAGATACAGATATTCCTGAAGGAATGATTAACGCTCAAATTGATGATATGATTAGAAATTATGATCAAACTCTTAGAGCACAAGGAATAAGTTTTGAAGACTATATTAAAATGGTAGGTCAAAGTCTTGATGAGTTTAAGGAAACTATGAAACCAGAAGCTGAAAAGACTGTTAAAAATGACCTTGCACTAGAAGCTCTTGTTAAGTCCGAAAATGTTGAAGTAAGTGATGAAGAAGTCGAAGAAGAAGTAAATAAAGTTGTAGAAGAGTACTTCAAAGACGACAAGGATCACATGGAAAAAATGAGAGAATATATGCTAAATCAAAATAAGGAAGTTGTAAGAGAGGACCTTAAGAAGAGAAAAGCAATTGATAAATTAGTAGAAAAAGTAAAATTTGTAGAACCAGAAGAAACTACTGAAGAAGAAATTAAAGAAGAAGTAAAAAAAGATAAAGAAGATAAATAATCAGAGGATGTGATTAAATGGCATTAGTGCCAATGGTAGTAGAACAAACGAATAGGGGAGAAAGATCCTATGACATTTATTCAAGGCTTTTAAAGGACAGAATTATTTTTGCCAGTGGCGAAGTAAATGATGCTATGGCAGATTTAATAGTTGCACAACTTTTGTTTTTAGAATCTGAAGATCCGAATAAAGATATACAACTTTATATTAATTCACCTGGCGGATCTGTCAGTGCAGGTTTTGCAATTTATGATACTATGAATTATATAAAGCCAGATGTATCTACAATTTGTATAGGAATGGCTGCATCAATGGGTGCTTTTTTACTTGCGTCAGGTGCAAAAGGAAAGAGATTTGCACTTCCTAATTCTGACATTATGATTCATCAACCTTCTGGTGGAGCACAAGGTCAAGCAAGTGATATACAAATTAATGCAGAAAAGATTTTAAAAATTAGACACAAATTAAATGAAATTTTATCTGATAGAACTGGTCAACCTCTTGAAAAAATTGAAAGAGATACGGATAGAGATTACTGGCTTAGTTCAGAAGAAGCCAAAAAGTATGGTTTAATAGATAAAGTTATTGAAAAAAGGTCTTGAGGTGAAATATGGCAAATACAGATGAAATTTTGAGATGTTCATTCTGTGGGAAAACACAAAATCAAGTGAATAGATTAATCGCCGGGCCTAATGTAAATATATGTGATGAGTGCATAGAGAGATGCCACTCAATTTTAGAAGAGGAAGTTCCTGTAAATATTAATAGAGAGTTCAACTTGAAGAAACCTAATGAGATAAAAGAAATTTTAGATCAGTATGTTGTAAAACAAGAAGATGCGAAAAGAGCTCTTGCAGTAGCTGTATACAATCATTATAAGAGAATTAGTTCTTCAAAAAAAGCAGATAAAGATATTGAACTTCAAAAGTCAAATATTTTAATGATTGGACCAACAGGATCAGGAAAAACTCTTCTTGCACAGACTTTAGCAAGACTTTTAAATGTTCCCTTTGCCATTGCTGATGCAACTACCCTAACTGAAGCTGGATATGTTGGTGAAGATGTTGAGAATATTATCTTGAAGTTAATTCAAAATGCAGATTATGACATTGAAAGAGCAGAAAAGGGAATCATCTATATTGATGAAATAGATAAGATTGCTAGGAAGTCTGAAAATGTATCTATTACAAGAGATGTAAGCGGTGAAGGAGTTCAACAGGCTTTGCTGAAAATAATTGAGGGGACTGTTGCAAATGTTCCTCCACAAGGCGGAAGAAAACATCCTTCTCAAGAGTTTATCCAAGTCGACACTACAAATATTTTATTTATTGTTGGTGGAGCTTTTGATGGAATTGAAAAGATTATCGAAAATAGAACTGCAAAATCTTCTATGGGTTTTGGGTCAGAGATTGTCGATAAAAGAGCAAATAGAGAAAATATTCTTAAAAAAGTTGAAACTGAAGACTTATTAAAGTTTGGACTTATACCAGAACTCATAGGCAGACTTCCTGTAACTATAACTCTTGAGGAATTAGACGAAGATGCCCTAGTAGAAATTTTGACTAAGCCAAAGAATGCCCTTGTAAAACAATACAAGGAGCTATTAAAGTTTGACGATGTTGAATTAATTTTTGACGACCAAGCCCTAAATTATATTGCAAAGAAGGCAATAGAAAAGAAGGCAGGAGCTAGAGGCTTAAGAGGAGTTATCGAAAACACCATTATGAATGTCATGTACGAAATTCCTTCAAGAGATGACATCAAGGCAGTAAAAATAACTAAGGAATCAGTAGAAGGCACAGCATCTGCTGAGTTAATAAAAAAATAAAAATAAATTTAGCCGTGGTTGACACGGCTTTTTTAGAAGGTGAAAAATGGAAAAAGTAAAATTACCACTAATCCCTCTTCGCGACTTAGTAAGCTTTCCCCACATGGTCATGCACTTTGATTGCGGTAGAAAAATTTCTGTAAACGCAATTGAAAGGTCAGAAATGCAGGATTCAAAAATATTTTTGGTGGCGCAAAGAGAACTGGAAGTTGAAGACCCAAAGAGAGAAGACCTCTTTGATGTTGGGACTGTGGCAACTATAAAACAAATTTTAAAACTCCCAGGTGGAGTTGTTAGGGTCCTAGTTGAAGGTGAAGAGAGGGCAAGAATCTCAAACCTTGATATTAGCGAGGAGATAATTGAAGCGGATATAGAAATCCTAGAAGAAGAGGAAATTGACTACAGAGAAGACGACCAAATCGAGGCAGCACTTCGCCTTGCTTTAAATGACTTGGAATCTTACGCTTCCTTAGATGAAAAATTCTTCCCAGGACTTTTATCTAACATTGCAGACACAGACAACCCATCAAGGTTTATCGACACTGTTGTTGGCTATCTTGACTTTAAACTTGAAGAGTACCAAAAACTACTTGAGACAACTGATATTTACGAAAGACTTGTTGCCTTTCACGAGATAATGAAAAAGGAAATTGAAATTCTTTCTATTGAGAAAAAGATAAATGACAAAGTTAAAAGCAATATGGACGAAATTCAGAGGGAATATTATTTAAAAGAACAACTTAAAATAATTCATCAAGAACTTGGCGATGGAGAGGAAGAAGGCGAGCTTACAGAAACTTATAAGAAAAAAATTGAAGATAAAAAACTTCCGGAAGAAGTAAAAGAAAAAGCTCTTAGTGAAATTAAAAGATTAAACAATTTGAATTCACAATCTCCAGATTATTCTATGCTTATAAACTATTTAGATTGGATAATTGACCTTCCTTGGCTTGAAGGCAGCAGCGAAAAAGTTGAGTTAAAAGATGCTAGAAAAGTTTTAAATGATGAACACTATGGTCTAAAAAGTGTAAAAGAGAGAATTTTAGAATTTATAGCTGTAAGAACTTTATCAGAGGGCAAACAAAAAGGGCCTATTTTGTGTCTAGTAGGTCCTCCTGGAGTTGGGAAAACTTCTATTGCTAAGTCCATTGCAAAAGCTCTAGATAAAGAATTTGTCCGCATGAGCCTTGGTGGTGTAACTGATGAAGCAGAGATTAGAGGACACAGAAGGACTTATATTGGTGCTCTACCAGGAAGAATTATAAGTGAAATGAAAAAAGCAGGCACAAATGATCCAGTATTTTTATTTGATGAAATAGATAAAGTGGGAAATGACTTTAAAGGAGATCCTGCTTCTGCACTTTTAGAAGTTTTGGATCCTGAGCAAAATAATACTTTTACAGATAGATATTTGGAGCTTCCTTTTGATTTATCTAAAGTGTTTTTTATTGCTACGGCTAACACAACACAAACTATTCCAAGACCTCTTTTAGATAGAATGGAAGTAATTGAAATTGGAGGGTATACTCCAAATGAGAAATTAAATATAGCAAAAAAATATTTAGTTTCAAAACAAATTTCTGAAAATGGATTAAAAAGTGAAAATATAAATATTTCAGATAGAGCTTTAAAAGATATAATTGATTATTACACTCGTGAATCAGGAGTTAGAGGTCTTGAAAAACAAATTTCAAAAATTGTGAGAAAGTCTGCGCTAAAGATTGTAGAAGAGAATGAAGGAAAAGTTTCGGTGTCTACTAGAAATATTTCAGATTTTTTAGGGGAGAAAATTTATTTAATTAGTGAAAGAGAAAAAATTTCTGAAATTGGTTCTGTAAATGGACTTGCTTGGACGCAAGTGGGTGGAACTACACTTGTAATAGAAACAACAGTTATGCCAGGAAATGGAAAACTTACGCTTACAGGCTCTCTTGGCGATGTCATGAAAGAATCTGCCATAGCAGCAACTTCTTATATTGCGTCAAATGCAGAAGAATTTGATGTTGATCCAAATTTTAGAACTAATAAAGACATTCACATTCATGTGCCAGAAGGTGCAGTGCCAAAAGATGGGCCATCTGCAGGTATAACAATTGCAACCTCAGTTTTGTCTGCACTTACAAAAAAACCAGTGAGAAATGATGTTGCCATGACAGGAGAGATAACTCTTCGTGGGAAAGTTCTTCCAATTGGAGGACTTAAAGAAAAACTTTTGGCTGCAGAAAGATTTGGAGTTAGTACAGTTATTATTCCGGAAGAAAATAAGAGAGATTTAAAAGAAATTGAAGAATCAGCTGTTAAAAAGTTGGAAATAAAAACAGTTTCAAATTTTAAAGAAGTTGCAAAAATTGCGATAGGTGATTTTAATGAAGATAAATAACGCAGAACTTGAAAAAGTTGCTGTGCTTGAAAAGCAATATCCACATGAAAATTTGCCAGAATTTGCCTTTGCAGGAAGGTCTAATGTTGGTAAATCTTCTTTTATAAATGCAATGCTAAACAGAAAAAATCTAGCAAGGACTTCATCAACGCCAGGAAAGACTCGCACAATTAATTTTTACAAAATAAATAATTCTCTTCGCTTTGTAGATTTGCCTGGTTATGGTTATGCAAAAGTGGCAAAAAGTGAAAAAGAAAAATGGGCTGGAATAATAAATAGGTATCTTGAAACTAGAGAGAATATTCTGGAAACAATTTTACTTGTAGATATAAGACATGAACCCACAAATTTAGATAAGCAAATGTATGACTATATAATAGATTCAGGCTTTTCAGGAATAGTTGTAGCTACCAAAAAAGATAAAATAAAAAGATCGCAAATAAATAAACACATAGATACAATTGCAAAAAAATTGGGTGTAGAACACAAAGAAAATATAATTCCATTTTCATCACAAGATAGAGATGAAGTAAAAGATATGTGGTTTATCTTTGAAGATATGATGCGTTTTTATGATGAATAAGAACAAAATATAGATAGAGCTAGTTGAAACTGGCTCTTTTTGTTGTAAAATAATTGTTTCAAAAAAATATATAGAAATAAATTTCACACAAATTTTAAATATAATTCATAATAAAATGATATTGTATAAATAATCGGAGGGATATTATGAAGAATAAAAATAAAATTGCAATTTTATTCTTGGCAATTTTATTAATTTTACCATCCTTTGCCTTTGCAAAAGATGTGGATGAAATTGTGATTCTTGGAAGCGACTTAAAGGAAACACAAAAAGATGAAATGCTTCAAGAGATGAAAGCAGATGAGAATGCAAAAATAATTGAAGTAACAAATGCTGAAGAATATAAGTACTTAGGTGATGTACTTTCTCCAAAGGAGATAGGCAATAAGGCAATTTCATCAGCAATAGTTAAGTACACAGAAAGAGGTAGTGGAATAAATATAAAATTATCAGACAATATACGAGTCGTAAAAGAAGATGCCTTTAGAAATGCACTTACAACTGTGGGAATAGAAGATGCAGATATTTACGTAACTGCACCAGGAAAAGTTAGCGGAACAGCAGCATTGACAGGAATTTTGAAATCTTATGAAGTAAATACTGGAAAAAAGCTTCCTGAAGATTTAAAAAAAGTTGCCAATGAAGAATTAGTAGTTCAAACAGAACTCTCAGAAGAAATTGGCGATGAGAACTCTAATGACATAATTTATCAAATAAAAGATGCAATGGCAAAAAATATGCCTAAGGATGAAAAAGAAGTTAGATCATTAATAGAAGAAGTAGCAGATAATTACGATATAAAATTAACCAAAGGGCAAGAAGATAAACTTGTTTCACTATTTAACAATATGAAAGATGCAGATGTAGATTGGAATAAAATAGCAGATGCAGCAGTAAAATATAAAAATAAAGCCTCAAAATTTCTAAACTCCGAAGAGGGAGAAAAGGCAGTAAAAGATACAAAAAATTTTATAGAAAAATTTATAGATTTTATAGTATCACTTTTTAAATAATAAATTCTAGAAAAAGTGTAGAAAATGTTAGAAAAGATTCACCATTTTGTGGCGAATCTTTTTTAGCGTTCTTAAATATGAAATTCTATGATTTTTTATTTTTTTCTTTTACTAAATTAATAGAATTGTACCAATTTGATTTTAAATAATATTTTGCTTTTTCTAAATCATTATTTTTTAATTCTTTAATTATAGATTGGTGTTCTTTAAAAGTATTTGATTTACCATCATTATCTTTAAAAAACAGCAGTTCAACTCTTTGAATCTTCTTTTTCAGTGGATGAATAATTAATGGTATTTCAGGATTTTCAGATAGATAAATTATTTTATCATGAAATTCATTATCATAATCTAAGAGTTCCAAGGTATTTGAATTCTTAAAAGCAGTATCTAATTTTTTATTTATATTTTCCAAATCCTTGATAAAGTTTTTATCGATTTTGTCAAAAGCTTGTTCAAGAGCTAGCATTTCCAAACTAGCAACAACAGAGTAAGTGTAAAGAGAAACGTCTAAGTTTATTGGAGCTACAATAGTCCATCTATTTGCTTTTGATAGGACAAGGCCTTCATTTTCGAGCTTTAGAATAGCTTCCCTTACAGGAGTTCTACTTGTGCCTAAACTTTCTGATAAATCGTTTATATTTATTTTTGTTTCTGGCTTTAAAATACCTGTGATAATCCAGTTGGAAAGAGTATCATATACTTCATCTTTTATAAAAGTTCTATTTATTTTTTTGTTATCTAAATTTAAATTCAATTTAAAAACCTCATTATCATATTAAATAAAGTATAGCATAAAATATAAATTAGTGTTGACAAAAGTTGGTGTTAAATGTAGTATGTAATATATCACACAACACAAAAAAGTTTAGCTAAAAATTTTTTAACAATTTTAGAAAAAATAATATTTTTTTATATTTATATCGAAGTAAAGTTATAAATTAGAAAAAGAAAAAATATAGTTATTAGGAGGGTTTATGAATTTAGAAGTTTTTACGAAAAAGAAAAATGAGAGAAAAGAAAAATATGATATTAGTTTTTTGAATGAGGAAGAGGCAAAAAAAATTTATGATTATCATAATAGTTTTCCTATGTACGAAAAAACTCCCTTTATAGAATTAAAGAATCTTGCAGAAAAAGTTAATGTAAAAAATATTTTAGTTAAGGATGAATCTTATAGGTTCGGATTAAATGCATTTAAGGTTCTCGGGGGAAGTTTTGCAATAGGAAAAGTAATTGCAAAAAAATTAGATATGGATATTAAAGATTTAACTTTTGAAAAATTAACATCAAAAGAAGTGAAAAATAAATTAGGAGAAATTACATTTATAACGGCTACTGATGGGAATCATGGGCGTGGAGTTGCATGGGCAGCTAATAAATTAAATCAGAAAGCAATAGTATACATGCCAAGAGGTTCAGCTAAAGAAAGAGTTGAGAATATAGAAAAGGAAGGAGCAACTGTAAAAGTTTTAGATGCTAATTATGATGAATGCGTTAGGAAAGCAAATAAACTTGCAGAAAAAAAAGGATATATTATGGTTCAAGATACTGCTTGGGATGGATATGAAGATATTCCCAAGTGGATTATGCAAGGATATATGACTCTTGCATGGGAAATGTATGAAAGTTTGCAAGAGAAAAATATAAAACCAACTCATTTATTTTTACAAGCAGGGGTAGGATCCTTTGCGGCTGCGACAACTGGATTTTTCACCAATATGTACAAAGATGAGGGTAAGCCAATAATAACTGTAGTAGAACCTGATACAGTTGCGTGCATTTACGAATCAGCGATTGCTAACGAAAGAGTTCTAGTAGGAGGAGAACATGAAACTATAATGGCAGGACTTGCTTGTGGAGAACCAAATACTTTTGGATTAAAAGTACTTTTAGATAATTGTGAAAATTTTATAAAAGTATCAGATGAATTTGCGGCTTATGGAATGAGAGTTCTTGGTAATCCTTATAAAGATGACAAAAAAGTTATTTCTGGAGAAAGTGGAGCAGCTCCCTTTGGTTCAATTATAAAAATTTTAACTGATGATAAATATAAGGATGAGAGAAAAAAATTAGATATAAATTCAGATTCTAATTTAATATTTGTTTCAACAGAAGGTGATACAGATGCACAAAATTATTTAGATATTGTTTGGGATGGAAAATATGAAAGTACAGGAGGTATAGAATGAGTAAAATAACTGCAGTGGAATTAACACAAAAACTAATTAGAAGACAAAGTTATTCAGGTAATGAAAATGGTGTATCTGAAGAACTTAAAAAATTTTTTAAAGAAAATAGTTTTGACGATGTTCACGTGGACAAATATGGAAATACTATTGGTCATATTAAGGGAAATAAGCCAGGTCCAAAGATTGTATTTGATGGTCATATGGATACAGTTCCTGTAACTGACGAAACTGAATGGCTATATCCACCTTTTAAAGCTGAAATTCATGATGGCAAACTTTACGGAAGAGGTTCAAGCGATATGAAAGGGGCATTAGCATCAATGGCAGTTGCAGCTACTAATTTTAAAGAAAAAACTGCTGGAGACTTTGCTGGTGAAATTTTTGTTGCAGGAATTGTTCATGAAGAATGCTTCGAAGGTGTTGCTGCAAGAGAAGTGAGTTCTTTTACAAAACCAGACTATGTAGTAATTGGGGAAGCTTCAAATTGTAATGTTAAAATTGGACAAAGAGGAAGAGCTGAAATTAAAATTGAAGTTTTAGGAAAGCCATCTCACTCAGCAAATCCTGAAAAAGGGATAAATGCAGTTTATAAAATGTGCAAGGTGATTGAAGCGATGCAAACTTTAAAACCAATTCATCACGACAGACTTGGCGATGGAATATTAGAACTTGTTGATATTAAATCAAGTCCGTATCCAGGTGCATCAGTTGTACCAGAAAAATGTGTTGCAACTTATGACAGAAGATTATTAGTTAACGAAACTAAAGAATCTGTTTTGGATCCAATAAATGACCTTTTAGAAAGTTTAATGAAAGAAGACAGTGAATTAAAAGTTAGAGCTTACTATACAAAGGCAGATGAAAAGTGTTTTACTGGAGAAATCATTGAGGGAGAAAGATTTTTTCCAGGTTGGATTTTTGACGAAGATGAAGAATGGGTTAAAAGAGTTGTTGCAAAATTAAAAGATAAGGGGCAAAATCCAAAAGTAACTCAATATAATTTCTGCACAAATGGGAGCCATTATGCTGGAGAAAGAAATATTAAGACACTTGGAATAGGACCTTCTAAGGAAAACTTAGCACATACCGTAAATGAATATGTAGAGATTTCTGAGCTAGATAAAGTTGTGGATTCTTATGAAGCTGTAATGGAAGCGTTATTAGTGTAAAGGAGATAATATGTACGATATCTTAATTAAAAATGGAACTGTAGTTGACGGAACAGGTTTAGAAACATTTAATGGAAATATAGCTATTAAAGATGAAAAGATGTATTTTGTCGATGATGATGTAGATGCTAATAAAGTTATTGATGCACAAGGAAAAATCGTTACTCCAGGGTTTATTGACACACATTCCCACTCTTCAATGCTAGTAATCGAAGACCCATATCTTGCGCCAAAATTATTTCAAGGGATTACAACAGAGCTTGTTGCACAAGATGGAATGGGACCTGCACCAGTAAATGATAAAACTGTAAAACCTTGGAAGAAAGCAATGGCTGGACTAGAAGGAGAATATGAGTACGAGTGGGATTGGAGAAATATAGAAGAATATTTAAACAAAGTTGATAAGCTAGACCTTGGCCCAAATATTGCCTATCTTGCACCACATGGAAATCTTAGAATGGTTAGTATGGGGCTTGAAAATAGAAAGCCAACAGCAGAAGAGCAAGAGAGGATGAACAATGAACTTCAAAAGGCTTTTGATGCAGGAGCTTTTGGAATGAGCACTGGAATGATTTATCCTCCATGTGTATATGCAGATATTGATGAGTTTATAGAACTTGGAAAAGTTATAAAGAAAAATGGAGGCGTGTTTGTAACTCACCAAAGATCAGAAGCAGATGCAATGTTAGAATCAATGGATGAAATTTTAAAAATTGCAAGAGAAGGGGGATGCAGAAGTCATTTCTCACACTTTAAAATTTGTGGAAAGAACAACTGGGATTTAATTCCTGACATTATAAAAAAGCTTGATAGTGCTAAAGAAGAAGGACTTACAATTTCTTTTGATCAATATCCATATGTTGCAGGGTCAACAATGATGTCGGTGATACTACCACCTTGGGTTCATGATGGAGGAACAGATAAACTAATAGAAAGACTTAATGATCTAGATCTTCGTGAAAAAATGAAGAAAGACATTAAAGACGGAATACCTGGATGGGATAATTTTATAGACTTTGCAGGATTTGAGGGAATTTATATAACATTCGTTAAGAATAAAGAGTCAGAAAAGTATGTTGGAATGAATCTTATTGAACTTGGTGAAGCGACAGGTAAAGATCCTTACGATGCAATATTTGACTTAATTAGAGATGAAGAAAATATTATCGGATTAGTTGATTTCTATGGTATGGAAGAGCACATAAAGACATTTATGAAGAGAGATGAACAAAATGTTTGTACAGATGGAATCATAGGAGCAAAACCACATCCAAGACTTTATGGAGCATTCGCAAGAGTTCTTGGAAAGTATTGTAGGGACGAAAAAGTATTTCCAGTTGAAGTTGCTATTAGAAAGATGACAGGCAAAGCAGCGGATACAATAGGACTTACTGACAGAGGTTATTTGAAAGACGGTTATGCGGCAGACATACTAGTTATTGATTTTAATAATATAAAAGATAATGGAGATTACACAAATCCTAAACAATTAGCAACAGGTATCGACTACGCGATAGTAAATGGAAATATTTTAATTGAAGATGGGAAAGCTACTCCTAAAAAAGCGGGAAAAGTTTTAAGATTTAAAGGAAGGTAACTATGAATGCTACTCAAAAAACGACATTTATAATAATTATTATTTATATGGTAGCAACAGTTGCAATTGGTCTTTTCGCATCAGCTAGACAAAAAAAGAAATCAAAGTCTGATAATGCTAATGAAGATTTTTTAATGGCGGGAAAGTCATTAGGACCTTTAGTACTTGCAGGAACATTGTTTGCAGCTAATACAGGAGGAGCATCAACCACAGGAATAGCAGCCAATGTTTATAGCTATGGGATTTCAGCTGCATGGTATGTGATTGCCGCAGGCATTGGATTTGTTCTTGTTTCCTTGGTTGCTTCTTATTTTAGAAGATCATCAGCTAATACAGTTCCACAAATTATTGGAATGAGATATGGGAAACCATCACATATAATTACTGCTATAACTTCAATTTTAGCATTATTTATGGCTACAGGAGCTCAAATAATAGCAACAGCTTCTATAATAAATGTATTAACAGGAGTAAACTTTAAAATAGTAGCAATTATAACTACAATAGTTGTAATTGCTTATACGATGATTGGTGGATTTGCGTCAGTTGCATCAGCCAATATGATGCATGTATTTTTTATAACGGTTGGTATGACAATAGCTTTATTTATAATGGTTAAGAGTGAAACAATTGGTGGATTTACTAGTTTGTTTGATAAAGCAAGAGAAGTATCTCTTGGTTCAAATGGACAAGTAGATTTAATTAGTATGACTAAAATAGGATTTCCAACTGTACTTGGGTATGTTGCTATGTATTGTATGACATTTCCAACGGGACAAGAAATTGTACAAACATTTTCATCTGCAAAAAATGGAGCTGCGGCAAAGACAGGTTCCATAATAGCAGGGATTTTGTCTGCAGTATATGCCATAGTTCCTGCGCTTATTGGTTTAATAGCATACTCTTACATTGATGGATATTTAGAAAATGGAGTTTCAAAATCGGCGCTTGCAGATGCAACAATTAGGTTTGCACCACCAGTGGTAGCAGGTATAGTTCTTGCGGCTGTAGTTGCAGCGACAATATCAAGTGCATCTGGAAATATGATTGGGACAGCAACAATGTTTTCCAATGATATCTATAAACCTTATATAGCTAAAAATGGCACAGATCCTGAAGAAGAGGTTTTAGTTTCAAAAATAGTAATGATTTTAGCAGGGCTCTTTGGATTAGGTGTGGCTCTACTGAATTCTAACATTATAAGCGTTATGATGTCTGCATTTGCATTACGCTCAGCAGGACCATTTGCAGCATTTGTTTGTGGACTATTTTGGAAAGATGTTACACAAAAAGCTGGTTTTATAGCAATTCTTTCTGGCACTATTGTATCGGCTTTGTGGATATTTATTTTAAATAATCCATGGGGACTTAGTGCAATAGTGCCTGGTGCAATAGTTGCGTTTATAGTAATATTTATTGTAACTAAGATAGATTTAGCATCTGGAGGAAAGCCGGCACCATTAATTGAATTTAATGAGGACTAGTTGTTAATAAAGAAATTTTTGAAAAGTTTATAATTACAAAAAGACGAGAAAAGTTAGTATCCTCGTCTTTTTGATATAAATTGATCTTGAATCTTCTAAAATCTTTTAAAGATTTTAGAATTTGTTGTAGTGAACTTTTGTTGATATATCAAATTCTTCGTGATCCTTTGTGCCTGATTTTTTGTAGCCAATTGGAATTAAACATTGTGCTCTGTAAGGTTTTTTTATTCCAAAGTTTTCTGCGAAATATTCTTCATAAGATATTTTTCCGGCAGTTTTTCCTTCTTTTACATTAATCCATGATGATGAAAGCCCTTCTTCTTCTAATAATAGTTGAAGATAAGCTGCAGTAAGTGAAGTTTCTTCAACCCAAGTTTTACAAATTTCTGTGTTTGCAATCACTATTACAACTACTGGAGCTTCTTTTAGGTAAAGAGTTGCAAAGGAGTCCATGTTTGAAAGCTCTTCGATTTTTTCCTTATCATCAACTACTATGAACTCTACTGGATGGGAGTTACCATTGCTTGGCCCCATTGAAGCATACATTAAAAGTTCTTCTAATTTTTCTTTGTCAACTTCTTTATCCTTATATTTTCTAACAGATCTTCTTTTTAAAATAGTATCTTTTAACAAAATATCACCTCAACTACATTTTACCACAAAGATTTAATTAAAGTAATCTGTGCAAATATATTCATAATATTTTTAATATTTGCAATCAAAGATTTAAAATTAGTTAAAATCAAGGAAATAAAGGAATTTATTTTTTTTATATTTTTTTGAAAATATTTTCATAAAGTTGTTGACAAATTTAACTTTCTAAAGTACAATATATGTGAAGTGAAAACTTCATCATCTTTTTTCTTCCCTTAGAGAACAGTTATTTATTTACATAATCTGTTCTCTTTTTATTTACATAAAAATTTTGTAATAAATAGGAAAAAAGTAATTTTGATACATTTGTTGCACAAGTGTTACAAAGAATATTCTTTGTAATCAAAACTTAAAATAGAAGCTATTTCAAAAGAAAAAAATTAAGTTATAATTATATTGAGGGTGATAAAAATGAAGATTTTTAATAAGACTTCATTGATCCTTATCTGTGCAACGATGATTTTACCAAGTTCTGTAATTGCAAGATCCTTTAAAGATACAAGAGGGCATTGGTCAGAGCCGGCAGTTGATTTTGTAACTAAAAAAGATATTATGTCAGGTTATGAAGATGGCAATTTTAAACCAGATGAAAATATGACAAGAGCAGAGTTTTATGCAACTGTAAATAGTTTAGCTGGTTATGAAAAAACTTATACTGTTACTTTTTCTGATGTGAGTACTTCTGATTGGTTTTATAATGATGTTGCAAAGGGTGTCAAGGCAGGATATATTACTCCGACAACTGGAAAACTAAACCCAACTCGAGAAATTACAAGAGAAGAAGTTGCAGAAATTCTTGGCCATGTTTACTCTTTGACTCCAAAGGAAAGTGCAACTAATGAATTTAAAGACAAGAACAAGATAAGTGAATCGGCTAGAGGTTATGTAGGAACTTTAGTCGAAAGTGGAATATTGCGTGGCTATGTAGATGGAAACTTTTATCCAAGAAGATCTATTAAAAGGTCAGAGGCAGCTACAATATTTAGATCGATGATTTCTAATTACAATTATCCACAAAAGAGAGCTCTAAATAATAGCAAAATTAAATTTGGAAGTAGGAATCTCTACGAATAGGACAGGAAACTGTCTTATTTTTTTGCCTTTTAAAAGTTATAAATGTATTATCATAATAATTATATTTTAGATAATAATATATAAGGAATTAAGCAATGAAATTAATACAATTGAGGGGGTTTATATAATTTGATATAATTTTTCTAAGGAGTGACAATATGAGTATAGAAGTTAAAATAAAAGAAGCGAGATTTCCAAATATATCGAGGACTAATTTTGAGAATAGAAATTACGAATTTAAAGGTGGCATAGTTGGGCAAACTGTCGAGATAAAGCCGATAGGGAAAAGATCAAAAAAAGCAAAATTATTAAAAGTAGTTGAAAGGTCAAGCATAGAGAAGAAAAATCCCTGCCCTCATTTTGAGAAGTGCGGAGGTTGTACATATCAAACGCTAAGATATGAAGATGAATTGGAATATAAAAAAAGTTTAATAAAAAAATTATTTGAAGAAAATGATTTTGATTTTGCACCAGAAATTGTACCTTCACCAAGTCACAGATTTTATAGAAATAAAATGGAATATACTTTTGGAGATGAGTACAAAGGTGGACCACTTGCATTGGGATTGCATGTGAAAAATAGATTTCACGAAATAGTAAATACTAGTGAGTGTAATATTGTGGATTCTGACTTCAATAAAATCAGAAGTGAAGTGAGAAATTATTTTGAAAATTTGGGGAAAAGTCATTACAACAGGAAGACACACCTTGGATTTTTGCGTCACCTTTTAATAAGAAAGGGAACAAAAACTGGAGAAATAATGGTTCTTTTAGCCACATCAACTCAAAGTGAACTTGATAGAGATGCTTTTGTAAAATTTTTATTAAGTTTAGAATTAGATGGAAAAATAGTAAGCATTTTTCATGTAAAAAACGATGCTCTATCAGATGCAATAGTGCCAGAAGAAATAAATTTAATATATGGGAAAAATCATATCCAAGAAGAAGTTTTAGGGCTAAAATTTAAAATAAGTCCTTTTTCATTTTTTCAAACAAATACAAAATCAGCAGAAATTCTCTACAATATAGCCAGAGAAAAAATTAACGCCAGGGATAAATTAGTTTTTGATTTATATTCAGGGACGGGAACAATTACACAAATGTTGGCAGGAAGTGCAAAAAAAGTAATTGGGGTTGAGATTGTGGAAGAAGCAGTAGAAGCGGCAAGAGAAAATGCAAAATTAAATGGAATTAAAAATGTAGAATTTATTGCAGAAGATGTACTAAAAGTTTTAGATAGTTTAGAAAAAAATCCAGATATAATTGTACTAGATCCCCCTAGAGAAGGAATAAATCCAAAAGCGATAGAAAGAATAATAGATTTTTCTCCAGAAAAATTTCTATATATATCATGCAACTCTGTTACACAAGTAAGAGATCTCAAAGTTTTTGAAGAAGGAGGGTACAAAATAGAGGAAATAGAGATTATTGATCAATTTCCAAAAACTTCTCATGTGGAGACGGTAGCTCTGTTGTCCAAACTAAATACAGAACATCATTTAGATATAGAAATAGGGGAAGATGAATTATCTGAAATTGACTTTTCAAAAGACGCAACTTATGGAGAAATTAAAAAGTATGTGTTAGATAAATACGGACTAAAAGTTTCAAGCCTATATATTGCACAAATAAAAAGGAAACATGGTCTAATAGAGAGAGAAAATTATAATTTTAGTAAGAAAGAAAATCAAAGAGTGCCAAATTGCCCAGAAGAAAAAGAAAAAGCAATCGAAGATGCTTTAGAGCATTTTGGAATGATTTAAATAATATCTAAGATTGAAAATTTTAAAATTAAGACTTAAAAACTTTAAGATTAAAAAGATATGTACTTCTTATATAACCTAAGAAGATTAATTGAAAATCAGGGGAACGATGATGGTAAAATAAAAAATTTTAACAACTAAAGAAGAATTAGGCATTATTGCCAAAGAGGTTTTTATGAAGTTAAAAATACTGAAAAAGACTTGTTAGAATTGAAAATTTTAGATCATTGTGCAGGGTTTCGTGTCATAATAATGATAGAGGCAAATAGTTATGTAAATATAAAGAGTTCAAGACTTCTACCAAAGTTTAAAACTCAAAAAATAAATAGTTGGTGTGCTGCTTAGAGTAACCATTTTGATAATGTGGATGCGAAACAAAAAGAGATAATCAGACTTCGTAAAAAATTGAAACAGGTTGAAATGGAGAATGATATTTTAAAGCAAGCTGCACTACTGTTAGGCAAAAAATAGACCTCATTATCTCGAACCGAGATAAATATAGCATTAGTGCAATGTGTAGACTACTTGGGGTCACAAGAAGTTTAGTCTATTATCATTTGAACAAAGAAAAAGATGTGAAATTAGATGAAGATGAAAAACTAATAGAAGAAATAAAAGAAATATTCAGAAGAAGAAGAAACAACTATGGAACACGCAAAATAAAAAAAAACTAGGGAAAATTGGATATAAAATATCGAGAAGAAAAATAGGCCGAATAATGAAGAAAAATGGCCTAGTCTCAAACTATACAGTAGCACAATATAAAGTAATAAGATCCAAATGCAACGAAGAAGACATCCCTAACCTTTTAAATAGATAATTTGACAATAGAGACTATTTAGAAGCAATAGTAAGCGACCTAACATATGTAAGAGTAGGAAAAACATGGAATTATATATGTTTAATAATAGACTTAAACAGCCGTGAAATAATAGGATACTCATCAGGTAAAAACAAAGATGCAAATCTAGTAGCAGAAGCATTTTACTCAATAAGGCAGCCACTAAATCGTATAAAAATATTTCACACAGACAGAGGAAGAGAATTTAAAAATATAAAAATAGAAGAAATATTAAAGGTATTTGGGATAAAAAGATCGCTAAGTAAAAAAGGAAGCCCATATGATAACGCAGTAAGCGAAGCAGTCAATAAAGTAATGAAGACAGAATTCATATATCAGGAGAACTTTACTAATTTCCAAGAACTTAATCTAAAATTAGCAGAATACGTATATTGGTATAATAACCTAAGAATTCATGGATCCTTAGGATATAAAACACCAGTAGAATATAGAAAAGCAGAATAAAAAGCTCTGGAAGTTTCATAAATTAAATAAAATATATGAACAGACTGTCAAGGGCAAATTTCAACGAAATTTGGGCGAAGCCTTTACCCTTGATTGTCTGAGAATATATTTTATAATCTAAAGAAACTTTCAAGCTTGATAATGTTCGGTTATAAATTGTCTAAAAAAGGGTTGCCATTCCATGTATTTGGGTTCATTAGAAGAATGCCGAGCAATGGGTAACATGACGCTGATGTGTTTATACACAAAAAAGCTACACGTGCGTTGGCTGACAACAGGGAGCTAAGTAAATTAACACCAGCTAAAATGTTTGACGCTATTAATAAATGACAAGTATATGAAATTGGTTTTACCTAGTTTAAAAAAGAAATTATAATGAAAATATGGAGGCTAAGAATATGAAGATTAATAATGAATGTTGTTGTGGATGCAAAACAGAAAAGCCGGATCAAATTAAAGACAATTGTCCTGTATGTAATAATGAAGGGATTTCCGTTAGTAAAGTAACTGTTGAACATCTAGTGGTAGATGATTATCGTAATGCTGTTAACGGAGATCAATATAAGATTTGCATGAACGAGGACTGCGACGTTGTTTACTATAACTTAGATAATGAAATAAAATTCTTGAAAGACCAAGTTAGAGTTCCTATCTGGTTTAAGAAAGATGCAGATCCTAAGTATGCTTGTTATTGTAGCGAAGTCACAGAAAATCAGGTAATTGAAGCAGTTGTAAAGCATGGCGCGAAATCCGTAAAAGAAGTAAATGCCATCACTGGGGCAATGAAAAATTCTAATTGTAAAGAAAACAATCCGTTGGGAGTTTGTTGTCATAAGATTATTCAGGAAGCTATCGATAAAGGCTTGAAAATGAAATAATTACAGTCGATATGTTCCTACAAACGAGAGCCAATCTTTGATATGTTTCCATCTACGAGCGTGGATATGTTCCCCATAACCATATGCATTGTCTTTTGCTTGGGAACATAATTTTTTATCCTCGTCATTCTTGTAGGAGCACAATTTATTAATGTCATTGTCTTTGGCATTTTTTCTATTATCTTTAAAGTTATTAGAATCTTGACTATCTTTAACCCCTGTTTTGAAATAGAATGTTAAGTCATAAGGATGGACTGTTCCGTCTTTGTCAATTCTACCCACTACGACTTTATCAACTATGCTTTCAAATACTGTTCTGTTAAATTCCTCTATGATTTCTCTATTCTCTAACACCTTTTTAAATTGCTTTAATCTTTCTTTAATAGAGTTTTCATCTTTTATTGTTAGCTCTAGGGTTTTCTTTTCATCAAGTAATTCTTCTTTTTGTTTTGTAAGTTTTTTATACTTTTTAGAATAAACTTCTTCGTCTATACTATCTTCTAAATGAAGATCAACTAACTTTCTTTCTTGACTAATGATTCTGTTTAATTGGTTTTCTAACTTTTTCAAATCTTTGACCAAAGTCTCATCATTTATTTCTTCTTCTACAATTTTTAAAAAGTCATCTATTACTGTTGAATCTACATGGCATAATTGCCTATAGCTTTCAACAAATGCTTTTTCTATTGCTGCTTCTTGTATTCCTTTTGAATGAGGGCAATATTTTTTACCTTTTTTAGTTGACTTTACACATTGCCAGTTAATTTTTTTATAAATTGAACTAGTGTGCCATGTTCTTCTTGAAAGTATTTCTCCACAAAATCCACATTCAAGCATACTTGAAAAAGCATATTGCCTTGATAGTTTCTCTCTTTTTCTATCCTTATTAGCAATGGTGTTTCTATTTTGTGCTCTCCTGAGTCTAATCTCTTGTGCCTTTTCAAAATCTTCTCTTGGTATAATTGGCTCGTGATGATTTTCAATGTGGTATTTATCAGATTCACCAAAGTTTGCTAGTCTTCTTTTTGTTATGGGATCAACTGTGAAGGTCTTTCCCATTAGTATATCTCCAATATACTTTTCATTTTTAATTATTCCTAACACTGTAGTATCAGACCATTTTGTTTTACCTCTCGGGGTGAGATATCCTTGCTCTTCTAGTTCCCTGCCAATGACTGAGCCACCATTGCCCTCTAAATATCTTTTAAAGATGTATCTGACAATTTTGGCTTCTTCTTCATTTAAAGAGATACTTTTTGTTGTAGGGTCATAATCATATCCAAGACAACCTTGAAAACCAATAAGTTCCCCTTTTTCCATTTTCATTTTCAGTCCTTTTTTTACATGGGCTGAGGTATTTTCTACTTCTTGTTGAGCTACTGAACTTAATATTGTTAATAGTAACTCTCCATCCATTGTCAAAGTATCTATATTTTCTTCTTCAAATACTACACCAACATTGTTTTCCTTTAATAGTCTTACATACTTTAAAGTATCTAATGTATTTCTAGCAAATCTTGATATAGATTTAGTAATTATCATGTCTATATCTCCATTTTGGCAATCACTTATTAGTCTCATGAAATCTGCTCTTTTAGTAGCAGTTGTTCCTGTTGTCGCTTCATCTGCATATATACCAGCCAAAGTCCAGTTCTTATTATTTTTTATTAGATTTGTGTAATAATCAACTTGCGATTTATATGATTCAAGTTGGTCTTTGCTATCTGTACTTACTCTACAATACGCTGCAACACGTTTTAAATCTAAATGTAGTGCATTTCTATTTCTTGCTCCAGTATTTGAAGCTTTTATTAATTTTACTTTAGTATTCATTTTACCTCCTTCCCATTTTGTATCTTTCTACAGTGTTATTATATCACAAGATTAACTACTTTATATCCATCTTTTTATAATCATTTTCTAACCTATTCTTAATTTTTGTATATTCCTTATCATTAATTAATTTAAGATCATAAAGTCTACGTAACATAGCAACTCTCATACTATAAATCTTTATTGCTTGCATTTTTACCTCCTATGTAAGTTAATTTTTTACCTTGATAAGTTGTTTAAATTTAAAATATACTAATCTCACCTAAGAAATTTATAAATATTCGCAACTCAAAGTATTTTGATTTTTATAGAAAGATGACAAAATACCCCTCACTTTATATAGTGAAATTTGCCCTCTTTGGTAACCAGAATTTTTATTTTTTTATAGTATTTTTGAGTTTTAATGATTAATTTGAACATAAAAAATGAGGACTTATGCTATTAGACATAAATCCTCTAATCTAAATTTTCCTGTTCAAAGACTTTAATATTTCTTCCTATCAATTATTTAATTTCCATGATTCCGCCTTAGCTTTTGCATTGATAAGGTCAGAATAAAGTCCATTATTTTTAATCAGTTCTTCGTGATTTCCACGTTCTACTATTTCTCCATCTTTTAAGACTAAGATTTGATCTGCATTTCTTATGGTTTTTAGTCTGTGGGCAATCATAATTACTGTTTTGTTTTTTGTTAGTGATTCTATCGCTTCTTTTAATTTATCTTCATTTTCTGGATCTATACTTGCTGTGGCTTCATCAAAGATAATTATATCTGCGTCTTTTAGCATGGCTCTGGCTATGGAGATTCTTTGTTTTTCTCCACCAGATAGGCTTGCTCCACCTTCCCCAATAATAGTGTCATATCCTTCTGGTAAAGCTTCTATAAATTCATGACACCTTGCCTTCTTTGCAGCTTCTACAACTTCTTCATGGCTTGCATTTTGTTTTCCAAATTTTATATTGTTTTCAATTGTATCTTCAAACAGATAGACGTCTTGAAATACCATGGAAATTGAATTCATAAGATTTTCTATCTTATAATCCTTAATATTTTTTCCACCTATTAAAATTTCACCAGAATTTACATCCCAAAATCTTGCAATAAGATTACAAAATGTTGTCTTACCAGATCCAGATGGTCCAACAATAGCAGTCATAGTATTTTCTTTTATCTCTGCTGATACATTTTTTAAAATTGGTCTATCATCATAGGAAAATGATACATTTTTAAAGACTATGTTGTGATTTTTTATAGGCTCTGTAATACTTCCTTCTCTCATATCAGGCATAGAGTCGATAAAACCTACAGAATCTATGGCATTTTCGCAAGCTCTTAGGATTGCCATGTTTGATCCTGCCCCGATTAAGCCTTCAAAGATAATAAAGGATGCCATAATCATAAGAATTGTTTCAGCAAGTGGAAGTTCACCAGATAAATTTAATTTTAATGATACATAGACCATAGCTACAGTTGTTATTCCCATTACAATTCTTTGGATAACTGTGTAAGGTGCTACAGATATTTCTAAATCTAAAAGTATATTTGATGTATCTTTTATAGACTTTCTTAAAGCTCTGTTATTTTCTCCACCAAGATTATAGGATTTTATAACCTGCATTCCTTGTAAAGTTGCTAATACTTCTTTTGTAAGTCTTGTTTGTGTTTCTGTCATTTTGTCTGCATTAGCTGATGATTTTTTCTCCATCATTGATGTAACTATAAAGAATACTATTACACCCACTACTGCAACAAGTCCTACCTTTACATTAAAAATTAAAGTTCCAAGGACAAAGACTAAAGTATTTAAAACTCCACCAAGTACAAGAACCAAAAGCATAGGCACCCACATTTCTGCTTGGGAAAGTGAAGATGTAGCAATAGTAGTTAATCTTCCTAGTGAAAAGCTTGAAAAGAAACCCATAGGAACTCTTTTTATCTTTTCTCCTATTTCTATTCTCTTGTGAGCTGCCATAAAATATCCAGCGTGTGTTTGTGCCATTTGTGATGATTTTTGTGTCATTATCTTTCCAACAAGGGATATAACTAATATTCCAAGACAAACAAAGATAGCCTTATAGTCTAAAGTTTTAGAAAATATATTTACTAGCATATAGTAAATCGCACCAAACTCAAGGGCATTAAATACTGCGTGCAAAAATCCAGCGAGAATAGATTTCTTAATATATACCTGTTCTTCTTTTGAAAAATTCCATATCTTTTTAAACACATTAAGCATTTTCATCACCCCTTAAATTTGCAGCATACATTTCCTTATAAAGTTCTGATGACTTTAATAGTTCTTCATGAGTACCATAAGAATTTAATTTGCCATCTTTAATAACAAATATCCTATCTGCATCAACAATTGTCTTTAACCTATGAGCGATTATGATTAAAGTTTTACCCTTAACTAGATTTGCCAAGGCGTTTTGTATGAGAGCTTCATTTTCAGGATCTATATAAGAAGTTGCTTCATCTAAAATTACGATTGGTGCATTCTTTAGCATGGCACGAGCAATAGATATTCTTTGTCTTTCTCCTCCAGACAGATAACCTCCACCTTCACCAACTCTTGTATCATAACCATTAGATAGATTCATAATAAAATCATGGCAGGCAGATTTTTTACATACATCTATAATTTCTTCGTCAGAGGCATTCTTATTTCCAAGCCTAATATTTTCCTTTATAGTCATATCAAAGAGGAAATTGTCTTGGGATACAAAAGAAATAAGTGAAGACAAGTTTTCGAGCGACACATCTTTTGTTTCTACTCCGCCAATTTTAACAGATCCCTTATCTACATTCCAAAATCCAGCAATAAGTTTTGCTATTGTGGACTTGCCTGACCCAGAAGGACCAACGAATGCTGAAACAGACTTTTCTTTTATTTCCATTGAAAGATTATCAATGATTTTCTTTTCTCCATTGTAAGAAAAGTCTACATCTTGAAGTTCTATATTATAGGATTCTATTTTCTCTCCCTTGTCAATATTTTCTAACTCTCTTGAATCTAAAATCTTTCCTATTTCAGAAGTTATAGTCGATATTCTTGACATATCATCCATATAGTTCATGATTTTTAAAATACTAGAAACTGTAGCAAAGGATAAGACGATTAAGGTAATTAAATTTCCTAAATCAATACTTCCATTTATATAAAATAAAATCCCAAAAGGTATGATTGTAATAATTCCCATAGGAGAAAGTAATCTACCTATAGCAACCTTATTCATAGATTCACCCATCCAGTTATAATAAAAGCTTGCATTGTCGTAAACGCTATCCGCATATTTTTTATAAGATGATTCGCTTTGATTAAAGGTCTTTATTACTTCTATCCCATTTATATACTCAACAATGGAATTATTCATATGTTGACCAATGGCAACTGACTTCCCAAACATCTCCTTATAATGAGCATTCATTACAGACATCATGGTAGCCATTCCTATCACAAATGGAATTAGTGATAGCAAGGTCAATCGCCAATCTAATGTAAACATATAAATAAATAATAGAATCGGTCCTACTAAGTTTGCCGTAAATTCTGGCACTAAGTGGGCAAGTGAAGTTTCCATAGAATCAACTTGCTCAACTATAATATTTTTTAATTCTCCAGATGATCTTGATAATACATCTCCCAGAGGCATCTTAAAAAATTTCTTAGAAATATCATTTCTGATTTCTCCAAGTGAATTAAAGGTTGCTGTATGAGAAATACTTGTTGATATTCCAGCTGCCACTTCTTTAATAACAAATGTTATTAAAATACTTATACATAGTGGAGTATATAAACTCATATCATTTGCACCATTAATCAAATTTACAATGATTTTTGCCATGTATATATAAGAAAAAAGCCCAGCAACTACTCCCACTATGGCAAGTAGTACGGATGCAAAATATGATCCTTTTCTTTTTCTTACATATTGTTTTATTAAATTCATCAAATCCCCTCCTAAATATTAAATTTTTTTCCCATTAATATAGCTAATATTTTTTCTTTATCCTCCTTTGTAGAAAATTCCTCAAAAGAGTATCCGTCTAAATAAAGAATTTTATTGCAGGAATTACACAAAAATTCATAATCATGGGAAATTATAAGTATAATTTTTTCTTTTTCTTGTAATTTCTTCATTCTTTCTGAAATAATTTGCATATTATGTCCATCTAAACCACTTGTTGGCTCATCAAATAAATAAACATCTCTTTCTAAAAGTTCTGCTGAAGCGATAGTTAATCTTTGTTTTTGTCCGCCTGACATGATTTGTGGATGGATGTCTTTTATATTTTCTAAGTTAAAATCAGCTAATATTTTATCTGTATCTGCATCTTTATTATTTAGTTTTAACTCGTCTTCTGCTGAAACTTCAAAAAGATTACTCTCAGGATTATTTGACAGGTAGTATATTCTTTTTTGCCTATTTCTTTTGTTTAATTTTTCTCCATTTATAGATATAAAACCACTATCTTTTTTCATAAGTCCACTTAAAATTTTAAACAGAGTAGATTTGCCTATGCCATTATCCCCAATAATTCCATAAATATTTCCACTTTTAAATGAGTAGGTCAAATCTTTTATTAGGACATTCTTATTATAGGAAAAATAAATTTTTTCTAAGTTCATAGAATTTATCTCTTTTAACTTATTTATTTTAGGAGATATTTTATTTAAAGAAAAGAATCTTAATCCTAACTTATTGAAAAAATCTTCACTTTTTGATGCGAGTTCTTCCTCTGTAAAAACATTGTTTATTTTCCCATTTTCAAGATAATAATATTTATCCACTAGTCCTCTAAGGTAGTACAGCCTATGCTCTGAAATGATTATTGTCTTTTTCTTTTTCTTTAATGAAAGCATAAGTTTTCTTAAAGCTTCAACACTTTTCATATCTAGGTTAGCAGACGGTTCATCAAAAACATAAATAGGTGGATTAAGTGCATTTATAGAAGCAATTGCTATTTTTTGTCTTTCTCCACTTGAAAGATGAAATAAGTTTTTATCTTTTAAATTTTCTCCATTAATAGATTGTAAGGAATTATTGATTATTTCATCTATTTTTTCTCTTTCTATCCCATAATTTTCAAGCCCGAAGGCAATTTCATCTTCTACATTTTCTGCAAAAAATTGACTCTTGGGATTTTGAAAAATAGATCCTACTTTCCTTCCTATTTCATATAATTCTTTTTCTAGGGGATTTATTCCATCTATGGAAATTTCTCCCTTTAATTTTCCTCCATAGAATTTATAAGCAAGACCATTTATAAGTCTTGTAAGGGTAGTTTTCCCACAACCACTCGCCCCTATAAAGGCAACACATTCCCCATCATTAATTTCCAAATTAATATTTTTTAAGATGTTTGCTGAATCTTTACTGTAGGCAAAGCTTACATTTTTTAACTTGATCATCCTAATAACTCCTCTCCAGGAAAATCATGCTCATTGTTATAAAGATGGTGATTAAACAAACAATAACATCAAGATTTCTAAATTTTATTTCTCTTCTTGAGCTATGTTTTCCAGATGCAGAAATTCCTCTTACTTCCGATGCGGCGGCAAGTTCTTCAGCTATTTTTGAAGATGAAAACATCATAGGAACAAATAAATATTCCATCGTTAAAAATGGTTTTTTAATAGAAATTAATCCTCTTAATCTCAACGAGTCGATAATTTCTTTAAACTCACTTTTAACTACTGGGAAAAATCTCATCATGAAAATAAGTGGCAAAGCAACATTTCTATGAATTTTCATTTTTTTCATTATTGCCATTATCTCTCCTGGAGGTGTTTTTAAAATTGGTATTACTGATAGAACTATAACTAATGTTCTTATAACCATAAACAGAAACATATCTGGAATCAAAATGCCAAAACCTTCACCATTTGAGACAAATCTCAAAAAACTTAAAACGCCAATTGCAATAATTAGTTTTATAGTAGATTTGCTATATCCTTGCAGTGATACATAAATAACTAGAATGGCGGCTAATAAAAAAAGTACAGTATCTTTGGACAATGCTGAAACCAAAAATACTGTACTTAAAAATACTACTAATTTGGAACGTAAGTCCAAATGCATCATTTTATTATGCCTGTCTTTTTAAAATGTTTTTCTGTCATCTTATTTCCTAAATAGCAACCAATAATTGCCGCCACAATAGTACATGCTAAAGAAATAAGAATCCACTTAGGATTTGTATAATACTGAGTTTGTATTTGAACTTGTTCTGGAGATACGCCAGACTTAATGAAAGCATCTTTAAAAAACCATATTTCGCTCATGCCATGAGCCGCTCTAGTTAATGATGTAATTATCCAAGCAATAGTAATTCTTTTTATATTCCTATAGCTATCTGTACCAAGCATAGATAACTCTGCAATTATCCCGCCACCTACAAACCATGGAATCATAAAAGGACCCATAAAGACAGTTGCTAATATAGCTTGTATAATATTATAAATTAGTGCAACTCCCGGTTTGCCTACTTTCATAGCCATATAAACAAAAAATGGTCCTAAAATTAGTGCAGTAAACACAGCATTAAAAATCATATTGAAAAATAATGATGCCCCTGTAATCATTGAAAAAGCAATGAATACAACAATCATGATTGCAGAAAAAATTCCTATGGTTGCTAAATCTTTTATAGTTAATTTTTTACTTTCCATAATTCAACCTCCTTAGTTGATAGCTGTTATCATTCTATAATAGACTAAGCTTATTTTCTTGACTATTTAGACTAAATGTGCTGTTTTAGATATTTTTCTATATTCTGAAGGAGTGAGATTAAACTTATTTTTAAAAGTATTTGAAAATTTAGCATGATCTGTGAAACCTACCCTAATAGCAATTTCCGTAATTGAAATTGATGTATTATTCAAAAAATCAGCTGCTACCTCCAATCTTTTACTTGTTATAACTTCCTTAATTGTTTGCCCAAAAACACTCTTATAGCAAGATTTCATTGTGGTAGAATTTATCTTAAAGATTTCCGATAGTTTATCATAAGTTATATTTTTTTCGTAATTATTCTTTATAAATTCATCTATTTTCTTTACAATATCAACATTTGTCTTAATAAAATATTTCCTATCGCTTATCTTGTTACTGGTATCAAGGCTTGAAATATATAGGAAAAGTTCTTGAAATTTTACCCTTAGATATTCAATTAGAATTTCATCTGGAACTTTATAAACTTCATAAAAAATATGTTCAATATGCCGAGTAGCTCTTTGTACAAAAACTTTGTCCTTATTGCATAATTTTCTTAAAACAACTTTAAATTTAATCCCTAACATTTCTTCTAAAAAATATATTTCGCTATCAAATTCATTTGGATTAATATAAAAAGTCACACCATGATAATGAGATATAGGAAAAAAAGATTCCTCGGAGCTGTTACTACTTGCATTGATTGCAAAATCTCCCGATTCCATATAAGTAATAGTTCCATCGCTTAATACGCATTCAAATCTTCCTTCTCTACAATGATTAATCTCGTAGCTTTGATTTAAATTTTTTGATAATTTTTTCTTTATGACAGAAGTGTGTATATCATTATAAAAAACTGTTACCCCTTTGAAAATTTCGTACTTCGAAACTATATACTTCCCATTTTCCAAATTATGAAATTCGCAAATTCTCCCTTTAGAATTTTCTATTATTTTTTCTAAATTTCTTCCATAAAGGTGGCACATTAACTCCTTACCCATAAAAATCTCCTAATTAATGAGTTTTTCTCTCAAATAACCTTCTAACATCTTTTTGATTGTTTCTTTATTTTCAATAAAAATTTCTTTTTGATTTAAACTTTCATATCCTAAAATCAAAGTATTTACAAAGGTCACTAAAAACTCATCTTCAAAAACAGATGATAGCTTATCGTTTGGAGGAAATGTAGACGATAAAATTTCTGTGTTTATTTCTTTTAAATTTTTAAACATTTCACACAATCTTTTATCTTCATTTTGAAGTTTCAAAAAAATTGCATATATGCTTTTAAATTCATTTTCATCATAAATTCTCTCCATCATCATCTCAGTAATTGCGTCTAAACTCGTTAACTTAGATGTGTCGATAGTTTTGTTTTTTTCTCCTCTATATTTGATGCCTAATTTCATAAAATCATAAATCATTTCATAGGTTGAGCCATAATGATAGTAAACACCACCTTTACTTAAACTTACTTTTTCTATAACATCTTCCATAGTTGTATTTTGGAAACCCTTTTCTAAGAAACATTTTTTTGCCGCTTCCAGAATTTCTAACTTCCTTTTTTCTCCAACTTTCAATTTTTTATCATTCAAAACTTTATCTCCTGTCAATAAATAATTCCGACGCTATCGTCAGTTTTATTGTAACTCATTTGATAATTAATTTCAATACATGAATTATTTTAAAATTTAGTAATCTTATTTAAGATATTTGTTTGAACGCCCTTTATATTTCTTTATTAATTTCTTTAAATGCGGTATAATTAATAAAACCTAATAAACGCTTAACGCTTATAACTTTAATAGCAAGCACAGTAAGTGTACGGACACTTACGAAAAAATTAATGGAGCAGACCTTTACGGATTGCTCCATTTTTTTAATTTTTACCTTGTTAGGGAGAACCCTAAGACCCCGAAATATATTTTATAAAGGAGAATAAAATGGCAAATAGATTTAGAAATGAAATAATAGAAATAAAACTAACTAAAGAAGAAAAAGAAGTTTTTGAAAAGAAAATGAGACTTGCAAACTGCAAAACTATGTCCCACTTTCTTAGAAAATGTGTATTAGAAAAAGAGATATATGTAGTAGATTTAGAACCATTTAGAAATCTACAATGGTTACTTTCAAATGCAACAAATAATATAAACCAGATTGCAAAAGCTACTAATACAACTGGTGTTATTTACAAAAATGAAATTGAATCAATGAATAAACAGATAGAAAAATTATCAAAAGAAATAAGGCAGGTCCATTCCCTACTTCTTAATAAATCAAAAGAAAATTCTGGTGATTAATATGGCAATTACAAAAATACATCATATAAAATAAACTCTAAATTTGGCAATAGACTACATTACTAAGAGTGAAAAAATCTTGGCATCTTCATTCAAATGTCACCCATCTACTGCCCATATTCAATTTATGAAAACAAGAGAATAGGATAATACTAAAGGTACAGTTTTAGCTAGACATCTGATTCAATCTTTTCTACCAGGAGAGGTTGATCCTACAAAAGCTCACGAGATAGGAATGAAATTATGCAAGAAAATTTTAAAGGAAGATTATGAATTTGTTCTTGTAACCCATATAGATAGAGGGCATATCCACAACCATATTATTTTTAATAATGTTAATTACAAAACTGGTAAATGCTACCAGTCTAACAAAAAAACTTACCATAAAATCAGGTATCAAAGTGATGAATTATGTAAAGAAAATAAGCTTTCAGTCATTGATAAATACTATGAAGCTTACAAGAGAAAATATAAAACTGCTGGTAAATCTTGGTACGAAAATGACCAATTTAATACATGTACTTCTTGGAAAACAGACTTCAATTTGACATTTATCATTTGATAAAATAGTCTAAGGCTTGGGAAGAATTTCTAAAGAAAATGACTGAGCTTGGTTATGAAATAAAGTATGGAAAACATATAGCCTTTAAGCAAAAAGATAAGCAGAGATTTACAAGAATTAAGATGATTGGGGATGACTATACAGAGGAAAGACTAAAATAGCGTCTTACAGAAAATCAAACTATTAAAACCCCATCTATCAAAAAACGAATCGGAAATGTCATCAATATGAATACTGATACAAAGGTTAAATATATCGAGGACTATGAATACTGGGCAACAAAACACAACTTAAATACAATGGCTGATTCAGTTGTTTTCATCAGAGAACATGGCATTAACTCCGTTAAGCAGCTTGATGAATACAACAAGAAAAGTACTGAAGAAAGACAGAACTTACAAGATAAAACCAAAGAAATTGACAAGGAAATGCATGAGCTTTCTGCAACTATGGAGCAAGTTTATACTATCAAAAAGCATCGAGAATACTACAAGGAACATAAAGCAAATCCATCTGACAAGGCATTTTTTTGAGAAATATAAATCTCAAATCATTCTATACGAAACTGCCCTTTCAGAGCTTAAAAAAACCATTCTAAGCCGCCAAATTCAAAAGATATTTTGACTAAACTTTATAAATTGCAAGAAAAAAAGAATACCCTTATGCAAGAGTACTCTTCTACAAAATCTGCTATGAACGAGCTTTGTCAAATACGAAAGAACTACGGAATTTACATGGGCAGGGAGATGGAGAGATAGCCTTTTAAATCTTCCTATTGCTTTAATAGAAATTTATGAACAGCTTCTAATGTAAATGCGTATGATAAAATTGACAAAAATATTACTATAATGCTAAGGAACATAACCGATTCAAATTGTTTTGTTTTAGCGATGAAACGACGAACTGATTGTATCGGTTTTTTCTTTTTTCTATCAATATAAACACTTATTACTCTAAGCAATAATATATAAGATATTAACTGTTGAATTACTCCTATAAATACGCCAAAAATTTTATATACCGATGCAAAAAGATTTCTTCCATCTGTTATTGTTGCACTCATTGTTGTCGCCATTTCTTTAAGATTAAGTCCATAATATAATGTCAATGCAGAAACAACTATTGAAACTGCGATGAATTTAACTGTAACTTTTTGAACTTCTTGACTAATAGATATAACAAATAAAAATAATATACATATCATCAGTGGGATAAGTCCAAACCACTTTAAAAACAAAGAAATATAATCTACATATTCTTTGAAAAAACTAACTACTATAGAAGCTACAAACACTCCTGCAATAATTAGCAAAAAAACATCATTGTCATTAGAATTTTCACTTCTAACATTTTCAGCTCGTCTTATTGTCGTGTAATGATAATCTGGAGATTCAATAAAAGTGGTTTTAGTAGATATTTCTATCTTCGTATTAAACAAATTTAATATGATATTTTTAATTTTAGAAGTTAAAAATTTAACTTTGTTAACAAGTTTTATTATAAGTAAAATTAAAAATGATGCTATTAGTCCTTTGATAATATCTTCAGGTATTGCTTTTACCAATCCCCATAACCAATATATAATTGTATCAGGCATAGTCATCACTCCCTCTAATCCTTTTCTAATATCATATCTAATAATTACATCCTAATGCAGTAATCCTAAATTTTTCAATGCCTCCATTAGCTTGAATCGGTATGTTTCCAAAATACATTGCTGATGTTTCTTGATAAAATCCCTCACAATAATATAATGTAAATAAATTAAGCATTGCCAACTCATATTCTTCTTTAGACAAACAAAGATGTTCTCGTACAACATTGCCATCTACGTACGAATTTTTTTATACCTAAGATTATTTCTATTCTGTATCCTAAGCTTCCCTCCTATACCACAACTGTTAATTTCTATTTCATATATCTTATCTTGATTCTCCATATCTCTTCACCTCTTATACTTGCTATAATTTTTATAAATATTCCATACCATCCCATTTACTGTCGATAGTGCAAAAAAACAAATACTATTCCCACTTAATTTCTTCATTAACTTTTTGGTGAATATCTACTCTATTAACAACATCGATTTCATTTACTAACCAACCATTTAATGTACAACTTCTGATAAATTCATCAATTCTATTAACTCCATTCATTTCTTTGAGTGTTACAACAACACCAAACCTAACTCCTATACCATCTTGAGGAACTAATCGGTTATTTGTCTTCACTTCCATACCCCAGTTTTTATTTCTATAAGAGTCTTTTGGTATCATTCTTTTTGTAGCACTCTCTGCGATATACTTTACATTATCCCATTTTCTAAACTGCTTTCTGGCTTCACCTTCCAAAAGATAATTTCTTTCTCCCTCTAAAGTGTCTTCCGTATTCTGTTTATCCCCCTTAATATCCTTGATTTTTTTATCATCCCCTATTCGCCCAAAATGTAAATTTAATTCCGTATTTGTATAATCAACACCTTGCAATCTATCACACAATGGAAAATAACACATAGTAGCCTTTGCAATATATGGATACTTATTATCCTTTAGAGGCACTGGAAAATCGTAGCTATAAGTATTCCATTTTTCACTAACGTCTGATACCACAAATTTTATTTCATCATCTTTTGTTTGAATAATATCGTTTATATGAATTGGTACAACTCCATGCCCATATAAAGCAACTTCCTCAGGAGTCGGTTTTTCATCCCAACCTCTTGCAGCGTCAATAATAATGGCTTTTGCAACTTCTCTATTAAATCCTATCACATCAATTAAATAAGATAATTTTCTCGCAATCCACGGTGCAGCATAAGAAGTACCAGCAACACTCGCAGCCCCTAAAGGTTCACAAACCCTAATGTACTCTTCTTCACTGCCACCATAATAGCTCACATCAGGCTTTGCATAAAAAGATAATACCAATCCTTTACGAGCATATTTAGTAGACAGACCATTCTTACTAACTGAATTTACAACTATACTATTAACAGAATCTGCTGGAGATCCTATTTTTACTATATCTGCACTTGGTTTATTTGTCCCTGCCACAACAAATATTACATTGTTTTCAAACTGAATTTTATCTAATGTTGCAGCTTCAGCAGAAATAAAGTTGTCATTAATTTCCTGATTACTACCAAGTGAAATATTCCAGACTTTTATATCTGAATTATTTACCACAATACTCTTTATTTTCTTTATTATTGAAAATGAAGAAAATTCAGCACCTACCGCTACTCCAAAATGCCTAACTTTAAACCTTCCACAGCCATCATCCAGCCAAGGATTTAATCTTGCTCCATCAACAATAATGGAAGATACTGCTGTCCCATGATTATAATCTTTTGGATTTTTTGGTATATCTTCTGAGACCATATCATGATATTCAACCCAATCACTAAAATAAACACTTTCATCAAATAAGGTATCTATCACACCAATTGTTGGTTCAATAGTTGGGGATGGTATAGTTATCATTTTTGTTTGATGCTCATTGGTAAAATCATCAGGTGATAAACTTGACAAATCAACGGTTGCCATTGAAACAAGATAAGGTGCTTTTACTAAAAGTAGTTCTACCTGCTTTTCGTCTAAGTAAACAGTTTGATTATCTAAAATTCTGCTACTTAAAATATCTATCCCTAATCTTTCAAATAATAATTTTGTATCTTTTCTTACATCATACAAAGTTATAATACTCTGTTTTATATCTATCGTAGGTAACTCTACCTCAAAAGAATCAATATACGATACATCTGCAATCACCTGTTTAAATGTAGACATACTTACAGAAAGTTTTTTAAAAACCTCCGAATTAACAATACTTTTGTCTTTAAATTCGCTCTTGCTGATATTTCCTCTAAATTTTTGAGATAATATATTTGAAGTATTTACAATTAACTCTATACTTTTAGTTAAATCATCTTCATCAAGAAAATATGTTATTATATGCTTACTCTGATTTGAATTAAATTTTACTCCAACAATTGCTTCATTAGAATATGTCCCTTTAAAAAGTCCAGCAATTCGATTACTTTTCGCAACAATCTTATTATAATAAACACTAACCAAAATACCCTCAAACGGTTTTGTTTCTTTATCCCAAAATTCTTTAATCTGGATTAGCTGAGCTTTTAATCTTAATAAATGCTCTGTACTGACTTCCATCCTCCCATTCATGGATACACCACCACGATTACCATTTTTACTGGCTTGTACAAAGCGTTTCCCTTTTAATTCCAAGACATTATTCACTATCTACTTCCTCCTTATTTAACTTTCTTGAGACAGAACTTTTAGACTCTCCTTTTAATTTTTCTATTTCTCTTACAGTGAAGCCTTCCTCATGAAGCTGGTTTATATCCTTGTGATCCAGATTTCCTATCAAGCTATTATATAATCTCTTAAAATAATCATACTCAGAATCAACATCACTAAATGCAAGTGATGTTTTTATAATGTTTTTCAATTCTCCAGGATAAGGTATTTTTTTTGCTATTTTCAATATCTTTTTAAATAATCTTGTGTCTTTTGATATTCCTTTAAAATTCTTGATAAAAGAAGAAAAGTAATATTCAGCAACTTCTATTAAATCCTCATCGCTATACCTATTGAAATTAATAACAGCATCAAATCTCCTAATTAATGCTTTATCAAAATTTGAATATATATTAGTTGTTGCAATAAGCACTATTTCTTTATTAAGATCTGTTAATCTATCTAATTCTCTTAAAATTGTAGATGTTACTCTTCCCATCTCCCTAATATCATTAGAATTAATCCTATCTAAAGCAATAACATCAATTTCATCAAATAAAACCACAACCTTATTTGCATTTGGAAGCATATTTATTTCTCTAAATACTTTTACTATATTTTTATTAGTCTGTCCCAACTTGCTATCTATCAAATTTTCAAAATCCACTCTAAAAAGAGAGCGATCCAACAATCTTGCAACATTTTTTGCTGCTTCTGTTTTTCCGCTTCCCGGTAATCCTTCAAATAAAAATTTATTAATACCAACATTATGATTTACAGCATTAATAATACCTTTTATATCCTCTGTTATTTCAAGCGGTAAATTTAAAGCCTCCAAATTTTTTATTTCAACTTGCTTTAAAAACTCACTTTCAAAATCACTACTTTGTGGTGAATATAAATTTGATTCAGATATTAACCCCATAATATACTCAGATAACTGATAATCTCCTATGCTATCAAAATATCTTGCTATTGCTATAGCCTCATTTCTAAAGGAATTTTCATTCCTTTCCACATGGTATTTTATTAAATTCAAAACATTTTGTTTTTTCATATTGCCATACCTCCTAATTTCTTTATCATTATATCGCAAATCGGGACGTATTTCTACGTTTATGGGACAAATATTTAGATTTTTATGTCTAAAGTTATATTATCCTTTCTTCATAAAAAAAGAGCAGCCTTTTAAGCTACTCTTGTAGAAAGTACAAAATGAGTTTATCTTATTTTTTGTGTTTCCTCATACCAGTTGCAAAACTACTCTTACGTCCATGTAGTTTTTTTGAATCTTTTTTACATATCCTTCTTCATCTTTTTCAAATACAAAATGCTTATAAAACTGCTTGAAATGCAGGATTTCTAGATTTACATCTTTTGTATCAACGCTATAGTCTCAACCCATGTTGAGAGCGTGGTATTGATGTCAAAAATAAGATTATAGGTTATAATAGTGTTGAAAGTAGTAGCTTTTAGGATTTTTAGAGGGTTTTGTATGAATTTTGAAAAAATTGTAATTAGTTTATTACCTATAGCAGGATTGTTTTTGTCTTTCTTTTATAAGTATAAAGCAAATGGAAATATAAGTAAGTATAGTGGATTTAGAACAGCATTAAGTATGAAATCAAAAGAAAACTGGAATTATGCCCATAAGTATGCAGCTAAACTTTTGCGCATATATACTATATTTTTTATATTACTAAATATTATAATAATATTTAGTAATAGTCTAACTAATACAACTATGACAATCATAGTTGTATTGCAAATGCTATTCTACTTCATCATTGGATATAAAGTTAATAATGCTTTGGCGAAAAAAGAAAATAGTTAGAATCTATTAAGAATTAAAAAAAGATAAAGTTGTGTATATTGAAAATGAAAAAATAAACTGGTAATACAAGGTGACGACATTGAGTCTAGGGTTGTAGTATTAATTCTTATAATTTTAGCTGCTAATGCGAATGTTGTATGAACGCAAATGTAAATACAATTATTAATGCTAATGTAATAGCGAAGGTAAGCGGTGGCTTCAATTACAAATTAACTAATATAAAAGATTATAGTTTATGATGAAATGATTAAAGTAATATTTAAATCTTCAGTTGAAGTTGAAATAGAAAATTGACAAAAATAAAAACTAAATACACAATAAATCCCACAGAATCCGACATGCCTCTTAAAGTGATGTAAGTTGGGTCTTTTAGTTGTAAAAATAGCTCCACCATGTTATGGTAAGGGCTTGTTCCATAAGTATTATATAAGAAAAAATGGTCAAGTACTTGAATGAAAAATTAACAAACACTTTAAGGATATTAAAAACTAATTCAAACGATGTAAAATTAACTTCGAAATAGGTCCTATATGGAATTATTTCTAAATAGAGTTGAATTACATGGGTTTATCATTTATGATGTACTTAGATTAAGTTCCGAAACGGAAATAATTTTAAATAGAAAAAGGTGTATGTTTTATGGAAATAAAACGTGATTACTATCTAGATAAATTAATACGAAAAAAAGATAATGGATTTATTAAGATTATTACAGGAATTAGAAGGAGCGGAAAATCTTATTTGCTGAATAATCTATTTTATAATCATTTGCTTGAAAATGGAGTAGATAATAAGTATATTATAAAATTTGCCTTTGATTCGGCTAGGGATTTATTAAAAATTGGCGAAGATTTAATGGATTTAGATCTGCTAAGTGGTGAAAGATTAGTAGATCCTAAAAAATTTTTAGACTATATTATGAGCCAAACGAATGACAAGGAAAAATTTTATATCCTCTTAGATGAAGTTCAATTGCTTAAATCTTTTGAGCAAGTCTTAAATGGATTTTTGCGTCAAGATAATTTTGACGTTTATGTTACTGGGAGTAATTCTAAATTCTTATCTAAAGATGTCATTACTGAATTTGCAGGTAGGGGTGATGAAATTCATGTTATGCCGCTTGTATTTTCTGAATTTCTTCAAACTTATGATGGCGACAAAGAAGATGCTTTTGCGGAATATCAAGTTTACGGCGGTTTACCAGCTGGGGCTTTAATAAAAACAGATGAAGATAAGATGAATTATCTAAAGGGGCAACTCGAAAATGTATATTTGCGCGATATTGTTCATAGGTATGACATACGTTTAACTTCTGAACTAGAAGACCTACTCAATATTTTGGCATCAGGCATTTCAAGTCTTACAAATCCAAGTAAAATAGCTTCAACTTTTCAATCCATAAAAAAATCTAAAATTTCTGCAAATACAATTGATAAGTTTATAGGCTATTTTGAAGATTCTTTTATTTTAAAAAGAGTCTATCGATACGATGTTAAAGGGAGAAAATATATAGGCACGCCTTATAAAATATATTTTGAAGATGTAGGGTTGAGAAATGCAAGATTAAACTTTAGACAGATAGAACCAACCCACCTAATGGAAAATATCATTTATAACGAATTAAGATATCGTGGCTATATGGTTGATGTAGGAATGGTCATGAAAAGGGAAAATGTTAATAATAAAGATATAAAGAAACAGCTGGAAGTTGATTTCATAGCCAACCTTGGAAATAAAAAATATTATATTCAATCTGCATATAGCCTCCCTTCCATAGAAAAAATAAATCAAGAAAAAGCCTCCTTGTTAAATATTGATGACTCATTTAAGAAAATTATTATCGTGAAAGATCAAATTAAGCCGTTTTTAGATGAAAATGGAATACTCACTATTAATCTATTTGATTTTTTGTTAAACAAGGAAAGTTTGGACTTATGATGAATAACTTAACTTATTCGTTAAGGATATATTCCCACATATAAAGCTTTTGAAAAACTTTTAATTTTATCCATAATGACAACTCAATCCATGCGGAAGTAATTACTTTATTATTTAGATATAAAATAGAATTTGTTTAATTGTGAAAATATTTAATATTTGATTAATGTATTATTTATTAGAGAAATTCATTTTTAATTGGGTAAAAATATTTTATAAAATTGTTCGAAGTTTTTGAAATTTTATTCTTTAATACTTATATTTTTATAACTTGATTAGGGCATTTTTAGGGAATTATAATTGACAGCTAATTAGTCCTAGTCTATAATGTGAACATAGGACAGTTATTAATTTTGCCTTGTAGGCTTTAATAAATGTAAAGAAAAATTCTTCATAATTCTTGGGATTTTTCACTTTGTATATTTCAGATGTGAGTTTGGAGTATATAGCAAGAGGGTTGGTATTTAAGAAGTGTTTTATA
>OCLA01000071.1_pt1 | contig 37280 bp, 5 predicted proteins | sample 1502811 | NCBI WGS metagenome assembly OCLA01 (sample SAMN00990124, study PRJEB22392) | human gut metagenome
TGACTAGAATTGAAAAAAGCTTGTTACAAGCGCATTTTCGTTCAGTCAACTACTGCCAATATAACATCGTAGAGCATAGAACATTGATTTATGTCCCAGCCTGAAGATGATTTTTTAGGAAGTATATTACAGTACTACGTATTAGAAAATCATCTTTGAATCAGCGAGTATTTTAAACACGTGTTACTTATTTAAGTGATGCGTGTTTTTTAATGGATTACCCAACATATTTTGTATTACAGTAATAGTAACTTTAACTAAGTATTGAATAGAAAGTAGGTTTATTATGGCGAAAATAAATTTTGATGCTGCGACGAAAGGAAATCCAGGCATAAGTACATGTGCCATTGTAATCAAAGAAGATGAGCAGCATTATACATATACACATGAGTTAGGCGAAATGGATAACCACACTGCAGAATGGGCTGCATGTATTTATGCACTAGAACATGCACGTGAATTAAATGTTCAAAACGCACTATTATATACAGACTCAAAGCTAATTGCAGATAGCATTGAAGCTGGTTATGTGAAAAACGCAAATTTCAAACCTTATTTTGATCAAATAGAAATATTTGAAAAAGATTTTGATTTATTATTTGTTAAATGGATACCGAGAGAACAAAACAAAGAAGCGAATCAACACGCTCAACAGGCATTGTATAAATTAATTAAAAAGAATAAATAAAAGGAGCACCGACTGATGTGATGTCAATCGGTGCTCCTCTATTTATCAAAGAAACAAATTATTTTTTATTTTTCTTAGATTTCTTTTTCTTCTTTTTGGCTGCTACCTTTTTAGAAGTATTTTTTGATGCTGACTTTTTGTCTTTGGATTGGTTATCTTTTTGATTTTTCTTTTTAGCCAATAATAAAGGAACGTCCTCATCTTTAGATTCAATACTAGTTGTTGTTTCAACATCTTCCTCTTTATCTTTGCGTCGTTTTGCGAATAAGAGTGGTGAATGTTCGTTATCTTTCAACACTTTTTCATCTGTGTTTTCATTTGTAACTTCCACATCTTCTTCATCTTCTTTACGACGACGTTTTGGTAAGAAGAAAGGCGTATGTTTAACTTTATCGAGTGACTCGCCATTATTTAGCGAATCTTTTTCTTCAACAGTAACATCTTCTTCATCTTCTTTTCTGCGACGTTTCGCAAATAAAAGTGGTAAATGTTTTGTATCGTCTAAAGTCTCTTTTATTGAATCTTTATTATTATCTCTTATTTCTAATTCTTCCTCTTCATCTTCTTTACGACGACGTTTGGCAATGAAGAACCAGAAACTAGCTAGTAAGCCAGAGATACCCACCACACCAATAGCGTTTTTAATAACATTACCGAAATTATTACTAAAGTGACGCATATGAAGTGGATCAATGTCATCATCTTCATCAATTTTCTTTTTATGTCCAATAGTCGAACTGTTAAATGGATGATTTGCAGTTCCATAACCAATTGTTAAATGGCTATTAGATTCATTTCCAGTACTTGACGATTGTTTAGCACGATCAGATATTACAATTTGTACTGCTGAAATTCGAGCAATACCATTGTTCAATGCAGCCTCAACTTGCTGTAATGTATGCGCATTATTAATATCTCTAATTGTTTCAAGCACAATTTCGTTAATTTGATTCATTGCTGCTTGTTTTTCATCAGTTGTGCCAATTTCACTATTTCGAATACTATTTATTTTTTCATTTGAAAAGTCTTTAATTCTACTAATTGCTTCTTGCTTGCGTTTAGCTAGTTCTTTTGCTGTTGGATTAGCTGCTTTCATTTGAGCTTTAAATTGTTCCAATTGCTCAGTTATTTCACTGATGCTTTGCGCACGTTGAATCGCTTGAATTGCTTGTTCTTTTAATTGATTTAACTTAGCAATAGCTTCTTGCTTCTCTTTATCTGTTAGATCAGTACGAGCTTTGATTTCATCAATCATATGTTGAATTGCATCTTCAATCGATTTAATTGCATTTGATTTTGCTTGTTCAATCGTAAATTGTTCTGGATTAAATTGTTCAATATGCGCTTGTTCTTGTTGTTGAATTTCTTCAACTGAATGAACATCAGGTGCATTGTTAACATGATCAATTGCTTGTTGTTTAAGCTTATTAACTTCTGCAATTGCAGCTTCTTTTTGTTCCAGTGTTAATGTCACACTATTATTGATTTCATTAATCTTTTGTTGTGCCGCATTTTCGATTGATTCAATTGCCTGTTGTTTGACTACTGACAATTCTTTTTCTACAACTTTTACAGGAACATTAACAATCTCTTTTGATCCATCAAGCAATGTAACTTCAACTTTTGCTGTTAAGCTATCAGAAATCGTTGCAGTTGATGGTGTATCAATAACTTCTGCTGAAAGCTGATCAATTAAGTTTATGTGTGCAAGAATATCTTGTTCTGTAATGATGTCATCACGATGTACAATGAGTTCACCATTAACTAGGATTTGCTCAGGTGTTGCTTCAAAAATTTCATTTACAGCAGGTTGTTCATCAACCTCCCATACATGTGTATTTCTAATGTCATCTAAACCTAAGTTTAATCCTCGATTTAATTGATCTATAGTTTGAGCATTCTCAACGTTTTGTAGTGCTCGTTTTTCAGCTTCGTCAATTTCTTTGAGCGCTTTTGCTTTTTGCTCAGGTGTTAAATCTGGATTTGAATTGATTTGATCACGCTTCGCATTAGCTAAGGCTTTTATTGCATTTTTCGCATCTTCTTTAGCTTTCACTAAATCTTTGATGTCTTGTAATGCTTGTGCAAGTTGTGCTTTGGCTTGTTCAATTTCTTCTTTAGTCATCGCATTGTTAATGTCGTTATGACCTTGTTGAAGTATTTGGTTAATTCGATCTTTAAGTGCTTGTTTTTCCTTATCTGTTAGATTTGGATTTTGATCGATTTCGTCAATTAAAGCTTGAACTTGTTTATCAACATCTTGTTTCGCATCTTCTTTAGCTTTCACTAAATCTTTGATGTCTTGTAATGCTTGCGCAAGTTGTGCTTTGGCTTGTTCAATTTCTTCTTTAGTCAGCGCATTGTTAATGTCGTTATGACCTTGTTGAAGTATTTGATTAATACGATCTTTAAGTGCTTGTTTTTCCTTATCTGTTAGATTTGGATTTCGATCAATTTCGTCAATTAATGCTTGAACTTGCTTGTCAACATCTTTATTCGCATCAATTTTAGCTTTCGGTATTTCATTGGCATGCACTTGTTCAATCGCATGGTTGCCAGCTGTTTGAACTTGAGATACATCCTGATTACTTGTTGCTTTATTAATGTTGTTGATGATGCTGTTTGCCAATTCTTCTGCTTTATTTTTCGCAATAAGCTTGTCTTGATCCGTCGCATTTGAAGCTTCGATTTCTTTTAGCTTATTAGCTAAAGCTTGATTAATAGATTGAATTGCCTTGTCTTTAGCATCTTGTAGTCGTTGATCACCATTAAGATTATGGATTGCATCATTGACTGCTTGGATTGCGCCATTGATATCATTCACATTTGTGTTATCACTATTTAGCAATGCATTTGCTAGACGTTTGGCATCATCGAAGTTTGTTTTAGCATTATCGTCAGCGTTTTGGTAATTGACAGTTTGCTCTGCATTTGGAATTTCATTGTCAACTAAATGTTTCAATGTTTCCATTGCATCATTTAAGTCAATTTGATTATTAACAATATCTGTTACATCTGATACAGTATCGGCATTGTTAATTGCTTTATGTGCAAGATCTTGTTGCTGTTGATTTAATCCATTTAACGAATTAACAAACGCATTTGCTTTATCTTTGGCATTTGCAAGGTTTTGGTCTCCATTTAATGCATTTTGAGCATCGATAATATTTTGTTTCAATTGCTCTGCTTCAGCTTTTGCAATTGCATTACCTTGCACTTTATCTAACTCATGTGCTGCATTCGCAATTGCATTATCATAATTTGCTTTCAAATTGTCATCTGCATTGATGTAATTTGTGCTGCTGATAACACCAAGGTGCTGTTCGTCAATATATTGTTGTACTGCACCCATTGCATTATCTAATTTAGTTGCTCTATTAATTGCTCGAGATGCTTTATTTAGCGTTTCAGCATTATTAATTTGTTGGATTGCTAATTGTCTTTGAGCATTGTTTAGATGTGTTAATTGATCCAATCTTTGTAATGCTTCAGACTTACGATTATTAAGTCTTTCTTCACCATTTAATGCCTGTTTCGCTGCCGTTACTGCATCATTTAATTTGATAACTTGTTCTGCAGTTAAGTTTTGACCAGTCGATTTATCAAGTGCTTGTTTCGCTTTATCAACCGCTTCATCATATACTTGTTTGACTTGTGTATCTGCATTGACATAGTTCGTGCTACCTTTCGTGCGTCCTTCATTGCCAGTGATTTCTTGTGACAATTGATCCATTGCACGATTAAGTGCCTTAGCCTCATCTACAATTTGTTGGATTTGATTTAAATCGTTTGATTGATCGATGCGACCTTTAAATCCATCTTGTTGAGCATTGTTTAATGCATTCAATTGGTCGATGTCATGTTTACCATTTGTTTTAGCAAGTGCTACACGTTCATCACCATTTAATGCTTGTTTTGCATTTAAAATATTTTGAAGTGCTTGATCCACTTGTTGCTTATTCGCATTTTGTTTCAATACATTTTCAGCATCAGCAATAGCTTGTTTATAAGCATTTTGCTTATCTGAATCTGCTTGTGTGTAATCTACAGTTTGCTCAACGTTAGCATGTTCATTAACTGCTTGTTGTAATTGATCCATAGATTGATTCAATTGCGTTGCTTGATCTACTAATTCAGCAATTGGTTGAAGTTTCGTCGCTTGATCAATGTTTTGTTTAGCAGTTGCAATTTGATCAGCATTTAAATGTGTTAATTGGTCAATAGTTTGTTTCGCTTGTGTTTTAGCTTCAGCGACTCTCTCATTACCATTCAACTCATTTTCTTTTTCTTGCAGCTTCGTTAATGCTTGTTCTACAGCATCTTTATTTGCATTTGAACCATTAGTTGGATCTGTAATGCTTTGAGCAGCTTGTAACGCTTGATCAACTGCTTCTTTTTTATCCGTTGATGCTTCAGTGTAATTTGGTTGAGCCTTATCTGTGTTCACTTGATCAACTTTATTTTTCAATGTTTCCATTGCGTGATCAAGTTCAGTAGCAGTTTGAACATGTTGTGCAACCTCTGTTCTTGTAGGCGCTGCATTTATAGCATCAGTTAATGCTTGTTGTTGTGCATGATTTAAGTTTGGCAATGCATTAACAGTCGTTACTGCTTGTTGTTGATCACGAGCAAGTTTTTGATCACCATGTAGGTTATCTTTTGCAGTTGTTACTGCTTGTGTCAATTGTTCTACTTGTGATTTGTCGAGTGTTGGATTGTTAGTTTGATTAATTAAATCTTTTGCATTTTGAACTGCTGCTTGGTAAGCATCTTTTTGTGGTTTATCTTCATTGATAAACTTGCTACCCGCTTCCGTTTGCTGTTGATCTTGAATGCTATTACGTAAAGCTTCCATTGCTTGGTTAAGTGCTTGTGCTTCAGTTAATTTTTGTGCTACTTCGCCACGAGTTGCCGCATTATTGATTTGATTTTCAAGTGCTTGACGTTGTGGTGTATTCAAGTTAGACAAGTTATTTAACGTTTCTGTTGCACGTTGCTTATCTTGAGCTAGTTTTTGATCACCATGTAAATTGTTTTTAGCATCAGTCACTGCCTGTGTCGCTTGATCAATGATTGATTTAGCTAATGTAGGATCAGTTGTTTTGTTAATCAAATCTTTCGCGTGTTGTACTGCTTGCGTATAAGCATCTTTTTGCGCTTGATCCTCGTTAATAAATTTACTACTAGCTTCAGTTTGTGGTTGATCCTTAATACTTTCTTTTAATGCTTTCATCGCTTCATTTAATGCTTGCGCTTGTGCAATGATTTCAGCCACTTTATCACGAGTTGTTGCATTATTAATTTGATTTTCTAGCGCTTGTTGTTGAGCTGGTGTTAATTGATCTAAATGATTTAGAGAATTTCCAGCAGTTTGCTTATCTTGAGCTAATCGTTCAACACCATCTAATGCATTTTTAGATGATATTACTGCTTGAGTCGCACTTGATACATTACCTTTATTGATAGTTGGATTATTTAATCCTGCAATGATAGACTCAGCATTTTGAACTGCTTCATCATAGGCTTGTTTTTTATTCGGTTCTGCATTGACATATGCACTGCTCGCACGTGTTGCATCTTTGTCAGCAATACTTTGTTGTAATGCATCCATAAGTTGATCTAATGCTTGTGCTTCAGTCAAATCTTGCTTAACTGCTGTTCTAGTTGTTTCGCTATCAATTAACGTATCTTCCATATGTTTTTGTGCATTGTTTAGATGTGCTAATTGACTAACCGTTTGTTTAGCATGATCTTTATCATTTTGTAATTTCACATCACCATGTAATGCTGCTTTCGTTGTATTCACAGTTGCCGCTGCTTGATTAATCGCATTATTATCTAATGTTGCAGTTTGTTCATTGATAATATTATTTGCGGCTTGAACAGCTTGATCATAGTTTTGTTGCTCTGGTTGATCTTCGTTGATATATTTGCTATTTGCTTTAGTTGCTGCGTTATCTTGAATGCTCTGTCTTAAACCATGCATTGCTTGGTTAAGCGTATTCGCATTTTGTTCAATTTGATGAACTGCAGTTACTAAAGTTGCAGCTGTAACTTGGTCTTTTAATGCTGTTTTTTGAGGATCATTTAAGCTTGTTAAAGCATCAATTGCTTGCGTCGCATTTGTTTTAGCAACTTGTAAATTATGATCTCCATTTAACGCTTGAAGTGTTGTTTGAACTTTAGTAATAGCTTGTTCTACTTCTGTTTGGTTCGCATTTTGACCAGTTTGTTTGTTAATCATTGCTGCTGCTTCATTTACCGCTGTATTATAAGCAGTTTGTTTATCAGTATCAGCATTGATGAAGTTACCACGTTGTTCAACGGCTTGATGATCTGCAATCGCATTAATTAAGTTACCCATCGCAGTATTTAAAGATTCTGCTGTTTGTTTGTGACCATTAACTGCAGCAATATCAGATGATTGCGTAATTTGTGATTGTAACTGTTGCTTTTGCGCATTATTCAAATGATCTAATTGATCAAGTCTGTTGTTTGCTTGTTGTTTAGCTGCTGCAAGGTTTTCATCACCATCTAATGCAACTTTCGTATTATTCACTTGTGTCGTTGCACCATTAACATCATCTGGATTCATCGTAGGCGATGTAGTTTGATTAATGATATTATTAGCAGCTGTTACAGCTTTGTTATAGTCATTTTGTCTTTGCGCAGTTGCATCATGATAATCTTCAGACGCTAATGTCGTTTGATTATCCGCAACACTATTTCTTAATAATTCCATCGCATGATCTAACGTTTGTGCTTTTTGATTAATCGTAGTGACATCTGTAACAAGTGGCGCTTGTGTAATTTGACTTTCAAATGATTGTTTTTGTGCATCATTTAAGTGTGTTAAGTTCGCCAATTGTTGTTTTGCTTGTTGTTTTGCATTTGCCAAATTGTCATTACCATTTAATGCTTGTTTCGCTGCGTTCACTTCATTAGTGATGCTTTCAACTTGTGCTTGTACTTCATTAGTACCACTTTGTTTATTCAATAATGCTTCAGCTTTTGCTACTGCCTGTTTATACGCATTTTGTTTGTCAGGATCTGCATTTAAGTAATTACCGTCCGCTAATATTTGATCTTTATCATTAATAGCTTGTGATAATTGATCCATTGCTTGATCTAGGCTCGTTGCTGTTTGTTTAACTTGGTTCACTGTAGCAATTTCAGGCGATTGATCGATTTGACCTTTTAATGCTTGTTTTTGAGCATCGTTTAAATGCGTCATTCCACTTACGGCATCTTTAGCATTTTGCTTTTCAGTGGCTAATTTAGCTTCACCGTTTAAGCTATTTTTAGCATCAGTCACTTGAGTTAATGCACGAGTAATGTCATCTGGGTTAAGCGTTGGATTTGTCGTTTGATTGATAATACCTTCCGCTTGAGACACTGCATTTGTATATGCTGTTTGCTTATCGACATCAGCATCGTGGTAGTTCTCACTTGCTTTCACAGTATCTTTATTTGCAATACCTTGTTTCAAGTTACCCATTGCTGTATTCACATTTTGTGCATTTTGTTTAGTTTGTTCAACTGTAGCTAAAGCTTGTGCTTGATTGATTTGGTTTCGTAATGCATCACGTTGTGGTTGATTTAAGTCACGTAACGTATCAAGATTTGCTAAAGCATCTTGTTTCGCTTGCGCTAATTTTTCATCACCGTTTAATGCATCTTTCGCTTGATTCATAGTTGTAACTGCTTGTGTTACTGTATCAGGCGCCAATACAGGTGTTGGTGTGCCATTTGCGATTTGTTGCGCTTGGTTAGCTGCATTGTTATAAGCTTGTTGTTTGTCTTGATCTGCTTGTGTAAAGTCAACTGACTGTGGTACTTGACTGTTCGCTTGAATTTGTTGTTTCAATGTACCCATTGCATTATTTAACGCATCAGCATTTTGCTTAATAGCATTAACACCTGTAACAAGTTCTGCATGCGACACTTGGTCTTTTAATGCTGTTTTTTGTGGTTGATTTAAGTTTGGTAACTGATCAATGGCTGTATTTGCATTGTCTTTAGCAACTTGTAAGTTATGGTTACCGTTTAAATCACCCTTAGCTTGATTCACTTGTTGTAACGCTTGAGCCACTTGTTGTGGATCCACGTTTGCATTTGGTGTACCACTAATGATTTGTTCAGCATGTGCTACCGCATTGTTATATGCATTTTGCTTATCAGTATCAGCATTGACAAAGTTACCATTTGCTTTAGTTTGGTCTTTATCTGCAATACCTTGTTTCAATTGTGTCATTGCTTGATTTAAATCTTGTGCTGTTTGCTTAATCGTGTTTACATTTGCAACAGTTTGCGCAGCATCGACTTGTTGTTTTAATGCATCTTTTTGCGCTTGATTTAAATCATTTGCATTTGTAATCACTTGTTTCGCTGCATCTTTTGCACGTTGTACATTGTCATTACCATTCAATGCTTGTTTCGCTTCGTTCACACGTTGCATCGCTTGTTCCACTTCAGTTTGACTTGCATTGCTGCCATTTGCTTTAGATAAAATACCTTCTGCATGTGAAACCGCATTAGTATAAGCATCTTTCTTAGCTTGATCTGCATCAGTAAAGTTAATGCTATTTAATGTCTCAGTTTTATCTTGTAATGCATTGTTTAAGTTAGTCATAGCATTATTCAGATTTTGAGCATTTTGCTTAACATTATTAACTGTTGCAATATCTGGTGCTTGTTCAACTTGAGTTGTTAACGCTTGTTTTTGCGCATCATTTAAATGATCTAATGTACCAAGATTTGTCTTAGCAGCTTGTTTGGCATCAGCTAATTTTTGATTACCGTTAAGTGCTTGATTTGTATCATTCACTTTAGTTAATGCTTGTTGAATTGTATTTGGATCCATTGTTGGATTTGTTGTTTGTTTCAACAATTCTTCTGCTTTTGTTACTGCATTATCATATGCTGTTTGCTTGTCAGTATCAGCATCGTGATAGTTCTCGCTACCTTTAATTTGTGCTTTATTCGCAATACCTTGTTTCAATTGTGTCATCGCGTCATTAAGCGTTGTTGCCGCTTGTTGAATAGCATTGACGTTTGGTACATGTGTTGCTTGCGTAATTTGTTTGTTGTATTCATCACGTTGCGCTTGATTCAAGTTTGGCAATTGATCAATAGCATGTTGAACATTTTGTTTCGCCGTTGCTAAGTTCGTATTACCATTTAAATCATTTTTAGCTTGCGTAACTTTATTTAAAGCTGCAGTAATTTCGCTAGGTGTAACGACTACATCAGGCGTACCACTAATTAATGCTTCAGCTTTTGCTACTGCTTGATTATATGCATTTTGCTTGTCAGGATCTGCATTGACAAAGTTACCATCAGCTTTTGTTTGTTCTTTATCTGCAATGCCTTGTTTTAATTGTGTCATCGCATTGTTTAACTCTTGTGCTGTTTGTTTAACATTGTTTACACCAGCTACAGTAGTTGCATTTTGAACTTGTTGTTTTAATGCATCTTTCTGTGCTTGGTTAAGGTCATTAGAGCTATTAATTAATGCTGTTGCTTCGTCTTTTGCATGTTGAACGTTGGCATTACCATTTAATGCTTGTTTTGCTGCATTTACTTGTTGGATTGCTTGTTCAACTTCAGTTTGTGTTGCATTGCCACCATTAGCTTTTGAAATAATGTTTTCAGCATTTGTAACAGCTGTGTTATATGCTTGTTGTTTTGCTTGATCTGCATCAGTGAAGTTAACTGTTGCTTTCGTAGCATCTTTATCGGCTATCGCTTGTTTCAAGTTACCCATCGCAGTATTTAAGTTTTGCGCATTTTGCTTAATTTGATTTGCTTCATCAACAGTATGCGCACCATTAATTTGATCAGTAACAGCTTGTTTCTGCGCATTATTTAAGTTGTCTAATGAACCTAAAGATTGCGTTGCTTGTTGCTTCGCTGCCTCTAAGTTTTCATTACCATTTAATGCATTTTTAGTTGTGCTTACTTGTCCAGCAGCTTGATTGATAACAGTCGGATCTAAAGTTGGACTTGTAGTTTGATCAATAATACCTTGTGCAGTTGTGACAGCATTATTGTACGCATCCTTTTTATTCGGACTTGCATCAGTATAATTTTGGTTTTGTTTTGTTGTCGCATTATCTGCAATACTTTGACGTAATTTGTCCATTGCTGCATCAACATTGTTTGCTTTTTGTTCATTACCTTGTGCTTCTGCAACAGTAGTCGATTGTTGTACCAATTGTTTTAATGCCTCTTTTTGTGCATTTGTTAAATGGCTTAAACCGTCAATTGCTGTATTTGCGTGTTGTTTAGCTTTTTCAAGGTTTTGAGTACCATTAAGCGCTGCTTTTGTAGTATTCACTTGATTCATAGCTGCTTCAACTTGATCTTTAGGCACGTTTGTACCTGTAGATTTATTTAAAATATTTTCAGCATTACGAACCGCTTCATTGTATGCATTTTTCTTCTCTGGATCTGCATCTGCAAAGTTTTGACTGCCAAGTGTAGTGTCTTTATCATTCAAGCTATTTTTCAAGTTACCCATCGCTGTATTCAGTTCCTGAGCGGTTTGAATGGCTTGCGTTACTTCAGCTACAGTGTGCGCTTGATTGATGTTTCCAGTAACAGCACCTTTTTGTGCATTGTTTAAGTTATCTAACGTAGATAATGTTTGGTTTGCATTGTTTTTAGCATCTGTTACTTTTCTATCACCATTCAACGCTTGTTTAGTAGTTGTTACAGTTGAAAGTGCTGCTTCAACTTGTGATTGGTTCGCATTTGTACCATTTGCTTGATTAATAATATTTTCAGCAGCAGTTACCGCATTGTTGTATGCTGTTTGTTTTTCTGGATCTGCATCTGTAAAGTTAACACTTTGTTTCACTTGATCTTTGTCTTGGATTCCGTTGATTAAACGTTCCATTGCTTGATCTAATTGTTCAGCTTTAGTTTTCACTTGATTTACTGTGCTAATATTTGGTGCATTTGTCACTTGTGTATTTAAATCTTGCTTTTGAGCATTATTTAAATGACTTAATTGGTTGATGTTAGCAGTTGTTTCTTGCTTTTTATTTGCTAAGTTTTGCGCACCATTAAGCGCAGTTTTGTTAGTGTTCACTTGATTAGCTGCTTGTGTTACTGCAGATGGATCAAGTGTTGGCTGACTCGTTGCATTAATGATATTTTCAGCACTTGTAACTGCTGTATTGTATGCATTTTGTTTATCTGTATCTGCATCAACATATGGTTGACTCGCTTTTACTTCATCTTTATTCGCAATACTATTTCGAAGTTGATTCATTGCATTGTCAAGATTTGTTGCATTGTCTTTCACACTTTGTACACCAGTTACTTGTGTCGCGCTATCAATTTGACCAGTAATACTTTGTTTTTGTGCATCAGATAAATGTGTCATTTGACGTAATGCATCTTTAGCTTGTTGCTTCGCAGTTGCTAAGTTTGAATCACCATTTAAACTTGTTTCAGCATTATTGACACGTTGTGTTGCCGCAGTAACATCTGCTGCATTTGTAATCACATTAGGTGAACCATTTACAATGTTTTTCGCAGCATTATATGCATCAGTATAAGCACCTTGCTTATCAGGACTTGCGTTAGTGTAATTACCACCAGCAACAATTGTGTCATGATCAGCAATTCCTTGTTTTAATTGATCCATCGCATTATCAAGTGATGTAGCACTATTTTTCAGATCAGTTACACCTGATACACGTTGCGCAGCGTTCACTTGTTGTTTTAATGCTGTTTTTTGTGGTGTATTCAAATGTGTCAAGTTATCGATAGCTTGTGTTGCTTCAGTTTTAGCGCGTTGTAAGTTCGCGTCACCGTTCAAAGCATTTTCAGTAGACGTTACACTTTGAATTGCTTGTTCAACAGCTTGCTTATCTTTATTCGTACCATGATCTTTATTTAAGTAAGATTCAGCTTGTGTGATAGCATTATCAAATGCTGTTTTCTTAGTTGGATCTGCGTCGATGTAGTTTTCGCTCGCTTTAGTTTGATCTTTATTTGCGATTGCTGACTCTAATCGTTGCATTGCACCATCTAAGTCTTGTGCTTTCGTTTTAACACTATTTACACCGTTAACTGTTGTTGCACCTTCGATTTGTGATGTTAAATCTTGTTTTTGTGCATTATTTAAGTGTGTTAATGTACCTAAATTTGCTTTCGCATCTGATTTTGCTTGTCTTACATTTGCATCACCGTTTAAAGCATTCTTAGCAGTCGTTACTTGGTTTAATGCTGCTTCAACTTGTGCTTTTGTCATATTTTGACCGTGTGCTTTATCTAAAATACCTTGTGCATTCGTAACAGCATTTGTGTAAGCTTCTTTCTTACCTTGGTCAGCATCTGTAAAGTTCACTTGTTGTTTTACAGTGTCTTGGTCATTTATACCATTTTGAAGTTGACCCATTGCTGTATTTAATTCATTTGCAGTATTTTGTGCAGCAGTTACGCCTGCTACTGTCGTTGCATTGTCAATTTGACTAGTTGCTGCAGTTGATTGCGCATTATTCAAGTTACTATATGAAGCTAATGCACGTTTCGCTGACTCTTTTGCTTGAGCAACTTTATTATCACCATTCAAGTCATTTTTAGCTTGATTCAATTGGTTTAGTGCTGCTTGAACTTGTGTTTCATTCGCGTTGCTGCCATTAGCATTAGTAATTGCTTCTGCTTGTGTAACCGCAGTATCATACGCTTGTTGTTTTGGTTGATCCGCATCTGTGTAATTGACACTACGTTTCGTATTATCCTTTTCAGCAAGTGCATGTTTCAAATTACCCATCGCTGTGTTTAACGATGTTGCTTTATTTTTAGCCGCTGTGACAGCTGCAAGATTTGGTGCTTGATCCACTTCAGCATTTGCCGCAGTTCGTTGTGCATTGTTCAAGTCTGTCAAACGACCGATATCTGATTTCGCAGTTTGTTTTGCTGCTGCTAATTTTTCATCACCGTTCAATGCAGACTTCGCACTGTTCACTTGGCTCGCTTTTTGGTTAATTGTATCAGGATTCATTTCAGGGTTATTCGTTGCACTAATAATACCTTCAGCATTAGTTACCGCATCATTGTATGCATTTTGTAAATCTGCATTCGCGTCTTGATAATCTTCGCTTGATTTAGTCGCATCTTTAGAAGCAATACTTTGTCTTAATTGATTCATTGCTTGATCTAAAGTACCGGCATTAGCTTGAATACCTTGAACACCTGCAACAGTCGTACCACTTTCGATTTGCGATGTTAAGTTTGCTTTTTGAGCATCAGTTAAGTGTGACATTGTCGCTACTTGTTGTTTAGCTGTGTTCTTCGCTTCATTTAAGCGCGCGTCACCATTTAATGCTGTTTTAGCATTATTCACACGTTGTAAAGCTTGTTCAACTGCTGCTTTATTGTCATTTGAACCAGCTGTTTTATCTAATAACGTTTTAGCTGCTGTTACAGCATCATTGTATGCAGTTTGTTTTCCTCTATCTGCATCAGTATATTTCTGAGCTGCTTTAGTAGCTGCTTCATCATTAATACCACTTTGCAAGTTGCTCATTGCAGTATTTAATTCAGATGATGTTGTAGACACTTGATTTACACCTGCAACTGTTGTCGCACCTTCAATTTGCGTTTTCAATGCTTCTTTTTGTGCATTGTTAATTGATGTTAGGTTATTCAATGCATTTTTCGCAGTTGTCTTAGCGTTCGCAACATTTTGATTACCGTTCAATTCGTTTTTAGCACGTTGTACATTTTCTAACGCAGTTTCGACACCGTCTTTTGAAGTATTTGGACCTTGTGCTTTATTTAAAATTTGTTCAGCTTGCGTCACTGCATTTGTATATGCATTACGTTTCGCTTCGTCGGCATCAGTGAAGTTAACACCTTGCTTAATCGTATTCTGATCTTGAATACCATTTTTCAAGTTCGTCATAGCTGTATTTAATGCATCCGCATTATTTTGTGCTTGTGTTACTTCATTAACATGCGTTGCACCTTCGATTTGACGTTTCACTGCATCTTTTTGAGCGTCAGTTAAGTCACTTAAGCCGTTCAAATGTTGCTTCGCATTTGTTTGCGCAGTTCTTAAGTTTTCTTGACCGTTTAACGCTTGTTGTTTAGCTGTCACTTGGTCTTTCGCTTGATTAATTTCTTGCGCATTCATTGATGGACTAGTTGTTTGACCAATGATTGCTTTTGCTGCAGTGACTGCACTGTTGTAGTCAGTTTGTTTGTTTTGACTTGCATCTGTGTAGTTTTGACCTGCTTTAATCGTTGCTTCATTCGCAATGCTATCTCGTAGACCTTTCATTGCAGTGTTTAATGTTTGTGCATTATCACAAACAGTTTGAACATTTGGCAACGTCGTCGCTTGACCCACTTGTTCTTTAAGTTTTGCTTTTTGCGGACCATTTAAAGAAGTTAAACCATCAATTGCAGTGTTAGCATTTTGTTTCGCTACTTCTAAATTATGATTACCGTTTAACTGCGTCTTAGCATTCGTTACTTGCGTTGCTGCATTTGTAACATCTGCTGGTGTTAACGTTGGTGTTGGTGTACCACTAACGATATTTTCGGCAGCTGTCACTTTTTCATCATATGCTTGACGTTTATTCGCATCAGCATTGACATAGTTACCACTAGCTTTTGTCTCAGCTTTATCAGCAATGGCACGTTTTAAAGCTGTCATCGCAGTATTTAATTCAGTCGCAGTATGTTCAACACCATTTGCTGCAGATACACGTCCTGCACTTGTTACTTGTGCTTTTAATGCTTCTTTTTGTTTTGTATTTAAGTCCGAAGCATTTGTAATCGCTGTGTTAGCAGCCTGTTTCGCACGTTCTAAGTTTTGAATACCGTTTAATGCAGTATTTGCTTGTGTAACAGCTTGCATTGCTCTTTCAACATCTGCTTTAGGTGTATTACCGCCAGCTGTTTTATTTAAAATTGTAGCTGCTGCATTTACTGCTTGAGAATAAGCAGTTCGTTTAGCATCATCAGCATCTTGATAATTTTGACTTTGTAACGTCGTGTCTTTATCACGAATTGATGTTTCTAATTGACCCATAGCACCATCTAATTGTTGCGCTTTGGCTTTAACTGTATTAACACCTTCAACATTTGTTGCTTGTGTAATTTCATTATCTAACGCTGTACGTTGTGCATTATTAATGTGTGTTAATGTACCTAACGTTTGTTTCGCAGCGGCTTTAGCTTCATTTAATTTCGCATCACCGTTCAACGCCGTCTTCGTACTGTTCACATTTTGTAATGCTTGTTCAACTGCTGATTTGTCTACATTTTGACCACTAGCTTTTGTTAAAATTGCTTTGGCTGCATTTACAGCTTGATCATAAGCTGATTTCTTACTTGGCTCTGCATCTAGGTATTTCTGAGTTTGTTTAGTTTGTGCCTCATCATTGATACCGTTTTGTAGACTGTGCATTGCGTTATTTAATTCTGTTGCTTTGGCAGTTTCTTGATTTACACCAGCTACTGTAGTTGCGCCATCAATGTTACGCGTTAATGCATCTTTTTGTGCATTGTTAATTGATGTTAAGTTATTCAAGTTGTTTTTCGCAGTTGTCTTAGCTTGAGCTAAGTTTTGCGCACCATTTAATGCATGTTCTTTAGTTGTCACTTGTGATGTTGCTTGCGTAATAGTATTTGGTTCCATCGTTGGGTTCGATGTTTGATTAATGATTGCTTTTGCTGCACTAACTGCGCTGTCGTACTCGTTACGATTATTTGGACTTGCGTCAGTGTAGTTTTGACCTGCTTTAATTGTTGCTTCATTCGCAATACTATCTCTTAAACCTTTCATCGCTGTATTCAACGTTTGAGAACTATTTTTAACAGTTTGAACACCATCTAATGTAGTTGCACTTTGAACTTGTTCTTTTAATTTTGCTTTTTGTGCATTATTCAATTGTGCTAATCCATCAATTGTATTATTAGCATTTTCTTTAGCAACACGTAAGTTGTTATCGCCATTTAATGCTGTTTTAGCCGCATTGACTTGTGAAGTCGCACTATTTACGTCATTGGCTGTTAATGTCGCATTTGGTGTACCATTAATGATATTTTCAGCGTTAGTCACTTTTGAATCATACGCTTGACGTTTTTCTTGATCAGCATTGACATAATTACCGCTTGCTTTTGTTCTTTCTTTATCCGCAATAGCTGCTTTAAGTGCTGTCATCGCACCGTTCAATTCAGTAGCTGTATGTTGAACGTTATTTGCATCAGATACACGTTGTGCATTGTTAACTTGTGTTTTTAATGCATCTTTTTGTTTTTGGTTTAAGTCATGTGCGTTGTTAATTGTGTTCGTCGCATTTGTTTTAGCTTGAGCTAAGTTTTGTGCACCATTTAACGCTGCTTTTGTTGTATTAACTTGATTTGCCATGCCATTAATCGCATTAGCATCCATATTTGGATTGTTCGTTGCATTAATAACACCATTTGCATTATTTACAGCAGTATTGTAATTATTTTTGTTGCTATCAGATGCATCAAGATAATTTTGACTTGTTTTCGTCGTATTATCATTTTGGATACTTGTACGTAATGCACCCATGGAAGTATTTAATGTATTACCTTTATCTTTAACACCATTTACACCAGCTACATTTTGCGCTTGTTCAACTTGATGCTTCAAGTTGTCTTTTTGTAATTGTGTTAAGTTAGGTAAACCATTAATCGTATTTGTTGCTGAAGTTTTCGCATTTCTTAAGTTTTCAGCACCATTTAAAGCCGCTTTCGCTCTTGTAACTGCATTTAATGCATTATCAACGTCTGCTTTAGATGTGTTACCACCAGTTTGTTTATTTAAAATGCCTTCAGCCGCTGTGACAGCTTGCGTATATGCATTTCGTTTTGATTCATCCGCATCAAGATAATTTTGATTTCTTAATGTCGCATCTTTATCATTGATTGAACCTTGTAAGCTATTCATTGCGCCGTCTAATGTATTGGCATTTGTTTTTACAGTATTAACGCCATCAACAGTCGTCGCTTGATTGATTTGACCTTCTAACGCAGTACGTTGTGCATTCGTAATATGGTTTAAAGTACCTAAGTTTTGTTTAGCTGCCGCTTTCGCTTCTGCCAGTTTAGCATCCCCATTCAATGCTTCTTTCGTACTTGTTACTTGTTGTAATGCACGGTCAACTGCTGCTTTATCTGAATTTGAACCTGTTTGTTTATTTAAAATTGCTTTCGCAGCAGCTACAGCTTGATCATAAGCAGTTTTCTTACTTTGTTCAGCGTCACGATATTTTTGAGTTTGTTTTGTTGCATTTTCATCATCAATACCATGTTGTAATTGACCCATAGCTGTATTAAGTTCATTTGCAGTTTGTTGGATACTTGTTACATTTGCAACACGTTGCGCACTTGTAACTTGTGCTTTTAACGCATCTTTTTGCGCTTTATTTAAGTTAGTAGCACCATCGATGGCATTTGTTGCTGTTTGTTTCGCTTGCGTTAAATTATGTGTACCATCTAATGCATTTTTCGTTGATGTCACTTGTGTAGCGATTTGGTTAATTGCATTAGCATCCATATTTGGATTGCTTGTTGCATTAATGACACCATTAGCACTATCAACAGCATTGTTATAGTTTGTTTTGTTACTTCCTGTAGCATCAAGATAGTTTTGGCCATTTTTCGTAGCTGTGTTATCTTGAATGCTATTTCTTAACGTACCCATAGCACCATTTAATGTGTTGGCACTTGATTTAACAGTATCTACACCTGCAACATTTTGTGCTTGTTGCACTTGTTGTTTCAATTTATCTTTTTGAGCAGTTGTTAAATGTTGAAGTCCGTTTATAGTAGTGTTTGCATTTGATTTAGCTTGCTCTAAATTATGGTTACCATTTAGGGCACCTTTCGCATTTGTCACTTGTGACAACGCGTTTTCAACGGCAGCTTTGTCTAAATTTGATCCACTATTTTTATTTAAAATGTTTTCTGCGTTCGCAACGGCTTGAGTATAAGCAGTTTTCTTATCTGAATCAGCATCATGATAGTTTTCACTTGCTAGTGTATTTGTTTTATCATTAATACCATTTTGCAAGTTAGCCATCGCTGTATTCAATTGTGTACCTGTATTAGATACAGCTTCAACACCAGCTACAGTTGTTGCTTGATCAATTTTAGTTGTTAAGTCACGTTTTTGTGCATTATTAATTGACGTTAAGTTATTTAATGCATTTTTAGCTGCATTCTTCGCATTTGTAACGTTTTGATCACCATTCAATGCATTTTTAGCACTTGAAACATTTTGAATAGCCGCTTCAACATCTTGTTTAGACGTATTTGCACCTTGCGTTTTATTCAGAATTGCTTCAGCTCTGCTTACCGCATTTGTATACGCATCACGTTTAGCTTTATCTGCATCAGTGAAGTTAACACCTTGTTTAACTGTGTTTTGATCATGGATAGCTTGTTCCAAGTTGCCCATTTGCGTGTTTAACTCAGTTGCTGCATTTTTAGCAGCTGTTACCTCACTCACATGACCTGCACGGTCAATTTGTGATGAGATGGCAGATTTTTGGTTATTTGTTAAGTGTGATAACGTATTTAAGTTTTGCTTAGCAGTGTTTTGTGCATTTCTTAAGTTTTCAGCACCGTTTAAACCATTTTTAGCATTATTCACTTGTGTTGCAGCTTGGGTAATCGCACTAGCATCCATAGTCGGATTGTTAGTTTGATTAATGATACCTTTCGCATTTGACACAGCGCTATTATATGTTGATTGGTTATTCGGACTTGCGTCTGTATAGTTTTGACTTGCTTTGACTGTTGTTTCGTTAGCAATACTATCTCTTAAGCCTTTCATTGCATTGTTCAATGCTTGTCCATTTGTTTGAACAGATTGTACGTCTTCTAATCTATTGGCTTGTCCCACTTGTTCTTTTAATTTAGCTTTTTGAGGAGTATTTAATTGCGTTAATGCATCAATAGCAGTATTGGCGTTTTGTTTTGCTACACGTAATATTTCGTCACCATTTAATTCTTGTTTCGCGCTGTTTACTTGATTAGCTGCAGCTGTTACTTCTGAAGGTGTCGTAACAACCGTTGGCGTACCGCTAATAATATGTTCAGCATTGGTAACTTTAGTTGTGTAAGCATTTTGTTTAGTGCTATCGGCGTTGACATATTTACTGCTTGCTAACGTATTCGTCTTATCTGCGATGGCATGTTTTAATGTGCCCATCGCCGTGTTCAGTTCAGTCGCATTACGTTGTACATCTTGTGCATTAGATACGCGTTGAGCACCATTAGCTTGTGCTTTTAATGCATCTTTTTGATGTTGATTTAAATCAGATGCGCCATTGATTGCTGTAATCGCTGCTTGTTTCGCATTGTTTAAGTTTTGCGTACCATTTAATGCATGTTTCGCATTATTAACATTATTAAGTGCTTGTTCGACTGCTGTTTTCGCTGTATTCGGTCCAGTTTGTTTATTTAAAATGGTTTCGGCTGCTGATACAGCTTGATTGTATGCATTACGTTTTTGCTCATCAGCATCCAAGAAGTTTTGGCTCGCTAATGTTCCTGACTTATCGTTGATAGCCGTTTGTAAGTTACCCATTGCGCCATCTAAACTATTTGCACTTTGTTTAACAGATTCAACACCAGCTAAGTTTGTAGCTTGTGAAATTTGATTTGTTAAATCATTACGTTGAGCTGTAGTGATATGCGTTAAAGTACCTAAATGTTGTTTCGCTGCGTTTTGAGCTGCAATTAATTTTGCATCGCCATTCAATGCATCTTTCGCAGTATTCACACGTTGCAATGCTGCTTCAACTGCATTTTGCGCAGTGTTTGGACCATGTTGTTTATTTAAAATCGCTTTCGCTGCAGTAATAGCATTATCATACTCTTGTTGTTTATTTGTATCAGCATCACGATATTTCTCAGATGATTTAACTTGAGATTCGTTGTTAATACCACTTTGCAAGCTAGCCATAGCTTGATCTAGATGTTGTGCATTTTGTTTTACAGTATCAACACCACTAACTCTTGTCGCACTACTAATTTGACTAATCAAATTGTTCTTTTGAGCATCTGTAATACTCGTTAATGTGTTTAAGTACGTTTTCGCATTTTGTTTTGCCGTAGCTAAGTTTTCATCACCGTTAAGTGCCGTTTTAGAACTATTCACTTGCTCTGCTTTTTGTGTAATCGTACTTGGATTCATTTCTGGATTACTATTTGCATTAATAATCGTTTCAGCAGCAGCTACTGCGTTGTTATATGCTGTTTGCTTATCATTATTAGCATCTACGTAATCTTCACTTGCTTTAGTCGCATCTTTGTTGGCAATACTTTGTCTTAACGTATTCATGGCTTGATCTAATGTATTGGCATTTGATTGAACCGTATGAACACCAGCGACAGTAGTACCACTATTAATTTGGTTTGTTAAATTCGTTTTTTGTGCAGTTGTTAAATGCGTCATATTATTTAACTGCTGTTTCGCTGTTTGCTTCGCTTGATCTAATAAACGTGTACCATCTAAGTTATTTTTAGCAGAATTCACTTGATTCATCGCTTCAGTAACTTGATCTTTCGTTTTATTTTGACCATTTGATTTATTTAAAATATCTTTCGCAGCTTGTACCGCATTTGTGTATGCTGTTTTCTTACTTGGTGTCGCATCTTGATAATTTTGACTATTTAATGTCGTTTGTTCGTCATTGATTGCACCTTGCAAGTTACCCATCGCTGTATTTAAATCTGTACCTTGTTGTTTAACAGTATTTACGCCAGCAATATTTGATGCAGCATTAATTTTAGATTTAACAGCTGCTTTTTGTGCATTATTTAAATGCGGTAATGCATCAATTGCTCTTGCAGCATCTGTTTTAGATTGTGCTAATTTTTCATCACCATTTAATGCATTTTTATTAGAAGTAACAGCTGAAGTTGCACGATTAACATCATCAACAGACATCGTTGGATTTGTTGTTTGATTAATGATTGTTTCGGCACTTGAAACTGCACTGTTATATGCATTTTGTTTAGCTGTATCTGCATCCGCATAATCTTCTGTACGTTTCACTTGATCTTTATCTGCAACAGCTTGTCTTAAGTTACCCATTGCACTATTCAAGTTTGTTGCATTTTGCTTAATTGTATTAACTGCATCAATTTGATGCGCACCATTAATTTGCGATTGTAAGTTTTGACGTTGTGCATTATTTAAATTGTTTAAATGACCTAATGCAGTATTCGCTTCTTGTTTCGCAGCATTTAACTTAGCTTCACCATTCAATGCATGTTCTTTACTTGTGACATTTGATAAAGCATTGTTAACATCACTTGGTGTTATAACTGGATGTTGTGCATTACCATTAATAATGTCATTCGCATGGTTGTATGCATTGTTGTAATCATTTTTCTTATTAGTATCTGCGTTGACATAATTATCACTTTGTACGACTTGGTTATGATTAGCAACGCCACGTTTTAAACCTGTCATAGCAGTATTTAAGCTTTGAGTCGTTTGTTTAATATCATTTACTGCTTGCACGTTTTGTGCACTATTCACTTGTTGTGTTAATGCATTCTTTTGTGCTTGGTTTAAATCACTTGCATGCGTAATCGCATTTGTTGCTTCTGTTTTCGCACGTTGTAAGTTTTGTTGACCATCTAAAGCATCTTTCGTCGATTTAACAGATGCTGCTTTTTGGTTCACTGTGTTAACATCCATCGTTGGATTAGTCGTTTCTCCAATGACACCTTTAGCCGCATTAACTGCATTATCATACGCTTGTTTATTAGCTGGTGTTGCGTCAGTGTAATTTTGACCTGATTTAATTGTATTATTATCCGCAACACTGTCTTTTAATTTCGTCATCGCAGTATTTAAAGCCGTAATGTTAGACTTAATTGTTTCAAGCGCAGCATGATTTTGAGCAGCATTAATTTGTTGCGTGAAATTATTTTGTTGTGCTTGGTTTAAGTTAGATGCACCATGTAATGTTGTTAACGCTGGCTGTCTATCTAATGTTAAACCTTGACGTGCTGTATTTAATTGATCCTTAGCTTGGTTTGCTTCTGCCACTTTATCATTGATATTTTGGACAGTTGGGTTGCCATTCAACACTTGATTAATTTCAGTTAACTTTTGACGCGCTGCTTGTAATTTTTGGTTGTACGCATTTAACGAAGCGGTTGTCATACCTGTTGTATCCGTTGGTTGATTAATGCTTTGTTCTAATTGCGTTTTCGCAGTTTGAAGCGGCGCTTTATCTGGTGTTAAAGCTTGACGTGCATGATCTAAATCAGATTTAGCTTGATTTGCTGCAGACGTATTTGTATTAATTTGTTCTACAGTCGGTGAACCTGCTAATACTTGATTGATTTGTTGAATCTTATTACGTGCAGCTGTTAACTTCGCATTGTATGCATTTATAGAGTCTTGTGTCATACCAGTTGTACTTGTTTGCGTGTCAATACTATGTTGTAGTTGATTTTTCGCATTTTCTAAAGGCGCTTTATCGACTGTTAAGCCATTACGTGCTTGATCAAGTGCTGATTTAGCGGCATTCGCTGCTGTCACGTTTTGACGTATTGTCGCAACATCTGGATGTGAGGCTAATACACGATCAATTTCTTGAATTTTAGTTCTAGCTGCTGAAAGTTTTTCATTAAATGCTGCAATAGATGCGCTTGTCATACCAGTCGTACTCGTTGGCTGATCAATATCATTTTGCAACTGAGTTTTTGCAGTTTGTAATGGTGCCAAGTCTGGAGTTAGTCCAGCAATTGCTTGTTTTAAGCTATTATATTTTTCTTCTACTTTTGTTTTTTCTGCGGCAATTTGTTGGTCAGTCGCATCACCATTGTTAATAACATTTTGTGCATTTGTTGATTCTGTTTGACCCGCACGTTTAGCATTTTCATATGCTTGGATTGATGATTGTGTCATACCATCAGTAGTTACTGATTTATTGATTTCTTCATCAAGTTTCGTCTTAGCAGTTCTTAAAGCACTATTATCAGCTAAAGGTACTAATTGATTAATTGCTTGCGTTAATCGCTCATTGACACGATTTACATTTGTTAACGCAGATTGTACCTCTTGCACTGTTCTTATTGGCTTCTGAATGATAGCATTAGCGCTATTTTTAGCACTTGTTAAGTCACTTTGAAGTGCACGAATCGAATTATTGTAGGCAGTAATACTTGCCGGCTTCTTACCAGTCGTTGTACCTGTGCGATTCAATTGTTGCACTGCTTGCTCTAAGGCATGTGTATCTGCAGTTAAATCATGTTTCGCTTGGTTTAATGCTGTTAATGCGTTATCGACACGATGTTTTTCGTCTGAAATTTGTTGTGCAGTTGCATCGCCATTGTCAATAACACGTTGAGCTGCAGTTATTTCGGTTTCTGCTTCACGCTTCTTCGCATTATAGTTATCAATACTTTGTTGCGTCATACCAGCAGTTGATGGTACTTGGTTCACAGAACTTTGTAAGTTATTTTTAGACGTTACTAATTGACTATTATCTTCTTTATTTTGAAGTAATGCTTTAGCTTCATTTATCTTAGTTTGTGCAGCTTGAACTTTAGTTAATGCGTCAGAAACTTGTTGTGGTGTTGCACGCTCATTATTAATCACTTGTTGTGCTTCTGTTTTCGCAGAATTGATTTGTTGTTGCGCATTATGCATTGCATTATTGTACTGCGTAATTGTACCTGGCTTTTTACCATCTGTACTAACTGGATCATCTAAATGATTTTTAGCTGTGATTAACTCACGTTTATCCGCTTTTGTGAAAATGGACTCTTGTACTTCTTCAGTACTACCATCATTGTAAGTTACTGTCACAGGAATCGTCGTTGTGCTACCACCAGCTAAATTAGTAGGCATTGCTGTGCCATTTTTAATCGTTGCAGTACGTTTATTAGCAACTTGAACTGCATTGTTAATTTCAGCTGCTGTTACATTTGAACCATAATCTTTCACAATTTCTGTTGTGTTGACAGTATGTGCTGCCGGTGCAGTTAATGTACTTGGATTACTGCTTGCTGAGTGACCTGTACCTGCTTTCGGTGTAATGGTAATTGCTGAATTTGGCTTGATAGTATTTGCATTGAACGTCACTTTACCTGTATGTGCATCTAACGTTACATAATCTGGTTTATTGGCGATTGTCCATTGATTATTTTGACCACGAACAACATTAAGTGTCTTACTATGTTCCGCACCATTACCAACCTTTTCAGTGTAGGCAATATCCATTACTTGTGTTGGATTAATTAAATGTCCAGACGGGTTATTAGGCGTGATATCAATGTGACCATTTTGCCAAATTTTCGTAGTCGCTTGGTTCGGTTGTGGTGCGACAACTGTGAAATCATCACTACGTTGCTCGTCACTGATTGTTTCGCCACTACCTTGTGTTGCAACAACTTGAATTGTATCAGCAGGATTGAAAGTACCTGCTGGCACAGTAATACCATTATTAGTTCCAACAATACCTGTTACATTAGCTGCTGATGCTTCTTTCACCCATGGGCTCGTATTATTACGACGTGTAAATGTCGTTACAACATTTCCATTACGTTTAATAACTAATTTGTCAGCATATGTCGTAACATTACCAGCATGAGTATTGACTGTTTGGTTCGCACCAGGTGCAATTGTAATCGCTCCTGCCGCTGTTTCAGTCACAGTTGGTTTCGCTGGTTGCACATCTTTTACTACAAATTTCGCTGGTAAAGATGATGCAAAAGTATGTCCGTTATAGATGACATCATATTTCGCATTAATGACTTTAGCCGCATTCGGTTTATTCATTGCTGCCCAGTTTGCATCGTTTGTACCCGTTGCTGCATTATTCCATTTATACGTAAATCCATCTGTTGGTAAACCAGTAGCATTTTGCATTTGTGCATATCCTGATGCTTGCGTACCACTTGCTAAAGTGCCACCAACTGTTGTTGTATAAATAGTTTGAGGGAATTCAAATTGATATACGTTCAAAGTTACAGGAACTCGTTTAGCAGCTGAAATACCCGGATATGTGACATCGACATTTAAATGTTGAACGCCTGCTTGTTGGTTATTTGGTTGTTGTCTATTTGCCCATGCTGCAGTGATACCATTTGTGTTTGTATTTGGATCAAATGTAATGTAGTTTATCGCATCCGTTCCATTAGTCAAATTTTGACCTTTCACATCACGTGATGGCGCCTTAGCATTAGCAACTGGATAAACTTTGACTGGAACTTCAACATTACGCGTACCTTGACCACTAGGTAATGTTACAACCGCAGTTTTATGAGTGTTACCGACTGTATTCTTCCATGTATCTGGACTATCATGCCATGCAACCGTTGCTCCATGTGGCGGGTTTTGAATAAATCTTTCTACGTGTCCGAAATCAAAACCGTCGCCACCTTTAATAAATACAGCGCCTTCAGTAGTTGCTTGTAATTGTGGTGTCACTGTTACTGTTGCACTGTCATTTGAATCAACAGATTCATTTCTTGTTACATCTATCGCTCGACCATGTTCATCTTGAGTAGTGTACGTCACATTATTCATTGTGATAGAAGACCTTGCCTTAATCACACCATTTGGTAACGCATCACTTACCGTTACAACTGCAGTATTACCACTACCATAAGTCGTGTTTGTAATCGTTAATGGCGTATTATCTGCTTTAAATAATTTAATAGATGAACTACTTAACACATTATTAATTTTAATTTGTTGGTTAGTAAGACCTGCTTTATAAGTCACAGAGTTGCCATCAATTCGCGGTGGATCTGGTTTAACTTTTGCTAAAATCTTGATAATTTGCGTTTGGTGATTATCATAAGTAACTCGAATATCCCTTGTTGAAATACCAACCACATCTTTACTTGGTCCATATGAATTTGTAAATTGGAAATTCATACGTTGCGCATTTTGTGTCCAAGAATCATTAACTGGTTTAACATATTGTTTCGCATCATACACATCAGATACACCTGGGAACACAGCGCCTCTATTCGTCTCAAAGACATGCTTCGGTACTGTACTTACTACTTTATATGTTGCTGTTTTCGTAATCGGCGTTGTTTCACCATCAATTAAGATATGTGCAGTTACTGTTATATCTTCACCAATACGTGTATTATCTTTATTTGGCGCTTGACCACTTACCCAAGTAATCGTCGCATCTGGAATGGCACTACCATTAGATAACTTAAAGTAATCTGATGCACTAGAACCATTACCTGCTGGGAAGTCTTGGCCTTGTACAGTGTAATGCGAATGTGCAACGATTTCTGGAATGACATGCTTTACAGGTACAGTCACTGTTGATGTTGTTCCATCTTGATAAGTAACAGTTACTGTGACATTGGCATTATTTCCAGTACGACTGACATTACTAACTGTTTTACTAGTGATTTCATTCGCACTTGCTCTTGCATAACTTCTATTTGGTACTGTTTCAGTAAACGTTAATGAATTAATAATTGCCGTTTGATCAGCTTGTGATACTGTCGCATTATTCGAAATATTGGCAATTCTCACAGGATTAGCAGCCGTTGATGAAGTACCAACTCGATATTTATCACGCAAAGGTTTCACTGTTACATTGAATGAAGTTGTAGCTGTATTACCACTTGTATCAGTTGCTAATAAATTGATTGTCTTACTAGTTGCTGATGTCACATTTGGTGCCGTTGCAGAAACATGTTGATGGTTATTATCAACAGTACCTGTAATTTGTGATGTATTTGGTACAGTTACAGATTGCACACCAAAGTTATCATTCGCTGTAATCGTATTTGTAAATGTTTCACCTGAGAACACTTGATGATTAGTGTAATTACCTACTGAAATTGTTGGATTCACTAAATCACTTGGTACAAAATAAATGTTAATAGCGTCAGTAGTATTTCCTGTATTTTGATTTAAATGTTCAACATATTGTTTTGGACCATATGGCGTTAAGTATAACTGTGCTTTATAAACTGCATCACTTGCATTATGTGTAGAATTACTTTTTACAACGTGGTCAATTGTAAATGCGCCAGCACCATTAGCTGCCGGTTCGTTTACGTTAACAACAGTTGAATTACTATGGTTTGCACGAGTATTTGAATTTGTAACAGGTTGCCCACCATAACCGTTTGAAGGGTTGATGATGTCTAACACTTGAATCACTTGACCATTCAACGTAAATTGACGTTGACCATCAGTTGTCGCATTTGATTGTGAATAACCAGTCGTTCTAAAGTTAGGTCTTCCGCCAGCTTCTGCTTGTGATTTTTCATTACCAGTAATGTTATTTCGCAATCCAGGCACTGTAGTTGTTGCTTTTAACATTGTTAAAATGTCATTCGTCGTAATTTGAGTACCTAATGTAGCATCATAACGATAAATTAAAGATTTATGGTCATCAGACCATGATAAACCACCATCTGTTGGTCTGTTTGCAATTTTTGCATTCGTCCATGTCACTGTATAATCTTGTGGGAAATTAACCCAACGCAAGAAATTCATATTAGCTAGGTTTGACGCGAATGATTTCGTTAATCGACCTTTATTAATATTTACTGTAATAGTACTTACATTAGCACCATTAGGTGTATTTGTAACTGAAATATCACCTTCGGCAAGCGTAATTACATCTCTATTTGCATTAATAAATGCTTGTTTTACTTTTGAGATTTCATCAGTAGTTAAATCATATGTTGACGTACGATATACACGTTGATCGCCTTCAGGTTGTTTCACATCAACGATTTTTAAACTAATATAGAAATCTTCAGTGTCTTTATGATATGCATTTGAAGCAACTATATGATATAACTGCGTACCTGCATTCATTTGACTAACTTCTTGTGCAGTTGGAATAGTTCTATCAGATGTAATATTTGTAAATGTGCCATTTGGAATAGCTTGTCCATTACTTAAAGTAAAATATTGTTTAATATCACCAATATTAAATGATTGTCCTTTAGCAATCGTTACCGTTGCTGTTTTAGCTGCATTGGCAGTTTGATATTCAGATTTCACAACTGGTTCGTATGTCATCACATTTGTAGCATCAAGCGTTGTTGATGAGCCATCACGGTAATGTAATGTGACATTACCATTATTATCGACAGTTACTGGATCAGTTGATGCTAAATATCCTCTTATATTTTGGTTTTTATTCATAAAGGCAGTAATTATGCTTTGCTTTTCATCATTAGATACAGCAGTCGGATTGACTACTACAACTTTCTCAGTATTTCCTAATACAATCGGATGAGCATCTTCACTAATTTTACCTACATGAATTGACACATGTTTAGATTGACTATCATTTGTCGTATTATTGACATTATCTGTCGCTGATACTTTAAATGTAATATCACTGTTAAACGCCTGATTCATACTCACTCTACCTGTAATAGCTAATGAGCCGTTTTTGTTGTCGGATTTAGTTAAATTTGATATCCAACCATTCGGCAAAGTAGTAATAGTTGTATTTTTTATACCAGAATGTCTATCAGAGACTCCCATTGTAAAGTTGACTTCGTCGCCTCGATAGTATTTGGCATTTATTCCAACAGGATTATTGATTGTTGGTGGAATGTCATCTGGCAAAATAGTAACAGCATTACTCATATTAGATGCAACTACTTTATTATAATAAACTACTGCTCTAATTTGTTTACCTACAGGTGGTATGAATACAACATAATCTTGCGGTCGTATAGTAATTGTATTATGCACCCCATCAGGTGTACCAGTCGCAAGTATCGTATAACCAGATGGTATTTGATCTGCCTCACTACCACCATTCGTAGTTTGATTTGTTGGTGCAACTAAATAAACCAATGCCGATGGATCCAACGGTATTCCCGAAATATTAACAGGCACTTTTTGTAATGCTGTACCTCTTAATTGCTCAGCTGTCGTTGTAATTGTTGGTGTATGTGGTTTAACACGAATTTCGAATAATTGTTCTTTACGTCCAAAACGTATCGTTCCAAAGTAATCCCCTGGTAATAAGTTACCAACAAGTTCAATATTGCGTTCTCTGGCATTATTAGGTCTATTTGTCGAGTTTTCAATGTGTAATGTACGCGGAATACCTGTAATTTGCCAATCTTTATCTGTAAAATTCTCATTACTTGTTAAATTAATACGTAATGGTTGAATAGATGTTACGCTACCACCTAAATTCACGGAAGCATTCCCTTGGTTACCTGCATATACATAGAAAACTGGATGCCCAGCTTGTTTTGAAAATGGTTTTTCAGCAATATTTTGAGTATCGTCATTTTTAAAGAATTTAATATTATGTTGGATTTCAGGTAATACCGTTAAGTTAACAGGAACTAAAGTTTCACTATTACCATAACCATCAGGATAGTCGAAACCAATCATTAATCTTATTGGGTTTCTAGTTCTTGCTGCTTCTTGTAATTTTTGATCAGTAAATAATTGACTTAATTGATATTCATTTAATTCCTGAACGCCCCCCGGTCTAAAAGCGTTAGTAGTTGCATTAGTTGGGTAAAAACCTAACACTTTATTACTCGGCGTCTTAACATAACTTAATGGATCATCAACAAAATCATCTATATTTAGGTTTGTACTTTCTAATACCTTTTTCGTTTGTACATTTCCTTGACTCACTTCTACACGTTTAGTTGTACCTATGCGATATGTACGATTAACCACTTGTCTTAAACCATTAAGACGTTGTTGATGGTCTTGCGTTGATTCGACGTATAGTTGACTGTACATAAATAATTGATTGTACTCTAAAGCACGCCCACCTGCTGCATAGTACAATTTATTAACAGTTGGACCTTGTGTTTTAAATGAAATTGTATAACTTGCATCACCTTGACCGATGAAAGTATAAACTTTAGGAACACCCGGTGATTCAGCAGGTTTTTGACCATTAATATATTCAAAATTTTGTCTACCAAATGCTTTAGTAGCAGCTGTTGCTCCAGCTTCACTAAAATAATCACTCGCTCTAGATAAATCTTCTAAAGAATAAACATGGACAGTTGGCCAGCTATATATTACTTGGCCACTTCTATTTCTTATTTTAAAGTCATGTGAACGATCAGGATCATTTACTCCATATTCCCACATTTGTTGAAGTGGTTTATTTGCACCTGCTCCTGCTCCATGACTCCATTGTACATTTGTTCCATCTGAATTAACTGTTACAAAGTCAGTTCTTCCTACTGGCACTTGGTCTGCTGGTAATGCAAACCAGAAAATCATATTTTGATGTGGAGCATGTCCTTTATTAAACTTAATAACCCATTGGTAGCCATCTCCAGTTTGTTTCGCTGTCATAAGAGCAATTTCCTTTGAGTCAGAGGCCTTCAATGTATTCCATGGTGTAGTTGGTAAATTATATGGCGCCCCTTTACTAGAAGCATTGATATATGTACCTACAGGATATCCTGAACCATCATTAGCATTTTCAACATAATATGATGAATTTGCATTTTGATAGTCTGATACTGATCTAGGCTCTGCAGCTCTAGACTCAACAGAACGCGTTTGAATTCTGTTTGATCGACGGCTAGTTTGTTGACGTTGAGGCATTGTACGAATTAAAGCAACAGCTTGTTCCAATTCTTTGTATGCAAGTTGCAAGTCTTTATTGTTTATTGGATCATTACTGCCTAATAACGTATTAATCTTATCAAAAATGCCTTTTACATAGTTAAATGTGCCAGAATCTGCATTTTCACGGTCAATAAAGCGATAATCATGATAATTTGCATCAAAAAATGCTTGTAATTCATTTCGGTCATGTTGTACGTTACCATTATCAGATGAATCTGAAGCTGTTACTACATTTGCTTCATGATTTTCTAAATGAGCCGCTCTATTGTCGTTTCCATTTTTATTAGCAGATTGACTTTCGTTTTGTTTATGCTTACCTTCTTCTTTATCTGGTTGTGTTGTCGCAGCCGTTGCCGAATCTTTCTTTGTATTTACATTTTGAGATGCTGGTTGTTCATCATTAGTAGTAGATGATTGCGCTACTTTTTGATCTACTAAATTAGCTTGACTAATATTTGGTTGCTCATTTTCATGAGTAGCAGATAATGATTGACTATTTTGTGAATTTTGAGAATTTTGTACTTGAGATTCTCGATTCTCAGTCTGTTCATTATTACTTTGTTGTTTCTGTTTAACCACGCTTGCTGGTTGATTTGTTTCAGCAGCATGTGCTTGTGATGTATTGAATCCTAAAAATACCAATGTCGCAATGACAGTTGAAAATGTACCAACTGTATATTTACGAATACTAAACTTTTGAATTTTATCACGATAATTCACAGCTATTGTTCACTCCTTATCTTGTTGTTATGTCTCTGTTGTGTTGTGAATGTATTTACTTTTGATTGCTTGTATATTGTAATGCTCATTCCATTCTCATTTAAAAATTTAAAACGATGACGATTCAATACAATTTCGCAATCTATCCAAAAAGTATTGAAACACATTACAACTATGTGTTGAACAATTTATTTATGCTCCAGAATATAATAACACAAAATATATTGTATGGTAAATTGAATTTGTGACAATTTATAATAATTATAAATAAAGTAGCGTAAAAGAGTAATAAAAAACCAATCCCTATGTTCATTTAAAATAATGACACATAAGAATCGGTTTATATTTTGTTTAATATTGTAGCGACTTGTATGATTTCAATTTAATTCTCAATTATCATAATTGAGTGTCGTTTTGTTTAGGCACAAGTAACAAAATGATAACGAATGATAATATTCCCATACCTGCATTTAACCATAATGCAATCATTGCACCTGTATAAATGTTTGTCATATTTGATACGATTGCATATACTGCACCACTCAATGCGACGCCAAATGCTCCACCTAATGCAGAAGCCATTTTATAGATACCTGCAGCAACGCCTACTTTTTCTAACGGTGCATTTGCAATTGCTGTATCTGTTGATGGTGTAGCATATATCCCTAGTCCTAAACCAAAGAATAAATAACCTATAATACAACAAATGACATACAATATTTCTGGCAAGAAAGTTAATGAAATGAGACATTCTCCGACAATAAGAACTCCTGTTCCAATTAACATTGGTTTCTTGCATCCGAGTGTTTGAAGTAACTTTTCACCAACACGAATCATAATTAGTACCATTACTAAATAAGTGATTGATAAACTTCCTGCTTGCAATGAAGAATATCCTAAACCTCTTTGAACAAATGTGTTGGCTACTATTAATGTTCCTGCAACACCATTTAACAAAAAGTTTGAAGCTGTTGCACCTGTGTAAGCTTTATTTTTAAATAATTTAAAATCGATTAAAGGATTTGTAGCACGCTTTTCAAGAACTATAAATAAACTAAAAGATCCAATTGCAATTGCTAATAAAGTGATAAAAAGAAGTGAGGTTACACCTAATTCTGATCCTTTAGTAATTAAAATATTTAAACTGAGGAGCATAATGACTAAAAGAACCAGACCTTTAATGTCAAATTTATTTAGAGAAATCGATTTAGATTTAGTTTCAGGTGTGCCTTTAATAAGAAACAGTGCAATTAATGAAATTATAATTGATAGGATGAAAATCCAACGCCAACCTAAAAGCGTTGCAACTGCACCTCCAAAAAATGAACAAACACCAGAGCCGCCCCATGAGCCAATTGACCAATAACTTAAAGCGCGTTGTCTATCTTTCCCAATGTAATATGACTTAATAATAGACAAAGTTGCAGGCATAATACATGCTGCTGAAAGTCCTTGAATTAATCTTCCTATAATAAGTAATAAAGGAATATTTGAAATAATGATTAATAATGAACCTAATATATTTAAGATAATACCAATGTTCGTGAGTTTAATTCTGCCATATTTATCAGCAAGACCACCTGCTCCTACTACAAACATTCCTGAAAATAAAGCAGTTATACTAACGGCGATATTAACCGTTCCAATATCTGTATTGAAACTATCTTCAAGTATTGGTACAACATTAACCAATGATTGTGCAAATAGCCAAAACGTTATTACACTTAAAACAATTCCTATTAACAACTTATTATTGCCTTCAAATGCCTCTCTTGACGGCTTTTCCATCTCTATTTGCCTCCCTATACTTTTGAAAAACAGACAAATTCCATAACAGAAATTTGTCTGTTCGTTAGAATAATTGAATGGTTTTAATTTTAATGTGTAAAACTTTAAATTTATTAGTAGTCCATCCATTTATTCTCAATGCTAGTTATCTTACCTTATGCTGCTTTTTGTTTCTTCTTATAGTAATAAACTGGTATACCAAGTGCTGTTATTAGAATTCCAATGATTGCTAATATAAATTGTGTAAACAGTGTATTAATTAATACAAAAGATCCTGCCAAAATAGCAATTAAAGGTATGATCGGATATAACGGTACTTTATATGGACGCTCCATATTTGGTTCACGTTTTCTTAAAATTATTACAGCAACAAATGACATACAATAGAACAACCAAATAACAAAGATTAACATGTTTGTAATTGTATCAAATGCTCCCATTGACATCATGATGATAGCGATTATAAGTTGTATAATTGCGCCAAACCATGGTGCGCCAGATTTTGTTAATTTTGCGAATAAGTGGCTAAATGGCAATAATTTTCTTTCAGCCATTGCATATGGTACGCGCATACCAGTCATAGTATAGCCATTGATCGTACCATAAACAGAAATTAATATACCGATTGTAATAATTTTACCGCCATTTTCACCAAATAATATTTTTGATGTATCTGAAGCTGCATTTAAGTTACCAGCAAGTAGTTCTATTGGCAACGTTAATAAAAATGTAGCGTTAATTAATAAATATACAGCCATAATACAACCGATACCAACTGAAATCGCTAAAGGTAAATCGCGTTTAGGATTTTTAAGTTCCCCCGCAACATTTCCTACATGAATCCAACCATCATATGCAAACATAGTTGCTAATAAACCACTACCAATTGCTGTAAAGAAACCATTTCCTGAATTACCTGTAGTTGGAATTAATGAAAAAGTGATATCTCCAGATTGAAAAATACCAAAAATTACAATAACGATGATTGGAATCAGTTTAATTACTAAAGTAACTGATTGTAAAATTCCGCCTGCTTTTGAACCTAGGAAATTTATCAACACAATAGATAACGCAGATGCGATTGCTATTGGTATTAACGAACCTATAGATAAATGGAATAAATTAATTAGCTGTGTCGCAAATACGATAGACAATGCTGCTACGTTAGCTGGAAAATAAATAAATGATTGCGCCCAACCTGATAGGAAGCCCCAGAAATCACCGTATGTATATTCTATATACTTCGTTAAGCCACCTGTTTCAGGGATTGCAGCAGCAAGTTCTGCTGCTGTTAACCCCGCACAAATGGTAATGATGCCGCCTAGGAACCATACAAACAAGGCCATTCCTGCTGTTCCTGTTACTTCTGTTACGTTTGATATTTTAAAGAATACTCCTGAACCAATAACTGTCCCCATAACAATAGCAAACGCTGAGAAGAAACCTATATTTTTTTGTAATTCTTTACCATTTGACATAATTACACCTCATTTTTAAGATTAAATGTTTTAACCTACCACACCCTTGCTTGTATCTGCAATATTCAGTCCATGTTCAATGACACCTGAAACTCTAGTTAAGTCAACATTCCCGCCTGAAACTAAAGCAACAACATTTTTATCTTCAAGCCATTTATTGTTTATTTTTCCACTTAAAATTGCAGCTGTTGGTAATGCGCCTGCACCTTCAGTAATAATTTTGGCACGCTGCATTAAATCTTTCATAGCATGTTCAATCTCTTCTTCAGTAACAAGAATAAATTCATCTACTAAATGTTTAACTACTTCATATGTTTGTTCACCAGGAACTTTTACATCACAACCATCTGCAATTGTGCTATCTTCACGATGTTCAGTTAAATCTCTCTTATAGAATGACTCTGCCATGCCATGCACATTTTCAGCTTGAACGCCGATAATATGAATTGATGGGTTAAATGATTTTAATGCGGTGGCAATACCTGCAATTAATCCTCCACCGCCAACTGGTACGATGACTGTATTCACATTCCAAATATCATCTAAAATTTCTAAACCAATTGTTCCTTGGCCTGCCATTACAAACTTATCGTCATATGGATGAACGATTGTCATGCCATTTTCTTTCGCTAATTCTTCCATATAAAGTCTAGTTTCGTTAAAGTTTTTACCTTTTAAAATAACCTTTGCCCCATAGCCTTTTGTTGCTTGTTGTTTCGCTTGTGGTGCTGTTTCAGGCATTACAATCGTTGCATCAATGCCTAATAATTTAGCTGTTAAAGCAACACCTTGTGCATGGTTCCCAGCAGATGCTGCGATAATGCCTTTTTCTTTTTGTTCATCTGTTAAGTGATTAATTTTATTGCTAGCGCCTCTAAATTTAAAAGATCCTGTGAATTGCATATTTTCTAATTTTAGAAATACATTCCCTTTAGTTATACTTTGGCTTAAATACATTGATTTAATTAGAGGTGTTCGACGAATAAATGGTTTAATGCTTGCTTTAGCTTCTTCGATATCTCCTAAACTTACAATATGTGCTGTTTGTAATGTAACTGTGTTGGTTGTCATAATAATTACATCCTTCCGTTTTGTAAATTTTTAGTCCAAACTATAATGCTATATTTAAAATATTCATTTCACTCAATTTCATTTAAATTACTATCTATTCGATAACATTTAATATTTCTTTATAATTTAGGTCATGTGATGAAGCTAATCCTTGATTTGTCACTTGTCCTTGGTAAATGTTTACACCAGTACTTAAGGCTTCATTATCTTTAATTGCTTGTTCTAAGCCTTTGTCACAAATTTCTAATATATAATCAATATTTCCTTGTGCTAATGCCATTGTTGAAGTTCTTGGGACTGCTCCTGGTTGGTTTGGTACACCGTAATGAATCACACCTTCTTCTTCATACACTGGATCAGATATTGTAGTTGGTCTAATTGTTTCAATAGTTCCACCTTGGTCAATAGCTATATCGATTAATACTGAACCTTTTTTCATTGATTTAACCATCTCACGAGTAACCAATTTTGGCGGTTTCGCACCTGGAATTAAAATTGTAGAAATAAATACATCTGCTTTTTTAATTTGTTCTGCTAAATTTTCTGGTGTTGATTTGACTACTGTGACATCTTTTTCTGCATACATATCTTCAAGATATTTAATGCGGTCATCATTTAACTCGATAATGATTACTTTAGCATTTAGTCCCAAGGCAACATTTGCTGCATTTGTTGCTGCTACGCCACCACCGAAAATCACATATGTACTACCAGGTATATCCACATTTTCATGTACACCAGTCACTAAAGTACCTTGACCACCATGTTGTGCTTCAGAGTAGTAAGCTCCCATAATTGCTGAGCGTTGACCTGCTATAGCACTCATTGGCGCTAATAATTCTGCTTTTCCATTTTTTATAATGGTTTCACCACTAATCGCAGTTACACCAACTTCTTGCATTTTTTCTACTATTTCTTTTGAAGATGCTAA
>OCLA01000072.1_pt1 | contig 37215 bp, 34 predicted proteins | sample 1502811 | NCBI WGS metagenome assembly OCLA01 (sample SAMN00990124, study PRJEB22392) | human gut metagenome
TAACGTGATGAGGAGGAAAAAACGTGTCAAGTAATGAATTATTATTAGCTACTGAGTATTTAGAAAAAGAAAAGAAGATTCCTAGAGCAGTATTAATTGATGCTATTGAAGCAGCTTTAATTACTGCATACAAAAAGAATTATGATAGTGCAAGAAATGTCCGTGTGGAATTAAATATGGATCAAGGTACTTTCAAAGTTATCGCTCGTAAAGATGTTGTTGAAGAAGTATTTGACGACAGAGATGAAGTGGATTTAAGTACAGCGCTTGTTAAAAACCCTGCATATGAAATTGGTGATATATACGAAGAAGATGTAACACCTAAAGATTTTGGTCGTGTAGGTGCTCAAGCAGCGAAACAAGCAGTAATGCAACGTCTTCGTGATGCTGAACGTGAAATTTTATTTGAAGAATTTATAGACAAAGAAGAAGACATACTTACTGGAATTATTGACCGTGTTGACCATCGTTATGTATATGTGAATTTAGGTCGTATCGAAGCTGTTTTATCTGAAGCAGAAAGAAGTCCTAACGAAAAATATATTCCTAACGAACGTATCAAAGTATATGTTAACAAAGTGGAACAAACGACAAAAGGTCCTCAAATCTATGTTTCTCGTAGCCATCCAGGTTTATTAAAACGTTTATTTGAACAAGAAGTTCCAGAAATTTACGATGGTACTGTAATTGTTAAATCAGTAGCACGTGAAGCTGGCGATCGCTCTAAAATTAGTGTCTTCTCTGAAAACAATGATATAGATGCTGTTGGTGCATGTGTTGGTGCCAAAGGCGCACGTGTTGAAGCTGTTGTTGAAGAGCTAGGTGGAAAGGCGCACGTGTTGAAGCTGTTGTTGAAGAGCTAGGTGGCGAAAAAATCGACATCGTTCAATGGAATGAAGATCCAAAAGTATTTGTAAAAAATGCTTTAAGCCCTTCTCAAGTTTTAGAAGTTATTGTTGATGAAACAAATCAATCTACAGTAGTTGTTGTTCCTGATTATCAATTGTCATTAGCGATTGGTAAAAGAGGACAAAACGCACGTCTAGCTGCTAAATTAACCGGCTGGAAAATTGATATTAAATCAGAAACAGATGCGCGTGAAGCGGGTATCTATCCAGTAGTTGAAGCAGAAAAAGTAACTGAAGAAGATATTGCTTTAGAAGATGCTGACACAACAGAATCAACCGAAGAGGTAAATGATGTTTCAGTTGAAACAAATGTAGAGAAAGAATCTGAATAATAGGTTGGAGTGAAGTATCTATGAAAAAGAAAAAAATTCCGATGCGAAAATGTATTCTTTCAAATGAAATGCATCCCAAAAAAGATATGATTCGTGTTGTTGTTAATAAAGAAGGCGAAATCTTTGCGGATGTTACTGGAAAGAAACAAGGCCGTGGCGCATATGTTTCTAAAGATGTTGCTATGGTTGAAAAAGCACAACAAAAAGAAATTTTAGAAAAATATTTTAAAGCATCTAAAGAGCAATTGGATCCTGTTTACAAAGAAATTATTAGATTAATTTATAGAGAAGAGATCCCAAAATGAGTATAGATCAAATATTAAACTTTTTAGGATTAGCAATGAGAGCTGGTAAAGTAAAAACAGGTGAATCAGTCATTGTTAATGAGATTAAAAAAGGAAATTTGAAGCTCGTTATTGTTGCAAATGATGCGTCTGATAATACAGCTAAATTAATTACAGATAAATGTAAGAGTTACAAAGTTCCATTCAGAAAGTTTGGAAATCGAAATGAATTGGGAATAGCACTTGGAAAAGGTGAGCGTGTTAATGTAGGGATTACTGACCCAGGCTTTGCTAAAAAGTTGCTATCAATGATAGATGAATATCATAAGGAGTGATTATATGAGTAAACAAAGAATTTACGAATATGCGAAAGAATTAAATCTAAAGAGTAAAGAGATTATAGATGAGTTAAAAAGCATGAATATTGAGGTTTCAAATCATATGCAAGCTTTGGAAGATGACCAAATTAAAGCATTAGATAAAAAGTTCAAAAAAGAACAAAAGAACGACAATAAACAAAGCACTCAAAATAATCACCAAAAATCAAACAATCAAAACCAAAATAAAGGGCAACAAAAAGATAACAAAAAGAATCAACAACAAAATAATAAAGGCAACAAAGGCAATAAAAAGAATAATAGAAATAATAAGAAAAATAACAAGAATAATAAACCACAAAATCAACCAGCTGCTCCAAAAGAAATACCATCAAAAGTGACATATCAAGAAGGTATTACAGTAGGCGAATTTGCGGATAAATTAAATGTTGAATCATCAGAAATTATCAAAAAATTATTCTTACTTGGTATTGTTGCTAATATCAATCAATCATTAAATCAAGAAACAATCGAATTAATTGCCGATGATTATGGCGTTGAGGTTGAAGAGGAAGTTGTGATTAATGAAGAAGATTTATCAATCTACTTCGAAGACGAAAAAGATGATCCAGAAGCAATTGAGAGACCAGCAGTTGTAACAATTATGGGACATGTTGACCATGGTAAAACGACTTTATTAGATTCAATTCGTCATACAAAAGTTACAGCAGGTGAAGCAGGCGGAATCACTCAACATATTGGTGCATATCAAATTGAAAACGATGGCAAAAAAATCACTTTCTTAGATACACCGGGACATGCTGCATTTACAACGATGCGTGCGCGTGGTGCACAAGTAACAGATATTACAATTTTAGTAGTTGCAGCTGACGATGGTGTTATGCCACAAACAATTGAAGCAATTAACCATGCTAAAGAAGCAGAAGTACCAATTATTGTTGCAGTAAATAAAATTGATAAACCAACTTCAAATCCTGATCGAGTTATGCAAGAATTAACTGAATATGGTTTAATTCCTGAAGATTGGGGTGGCGAAACAATTTTCGTTCCACTTTCTGCATTAAGTGGTGATGGTATCGACGATTTATTAGAAATGATAGGATTAGTTGCAGAAGTTCAAGAACTTAAAGCAAATCCTAAAAACCGTGCTGTCGGTACAGTTATCGAAGCTGAATTAGATAAATCACGTGGTCCTTCTGCATCATTATTAGTACAAAATGGTACATTAAATGTTGGTGATGCGATTGTAGTTGGTAATACTTACGGCCGTATCCGTGCAATGGTTAATGACTTAGGTCAAAGAATCAAAACAGCTGGTCCATCAACGCCTGTTGAAATTACAGGTATTAATGATGTGCCACAAGCTGGGGATCGCTTTGTTGTATTTAGTGATGAAAAACAAGCTCGTCGTATTGGTGAATCAAGACACGAAGCTAGCATTGTACAACAACGTCAAGAAAGTAAAAATGTTTCATTAGATAACCTGTTTGAACAAATGAAACAAGGTGAAATGAAAGATTTAAACGTTATTATTAAAGGTGATGTTCAAGGTTCTGTTGAAGCTTTAGCTGCATCATTAATGAAAATTGATGTTGAAGGCGTAAATGTTCGTATCATTCATACAGCGGTTGGTGCAATTAATGAGTCAGACGTGACACTTGCTAATGCCTCAAATGGTATTATCATTGGTTTCAATGTTCGTCCAGACAGTGGTGCAAAACGTGCTGCAGAAGCTGAAAATGTTGATATGCGTTTACACAGAGTTATTTATAATGTTATCGAAGAAATTGAATCAGCGATGAAAGGTTTACTTGATCCAGAATTTGAAGAACAAGTTATCGGACAAGCTGAAGTTCGTCAAACATTCAAAGTTTCTAAAGTTGGTACTATTGCTGGATGTTATGTTACTGAAGGTAAAATTACGCGAAATGCTGGTGTACGTATTATTCGTGATGGTATTGTTCAATATGAAGGCGAATTAGATACACTTAAACGTTTCAAAGATGATGCTAAGGAAGTTGCAAAAGGTTATGAATGTGGTATTACAATTGAAAACTACAATGACCTTAAAGAAGGCGATGTTATCGAAGCATTTGAAATGGTTGAAATTAAGCGTTAATTAAATAAGTTACAAGCTAAAAGTATAGTTAAGATTGATATGCTCCCTATAAATATTGCACTTTTTAAGTGTCTACTTTATAGGGAGCATATTTGATACTAGCTTTTGGTTTTTTATTAGAATAGATTACCTATTAAAAGTTACGTTATATGGACATGATTTTGTATAAAATTTTGTGGTGGCCTAGAATGATTTTTAATGACAAAATATAATGTCGACTATTATTGGAAAATTTTCTGTTGAAATGCCTATCTTACGGCAAACTTTATTTGATTTTATAGGCTTAATTTATTAAAATAACGTGTGAGCTAAAATAATTGTTTAAGCATTGTTACACTAAAAAATGCAAATAACAATTGAACTTAAAGATAAAGAGGTGACAAGAATGAGCAGTATGAGAGCAGAGCGTGTTGGTGAACAAATGAAGAAGGAATTAATGGATATCATCAACAATAAAGTCAAAGATCCTCGAGTTGGTTTTATTACAATTACAGATGTTGTTTTAACAAATGATTTATCGCAGGCTAAAGTATTTTTAACTGTATTAGGTAACGATAAAGAAGTAGAAAATACATTTAAAGCACTTGATAAAGCAAAAGGCTTCATTAAGTCTGAATTAGGTTCTAGAATGCGATTACGTATTATGCCGGAATTAATGTATGAATATGATCAATCAATCGAATATGGTAATAAAATTGAACGAATGATTCAAGATTTACACAAACAAGATAGATAATTTAGTGTTAGGTATCTGGAAAATGTTTGATAATTTCTTAATATCGGTATATTAACATTAAACAGTTAATACATAGATGTGTAGAAATAGTTAACATTTTCCAGTTTTTTTATGAATAAATTCAGTTGATACGCTATTAAAATATATTTTAAAAAAAGAAGGTGACTATATGTATAATGGGATATTACCAGTATATAAAGAGCGCGGTTTAACAAGTCATGACGTTGTATTCAAATTGCGTAAAATATTAAAAACTAAAAAAATAGGTCACACGGGTACGCTTGATCCCGAAGTTGCAGGCGTGTTACCGGTATGTATAGGTAATGCAACGAGAGTTAGTGATTATGTTATGGATATGGGCAAAGCTTATGAAGCAACTGTATCGATAGGAAGAAGTACAACGACTGAAGATCAAACGGGTGATACATTGGAAACAAAAGGTGTACACTCAGCAGATTTTAATAAGGATGATATTGACCGATTGTTAGAAAGTTTTAAAGGTATCATTGAACAAATTCCGCCGATGTACTCATCCGTCAAAGTAAATGGTAAAAAATTATATGAATATGCGCGTAATAATGAAACAGTTGAAAGACCAAAGCGTAAAGTTAATATTATAGACATTGGGCGTATATCTGAATTAGATTTTAAAGAAAATGAGTGTCATTTTAAAATACGCGTCATCTGTGGTAAAGGTACATATATTAGAACGCTAGCAACTGATATTGGTGTGAAATTAGGCTTTCCGGCACATATGTCGAAATTAACACGAATCGAGTCTGGTGGATTTGTGTTGAAAGATAGCCTTACATTAGAACAAATAAAAGAACTTCATGAGCAGGATTCATTGCAAAATAAATTGTTTCCTTTAGAATATGGATTAAAGGGTTTGCCAAGCATTAAAATTAAAGATTCGCACATAAAAAAACGTATTTTAAATGGGCAGAAATTTAATAAAAATGAATTTGATAACAAAATTAAAGACCAAATTGTATTTATTGATGATGATTCAGAAAAAGTATTAGCAATTTATATGGCACACCCTACAAAAGCATCAGAAATTTCTTTAATTAAAGGAGATAGAATTTATGAAAGTCATAGAAGTGACACATCCTATACAATCAAAACAGTATATTACAGAGGATGTTGCAATGGCATTCGGATTTTTCGATGGCATGCATAAAGGTCATGACAAAGTCTTTGATATATTAAATGAAATAGCTGAGGCACGCAGTTTAAAAAAAGCGGTGATGACATTTGATCCGCATCCATCTGTCGTGTTGAATCCTAAAAGAAAACGAACAACGTATTTAACGCCACTTTCAGATAAAATCGAAAAAATTAGCCAACATGATATTGATTATTGTATAGTGGTTAATTTTTCATCTAGGTTTGCTAATGTGAGCGTTGAAGATTTTGTTGAAAATTATATAATTAAAAATAATGTAAAAGAAGTCATTGCTGGTTTTGATTTTACTTTTGGTAAATTTGGAAAAGGTAATATGACTGTTCTTCAAGAATATGATGCGTTTAATACGACAATTGTGAGTAAGCAAGAAATTGAAAATGAAAAAATTTCTACAACTTCTATTCGTCAAGATTTAATCAATGGTGAGTTGCAAAAAGCGAATGATGCTTTAGGCTATATATATTCTATTAAAGGCACTGTAGTGCAAGGTGAAAAAAGGGGAAGAACTATTGGCTTCCCAACAGCTAACATTCAACCTAGTGATGATTATTTGTTGCCTCGTAAAGGTGTTTATGCTGTTAGTATTGAAATCGGCACTGAAAATAAATTATATCGAGGGGTAGCTAACATAGGTGTAAAGCCAACATTTCATGATCCTAACAAAGCAGAAGTTGTCATCGAAGTGAATATCTTTGACTTTGAGGATAATATTTATGGTGAACGAGTGACCGTGAATTGGCATCATTTCTTACGTCCTGAGATTAAATTTGATGGTATCGACCCATTAGTTAAACAAATGAATGATGATAAATCGCGTGCTAAATATTTATTAGCAGTTGATTTTGGTGATGAAGTAGCTTATAATATCTAGAGTTGCGTATAGTTATATAAACAATCTATACCACACCTTTTTCTTAGTAGGTCGAATCTCCAACGCCTAACTCGGATTAAGGAGTATTCAAACATTTTAAGGAGGAAATTGATTATGGCAATTTCACAAGAACGTAAAAACGAAATCATTAAAGAATACCGTGTACACGAAACTGATACTGGTTCACCAGAAGTACAAATCGCTGTACTTACTGCAGAAATCAACGCAGTAAACGAACACTTACGTACACACAAAAAAGACCACCATTCACGTCGTGGATTATTAAAAATGGTAGGTCGTCGTAGACATTTATTAAACTACTTACGTAGTAAAGATATTCAACGTTACCGTGAATTAATTAAATCACTTGGTATCCGTCGTTAATCTTAATATAACGTCTTTGAGGTTGGGGCATATTTATGTTCCAACCTTAATTTATATTAAAAAAGCTTTTTACAAATATTAACATTTATTATATGTTAAGCTAATATTGTGTGAATAATAAGGTTACAATGAGATAAAGATGATATAAGTACACCTAGAGTAATAATCAAGATATTAAAAATAAAGTATGTTTTTTTAAAAAATATAACTTATATTTATACTGATAAGGGTGGGACGATAAGTCTATTTTGTAAATAATAGATGGATATCCCGCTCTCTTTTTTTCCAATTCAATATTTTATAACTAATATTAAAATACGATAATAAATGATATGATATAACTATTAGATTCAAGAGAGGAGATTTATAATGTCTCAAGAAAAGAAAGTTTTTAAAACTGAATGGGCAGGAAGATCTTTAACGATTGAAACAGGGCAATTAGCTAAACAAGCAAATGGCGCTGTATTGGTTCGTTATGGAGATACAGTCGTGTTATCGACGGCAACTGCATCAAAAGAACCTCGTGATGGAGATTTCTTCCCATTAACAGTGAACTATGAAGAAAAAATGTACGCTGCGGGTAAAATTCCTGGTGGATTTAAAAAGAGAGAAGGACGTCCTGGTGACGATGCAACATTAACTGCGCGATTAATTGATAGACCAATTAGACCTTTATTCCCTAAAGGATATAAGCATGATGTTCAAATTATGAACATGGTATTAAGTGCAGATCCTGATTGTTCACCACAAATGGCTGCAATGATTGGTTCATCTATGGCGCTTAGTGTGTCGGATATTCCATTCCAAGGGCCAATCGCCGGTGTAAATGTGGGTTATATTGACGGTAAATATATCATTAACCCAACAGTAGAAGAAAAAGAAGTTTCTCGTTTAGACCTTGAAGTAGCTGGTCATAAAGATGCAGTAAACATGGTAGAGGCAGGCGCTAGTGAGATTACTGAACAAGAAATGTTAGAGGCGATTTTCTTTGGTCATGAAGAGATTCAACGTTTAGTTGATTTCCAACAACAAATCGTCGACCACATTCAACCTGTTAAACAAGAATTTATTCCAGCAGAGCGTGATGAAGCGCTAGTTGAACGTGTAAAATCTTTAACCGAAGAAAAAGGACTTAAAGAAACAGTTTTAACATTTGATAAACAACAACGAGATGAAAATCTTGATAACTTAAAAGAAGAAATCGTCAATGAATTTATCGATGAAGAAGATCCAGAAAATGAATTACTTATTAAAGAAGTTTATGCAATTTTAAATGAATTAGTGAAAGAAGAAGTTCGACGTTTAATTGCAGATGAAAAAATTAGACCAGACGGCCGTAAACCTGATGAAATCCGTCCATTAGATTCTGAAGTTGGTATTTTACCTAGAACGCATGGTTCAGGTCTATTTACACGTGGTCAGACTCAAGCACTTTCAGTTTTAACATTAGGTGCTTTAGGCGATTATCAATTAATTGATGGTTTAGGACCTGAAGAAGAAAAAAGATTCATGCATCATTACAACTTCCCGAATTTTTCAGTAGGTGAAACTGGTCCAGTACGTGCGCCAGGTCGTCGTGAAATTGGACATGGTGCGTTAGGTGAAAGAGCATTAAAATATATTATTCCTGATACTGCTGATTTCCCATATACAATTCGTATTGTAAGTGAGGTACTTGAATCAAACGGTTCATCATCTCAAGCGTCAATTTGTGGATCAACATTAGCATTAATGGATGCGGGCGTACCGATTAAAGCACCAGTTGCTGGTATTGCTATGGGTCTTGTTACACGTGAAGATAGCTATACGATTTTAACTGATATCCAAGGTATGGAAGATGCATTAGGTGATATGGACTTTAAAGTCGCTGGTACTAAAGAAGGTATTACAGCAATTCAAATGGATATTAAAATTGACGGTTTAACGCGTGAAATTATCGAAGAGGCTCTAGAACAAGCGAGACGTGGTCGTTTAGAAATAATGAATCATATGTTACAAACAATTGATCAACCACGTACTGAATTAAGTGCTTACGCGCCAAAAGTTGTAACTATGACAATTAAACCAGATAAGATTAGAGATGTTATCGGACCTGGTGGTAAAAAAATTAACGAAATTATTGATGAAACAGGCGTTAAATTAGATATTGAACAAGATGGTACTATCTTTATTGGGGCCGTTGATCAAGCTATGATAAATCGTGCTCGTGAAATCATTGAGGAAATTACACGTGAAGCGGAAGTAGGTCAAACTTATCAAGCCACTGTTAAACGTATTGAAAAATACGGTGCGTTTGTAGGCCTATTCCCAGGTAAAGATGCGTTGCTTCACATTTCACAAATTTCAAAAAATAGAATTGAAAAAGTGGAAGATGTATTAAAAATCGGTGACACAATTGAAGTTAAGATTACTGAAATTGATAAACAAGGTCGAGTAAATGCTTCACATAGAGCATTAGAAGAATAATATTTAAAGTCATATGACGACAATGTATCGTCATGTGATTTTTTTTATGCCATTTTTTACGAAGTGATCCATTTTGAATTTGTTGTATTGAACATTTTAAAACGCTTTATTATTTTGTGTGCAACTGTTAATTATCCTGTATGTATAGTGATTAATAGTGTACATCAAGTGTTTTTTAACTTATAATGAATAGTGAGTTTATATATGGACGGGTAACAAATTTAGGAGGTAAGATTTTGAGTTTAATAAAGAAAAAGAATAAAGATATTCGCATTATACCATTAGGCGGTGTTGGCGAAATTGCTAAAAATATGTATATCGTTGAAGTAGACGATGAAATGTTTATGTTAGATGCTGGACTTATGTTTCCAGAAGACGAAATGCTAGGTATTGATATTGTTATACCAGACATTTCATACGTACTTGAAAATAAAGATAAATTGAAGGGTATATTCCTTACACACGGACATGAGCACGCGATTGGTGCAGTGAGTTATGTTTTAGAACAATTAGATGCACCAGTATATGGATCTAAATTGACAATAGCGTTAATTAAAGAAAATATGAAAGCCCGTAATATTGATAAAAAAGTTCGCTACTACACAGTTAATAATGATTCAATTATGAGATTCAAAAACGTGAATATTAGTTTCTTTAATACGACACACAGTATTCCTGATAGTCTAGGTGTTTGTATTCATACTTCATATGGTGCCATTGTGTATACAGGTGAATTTAAGTTTGACCAAAGTTTACATGGACATTATGCACCAGATATTAAACGTATGGCAGAGATTGGTGAAGAAGGCGTATTTGTCTTAATCAGTGATTCTACTGAGGCAGAGAAACCTGGATATAATACTCCGGAAAATGTGATTGAACATCATATGTATGACGCTTTTGCAAAAGTGCGAGGTCGCTTGATTGTTTCATGTTATGCTTCGAACTTTATACGTATTCAGCAAGTTTTAAATATTGCTAGCAAGCTAAATCGTAAAGTGTCATTTTTAGGAAGATCACTTGAAAGTTCATTTAATATTGCTCGTAAAATGGGGTATTTCGACATTCCTAAAGATTTGCTAATTCCTATAACAGAAGTTGATAATTACCCTAAAAATGAAGTGATAATTATAGCTACTGGTATGCAAGGAGAACCTGTAGAAGCCTTAAGTCAAATGGCGCAACATAAGCATAAAATTATGAATATCGAAGAAGGCGATTCTGTATTTTTAGCAATTACGGCTTCTGCTAATATGGAAGTTATCATTGCGAATACATTAAATGAGCTTGTACGTGCTGGCGCACATATTATTCCAAATAACAAGAAGATTCATGCTTCAAGTCATGGTTGCATGGAAGAATTAAAAATGATGATTAATATTATGAAACCTGAATACTTTATTCCTGTACAAGGTGAATTTAAAATGCAGATAGCACATGCGAATCTAGCAGCTGAAGCAGGTGTTGCACCAGAAAAGATTTTCCTTGTGGAAAAAGGAGATGTCATTAATTACAACGGTAAAGATATGATATTAAATGAAAAGGTAAATTCAGGAAATATTTTAATAGATGGTATTGGTATTGGGGATGTAGGAAATATCGTGTTGAGAGACCGTCATCTTTTAGCAGAAGATGGTATCTTTATTGCTGTAGTAACGTTAGATCCTAAAAATAGACGTATAGCTGCGGGACCTGAAATTCAATCTCGTGGGTTTGTATATGTACGTGAAAGTGAAGACTTATTACGTGAAGCAGAAGAGAAAGTACGTGAAATAGTAGAGGCTGGTTTACAAGAAAAACGCATAGAATGGTCTGAAATTAAGCAAAATATGCGTGATCAAATTAGTAAACTATTATTCGAAAGTACAAAACGTCGTCCTATGATTATTCCAGTAATTTCTGAAATTTAATCAAAAAGTCATTAACATAAAAGAGGTCAGAACAAGTCACTGAAATATAATGGTTGTCATGGACAATTTACTTATATTTTATGATGGTCAATTGAAAGGGGTAACGATTAATCTGTTATCTTAAGTAAATTGATACATAGATGATATTGTTCTAACCTCTTTCATCGTCTGTTTGGACTACATATTCTAAACATCAAATAGGAAATTATATATAATAACGTCGTTTTAACTAAGGCAACATAAGGAGGTGCGTCAATTGGCACAAGCAAAAAAGAAATCGACAGCTAAGAAAAAAACAACATCAAAAAAAAGAACAAATTCGAGGAAAAAGAAGAATGATAATCCGATACGTTATGTCATAGCTATTTTAGTAGTTGTATTAATGGTGTTGGGTGTTTTCCAATTAGGAATAATAGGTTGTCTAATTGACAGCTTCTTTAATTATTTATTTGGGTACAGTAGATATTTAACATATATTTTAGTACTCTTAGCAACTGGTTTTATTACATACTCTAAACGTATTCCTAAAACTAGACGAACGGCTGGTTCGATTGTATTGCAAATTGCATTGCTATTTGTATCACAGTTAGTTTTTCATTTTAATAGTGGTATCAAAGCTGAAAGAGAACCTGTACTTTCTTATGTGTATCAGTCATACCAACACAGTCATTTCCCAAATTTTGGTGGCGGTGTATTAGGCTTTTATTTATTAGAGTTAAGCGTACCTTTAATTTCATTATTTGGTGTATGTATTATTACTATTTTATTATTATGCTCAAGTGTTATTTTATTAACAAACCATCAACATCGTGAAGTCGCAAAAGTTGTACTGGAAAATATAAAAGCTTGGTTTGGTTCATTTAATGAAAAAATGTCGGAAAGAAACCAAGAAAAACAATTAAAGCGTGAAGAAAAAGCGAGACTTAAAGAAGAACAAAAGGCACGTCAAAATGAACAGCCACAAATAAAAGATGTGAGTGATTTTACGGAAGTGCCTCAAGAAAGAGATATTCCAATTTATGGGCATACTGAAAATGAAAGTAAAAGCCAGAGTCAACCAAGTCGAAAAAAGCGAGTGTTTGATGCAGAGAATAGTTCGAATAACATCGTAAATCATCATCAAGCAGATCAGCAAGAACAATTAACAGAACAAACTCATAACAGTGTTGAAAGTGAAAACACTATTGAAGAAGCTGGTGAAGTTACGAATGTATCGTATGTTGTTCCACCGTTAACTTTACTTAATCAACCTGCAAAACAAAAAGCAACATCTAAAGCTGAAGTGCAACGTAAAGGACAAGTACTAGAGAATACATTAAAAGATTTTGGGGTAAATGCAAAAGTGACACAAATTAAAATTGGTCCTGCAGTAACTCAATATGAAATTCAACCAGCTCAAGGGGTTAAAGTGAGTAAAATTGTAAACTTGCATAATGATATTGCATTAGCTTTAGCAGCAAAAGATGTTAGAATCGAAGCGCCAATACCTGGTCGCTCTGCAGTAGGTATTGAAGTGCCAAATGAGAAAATTTCATTAGTTTCACTAAAAGAAGTTTTAGATGAAAAATTCCCGTCTAATAATAAACTAGAAGTTGGATTAGGAAGAGATATATCAGGTGATCCAATTACTGTTCCACTAAATGAAATGCCACACTTATTGGTGGCAGGATCGACGGGTAGTGGTAAATCTGTTTGTATAAATGGTATTATTACAAGTATTTTATTAAATGCTAAGCCGCATGAAGTTAAACTTATGTTAATCGATCCGAAAATGGTTGAACTAAATGTTTATAACGGAATTCCACATTTATTAATTCCGGTTGTTACAAATCCTCATAAAGCTGCTCAAGCTTTAGAAAAAATTGTAGCTGAGATGGAAAGACGTTATGATTTATTCCAACATTCATCAACTAGAAATATTAAAGGTTATAACGAATTAATCCGTAAGCAAAATCAAGAATTAGATGAGAAGCAACCAGAATTACCTTATATCGTTGTTATTGTAGATGAGCTTGCAGATTTAATGATGGTAGCTGGTAAAGAAGTTGAAAATGCGATTCAACGTATCACACAAATGGCACGTGCAGCAGGTATACATTTGATTGTAGCAACACAAAGACCTAGCAGGTATACATTTGATTGTAGCAACACAAAGACCTTCTGTGGATGTAATTACAGGTATCATTAAAAATAACATTCCATCTAGAATTGCTTTTGCTGTAAGTTCTCAAACAGATTCAAGAACTATTATTGGTACTGGCGGCGCAGAAAAGTTACTTGGTAAAGGTGACATGTTATACGTTGGAAATGGTGACTCATCACAAACACGTATTCAAGGGGCGTTTTTAAGTGACCAAGAGGTGCAAGATGTTGTAAATTATGTAGTAGAACAACAACAGGCAAATTATGTAAAAGAAATGGAACCAGATGCACCAGTGGATAAATCGGAAATGAAAAGTGAAGATGCTTTATATGATGAAGCGTATTTGTTTGTTGTTGAACAACAAAAGGCAAGTACATCATTGTTACAACGCCAATTTAGAATTGGTTATAATAGAGCATCTAGGTTGATGGATGATTTAGAACGCAATCAGGTAATCGGTCCACAAAAAGGAAGCAAGCCTAGACAAGTTTTAATAGATCTTAATAATGACGAGGTGTAAAAAAATGTCAGAAATGAATGCGGTATATAACGTTAAACAATACATTTTAAATTTGATTAAGCAAAATAAATTGGAATATGGTGACCAACTTCCAAGTAATTTATCAATTGCCAGAGAATTAAATGTAAAAACCGACGATGTTTATGAAGCAATTCAGGCATTGATTACTGAACAAGTCATTAAAGATAATTTTGAAGAGGGCACAAGTGTTAAGTCACTGCCCCCTTTCTTTTATCCATTGAATGAACTTATAAGTATTGGGCAAATGATTAAAAATGCAGGATTTGAATGCGGAACTGAATACTTAAATTTTGATGAGCAACCAGCAACTATGTTAGATGCAAATTTGTTGAGCGTTGAAGAAGGATATCCAGTAACCATTATAGAACGATTACGAACTGCCGATGGAGAACCGGTCGTCTATTGTTTAGATAAAATTGCTAAAAAAGAATTAACATGTACAGAGTATCAAATGAGCAATGGATCGATTCTAAGTGCGATAAAAGAACAAAGTAATCATAATATTTGTTATGCTGATACAGAAATTGAAGCGGTAAATTATGAGCCTCGAATATCCGAAGTACTGAATGCTTCGCCACACGAAGGTTTGATTTTATTAAAAATTACGCACTACAATGAATCAGATGAACCTATTTTGTATTCATTAAATTATATGAAAAATAGCTTAGTTCAATTTAAAATCACTAGAAAAATATAGATGTAAGAAGATATAGAGGAGGCTATATATTTGAGTAGACAATCTCAACCAAATATACATATCAAAGTTTCACCAACAACTAAATTTAAAACAACTACTATAGTTTTTAAATTTATGGCACCTTTAGAATATGACACAATAACAGCTAGATCATTATTAAGCAAATTATTAGTTCGAGCAACTAAGAAATGGCCAACCGATAAGTCGTTTAATAATCACTTAGCCGATTTATATGGTGCGTATGTGAATAGTACAATTTCAAAATTCAAAGATCAGCATGTCATTACATTTTCATTAGAAATTGTTAATGAACGTTATTTAAGAAACGGTGAATCATTATTTAATCAAGGATTAGATTTATTACAAGAAATCATTTGGAATCCATTAATTGAAAATAAAGCATTCAATGATAATTTTGTTAACCAAGAGAAAACATTATTAGCCAAAAAAATAGAAGCAATGGTAGATAATAAAGCACAATATTCGTTTTTAAAATTACTCGACCATATGTTTGAAAATGAAGCATATAAATACTTATCTACAGGACAACTAGAACAAATCCCACATATTACTGCTGAAACACTATATCATACATATCAATCAATGATTAATAATGATCAATGTTCTGTTTATGTTGTCGGCAATGTAGAACCTGAAAGTGTTGAGAAACAAATACGTGAAAAATTTGCACTTAAACCATTCGATAAACATCAATTCCAACATTCTACACATCATTTACACGATGAAGAAGTTGATTATATTGTTGAATATGATGACGTGGATCAAGCTAAATTAAATATGGGATATCGTTTTCCAACACAATATGGACAAAGTGGATATGCTGCTTTTGTTGTATTTAACATGATGTTTGGAGGAGATCCTTCATCTGTTTTATTTAATGAAGTGCGAGAAAAGCAAAGTTTAGCGTACTCTATACATTCACAAATTGATGGCAAAAATGGCTATTTATTTGTTTTGAGTGGGGTTTCAAGTGATAAGTACGAAACTGCAAAAGACACTATTATAAGTGAATTTGAAAAAATAAAAGCAGGAGATTTCACTGAAGAAAAATTAGAGTTAGCTAAAAAAGTAATCATTTCTCATCGATATGAATCTGAAGATCGTCCGAAAAGTATTATAGAGATTATGCATAACCAAATATTATTAGAGCAACCACAAAGCAAAGAAACATTTATAAATGATATACAGAAGGTAAGTCGCGAAGATATTGTTTCTGTTGCTGAAAAAGCATTTTTAGATACAATCTATGTGTTGACAAAAGGAGGGGGTAAATAATGAAAGAGCGTTATTATGAATTAATAGACGAAAGAGTATTCGAACAAGAATTAGAAAATGGTTTACGATTATTTGTTATCCCTAAACCAGGTTTTCAAAAGACATTTGTCACTTACACTACACAATTTGGTTCATTAGATAATCAATTCAAACCCCTCGGACAAGACCAATTTGTTACTGTACCTGATGGAGTTGCTCACTTTTTAGAACATACATTATTGGAAAAAGAAGAAGAAGACTTATGTACTGCGTTTGCTGAAGATAATGCACAAGCAAATGCGTTTACAAGCTTTGATCGTACAAGCTACTTGTTCAGTGCAACTGATAATATTGAAAACAACATTAAACGTTTACTTACAATGGTTGAAACGCCTTATTTTACAAAAGAAACTGTTGATAAAGAAAAAGGTATTATTGCAGAAGAAATAAAAATGTATCAAGAACAACCTGGATATAAATTAATGTTTAATACATTGCGTGCAATGTATCAACAACATCCAATACGTGTTGATATTGCCGGTAGTGTAGAAAGTATATACGATATTACAAAAGATGATTTGTATCTATGTTATGAAACGTTTTATCATCCATCAAATATGGTTTTATTTGTTGTTGGTGATGTGAATCCAGAAGAAATATGTCGAATAGTAAAACAACACGAGGATGCTCGTAATAAAGTTAACCAACCCAAAATCGAACGAGGACTTGTTGATGAACCGGAGGATGTTAAAGAAGCATTTGTTACTGAATCTATGAAAATTCAATCACCAAGACTAATGCTTGGTTTTAAAAATAAACCATTACAAGAAGCGCCTCAAAAATATGTACAACGTGATTTAGAAATGTCATTATTCTTTGAGTTAATTTTTGGGGAAGAAACAGATTTTTATCAGAATTTATTAAACGAAGGACTTATCGATGATACATTTGGTTATCAATTTGTACTAGAGCCGACGTATAGTTTTTCAATCGTGACAAGCGCTACTGAAGAACCAGATAAATTAAAAAAATTATTATTAGATGAGTTGCGTGATAAAAAAGGCAATTTCCAAGATGCAGAAGCATTTGAACTTTTGAAAAAGCAATTTATAGGTGAGTTCATATCAAGTTTAAACTCACCTGAATATATTGCTAATCAATATACTAAATTGTATTTTGAAGGTGTTAGTGTGTTTGACATGTTAGACATTGTTGAAAACATCACGTTAGATAGTATTAATGAAACGTCATCGTATCACCTTAGATAGTATTAACGAAACGTCATCGTTATATTTAAATTTAGATCAGCAAGTCGATAGTCGTTTGGAGATTAAAAAGTAATGAAAGCATTAGTATTAGGTGGTTCTGGTTCAATTGGTTCTGAGATAGTCAAACAATTATTAACTGATGGATTTGAAGTTTATGTGCAATATTATCGTACTGATATAAATGAATTAACTAGCAAATTTAATGATGATAAAGTTCGTTTTATACAAGCGGATTTATCTCAAACAATTGATATTGACAAAACATTTGGTGACATTAAATCATTAGACTGTTTAATATATGCAAGTGGTCAGTCTTTATATGGTGTTTTACAAGATATGAAAGACCATGATATTGATGCATGTTATCAGTTAAATGTCTTGCAATTAATTCGATTATGTAGATATTTCGTTGATGTTTTACGTCAAAGTGACAATGGAAGAATTATTGTAATTTCATCAATTTGGGGTGAGACAGGAGCTAGTATGGAAACTATTTATTCGACGATGAAAAGTGCACAATTAGGTTTCGTTAAGGCGCTTAGTCAAGAGCTTGCACTAACATCAGTGACAGTAAATGCTATCGCACCTGGATTTGTAGCCGGTAATATGGCAAGTGAGTGGCAAGAAGATGAACTTCAAGCAATGATAACTGAATTACCACAACAGCGATTGATTTTACCGAGTGAGGTTGCTCATACATGCGCCTATTTATATCACCCAAATGCTAGAAGTGTTACTGGAACTATACAGAAAGTTAATGGTGCTTGGTATATTTAAAATATAGAACTATTTTTATGAGCAAATGTTTTTATGATTGATGTTATAATATGAATATTACAATGAATCATAATTTGTTAATTAAACAAGGGGTGAGGTTCACCATGACAGTTGCAGAGAAAAAAGAATGGTACCTAGAATACGAAATTGAAATTAATAGACCGGGTCTTTTAGGTGATGTATCTAGTTTATTAGGTATGTTAGGTATAAGTATTGTTACAATTAATGGTGTTGATCAAGGTAAACGAGGCCTTTTAATTAAAACAGACAATCTTGAAAAAGTTGAACGTTTTGAGCAAATAGCTCGTGGTATAAATGAAATTGAAATAACAAAGCTTAAAAAACCAGAATTAAGAGACCGTCTTGCAGTAAGACATGGTAGATATATTGAGCAAGATGCAAAAGATAAGAAAACCTTTCGATTTGAGCGTGAAGATTTAGGCTTGTTAGTAGACTTTTTAGCTGAATTGTTCAAAGAAGAAGGTCATAAGTTGATTGGCATTAGAGGTATGCCACGAGTTGGTAAAACTGAATCAATTGTTGCGGGAAGTGTTTGTGCACATAAGAGATGGTTATTTATTAGTTCTACTTTAATAAAACAAACTGTACGTAGCTCTCTAATTAAAGGGGAATATGATGCCAATCATGTATACATTATTGATGGTGCAGTTACTGCCAGAGAATCTAATCCAAAACATCAAGAGCTTGTTAACGAAGTTATGACGTTACCATCAATCAAAGTCGTTGAACATCCAGATTTATTTGTTGAAACAAGTACTTGTACAATGGAAGATTTTGACTATATTATCGAATTGAGAGAAAATGAAAATCAAGAAATACATTACGAAGAAATGAAGAAACAGACAGTCCAAAGTAAGAATAATTTAGATTTTGGAGATCCGTTTGGTGGTGGTTTTGGTTTCTTCGAGTAAGTGTAAGGAGGCTATGAATTGAAAACGGTCGGTGAAGCGCTAAAAGGTAGACGTGAAAGGTTAGGAATGACTTTAACAGAATTAGAGCAACGTACTGGAATTAAACGTGAAATGCTAGTGCATATTGAAAATAATGAATTCGATCAACTACCGAATAAAAATTACAGCGAAGGATTTATTAGAAAATATGCAAGCGTAGTAAATATTGAACCTAACCAATTAATTCAAGCTCATCAAGATGAAATTCCATCGAACCAAGCCGAATGGGACGAAGTAATTACAGTTTTCAATAATAATAAAGACTTAGATTATAAGAGTAAATCAAAAGAGCCAATACAATTATTAGTAATCATGGGTATTACAGTTTTAATAACTTTATTGTTATGGATCATGTTAGTTTTAATATTTTAACAGAAATAAATTAGTGAGAAATGAGGATGTATAATGAATATTCCGAACCAGATTACGGTTTTTAGAGTAGTGTTAATACCAGTTTTTATATTGTTTGCGTTAGTTGATTTTGGATTTGGCAATGTGTCATTTCTAGGAGGATATGAAATAAGAATTGAGTTATTAATCAGTGGTTTTATTTTTATATTGGCTTCCCTTAGCGATTTTGTTGATGGTTATTTAGCTAGAAAATGGAATTTAGTTACAAATATGGGGAAATTTTTGGATCCATTAGCGGATAAATTATTAGTTGCAAGTGCTTTAATTGTACTTGTGCAACTAGGACTAACAAATTCTGTAGTAGCAATCATTATTATTGCCAGAGAATTTGCCGTAACTGGTTTACGTTTACTACAAATTGAACAAGGATTCGTAAGTGCAGCTGGTCAATTAGGTAAAATTAAAACAGCAGTTACTATGGTAGCAATTACTTGGTTGTTATTAGGTGATCCATTGGCAACATTGATTGGTTTGTCATTAGGACAAATTTTATTATACATTGGCGTTATTTTTACTATCTTATCTGGTATTGAATACTTTTATAAAGGTAGAGATGTTTTTAAACAAAAATAAATATTTGTTTATACTAGATTTCATTTTCATATGGAATCTAGTTTTTTTAATCCCAATTTTAGAAATTAGCCACGCAATTGTTTATAATGATATATTGTAAAACAATATTCGTTCATTTTTTTAGGGAAAATCTGTAGTAGCATCTGATACATTGAATCTAAAATTGATGTGAATTTTTAAATGAAATACATGAAAAAATGAATTAAACGATACAAGGGGGATATAAATGTCAATTGCCATTATTGCTGTAGGCTCAGAACTATTGCTAGGTCAAATCGCTAATACCAACGGACAATTTCTATCTAAAGTATTTAATGAAATTGGACAAAATGTATTAGAACATAAAGTTATTGGAGATAATAAAAAACGTTTAGAATCAAGTGTACGTCATGCGCTAGAAAAATATGATACTGTTATTTTAACAGGTGGCTTAGGTCCTACGAAAGATGACTTAACGAAGCATACAGTGGCCCAGATTGTTGGTAAAGATTTAGTTATTGATGAGCCTTCTTTAAAATATATTGAAAGCTATTTTGAGGAACAAGGACAAGAAATGACACCTAATAATAAACAACAGGCTTTAGTAATTGAAGGTTCAACTGTATTAACAAATCATCATGGCATGGCTCCAGGAATGATGGTGAATTTTGAAAACAAACAAATTATTTTATTACCAGGTCCACCGAAAGAAATGCAACCAATGGTGAAAAATGAATTGTTGTCACATTTTATAAACCATAATCGAATTATACATTCTGAACAATAGATCTTATCGATAAACAGACTAATCCTACGATTGCGCCTTTGGCGGGAAGTCATGAAGTATATATTAGATTGACTGCAAATGCCGACTCAAAAGAACAAGCACAATCATTGATTCAACCTGTTAAACAAGAAATTCTTGATCGTATTGGAGAATATTATTATGGTTCAGATGACACATTAATTGAGCAAGCTGTAATAAAGAAAATTCATGAACCTTTTGTAATATATGATGGTATTACTAATGGTGCTTTATATCATCGATTGAAAGAAGTGGATTTAAACGATGTTCTAAAGGGTATGATTAATCACAATGAAAACTTTGTTGATATTAATAAACCTATTGAGCAGCAATTAAAAGATGCAGTGCAATTTGTTAATAAATTGTTTAATGTGTCATCAGCAATTATTCTATTAGAGTATGATGGTGTAGTCCATATAGGCTATGATAATAACTTTGAATTTAAAACTGAGCAATTTAAAATGTCTAAATCTAGAAATTTATTAAAGAACAGAAGTCAAAATTATGCGCTCATAAGATTATTAAATTGGCTTAGAACAACAAATTAATTGTATTATCGATAAAAATATAAGCACGTTTGTTCGTTTTTGCGTTTTGATTTCAAGATTTTATACGAACAAATATTCGCAAAACACTTGTATTTTATTTTGAATCCTTGTATAGTATTGGTAAGATAATTAAAAGATAGCAATTTCAATTAGGAGGTCTCGCTTTGGATAACGATCGTCAAAAAGCTTTAGATACAGTAATTAAAAATATGGAGAAATCTTTCGGTAAAGGTGCCGTAATGAAGTTGGGTGACAATATAGGTCGCCGAGTTTCAACTACATCAACTGGTTCAGTTACATTAGATAATGCGCTAGGTGTAGGTGGCTATCCTAAAGGACGAATTATTGAAATTTATGGTCCTGAAAGTTCTGGTAAGACAACAGTAGCGCTTCACGCTATTGCTGAAGTACAAAGTAATGGCGGGGTGGCAGCATTTATCGATGCTGAACATGCTTTAGATCCAGAATATGCTCAAGCATTAGGCGTAGATATCGATAATTTATATTTATCGCAACCGGATCATGGTGAACAAGGTCTTGAAATCGCCGAAGCATTTGTTAGAAGTGGTGCAGTTGATATTGTAGTTGTAGACTCAGTTGCTGCTTTAACACCTAAAGCTGAAATTGAAGGAGAAATGGGAGACACTCACGTTGGTTTACAAGCTCGTTTAATGTCACAAGCGTTACGTAAACTTTCAGGTGCTATTTCTAAATCAAATACAACTGCTATTTTCATCAACCAAATTCGTGAAAAAGTTGGTGTTATGTTCGGTAATCCAGAGACTACACCAGGTGGACGTGCATTAAAATTCTATAGTTCAGTAAGACTAGAAGTACGTCGTGCAGAACAGCTTAAACAAGGACAAGAAATTGTAGGTAATAGAACTAAAATTAAAGTCGTTAAAAATAAAGTGGCACCACCATTTAGAGTAGCTGAAGTTGATATTATGTATGGACAAGGTATTTCTAAAGAGGGTGAACTTATTGATTTAGGTGTTGAAAACGACATCGTTGATAAATCAGGAGCATGGTATTCTTACAATGGCGAACGAATGGGTCAAGGTAAGGAAAATGTTAAAATGTACTTGAAAGAAAATCCACAAATTAAAGAAGAAATTGATCGTAAATTGAGAGAAAAATTAGGTATATCTGATGGTGATGTTGAAGAAACAGAAGATGCACCAAAGTCATTATTTGACGAAGAATAGTACACAAATTTATATCTATAGTTAAACTTAGCAAATATCCTTATAGGATTGATTGAAAGTGATATTCATTACATAAAGCTAGAATAATATCTAACTTTATGGGATACACTACAAATCGAGACTATAAGGTTTTTTATTTTATTTATTATTACATTATCAATAGTTTTATAATCGAGCTTCAAAACTTTAGAAAATAGTAGAAATAGCATTCAATATAGTGCAAAAGTGCAAATTGATAACTTGACACTTATCTCCTATAAACCGTACAATTAATTTGTATGATTTATATATAATTTCATAAAGTCATATTGAATTTCATATAAAGAGCAAACCCTAGAAAAGGAGGTGTTTGTGTGAATTTATTAAGCCTCCTACTCATTTTGCTGGGGATCATTCTAGGAGTTGTTGGAGGGTATGTTGTTGCCCGAAATTTGTTGCTTCAAAAGCAATCACAAGCTAGACAAACTGCCGAAGATATTGTAAATCAAGCACATAAAGAAGCTGACAATATCAAAAAAGAGAAATTACTTGAGGCAAAAGAAGAAAACCAAATCCTAAGAGAACAAACTGAAGCAGAACTACGAGAAAGACGTAGCGAACTTCAAAGACAAGAAACCCGACTTCTTCAAAAAGAAGAAAACTTAGAGCGCAAATCTGATCTATTAGATAAAAAAGATGAGATTTTAGAGCAAAAAGAATCAAAAATTGAAGAAAAACAACAACAAGTAGATGCAAAAGAGAGTAGTGTTCAAACATTAATAATGAAGCATGAACAAGAATTAGAACGCATCTCCGGTCTCACTCAAGAAGAAGCTATTAATGAGCAACTTCAAAGAGTAGAGGAAGAACTGTCACAAGATATTGCAGTACTTGTTAAAGAAAAAGAAAAAGAAGCTAAAGAAAAAGTTGATAAAACAGCAAAAGAATTATTAGCTACAGCAGTACAAAGATTAGCAGCAGATCACACAAGTGAATCAACGGTATCAGTAGTTAACTTACCTAATGATGAGATGAAAGGTCGAATCATTGGACGAGAAGGACGAAACATCCGCACACTTGAAACTTTAACTGGCATTGATTTAATTATTGATGACACACCAGAAGCGGTTATATTATCTGGTTTTGATCCAATAAGAAGAGAAATTGCTAGAACAGCACTTGTTAACTTAGTATCTGATGGACGTATTCATCCAGGTAGAATTGAAGATATGGTCGAAAAAGCTAGAAAAGAAGTAGACGATATTATTAGAGAAGCAGGTGAACAAGCTACATTTGAAGTGAACGCACATAATATGCATCCTGACTTAGTAAAAATTGTAGGGCGTTTAAACTATCGTACGAGTTACGGTCAAAATGTACTTAAACATTCAATTGAAGTTGCGCATCTTGCTAGTATGTTAGCTGCTGAGCTAGGCGAAGATGAGACATTAGCGAAACGAGCTGGACTTTTACATGATGTTGGTAAAGCAATTGATCATGAAGTAGAAGGTAGTCATGTTGAAATCGGTGTAGAATTAGCGAAAAAATATGGTGAAAATGAAACAGTTATTAATGCAATCCATTCTCATCATGGTGATGTTGAACCTACATCTATTATATCTATCCTTGTTGCTGCTGCAGATGCATTGTCTGCGGCTCGTCCAGGTGCAAGAAAAGAAACATTAGAGAATTATATTCGTCGATTAGAACGTTTAGAAACGTTATCAGAAAGTTATGATGGTGTAGAAAAAGCATTTGCGATTCAGGCAGGTAGAGAAATCCGAGTGATTGTATCTCCTGAAGAAATTGATGATTTAAAATCTTATCGATTGGCTAGAGATATTAAAAATCAGATTGAAGATGAATTACAATATCCTGGTCATATCAAGGTGACAGTTGTTCGAGAGACTAGAGCAGTAGAATATGCGAAATAATTTTTGTCTCCCTCACAAATTAGTGAGGGAGCTTTTTTAAGTTGTAGTCTTAATCTAGTTAGACAGCACTTTATCGGTAATAACTATATTAAACAGTAGTTATTTGAAAGTAAGACGGACCTTATATTAAATAAGAAGTTATTGCTTTTAATAAAAATGTTTTAGGCTTCGTAATTACTATATTTATATTATGTAAACCTATAAAGATGATTGCTTTTCTATCCAATAAAAAAGAAGAGAAGATGTAACACATCTTCTCTTCTGCAATATTAATTAGGATTTATTTCTAAGTTGAGTTATTTTAATTGTAAATCTGTTTTCTTTAATTCTTTTATAACTTCTGCAGTATCATAACAATTTGTTGCAATTGTTGAATATCTCTCTGCTAAACGATATGCATTAATGTAAAGCTTTAAACTTTCTTTAGCTATATCCTCTGCATCTTCGAATTTTGATGGGTTAGACATAACCACTAATTCTGCAAATTTTTCTGGATCAATATTAATAGACATGTATTTATTTACAACTCCTATTTATTTTGATGTCTTAATACTAACATATTGAAGTTTTCAGACAAAGTAATGTCTCTTTATAATTGAAGAAAAATAATTCAAAGAATTTAATATTTACTTTAAATATTAGAACGTATGAATTAAACTAGTATTTATGAGAGGATGAACAAAACATGAGAATAATGTTTATAGGGGATATCGTAGGTAAAATTGGACGAGACGCAATTGAAACGTACATACCTCAACTGAAGCAAAAGTATAAACCAACAGTTACAATTGTAAATGCTGAAAATGCAGCACATGGTAAAGGTTTGACTGAAAAAATATATAAACAATTACTAAGAAATGGTGTAGATTTCATGACTATGGGTAATCACACATATGGTCAACGTGAAATTTATGATTTTATAGATGAAGCAAAACGTCTAGTAAGACCAGCGAATTTTCCGGATGAAGCGCCGGGAATTGGTATGAGATTTATACAAATTAATGATATTAAACTTGCAGTTATTAATCTGCAAGGAAGAGCGTTTATGCCAGATATTGATGATCCTTTTAAAAAGGCAGATCAATTAGTCAAGGAAGCACAAGAACAAACTCCGTTTATATTTGTTGATTTTCATGCAGAAACAACTTCTGAAAAGTATGCAATGGGATGGCATTTAGATGGTAGAGCTAGCGCTGTTGTTGGAACGCATACACACATTCAAACAGCAGATGAACGTATTTTACCAAAGGGGACAGGGTATATAACGGATGTTGGTATGACAGGTTTTTATGACGGCATTTTAGGAATAAATAAAACAGAGGTAATTGAGCGTTTTATCACTAGTTTGCCACAAAGACATGTTGTTCCAAATGAAGGTAGAAGTGTATTATCTGGTGTTGTTATTGATTTAGACAAAGAAGGTAAAACAAAGCACATCGAACGTATATTGATAAATGATGACCATCCATTTTCAACATTTTAAAATTACGTAAGTAAACATTCGAATTGGACCCTATCGTCCATTAGTATGAATTTAATATAGTACCACTGTTTACATAGTAAATCGGTGGTTCTTTTTGTTATCATTTAATATGAAATATATCCATAGGAGGCATATAACTATGAAACCACAATTATCGTGGAAAGTTGGCGGTCAACAAGGCGAAGGTATTGAATCAACTGGGGAAATCTTCGCTACGGCTATGAATAGAAAAGGATATTATTTATATGGATATAGACATTTTTCAAGTCGTATCAAAGGTGGACATACGAATAATAAAATTAGAGTTTCTACGACGCCTGTTCATGCAATTAGTGATGATTTAGATATTTTGATTGCATTTGACCAAGAAACAATTGATGTTAACCATCATGAAATGAGAGAAGACAGTATTATTTTAGCTGATGCCAAGGCTAAACCTGTGAAACCAGAAGGATGTCATGCACAGCTTATTGAATTACCTTTTACAGCAACCGCTAAAGAATTAGGTACAGCATTAATGAAAAACATGGTTGCAATAGGTGCTACTAGCGCATTGATGAATTTGAATACAAATACATTTGAAGAACTTATTACTAATATGTTTTCTAAAAAAGGTGACAAGGTAGTTGAAGTCAATATCCAAGCATTAAACGAAGGTTATCAATTAATGCAATCCCGCTTACCTGAAATCGACGGGGACTTTGAATTAGAGTCAACAGATGCACTACCACATCTATATATGATTGGTAACGATGCCATTGGATTAGGTGCAATTGCTGCAGGTTCACAATTTATGGCGGCATATCCTATTACACCTGCGTCTGAAGTTATGGAATATATGATTGCCAATATATCTAAAGTAAACGGAGCGGTTATTCAAACAGAAGATGAAATTGCTGCTGTAACTATGGCTATTGGTGCAAATTATGGTGGAGTCAGAGCGTTTACGGCTAGTGCTGGTCCAGGTTTATCTTTAATGATGGAAGCAATTGGATTATCTGGTATGACTGAAACGCCATTAGTCATTATTAATACTCAACGAGGTGGACCTTCTACTGGATTACCTACGAAACAAGAACAGTCAGATTTAATGCAAATGATTTATGGTACACATGGTGATATTCCAAAAATAGTTGTAGCACCAACTGATGCAGAAGATGCATTTTATTTAACTATGGAAGCCTTTAATTTAGCAGAACAATATCAATGCCCTGTTATAGTTTTAAGTGATTTGCAATTATCTTTAGGTAAACAAACTGTTGAAAAATTAGATTATAATCGCATTGAAATTAAACGTGGTGAAATCATTCAATCTGATATTGAACGTGAAGAAGATGATAAAGGTTATTTCAAGCGTTATGCGTTAACATCCAATGGTGTTTCTCCTAGACCTATCCCCGGTATTAAAGGAGGTATTCATCATATAACTGGTGTGGAACACAATGAAGAAGGTAAACCTAGTGAATCTGCATCAAATAGACAACAACAAATGGAAAAACGAATGCGTAAAATTGAGCAGTTACTAATTGAATCGCCAGTAGAAGCTAACTTACAACATGAAGATGCAGATATTCTTTATATCGGTTTTATTTCTACAAAAGGTGCAATTCAAGAAGGTAGTAACCGTTTGAATCAACAAGGCATAAAAGTTAACACTATACAAATTAGACAATTGCATCCATTCCCAACAAGCGTTATTCAAGATGCAGTTAATAAAGCGAAGAAAGTCGTTGTAGTGGAGCACAATTATCAAGGACAATTGGCTAGTATTATAAAAATGAATGTCAATATTCATGATAAGATTGAAAATTATACAAAGTATGATGGGACACCTTTCCTACCACATGAAATCGAAGTAAAAGGCAAAATAATTGCTACTGAAATAAAGGAGATGGTATAGATGGCGACATTTAAAGATTTTAGAAATAATGTTAAGCCTAACTGGTGCCCTGGATGTGGCGATTTCTCAGTACAAGCTGCAATTCAAAAAGCAGCCGCAAATATAGGGTTAGAACCTGAAGAAGTAGCTATCATCACCGGTATAGGATGTTCTGGCCGTCTTTCAGGATATATTAATTCTTATGGCGTTCATTCTATTCACGGACGTGCATTACCTTTAGCTCAAGGTGTAAAAATGGCGAATAAAGATTTAACTGTTATTGCATCTGGAGGAGATGGTGATGGTTATGCTATAGGTATGGGGCATACAATCCATGCTTTAAGAAGAAATATGAACATGACGTATATAGTCATGGATAATCAAATTTATGGTTTGACAAAGGGACAAACATCGCCGTCATCAGCAGTAGGATTTGTTACTAAAACAACGCCAAAAGGTAATATAGAAAAAAATGTTGCGCCTTTAGAATTAGCATTATCATCTGGTGCCACATTTGTAGCCCAAGGTTTTTCAAGCGATATTAAAGGATTAACAAAACTAATTGAAGATGCAATTAATCATGATGGATTTTCATTCGTTAATGTCTTTTCACCATGTGTGACTTATAATAAAATTAACACATACGATTGGTTTAAAGAACATTTAACAAGTGTTGATGACATTGAAAATTATGATTCTACAGATAAACAATTAGCGACTAAAACTGTTATTGAACATGAATCTTTAGTAACTGGTATTGTTTATCAAGATAAAGAAACACCATCATATGAATCTCAAATTAAAGAGTTAGATGATACACCACTTGCTAAAAGAGATATCAAAATTACTGAAGACACCTTCAATGCATTAACTGAACAATTTATTTAATAATTAAAACTGAGTCGTATAAATGTATTTATAACAGATCCATTTATGCTACTCAGTTTTTTACTATTACAAAAAATAAAGGAGTTTTTAAAATGAAAGACACATTAATGAGTATACAAATAATTCCTAAAACACCAAACAATGACAATGTTATACCTTACGTAGACGAGGCGATTAAAATAATTGACGAATCTGGTATGCATTTTAGAGTAGGTCCGTTAGAAACGACAGTACAAGGAAATATGAATGAATGTTTAATTTTAATACAATCATTAAATGAACGAATGGTGGAACTTGAATGTCCAAGTATTATTAGCCAAGTTAAGTTTTATCATGTGCCAGATGGCATCACTATTGAAACTTTAACTGAAAAATATGATGAATAACATTAAAAGTGAAGTAAACTGGATTTGAATTGGCTTGTTAGAGATGACGTATAACTTTAACTGTTTTTGCACTTTATAGTTAAATTTAATATAATTATTAAATGATACGGGCAAATAGAAAGGATTTTGTAAAGTGAACGAAGAACAAAGAAAAGCAAGTTCTGTAGATGTTTTAGCTGAGAGAGATAAGAAAGCAGAAAAAGATTATAGTAAATATTTTGAACATGTTTATCAGCCGCCTAATTTAAAAGAAGCGAAAAAAAGAGGTAAACAAGAAGTTCGTTATAATAGAGATTTTCAAATTGATGAAAAATATCGCGGTATGGGGAACGAGCGTACATTTTTAATTAAAACATATGGATGTCAAATGAATGCACATGACACTGAGGTCATTGCTGGTATACTTGAAGCATTAGGCTATCAAGCAACGACTGATATTAACACTGCAGATGTTATTTTAATTAATACATGTGCGATTAGAGAAAATGCCGAGAACAAAGTGTTTAGTGAAATAGGTAATTTGAAGCATTTGAAAAAAGAACGACCTGATATTTTAATCGGTGTTTGTGGTTGTATGTCACAAGAAGAGTCAGTAGTGAATAAAATTTTAAAATCGTATCAAAATGTAGATATGATATTTGGTACACATAATATTCATCATTTACCAGAAATTTTAGAAGAAGCATACTTATCTAAAGCAATGGTTGTTGAAGTATGGTCTAAAGAAGGAGACGTTATTGAAAATCTTCCAAAAGTCCGTGAAGGCAACATTAAAGCATGGGTCAATATTATGTATGGTTGTGATAAGTTTTGTACATATTGTATTGTTCCATTTACAAGAGGTAAAGAACGAAGCCGTAGACCTGAAGACATTATAGATGAAGTACGTGAACTTGCTCGTGAAGGTTACAAAGAAATAACGCTTTTAGGTCAAAATGTAAATTCTTATGGTAAAGATTTACAGGATATAGAATATGACTTAGGAGATCTTTTACAAGCAATTTCTAAAATAGCGATTCCAAGAGTTCGTTTCACAACAAGTCATCCTTGGGACTTTACAGATCACATGATTGATGTTATTTCAGAGGGTGGTAATATCGTTCCGCATATCCACTTGCCAGTTCAATCTGGAAATAATGCAGTATTAAAAATAATGGGTAGAAAATATACACGAGAAAGTTATTTGGATTTAGTAAAACGAATCAAAGATAGAATTCCTAATGTAGCATTAACTACAGATATTATTGTAGGGTATCCAAATGAATCAGAGGAACAATTTGAAGAAACTTTAACTCTGTATGATGAAGTTGGTTTTGAACATGCATATACGTATTTGTATTCACAACGTGATGGTACGCCTGCTGCTAAAATGAAAGATAATGTACCTTTAAATGTCAAAAAGGAACGATTGCAACGTTTGAATAAAAAAGTTGGTCATTATTCACAAATAGCTATGAGTAAGTACGAAGGACAAACTGTAACAGTACTTTGTGAAGGTAGTAGTAAAAAAGATGATCAGGTTCTTGCTGGCTACACTGATAAAAATAAGCTAGTTAATTTCAAAGCACCTAAAGAAATGATTGGTAAACTAGTGGAAGTACGAATAGATGAAGCTAAACAGTATTCATTAAATGGCAGTTTTGTAAAGGAAGTAGAGCCGGAAATGGTGATTCAATAAATGTATAATAAAGATGACGTGTTGAAACAAGCGGATAATATTGCAAATAAAATTAAAAATTTGGATACTATCAAAACATATCAACAAATTGAAGCACAGATTCATCAGAACCAAACGATAAAGACTAAAATGGATATGTTAAAAAAGCATCAAAAACAAGCAGTAAACTTTCAAAATTACGGGAAACAAAATGCGCTAGAACAGTCGGAACATACCATTCAAAGTATAGAAGCAGAAATAAATACATTGCCCATAGTTGAACAGTTTCAAACTTCACAATATGAAGCGAATCAATTATTGAAAATGTTTGTATCAACAATGGAAACACGTTTAAATGACCATAATAAAGCCAAGCATAGTGATTAATTACAAACAAAAAGGAGAACAATCATATGAAATCAAGAAAACTGGCTATAACTGCACTTTTAATTGCAATAAATGTTGTATTAAGCAGTATTATCATCATTCCTCTAGGACCAGTTAAGGCAGCACCAGTACAGCATTTTGTAAATGTATTAAGTGCGGTCATAGTAGGTCCTTGGTATGGATTAGCTCAAGCGCTTATATCATCAATTTTAAGAGTTCTTTTTGGTACTGGTACAGCTTTTGCATTTCCGGGTAGTATGATTGGAGTTTTATTGGCTAGTATGTTTTACATATATCGTAAACATATATTTATGGCCGCGGTCGGTGAAGTACTTGGAACTGGTGTCATCGGAAGTTTAATTTGTATACCATTAGCATATTTCCTCGGGCTTCAAGACTTCTTCATTAAACCGTTAATGATTACGTTCATAGTCTCAAGTGCTATCGGATCTATTATAAGTTATTTCTTATTAATTACTCTAAAAAAACGTGGTATTCTTCAAAGGTTTATAAAATAATTTAATGATATATGATTTCAAACAGAGTCATTGTTCATTTTAATATTGAACGCCCTTACTTAATTAAATGTCTTGAATGCTAGAATTTTAATTTAATTCTAAACATGCTATTGACACATTTTATTAGGTTTGAGGCGTTTTCTTATACATTTAAGATGCTTCGTGATTATATGGTATGAATAGGTTTGTAAAAGTAAGTATGTTAAAATGTATAAGTTAAATAATTAATAATTAAAAAGCTTACAAACGAATATATTGTAAAGACAAATTTTAAAAAGAGACAAGGGTTGTGAAGAAATAATATGTCTAATGTTACACCAATGATGCAGCAATATTTAAAAATAAAATCAGAATACCAAGATTGCTTATTATTTTTTAGACTAGGTGATTTCTATGAAATGTTTTATGAAGATGCCAAGGAGGCATCACGTGTACTTGAAATTACTTTGACTAAAAGAGATGCTAAAAAAGAAAATCCAATTCCGATGTGTGGTGTTCCGTATCATTCTGCAGATAGTTATATAGATACACTTGTTAATAATGGATATAAAGTAGCTATTTGTGAACAGATGGAAGATCCGAAACAAACGAAAGGTATGGTTAGACGTGAGGTAGTAAGAATTGTGACTCCAGGAACTGTGATGGAGCAAGGTGGTGTAGATGATAAACAAAATAACTATATTTTAAGTTTTGTTATGAATCAACCTGAAATTGCGCTTAGTTACTGTGATGTTTCTACTGGCGAATTAAAGGTTACACATTTTAATGATGAAGCGACTTTATTAAATGAAATTACGACGATAAACCCTAACGAAGTTGTTATCAATGACAATATTTCCGATCATTTAAAAAGACAAATTAATATGGTGACAGAAACAATAACAGTCAGGGAAACGTTATCATCAGAAATCTATAGTGTGAATCAAACTGAACATAAATTAATGTATCAAGCGACACAATTATTGCTAGATTATATTCATCATACACAAAAACGTGATTTATCGCATATCGAGGATGTTGTTCAATATGCAGCTATAGATTATATGAAAATGGATTTTTATGCTAAGAGAAACCTTGAGTTAACGGAAAGCATTCGATTAAAATCAAAAAAAGGAACGCTACTTTGGCTAATGGACGAAACGAAAACACCAATGGGAGCACGCCGCTTAAAACAATGGATAGATAGACCACTAATAAGTAAAGAACAAATTGAAGCACGATTAGATATCGTTGATGAATTTAGTGCTCATTTCATAGAAAGAGACACCTTAAGAACATATCTTAATCAAGTGTATGATATTGAACGTCTTGTTGGGCGTGTTAGTTACGGAAATGTTAATGCGAGAGATTTAATTCAACTTAAACATTCCATTTCTGAAATACCGAATATTAAAGCATTACTAAATTCTATGAATCAGAATACTCTTGTACAAGTTAATCAACTAGAACCCCTTGATGATTTACTTGATATATTAGAACAGAGTTTAGTAGAAGAACCACCAATTTCAGTTAAAGATGGCGGACTATTCAAAGTTGGTTTTAATACGCAATTAGATGAATATCTTGAAGCTTCAAAAAACGGAAAAACATGGTTAGCAGAATTACAAGCCAAAGAAAGACAACGTACAGGAATAAAATCATTGAAAATAAGCTTTAATAAAGTGTTTGGTTATTTTATAGAAATAACACGTGCCAACTTGCAAAATTTTGAACCAAGTGAATTTGGTTATATGAGGAAGCAAACGTTATCGAATGCTGAACGTTTTATAACTGATGAACTTAAAGAAAAAGAAGATATCATTTTAGGTGCGGAAGACAAAGCCATCGAATTAGAATATCAATTATTTGTTCAGCTACGTGAAGAAGTTAAAAAATATACTGAACGTTTACAACAACAAGCTAAAATTATTTCAGAGCTAGATTGTTTACAGAGCTTTGCAGAAATTGCTCAAAAATATAATTACACTAGGCCTTCATTTAGTGAAAATAAAACATTAGAATTAGTGGAATCTAGGCACCCAGTAGTGGAAAGAGTAATGGATTATAATGACTATGTGCCTAATAATTGTCGATTAGATAATGAAACATTTATATATTTAATTACAGGTCCGAATATGTCTGGTAAATCGACATATATGAGACAAGTTGCCATAATTAGTATAATGGCCCAAATGGGAGCTTATGTCCCTTGTAAAGAGGCAGTGTTACCTATATTTGATCAAATATTCACTAGAATAGGTGCGGCAGATGATTTGGTTTCAGGTAAGAGTACGTTTATGGTAGAAATGCTAGAAGCACAAAAGGCATTAACTTATGCAACAGAGGATAGTTTGATTATTTTCGATGAAATTGGACGTGGTACTTCAACGTATGACGGTTTAGCTTTAGCGCAGGCAATGATAGAGTATGTAGCTGAAACATCACATGCTAAAACGTTATTTTCAACACATTATCATGAATTGACAACATTAGATCAAGCATTACCAAGTCTAAAAAATGTTCACGTCGCTGCTAATGAATATAAAGGTGAACTTATATTCTTGCATAAAGTCAAAGATGGTGCAGTTGACGATAGTTATGGTATTCAAGTTGCGAAATTAGCTGATTTACCTGAAAAAGTTATTAGCAGAGCACAAGTGATCCTAAGCGAGTTTGAAGCGTCTGCTGGTAAAAAATCATCGATATCAAATTTAAAAATGGTCGAAAATGAACCTGAAATTAATCAAGAAAATTCAAACGTAAGTGTTGAAGAAACAACTGATACTTTATCTCAAAAAGACTTTGAACAAGCATCATTTGATTTGCTTGAAAATGATCAAGAAAGCGAGATTGAACTACAAATTAAAAATTTGAATTTATCTAATATGACACCAATTGAGGCATTGGTGAAGTTAAGTGAATTACAAAATCAATTAAAATAGAGGTGTTGCAAAATGGGGAAAATTAAAGAACTCCAAACCTCATTAGCAAATAAAATCGCAGCAGGTGAAGTAGTTGAAAGACCGAGTTCTGTTGTGAAAGAACTGTTGGAAAATGCTATAGATGCAGGCGCTACAGAAATAAGCATTGAAGTAGAGGAATCTGGCGTCCAATCTATTCGCGTAGTCGATAATGGAAGCGGAATTGAAGCGGAAGACTTAGGATTAGTATTTCATAGGCATGCGACTAGTAAATTAGATCAAGATGAAGATTTATTTCATATTAGGACATTAGGATTCCGTGGTGAAGCACTAGCCAGTATTTCATCAGTTGCTAAAGTAACATTGAAGACTTGCACGGATAATGCTAATGGAAATGAAATATATGTAGAAAATGGTGAAATATTAAATCATAAGCCTGCAAAAGCGAAAAAAGGAACAGATATACTTGTAGAATCATTATTTTATAATACACCAGCACGTTTAAAATATATTAAAAGTTTATACACTGAACTAGGTAAAATAACAGATATTGTCAACAGAATGGCAATGAGCCATCCGGACATTCGAATAGCACTCATTTCAGATGGCAAAACAATGTTAAGTACAAATGGTTCAGGACGAACTAATGAAGTGATGGCAGAGATTTATGGGATGAAAGTTGCACGAGATTTAGTACATATATCTGGAGATACAAGTGATTATCACATTGAAGGTTTTGTTGCAAAGCCTGAACATTCTAGAAGTAATAAGCACTATATTTCTATTTTTATTAATGGACGATACATTAAAAACTTTATGTTAAATAAAGCGATTTTAGAAGGCTACCATACACTCTTAACAATAGGTAGGTTCCCGATTTGTTATATTAATATTGAAATGGATCCGATCTTAGTAGACGTAAATGTTCATCCAACAAAACTAGAAGTGCGTTTATCAAAAGAAGAGCAACTATACCAATTGATTGTGAGCAAAATACAAGAAGCATTTAAAGACCGTATATTAATTCCTAAAAATAACTTGGATTATGTGCCGAAAAAAAATAAAGTATTACATTCATTCGAACAACAAAAAATCGAATTTGAACAAAGACAAAGCACAGAGAATAACCAAGAGAAGACGTTTTCATCTGAAGAAAGTAACAGTAAGCCATTTATGGAAGAAAATCAAAACGATGAGATAGTTATAAAAGAAGATTCATATAATCCATTCGTAACGAAAACGTCTGAAAGTTTAATAGCTGATGATGAATCTTCCGGTTATAATAATACACGTGAAAAAGATGAAGACTACTTCAAAAAGCAACAAGAAATTCTACAAGAAATGGATCAAAAAGATGAAGACTACTTCAAAAAACAACAAGAAATTTTACAAGAAATGGATCAAACATTTGATTCAAATGATGATACAACTGTGCAAAATTATGAGAATAAAGCGTCTGATGATTATTATGATGTAAACGATATTAAAGGAACAAAAAGTAAAGACCCTAAACGAAGAATTCCATATATGGAAATTGTTGGACAAGTACATGGAACGTATATTATTGCTCAAAATGAATTTGGCATGTACATGATTGACCAGCATGCAGCTCAAGAAAGAATAAAATATGAATATTTTCGAGATAAAATAGGTGAGGTTACCAATGAAGTACAAGATTTATTAATCCCGTTAACATTTCATTTTTCAAAAGATGAACAATTAGTCATTGATCAATATAAAAATGAGCTTCAACAAGTAGGTATCATGTTAGAACATTTTGGTGGTCATGATTATATTGTAAGTAGCTATCCAGTTTGGTTCCCTAAAGATGAAGTAGAAGAAATTATTAAAGATATGATTGAGCTAATTTTGGAAGAGAAAAAAGTAGATATCAAAAAATTACGTGAAGATGTAGCAATCATGATGTCATGTAAAAAATCCATTAAAGCGAATCATTATTTACAAAAACATGAAATGTCTGATTTAATTGATCAATTAAGAGAAGCGGAAGATCCATTTACATGTCCACATGGTCGTCCAATAATCATTAATTTTTCAAAATACGAATTAGAAAAATTATTTAAGCGTGTGATGTAGAGAGGATGAATCAAGTGAATAACAACATATTGCCTGCTATAAGAAACATTAAAGATTTAGAGAAACTGATTAAAACAGATTATAAAATGTGTGTGCTTCTAGATATGCATATAGGACATATAAAAAGTATTATGGAATTGCTGAAGCAAAATCATATAGAGTGTTTTATTCATATAGATTTGATAAAAGGTTTAAGCCACGATGAATTTGCAAGTGAATTTATTATTCAGCAATACAAGCCAAAAGGTATTGTATCGACTAAATCTAAAGTAATAAAAAAAGCGAAATCATTAAATACTTTAACGATTTTTAGAGTATTTATTATTGATAGTCAAGCATTGAAACGCAGTATAGATTTGATAAAAAAAGTTGAA
>OCLA01000092.1_pt1 | contig 30022 bp, 26 predicted proteins | sample 1502811 | NCBI WGS metagenome assembly OCLA01 (sample SAMN00990124, study PRJEB22392) | human gut metagenome
GATAATTCAATTATTAATCCCTTTGTTCAACTAGTGCATCCTAAAAAAGAGAAGTATTTACCTCAATTCTTTTATGAAGAAGAAATGGAAGCACTTTTTCAAACTGTAGAGCATGATAATAAAAAAGGCATACGAGACAAAGTTATTATTGAATTGTTATATGCAACAGGAATACGTGTGTCTGAATTAATAAATATTAAACTAAAAGATATAGATATGAACTTACCAGGTGTAAAAGTTTTAGGTAAAGGAAATAAGGAAAGGTTTATCCCTTTTGGAGAGTTCTGTAGACAGAGTATAGAAAGATACTTAGAAGAATTCCAACCTAAACAATTAGCCAATCATGATTATTTAATTGTAAATATGAAAGGTGATCCTATCACCGAAAGAGGAGTAAGATATGTACTTAATGATGTCGTTAAAAGAACCGCTGGCGTCAATGACATACATCCTCATAAATTAAGACATACTTTTGCTACACATTTATTAAATCAAGGTGCTGATTTAAGGACTGTACAATCTTTACTTGGTCACGTCAATTTATCGACTACTGGACGTTATACACATGTTTCGAATCAACAACTGAGAAAGGTGTATTTAAACGCACATCCTCGAGCAAAAAAAGGAGAGTAATTTATGGATAATTCTTTACACGCTACAACAATTTATGCTGTACGCCATAATGGTGAAGCAGCTATGGCTGGTGATGGTCAAGTCACATTAGGTCAACAAGTTATTATGAAACAAACTGCTAGAAAAGTAAGACGTTTATACGAAGGAAAAGTATTGGCTGGTTTTGCAGGTAGTGTTGCTGACGCCTTCACACTTTTCGAAAAATTTGAGACAAAGCTTCAGCAATTTAGTGGTAATTTAGAGCGCGCAGCTGTTGAACTAGCACAAGAATGGCGTGGAGATAAACAATTACGACAATTAGAGGCGATGCTTATCGTAATGAATAAAGATGCCATACTTATTGTTAGTGGTACAGGTGAGGTTATTGCACCTGATGATGATTTCATTGCCATTCGGTCAGGTGGTAACCATGATTTAATTGCCATTGGGTCAGGTGGTAACTATGCACTTAGCGCAGGTCGAGCACTAAAAAGACATGCAGCACAACTTTCTGCTAGTGAAATGGCATACGAAAGTTTAAAAGTTGCAGCTGATATTTGTGTGTTTACAAATGACAATATAATTGTAGAAACGCTATAAAATCGCATTGCTCAAATTAAGGAAATGAATCTCATAAAACAAAGTAGCAATATGGAGGAATGTTAAATATGGATACAAATGGAATTAAATTAACCCCAAAAGACATCGTATCTAAATTGAATGAGTATATTGTAGGACAAAATGACGCAAAACGTAAGGTGGCTATTGCACTAAGAAATCGTTATCGTAGAAGTCTTTTAAAAGAAGAAGAGAAACAAGAGATTGCGCCTAAAAATATTTTAATGATAGGTCCAACGGGAGTTGGTAAAACTGAAATAGCTCGACGCATGGCAAAAATTGTTGGAGCACCATTTATTAAAGTTGAGGCAACTAAATTTACAGAAGTCGGTTACGTCGGAAGAGACGTTGAAAGCATGGTTAGAGATTTAGTTGATGTTGCTGTACGTTTAGTAAAAGACGAGAAAAAGTCATTAGTTAAAGATGAGGCAACTAAGAAAGCAAACGACAAATTAGTTAAATTACTTGTTCCGAGTTTAAAAAAGAAGGCAGCACAAGGTAACAACCCTTTGGAAAATTTATTCGGTGGAGCAATTCCAAACTTCGGTCAAAATCAAGATGAAGAGGAAGAACCGCCAACTGAAGAAATTAAAACCAAACGTTCTGAAATAAAAAAACAACTTGAACAGGGCAAACTTGAAAATGAAAAAGTAAGAATTAAAGTAGAACAAGATCCTGCATCAATGGGTATGTTAGGGACTAATCAAAATCAACAAATTCAAGATATGATGAATCAATTGATGCCCAAGAAAAAAGTCGAAAGAGAAGTTTCGGTTGAAACAGCTAGAAAAATCTTAGCTGATGATTTTGCAGATGAATTAATTGACCAAGAAACTGCGAATCAACAAGCCTTAGAGCTTGCAGAACAAATGGGTATCATATTTATTGATGAAATAGACAAGGTTGCTACTAACAATCAAAATAGCGGTCAAGATGTGTCAAGACAAGGCGTACAACGAGATATTCTTCCTATACTTGAAGGTAGCATGATTCAGACAAAATATGGTACTGTAAATACTGAACATATGCTATTTATAGGTGCTGGTGCATTCCACGTATCAAAACCAAGTGATTTAATTCCTGAATTACAAGGTCGATTTCCAATTAGAGTTGAATTAGAAAGTCTTTCAGTAGAAGATTTCGTGAGAATTCTGACAGAACCAAAATTATCGCTTGTCAAACAATATGAAGCATTGCTTCAAACTGAAGAAGTTACAGTAAATTTCTCAGAAGATGCCATTCAACGATTAGCTGAAATTGCATATCAAGTTAATCAAGATACTGATAATATTGGGGCTCGTAGCTCGTAGATTACACACTATTCTAGAAAAAATGCTTGAAGATTTATCATTTGAAGCACCAAGCATGCCGAATGCTGTTGTGGATATTACTCCACAATATGTAGATGACAAATTAAAATCAATCTCAACAAATAAAGATTTAAGTGCATTTATTTTATAAATATATATAGAAGGAGAAAAATTATGAGCTTATTATCTAAAACAAGAGAATTAAACACTTTATTACAAAAACATAAAGGTATTGCAGTAGATTTTAAAGATGTTGCTCAAACAATTAGTAATGTTACAGTTACTAATGTATTTATTGTGTCGAGAAGAGGTAAAATCTTAGGGTCTTGTTTGAATGAATTATTAAAAAGTGAACGCATTAAAGATATGTTAGAAGATCGACATATACCGCGTGAATATACTGAAGAGTTGATGAATGTTAAACAAACAGAATCGAATATCGATATTGATAATGAATTAACTGTATTTCCGCCAGAGAATAGAGAGGTATTTTTAAATAGTAGAACAACTATTTTCCCAATTTTAGGTGGTGGCGAAAGACTTGGTACGCTAGTCTTAGGTCGAGTTCAAGACGACTTCAATGAAAATGACTTAGTATTAGGAGAATATGCAGCCACTGTAATTGGAATGGAAATTTTACGAGAAAAACATAATGAAGTCGAAAAAGAAGCTAGAGATAAAGCTGCTATAACAATGGCAATCAACTCACTTTCATATTCAGAAAAAGAAGCAATTGAACATATATTTGAAGAACTTGGTGGTACAGAAGGTTTACTTATAGCTGTGCTGGTGTCATAGAATCACGTTCTCTTGGAATGAAAGGGACATTTATTAAAGTAAAAAAAGATAAATTCCTTGATGAACTTGAAAAAAAATAAGTAAAAGTTGCACTTGAAATGTTTTATTGAAATATTAGTAAATTAAGAGTAATATGCGAATAATGAATGGACTGATTTTTAACTTTTTCAGAAACCTATTACTTTATATGTTAGTTATCGCACTATACAATGGTTAGAGGAATTAAGAATGTTATTAAATAATCACCATCTTTATTGTTTTTAAAACAGAAATTCAATAATACAATTCATGTTATTGCTTTTATGCATTAAATATGATATATTAATTGACGGCTATAAAGCCAATACACACATAATCAATTTAAATATAGAGGGTGCAAATTAAATATTTGTCTTTATATCAGTTGATTATGGAGGTAAATAACCACTAGGAGGAATTTAAAATGGCAGTAATTTCTATGAAACAATTACTTGAAGCCGGTGTTCACTTCGGTCACCAAACACGCCGTTGGAACCCAAAAATGAAAAAATATATCTTCACTGAAAGAAATGGTATTTATATCATTGATTTACAAAAAACAGTGAAAAAAGTTGAAGAAGCATACAACTTTGTAAAACAAATCTCTGAAGAAGGCGGAAAAGTCTTATTCGTAGGTACAAAAAAACAAGCGCAAGAATCAGTTAAAGCTGAGGCAGAGCGTGCTGGTCAATTCTACGTTAACCAAAGATGGTTAGGTGGGATTTTAACTAACTACAAAACAATCTCAAAACGAATTAAACGTATTTCTGAAATTGAAAAAATGGAAGAAGACGGATTATTTGAAGTATTACCTAAAAAAGAAGTTGTTGAACTTAAAAAAGAATACGACCGTTTAATTAAGTTCTTAGGCGGTATTCGCGATATGAAATCAATGCCTCAAGCATTATTCGTTGTTGATCCTCGTAAAGAGCGCAACGCTATTGCTGAAGCTCGCAAACTAAATATTCCTATCGTAGGTATTGTTGACACTAACTGTGATCCTGATGAAATTGATTACGTTATCCCAGCAAACGATGATGCTATTCGTGCCGTTAAATTATTAACTGGTAAAATGGCAGACGCTATCTTAGAAGGTCAACAAGGTGTATCTAATGAAGAAGTAGCTGCAGAACAAAACATCGATTTAGATGAAAAAGAAGAAGCTAAACAAGCAGAAACAACTGAAGAAAACACTTCTGTTGAATCAAACTAAGAGATAGTTTAAATGGGTGATAAGATACTAATGCTTATCACCTTTTTTTAAAAATAAAATTAAATCATATTACTGTAATGGAAATATAACCTAAAATAATGCTAAAATTTAGGTATATCAATAATTACTATTTATATTGGAGGAATAATGAATGGCAATTTCAGCAAAACTTGTTAAAGAATTACGTGAAAAAACTGGCGCAGGAATGATGGATTGTAAAAAAGCGCTAACTGAAACTGATGGTGACATCGATAAAGCGATTGACTACTTACGTGAAAAAGGTATTGCAAAAGCAGCTAAAAAAGCTGACCGTATCGCAGCAGAAGGACTTGTACACGTTGAAGTAAAAGATAATGAAGCTGCAATCGTTGAGATTAATTCAGAAACAGACTTCGTAGCACGTAACGAAGGTTTCCAAGAATTAGTTAAAGAAATTGCTAACCATATTTTAGATAGCAAGGTAGAAACAGTAGACGCTTTGATGGAATCTAAATTATCTAGCGGTAAAACTGTTGATGAAAGAATGAAAGAAGCTATCTCAACAATTGGTGAAAAATTAAGTATCCGTCGTTTCTCTATCAGAACAAAAACTGATAATGATGCATTTGGTGCATATTTACACATGGGTGGACGTATTGGTGTGTTAACTGTAGTGGAAGGTACTACTGATGAAGAAGCTGCTAAAGACGTAGCAATGCACATTGCGGCAATCAACCCTAAGTATGTTTCTTCTGAACAAGTAAGCGAAGAAGAAATCAATCATGAAAGAGAAGTATTAAAACAACAAGCATTAAACGAAGGTAAACCAGAGAAAATCGTTGAAAAAATGGTTGAAGGTCGTTTACGTAAATATTTACAAGAAATTTGTGCTGTAGATCAAAACTTCGTTAAAAATCCAGACGAAACTGTTGAAGCTTTCTTAAAAGCTAAAGGTGGTAAACTTACTGATTTCGTTCGTTATGAAGTTGGAGAAGGTATGGAAAAACGTGAAGAAAACTTTGCTGAAGAAGTTAAAGGACAAATGAAATAATCTGTCATAAAGTTTAACAAGGAAGAAGACACCTCACACGTTTCCTTTTTATTAGCCTATTGTTAAGATAGCTGAAAGGAGACAATCGTGTCTTCTTTACTTATATATTTACATATTTTTACGATAGAGAGGATAAGAAAATGGCACAAACTTCTAAATATAAACGTGTAGTATTAAAATTGAGTGGCGAAGCTTTAGCAGGTGATAAAGGATTCGGCATAAATCCTATCATTATCAAAAGCGTTGCACAGCAAGTTGCTGAAGTTGCCAAAATGGATTGTGAAATTGCTGTCATTGTCGGCGGTGGAAATATTTGGAGAGGCAAAACTGGTAGCGACCTAGGTATGGATCGTGGTACGGCCGATTACATGGGGATGCTTGCTACTGTTATGAATGCTTTGGCATTACAAGACAGTTTAGAACAATTAGATTGTGATACACGTGTTTTAACTTCTATTGAAATGAAACAAGTTGCTGAACCATATATTCGTCGACGTGCAATTAGACATTTGGAGAAAAAACGTGTTGTTATATTTGCCGCTGGAATTGGTAATCCTTACTTCTCAACTGACACAACTGCTGCTTTACGTGCGGCTGAAGTAGAAGCAGATGTAATTTTAATGGGTAAAAATAATGTAGATGGTGTTTATTCAGCTGATCCAAAAGTTGATGCAAATGCAATTAAATATGAACATTTGACACATATTCAAATGCTTCAAGAAGGTTTACAAGTGATGGATTCAACAGCTTCATCGTTCTGCATGGATAATAATATTCCGTTAAATGTTTTCGAAAAAATCGGAACATTAATTACAAAATAATTTTGAGGTGTAAAAAATGAGTGACATAATCAAAGATACAAAGTCTAGAATGCAAAAATCAATTGATAACTTATCTCGTGAACTTGCTAACATTAGTGCTGGTAGAGCAAACTCTAATTTACTTAATGGTGTTACAGTTGACTACTATGGTGCACCTACACCAGTGCAACAATTAGCAAGTATCAATGTGCCTGAAGCACGTCTATTAGTTATTTCACCATATGATAAGTCATCAGTTGCTGATATTGAAAAAGCAATTATCGCGGCTAATCTTGGGGTTAATCCAACGAGTGATGGTGAGGTTATTCGTATCTCTGTACCAGCTTTAACTGAAGAAAGACGTAAAGAATTAGTTAAAGAAGTTAAAAAAATTGGTGAAGATGCTAAAGTCTCAATTAGAAATATTCGTCGTGATATTAACGATCAGCTTAAAAAAGACGAAAAAAATGGTGACATTACTGAAGACGACTTAAGAAGTCAAACTGATGATGTACAAAAAGCTACAGATAATTCGATTAAAGAAATAGATCAATTGGTTGCCGACAAAGAAAAAGATATTATGTCAGTATAGGTATTTTATTATCGCAAACACTTTCATATTAGTATATTATCTAAAATGAAACATCTGTTAGACATTGAATATCTTCATAGTCTAAACTGTACCAACTAAGACTTTGGTACAGTTTTTTTATTTGCTTATTCAATGGAATAAATGAGTATGATAAAATGATAGATGATTGTTTAATTAACTAATATAATAAACAGAGACGATCAGGCTCGGAGGAAAGACCATGTTTAAAAAGCTGAAAAATAAAAATAAAACTGAGACAAACCATAATAATGACTTAGACATACATAATATACCTGAACATGTGGCTATTATCATGGATGGAAATGGGCGTTGGGCAAAAAAACGTAAAATGCCTAGAATTAAAGGCCATTATGAAGGTATGCAAACAATCAAAAAAATTACTCGCGAAGCGAGTGATATAGGTATTAAGTATTTAACATTATACGCATTTTCAACAGAGAATTGGTCTAGACCTGAAAGTGAAGTTAATTACATTATGAATCTTCCAGTGAATTTCCGTAAAACATTTCTACCAGAATTAATTGAAAAGAATGTTAAAATTGAAACAATAGGGTTTTATGAAGGTTTACCACAATCTACAATTGATGCTATTGATTTTGCTAAAGCTAAGACTCAGCACAATACTGGGTTAACTCTTGTGTTTGCTATAAATTATGGTGGACGAGCTGAGATTATTCAGAGTATGAAAGCAATATATAACGAATTACAATTAAACGGACAAGGATCTGAAGTGATTGATGAGGCGTTAATAAAGCGTCATTTAATGACTCATAGTTATCCAGATCCAGACTTATTAATACGCACTTCAGGAGAACAAAGAATAAGCAATTTCTTAATATGGCAAGCTTCATATAGTGAATTTATTTTTAATGAAAAGCTATGGCCAGATTTTGATGAAAAAGAGTTAAGAGAGTGTTTGAAAATATATCAATCACGCCAAAGACGTTTTGGAGGATTAAGTGAGGAGTAAAAAATGAAAGTAAGAACATTAACCGCGATTATAGCCTTATTAATATTCTTGCCCGCATTCTTATTAGCTTTGATAGCCTTAAAAGAACTACTTAATATGAATATGATCAAATTTTTATCTATACCTGGTCTGATTAGTGCTTTAGCCCTAATTATTATCATGTTACCTCAAGATGCAGGTGAATGGGTTCAAGTTATCCAACTTAAAGGTTTAATTGCTATGAGTTTCATAGTTTTAAGTTATACAGTGCTATCTAAAAACAGATTTAGTTTTATGGATGCTGCATTTTGTTTGATGTCTGTAGCATACGTAGGAATTGGCTTCATGTATTTTTATGAGACACGTTCTGAGGGCTTGAGATATATTTTATTTGCATTTTTAATAGTTTGGCTAACAGATACGGGTGCTTATATTTTTGGTCGCCTTATGGGTAAACATAAGTTATGGCCAGTCATTAGCCCTAATAAAACAATTGAAGGTTTCTTTGGTGGTATTTTATGTAGCATTTTAGTACCATTAGTGATGCAAATGTTTGTAGATTTACATATGAATATTTGGCTTTTACTATTAGTCACAATTGTTTTAAGTATGTTTGGTCAATTAGGTGATTTAGTAGAATCTGGGTTTAAACGTCATTTTGGTGTTAAAGATTCAGGACGTATACTACCAGGACATGGTGGTATATTAGATAGATTTGATAGCTTCATGTTTGTATTACCGCTATTAAATATTTTACTGATACAAACTTAAATTTATGAATTGTAAAATGAAATAGATGTTATAATGAAGGAGTTATTGAGATGTTGATTAGTGGTGAATATCTCTTAACTCCTTTTCAGCACTTATTGATAAACTGAAAAGATACAACAACACAAAATAATATGATATTAAGTATTAACATATTATAATATTTAATATTATCTATCGATTTAATTACTTAGATGATTTTTTAATTAAACATAAATTCATTAGAGGTGTAGAACATGAGCATTTTAATTACGATTATTTCATTTATCATCGTATTTGGTGTACTCGTAACTGTTCACGAATATGGACACATGTTTTTTGCTAAGCGAGCAGGAATTATGTGTCCTGAATTTGCGATTGGTATGGGTCCTAAAATTTTTAGTTTTCGTAAAGATGAAACATTATATACAATTCGTCTATTACCGGTGGGTGGTTATGTCAGGATGGCTGGTGATGGTCTTGAAGAACCACCAGTTCAACCAGGTATGAACGTAAAAATAAAGTTAAATAACCAAGACGAAATCACACATATAATTCTAGATGACCAACATAAATTCCAACAAATTGAAGCCATAGAAGTTAAGAAATGTGATTTTAAAGATGACCTATATATTGAAGGTATCACTTCTTATGATGATGAAAGGCATCACTTCACTATAGCGAAAAAGGCATTTTTTGTCGAAAATGGAAGCCTTGTTCAAATTGCTCCAAGAGATAGACAGTTTACACATAAGAAACCATTGCCAAAGTTTTTAACATTATTTGCAGGTCCGTTATTTAATTTTATTTTAGCTTTAGTTCTATTTATTGGATTAGCATACTACCAAGGTACGCCAACCAATGTCATAGGAGAAGTTGTGAAGAAATCTCCAGCTGATGAAGCTGGATTGCACAAAGGTGATAAAATAGTTCAGGTAGGTAATCATAAAATTAAAAAAAAACTAAAACTCAAACAACTTATCAAATTGGTTTTGCCCCTACTACAGAACACAGCGTTTTTAAACCAATAAGCTACGGTATTTATAACTTTTTCGATAAAGGTAAGCTTATTTTTACAGCTGTTGTTGGTATGTTAGCTAGTATATTTACAGGAGAATTTTCATTTGATATGTTAAATGGCCCTGTTGGTATTTATCACAGTGTTGATTCTGTTGTTAAATCTGGAATTATTAATTTAGTAGGATACACCGCTTTATTAAGTGTTAACTTAGGAATAATGAATTTGCTACCTATTCCAGCGCTTGATGGTGGTCGCATATTATTTGTACTATATGAGGCTATTTTTAGAAAACCAGTGAATAAAAAAGCGGAAACAGGAATTATTGCTGTAGGCGCACTTTTTGTGGTTATTATTATGATTTTAGTCACTTGGAATGATATACAACGGTATTTCTTATAAATAGGGAGGAAAAAGAGAATGAAACAATCTAAAGTATTTATACCAACGATGAGAGAAGTCCCTGCAGAGGCGGAAGCATTAAGCCATCGTTTATTATTAAAAGCAGGGTTAATTAAACAGAGTACAAGTGGTATATATAGTTACTTACCACTTGCTACACGTGTACTAAATAATATATCTAAAATCATACGTGAAGAAATGGAAAGTATAGATGCTGTAGAAATTCTTATGCCAGCTTTACAACAAGCAGAATTATGGGAAGAGTCAGGACGTTGGAGTGCATATGGTCCAGAACTAATGCGTTTAAAAGACAGAAACGGACGTGAATTTGCATTAGGACCTACTCATGAGGAAGTAGTCACTTCTTTAGTAAGAGATGAATTAAAATCATATAAACAGTTACCCCTTACTTTATTTCAAATTCAATCCAAATATAGAGATGAGAAAAGACCACGCTTTGGATTATTAAGAGGACGCGAATTTCTTATGAAAGATGCATATTCCTTCCATTCAGATGAAGCTTCATTAGATGCAACTTATCAAGATATGTATCAAGCATATAGTCGCATATTCAAACGTGTAGGCATCAATGCAAGACCGGTTGTGGCAGATTCAGGTGCAATAGGGGGAAGTCATACACACGAGTTTATGGCATTGAGTGAAATTGGGGAAGATACAATAGTTTATAGTAATGAGAGTGACTATGCAGCGAATATTGAAAAGGCTGAAGTTGTTTATCATCCTTCTCATAAGCATTCTGCACTTGCGGAATTGACTAAAGTTGAGACGCCCAATGTTAAAACAGCTCAAGAAGTTGCAGAATATTTAAAGAGACCATTAGATGAAATTGTAAAAACTATGATCTTTAAAATAGATGGCGAATTTATTATGTTTCTAGTTCGTGGACATCATGAATTAAATGAAGTGAAATTAAAATCATATTTCGGCACGGAACATGTTGAAATGGCTACTCCAGATGAAATTGTTAATCTTGTAGATGCCAATCCGGGGTCTCTTGGTCCTATTTTTGATAAAGATATTAAAATTTATGCCGATAATTACTTACAAGATTTAAATAACTTTGTTGTAGGAGCTAATGAAGATCATTATCACTATATAAATGTCAATATTGGTAGAGACTTTGATGTAACAGAATACGGTGACTTTAGATTCATTACACAAGGTGAGATGTTAAGTGATGGCTCGGGAGTAGCACAATTTGCTGAAGGCATTGAAGTAGGACAAGTTTTCAAATTAGGGACAAAATATTCTGAATCAATGAATGCAACTTTTCTAGATAATCAGGGAAAAGCTCAACCACTCATTATGGGCTGTTATGGTATTGGAGTATCAAGAACATTAAGTGCAATTGTTGAACAAAACAATGACGAGAATGGAATTATTTGGCCAAAATCAGTAACGCCTTTCGATATCCATCTAATTACTATCAATCCTAAAAAGGATGATCAACGTACTTTAGGTGATCAACTTTATCAAAAATTAATGGATTCATACGATGTTTTATATGATGACCGAAAAGAACGTGCTGGTGTTAAATTTAATGATTCAGACCTAATTGGGTTACCGGTACGAGTTGTTGTTGGTAAAAGAGCTGAAGAAGGTATTGTTGAGGTAAAACAACGCATTAACGGTTTAAGTGAAGAAGTGCAAATTGATGAATTAGAGTATTACTTACAAGAATTATTTAAGAATATTAAGTAAGTTGCAATAAAATTTTTGATAGTCAAATTGATATTAATAAAGAGCAGGAAAGATGATGAAACATAATTTTAAATCTAACCTGCTCTTCTTTATTGTATTATTTACTATTTGTTTTTCATGAAAATACGTGCAATCAGTAGTATAATATGAAACGAATTTATTTAGTGACTTTATGAGCAGTTGTAACATATCCAATGATGTTTAATAGTTTTAAATTTAGTATTAATTAAGGTGGTTATTATTTTGGCAATGACAAATCGAGAAAAGTTTAAAGTGCTTGCCGATCAAATAAAAATATCAAATCAACTAGAACAAGATATTCTTGAACAAGGTGAACTCACTCGTATAGATGTTTCAAATAAAAACAGAACATGGACTTTCCAAATATCACTCCCACATTTTTTATCTCATGAAGATTATCTTCTTTTTACACATGCAATTGAAGAAGAATTTAAAGAAATAGCTACAGTAGCAATTGATTTTTCAATTAAAGATACCAACAATCAAGATGAGTTTGCTTTAAAATATTTCGGACATTGTATTGATCAAACACGATTGTCGCCAAAAGTGAAAGGTCAATTGAAACAAAAAAAACTCATTATGAGTGGAAATGTTTTAAAAGTCTTAGTTTCAAATGACATTGAGAGAAATCATTTTGATAAGGCATGTAATGGTAGTTTGGTTAAAGCATTTAGACAGTGTGGCTTTGAAATTGATAAAGTCGTTTTTGAAACAGATTCAACAAATCACGATGATGACCTTGCATCGTTAGAAGCACATATTCAACAAGAAGATGAACAAAGTGCAAGAGAAGCAACTGAAAAATTAGAAAAAATGAAAGCAGAAAAAGCGAAACAACAAGATAATAATGAAAGTACAGTGGAAAAATGTCAGATTGGAAAACCAATTCAGATTGAAAATATAAAACCAATTGAATCAATTATTGAAGAAGAATTCAAAGTAGCTATTGAAGGTGTTATATTTGATATTAACCTAAAAGAACTTAAAAGTGTTAGTCATGATGATGTCAGATATTGAAGAAATTAAAAAGACACCTAAACAAGATAAAGCAGAAGATAAGCGTGTAGAGTTTCATTTACATACGTCTATGAGTCAAATGGATGGTATTCCTAATATTAGTGCATATGTTGAACAAGCTGCTAAATGGGGGCACCAAGCTTTAGCAGTAACAGATCACAACGTAGTACAAGCTTTTCCTGATGCACATAATGCTGCCGAAAAACATGGTATTAAGATGATTTATGGTATGGAAGGTATGCTAGTAGACGATGGTGTTCCTATAGCTTATAAACCAACAGACCGTAATTTAAAAGATGCAACATATGTGGTGTTTGACGTAGAGACAACAGGTCTTTCTAATCAATATGATAAAATTATTGAATTAGCTGCAGTAAAAGTGCATAACGGTGAAATTATAGATAAGTTTGAACGTTTTAGTAATCCACACGAAAGATTATCTGAAACCATTATCAATCTTACACATATCACTGATGATATGTTAACTGATGCTCCCGAAATTGAAGAAGTGTTAACTGAATTTAAAGAGTGGGTTGGAGATGCTATATTTGTAGCTCATAATGCTTCATTTGATATGGGATTTATTGACACAGGATATGAAAGGTTAGGCTTTGGACCTTCTACAAACGGTGTAATTGATACACTTGAGCTTTCACGTACAATTAATACCGAATATGGGAAACATGGTGTGAATTTCCTTGCCAAAAAAAATTAATAAAAAATTAACTAATGAAGATGCATATAAAAGAGCTCGTCCATCTCACGTTACACTCATTGTTCAAAATCAAGAAGGTCTTAAAAATTTATTTAAAATAGTTAGTGCTTCATTAGTTAAGTATTATTACCGTACGCCAAGAATTCCACGTTCTCTTTTAAATGAATATCGAGAAGGGATCTTGATTGGTACAGCTTGTGATGAGGGTGAATTATTCACAGCAGTAATGCAGAAGGATCAGTCGGAAGTAGAAAAAATAGCAAAGTTCTATGATTTTATAGAAGTTCAACCGCCTGCGCTTTATCAAGATTTAATGGATAGAGAATTAATACGAGATAATGAAACGTTAACACAAATTTACAAGCGATTAATAGATGCTGGTAAAAGCGCTAATATCCCAGTGATTGCTACTGGTAACGCGCATTATCTATATGAACATGATGCTATAGCCAGAAAAATTTTAATTGCATCCCAACCAGGGAATCCATTAAATCGTTCAACATTACCAGAAGCTCACTTTAGAACCACTGATGAAATGTTAGATGATTTTCACTTCTTAGGTGAAGAAAAAGCATATGAAATCGTTGTAACAAATACAAATGAGCTCGCTAATAAAATTGAAAAAGTGGTTCCTATAAAAGATAAACTATTTACGCCAAGAATGGATGGGGCTAATGAAGAAATTCGTGAGTTGAGTTATTCTAATGCGAAAAAACTATATGGTGAAGATTTACCACAAATTGTTATAGATCGCCTTGAAAAGGAATTAGATAGTATTATTGGTAATGGCTTTTCTGTTATTTACCTCATATCTCAACGTTTGGTGAAGAAATCGCTAGATGATGGTTATTTAGTTGGATCGCGTGGTTCAGTTGGTTCTAGTTTCGTAGCAACAATGACTGAAATTACAGAAGTTAATCCGCTTCCACCACACTACATTTGTTCACATTGTAAGACAAGTGAGTTCTTTGATGATGGTTCGGTTGGATCTGGATTCGATTTACCAGATAAAAAATGTCCTACTTGTGGTAATGAATTAATTAAAGAAGGACAAGATATCCCTTTTGAGACATTCCTTGGATTTAAAGGAGATAAAGTTCCAGATATTGATTTGAACTTTAGTGGTGAATATCAACCTAACGCTCATAATTACACAAAAGTATTGTTTGGTGAAGATAAAGTATTTCGTGCTGGAACAATAGGTACTGTTGCTGAAAAAACAGCTTTTGGTTTCGTAAAAGGTTACTTAAATGATCAAGGTATTCACAAACGTGGTGCTGAAATTGATCGGTTGGTTAAAGGTTGTACAGGGGTCAAACGTACAACTGGTCAACATCCTGGAGGAATCATTGTTGTACCGGATTACATGGATATTTATGATTTTACACCGATTCAATTCCCAGCAGACGACCAAAGTGCAGCGTGGATGACAACCCATTTCGACTTCCATTCAATACACGATAATGTCTTAAAATTAGATATATTAGGACATGATGACCCAACGATGATTCGTATGTTACAAGACTTATCAGGAATTGACCCCAAAACTATACCAGTAGATGATAAAGAAACAATGCAAATATTTAGTGGTCCTGAGAGTTTAGGTGTTACAGAAGACGAAATATTATGTAAGACAGGTACATTTGGTGTACCAGAATTTGGTACTGGATTTGTACGTCAAATGCTTGAAGATACTAAGCCAACGACATTCTCAGAATTAGTTCAAATTTCAGGTTTATCTCATGGTACGGACGTTTGGTTAGGTAATGCACAAGAGTTAATTCGTCAAGGGATATGTGACTTATCTAGTGTGATAGGCTGTCGTGATGATATCATGGTATATCTGATGTATGCTGGACTTGAACCGTCAATGGCTTTTAAAACGATGGAATTTGTACGTAAAGGTCGTGGCTTAACAGATGAAATGGTTGAAGCGATGAAGGAAAATAACGTGCCAGATTGGTATTTAGATTCTTGTCGTAAAATTAAATATATGTTCCCTAAAGCTCATGCCGCTGCTTATGTACTGATGGCTGTAAGAATTGCATACTTTAAAGTACATCATCCACTATATTATTATGCAGCATACTTTACCATAAGAGCTTCCGATTTTGACCTTATAACAATGATTAAAGATAAAACGAGTATTCGTAATACAGTTAAAGATATGTATTCACGATATATGGATTTAGGGAAAAAAGAGAAAGATGTATTAACTGTATTAGAAATAATGAATGAAATGGCGCATCGAGGTTTTCGATTGCAACCGATTAGTTTAGAAAAAAGCCAAGCTTTTGACTTCATCATTGAAGGGGATACATTGATTCCTCCATTCATTTCAGTGCCAGGACTTGGAGAAAACGTTGCACAAAGAATTGTTGAAGCGAGAGAAGAGGGACCATTTTTATCCAAAGAAGATTTAAATAAAAAAGCCGGCTTATCTCAAAAGGTTATTGACTATTTAGATGAATTAGGCTCATTGCCAGATTTACCTGACAAGGCACAATTGTCGATATTTGATATGTAAGCATTTCTAATTACTAAATTGATATCATATATGTTCAATCATCTTTATTAGTAACCCTATATCAGTTTGTTTACTTATTAGACTTGTGATATACTAAATATGCGTAAAAAATGATTAACTCAGGCAGAAGAGTGGGCATAAACCCGCTCTTTTCTATTTGCCAAAAAAGGAGGCCTGTATGAGTAAAATTACTGAGCAAGTTGAAGCATTGATTCAACCAGTTTTAAATGATTTGAACTTTGAATTAGTAGACATTGAGTATGTTAAAGAAGGTAAAGACCATTTTTTAAGGATTTCCATTGATAAAGAAGGTGGCGTAGATCTTAATGATTGTACTATAGCTTCAGAAAAAATTAGTGAAGTTATGGATGAAAATGATCCAATACCTGAAATGTATTATCTTGATGTTGCATCGCCAGGGGCAGAAAGACCAATAAAAAAAGAAAAAGATTTTTATAATGCTATCAATCAACCCATTTTTGTATCTCTTTATGCACCAATTGAAGGAGATAAAGAATGGTTAGGTGTTTTAAAATCTGTAAATGATGAATCAATTAATATGGAAGTTAAAGAAAAGGCAAAAACAAAAGAAATTGAAATTCCAAGAAATAAAATAGCAAAAGCACGTCACGCTGTAATGATTTAACGTGATGAGGAGGAAAAAACGTGTCAAGTAATGAATTATTATTAGCTACTGAATATTTAGAAAAGGAAAAGAAAATTCCTAGAGAAGTTTTAATTGATGCAATTGAAGCAGCTTTAATTACTGCGTACAAGAAAAACTATGATAGTGCCAGAAATGTAAGAGTAGAATTAAATATGGACGAAGGTTCATTTAGAGTGATTGCACGTAAAGAAGTCGTAGAAGAAGTGTTTGATGACAGAGATGAAGTTGATTTAAGTACTGCTTTAGTCAAAAATCCTGCCTATGAAGTAGGAGATATTTATGAACAAGATGTAACACCGAAAGACTTCGGACGTGTAGGAGCTCAAGCAGCTAAGCAAGCTGTGATGCAACGACTTAGAGACGCAGAAAGAGAAATTTTATATGATGAATTTATCGATAAAGAAGAAGATATTCTAACAGGTGTGATTGACCGTGTAGACCATCGCTATGTATATGTGAATTTAGGAAGAATTGAAGCTGTGCTGTCAGAAGCTGAAAGAAGTCCTAATGAGAAATATATTCCTAATGAACGTATCAAGGTGTACGTAAATAAAGTTGAACAGACTACAAAAGGTCCACAAATTTACGTATCAAGAAGTCATCCTGGATTACTAAAACGCTTATTCGAACAAGAAGTTCCAGAAATTTATGATGGTACTGTTATTGTTAAATCAGTAGCGCGTGAAGCTGGAGATCGTTCTAAAATTAGCGTGTATTCTGATAATCCTGATATAGATGCTGTTGGCGCATGTGTAGGTTCTAAAGGAGCACGAGTAGAAGCGGTTGTTGAAGAACTTGGTGGCGAAAAAATCGATATCGTCCAATGGGATGAAGATCCGAAAGTATTTGTTCGTAATGCTTTAAGTCCATCACAAGTTTTAGAAGTAATTGTTGATGAAGAGAATCAATCAACTGTAGTTGTAGTTCCTGATTACCAATTATCCTTAGCTATAGGTAAAAGAGGGCAAAACGCACGTTTAGCTGCTAAATTAACAAGTTGGAAGATAGATATTAAATCAGAATCTGATGCCCGAGAAGCTGGAATTTATCCTGTTATTGAATCAGAAGAAGTTGCAGATGAAATTGTTAATTCCGGTGACGAAGATGTTGAGTTTGATAATGTTAACTTGGAAGAGACAAACTTAACTAGTACAGAATTAGCTGCTGAAAATGATGAAGATAAAACAGAAGAAGATAATGACACAGAATCATAGGTTGGAGTGATAAATTAATGAGAAAGAAAAAAATTCCAATGAGAAAATGTATTATATCTAATGAAATGCGTCCAAAAAAAGATATGATTCGAGTGGTTATTAACAAAGAAGGCGAAATCTTTGCAGATGCGACAGGAAAAAAACAAGGGCGCGGTGCATATGTGTCTAAAGATGTAGCTTTAGTTGAAAAGGCTCAACAAAGAGAAGTTTTAGAAAAATATTTTAACGCTACTAAAGATACACTTGATCCTGTTTATAAAGAAATAATAAGACTGATTTATAGAGAAGAGATCCCAAAATAATGACTAAAATGAAAATTTTTAATTTGCTTGGTTTAGCTATGAGAGCTGGTAAAATCAAAAGTGGCGAATCGGTCATCTTAAATGAGCTTAAAAAGAATCAAATAAAACTTGTCATATTAGCTAGCGATGCATCTAGTAACACTCTAAAACAAATGAATAATAAATGTAATAGTTACCAAGTGCCATTAAAAGTGTTTGGTACTAGAAATGAATTAGGGTTAGCAATAGGTAAAAGCGATAGAGTTAATATTGGTATAACAGATAATGGTTTTGCAAAAAAATTGTTATCAATGATAGATGAATATGGTAAGGAGTGATTATATGAGTAAAAAAAGAATTTACGAATATGCGAAAGAATTAAATCTAAAGAGTAAAGAGATTATAGATGAGTTAAAAAGTATGAATGTTGAAGTGTCAAATCATATGCAAGCTTTAGAAGAAGAACAAATCAAAGCATTAGATAAAAAATTTAAAGCCTCTCAAGCGAAAGACACTAATAAACAAAATACTCAAAATAATCACCAAAAATCTAATAATAAACAAAATTCTAACGATAAAGAAAAACAACAAAGTAAGAATAATAGTAAACCAACGAAGAAAAAAGAACAAAACAACAAAGGAAAACAGCAAAATAAAAACAATAAAACTAATAAGAATCAAAAAAACAATAAAAATAAAAAGAATAATAAAAATAATAAACCTCAAAATGAGGTAGCAGAAACAAAAGAAATGCCCTCTAAAATCACTTATCAAGAAGGCATAACTGTCGGTGAGTTAGCTGAAAAGCTAAATGTAGAATCAGCTGGTATTATTAAAAAATTGTTCTTACTAGGTATTATGGCTAATATCAATCAATCATTGGATGAAGAAACATTAGAATTAATTGCAGATGACTATGGCGTTGAAATAGAGAAAGAAGTAGTCGTTGATGAAGAAGATTTATCAATTTATTTTGATGATGAGACTGATGATTCTGATGCAATTGAACGTCCAGCAGTTGTTACAATCATGGGCCACGTAGACCATGGTAAAACGACTTTATTAGATTCTATTCGTAACACTAAAGTTACAGAAGGAGAGGCTGGCGGAATCACTCAACATATTGGTGCTTATCAAATTGAAAATTCAGGTAAAAAAATTACGTTCTTAGATACTCCTGGACATGCTGCATTTACGACTATGCGTGCACGTGGTGCTCAAGTTACTGATATTACAATTTTAGTCGTGGCCGCTGATGATGGTGTGATGCCTCAAACAATTGAAGCTATAAATCACGCTAAAGAAGCAGAAGTACCTACGATTGTTGCAGTAAACAAAATTGATAAACCAACTGCTAACCCTGATCGTGTTATGCAAGAACTCACTGAGTATGGATTAATTCCAGAAGACTGGGGCGGTGACACAATCTTTGTACCACTATCTGCATTGAGTGGAGACGGTATTGATGATTTATTAGAAATGATCGGTTTAGTAGCGGAGGTACAAGAACTTAAAGCTAATCCTAATAAACAAGCTGTAGGTACTGTGATTGAGGCTGAATTAGATAAATCACGAGGTCCAGCTGCATCTTTACTTGTTCAAAATGGTACTTTAAACGTTGGAGATGCAATTGTTGTAGGTAATACTTATGGACGTATACGTGCAATGGTTAATGATTTAGGAAAAAGAATTAAATCTGCCGGTCCTTCAACACCTGTAGAAATTACTGGTATTAACGATGTTCCACTTGCAGGTGATCGTTTTGTTGTATTTGGTGATGAAAAACAAGCACGTCGAATTGGTGAAGCACGTCATGAGGCAAGTGTCATACAGCAACGTCAAGAAAGTAAAAATGTTTCATTAGACAATTTATTTGAGCAAATGAAACAAGGTGAAATGAAAGATTTAAATGTCATCATTAAAGGTGATGTACAAGGTTCAGTTGAAGCATTGGCCGCATCTCTAATGAAAATAGATGTTGAAGGTGTGAATGTACGAATTATTCATACAGCTGTTGGTGCTATCAATGAATCAGATGTTACATTAGCAAATGCATCAAATGGTATTATTATTGGTTTTAATGTACGCCCAGATGCAGGTGCGAAACGTGCGGCTGAAGCTGAAAATGTAGATATGCGATTACACAGAGTTATCTATAATGTTATTGAAGAGATAGAATCAGCTATGAAAGGTTTACTTGACCCAGAATTTGAAGAGCAAGTCATTGGACAAGCTGAAGTGCGTCAAACATTTAAAGTTTCTAAAGTTGGTACAATTGCTGGTAGTTATGTGACTGAAGGTAAAATCACTCGTAACGCTGGTGTACGCGTAATTAGAGATGGTATCGTGTTATTTGAAGGTGAACTTGACACATTAAAACGTTTCAAAGATGATGCTAAAGAAGTAGATTACAATTGAAAAATATAATGATCTCAAAGAAGGAGACATTATTGAAGCGTTTGAAATGGTAGAAATTCAAAGATAATTTTTGAAACTTATTGAGAGGCTATATGCTAAGTTAAGTACTTTAAGATATTTCATAAACCTAATATCTTAAAGTAGAGTATGACATACTTTGCTTAACCAACAATCAAATTGAAGATATAAATTTTTGATTTGGAAAAGCTTAATGTTATGCTATCAATACTTTAGTTATGGTCTCTCATTTAGTATTATTTTATTGATTCGTTGTTGATAATTTAATAAAATGAACATCAATAGTTAATCATTAAATCTGATATTTCACATTTATTTGTGAGTAAAGTAAAAATAAAGAGAGGTGAGATGATGAATAATATAAGAGCAGAACGTGTAGGAGAACAAATGAAACAGGAAATCATGGACATTGTTAATAATAAAGTTAAAGACCCTAGAGTTGGTTTTTTAACAATTACTGATGTTGAACTAACCAATGACCTTTCACAAGCAAAGGTATATTTAACAGTGTTAGGGAATGATAAAGAAGTTGATAATACGTTTAAAGCTTTGCATAAAGCAACTGGGTTTATAAAATCTGAACTTGGTTCTCGAATGCGCCTAAGAATTATACCTGAGTTAACATTCGAATATGATGAATCTATCGAATACGGTAATAAGATAGAACGCATGATTCAAGAGTTACACAAAAATGATAAATAATATATTTTATAGTAGGCACAATCATTCATAAAGCATATTTTTGATATTGCCTACTATTTTTATGTAAAACGCTAATTAAAGAATTAAAATATCGTGTTATAATAATACACGTTATTAAAAGTTAAAGGTGTGACAACATGTATAATGGCATACTACCGGTATTTAAGGAACGAGGTTTAACAAGTCACGACGTCGTTTTTAAATTACGTAAAATTTTAAAAATGAAAAAAATTGGTCATACAGGAACATTAGATCCTGAAGTTAATGGTGTGTTACCAATTTGTTTAGGCGATGCGACAAAAGTCAGTGATTATATCATGGAAATGGGAAAAACAACTTTAGCTACAGATATTGGACTTAAACTTGGTTTTCCAGCTCATATGTCACGTCTAACTAGAATTGCTTCTGGCGGTTTTCAATTAGAAAGTAGTTTAACGATTGATCAAATTAAAGAATTACATGAGCATGATTCATTACATAATGAATTGTTTCCTATAGAATATGGCTTAAAAGGTCTGAAATCATTCCAAGTGAAAGATTCAAATTTTAAAAAGAAAATCTGTAACGGTCAAAAATTTCATAAAAAAGTGTTAAGTCAAAATGTTAAAGAACCTTTTATATTTGTCGATAGTAGCACTCAAAAAGTTTTAGCAATATATATAGTTCATCCAGATAAACCTTATGAAATAAAACCTAAAAAAGTTTTTAATTAAAGGAGAAATAATATTATGAAAGTGATAGAAGTTACACATCCCATACAAAGTAATCAATTCATAACTGAAAATGTTGCTATGGCTTTTGGTTTCTTCGATGGTATGCATAGAGGTCACGACAAGGTGTTTCAAGTGCTTGATGAAAAAGCAAAAGAGCATCAACTTAAAAAGGCTGTTATGACGTTTGATCCACACCCCTCAGTCGTATTAAACCCTGAGCGTAAACGTACAACCTATCTTACACCACTTTCAGATAAGTTAGAAATGATAGCAGAACACGGTATAGACTATTGTATCGTTATCAATTTTTCATCAAGATTTGCTAATGTGACATCTGACGATTTCATAAAAAATTATATTATTAATAATCATGTTAAAGAAGTGATTGCAGGGTTTGATTTCACCTTTGGTAAATTTGGAAAAGGAAATATGACGGTACTTCAGGAATCAAAAGCTTTTAATACGACTATTGTAGGAAAACAAGAGATGGATTCTGAAAAAATTTCTACAACTGCAATACGCCAAGCGCTTACAGATGGTCATTTACAGAAAGCAAATGACGAATTAGGGTATATATATAGGATTAAAGGAACTGTAGTACAAGGTGAAAAACGTGGAAGAACAATTGGTTTTCCAACAGCTAATGTGCAACCCAGTGATGATTATGTACTACCAAAAAAAGGTGTTTACGCAGTGAGTATGGAAATTGGTCCAGAGAGTAAATTACATCGTGGTGTAGCTAACGTTGGAGTTAAACCAACATTCCACGATCCAACTAGGGCTGAGTTAGTTATTGAAGTGAATATATTTGATTTTAATGAAAATATTTACGGTGAACGTGTGACTGTGTATTGGCATCACTTTTTAAGACCAGAAGTTAAATTTGATGGTATCGATCCATTAGTTAAACAAATGAATGAAGATAAAGCGCAGGCTAAACATTTATTATCTATTGATTTCGATGATGATATATCATATAATATATAAAGTTGACAGAGATACAAGATTATTCTTATTCTCTAGATATACCTTTTTCTTAGTAGGTCGATTCTCCGACGCCTCACTCAGATTAAGGAGTTAAATTATAATTAAGGAGGAAATTGATAATGGCAATTTCACAACAACGTAAAGATGAATTAATTAAAGAATATCGTGTGCACGAAACTGATACTGGTTCACCAGAAGTCCAAATCGCTGTATTAACTGCAGAAATTACTGCATTAAATGAGCATTTACGTGAACACAAGAAAGACCACCATTCACGTCGTGGTTTATTGAAAATGGTAGGTCGTCGTCGTCACTTATTAAACTACTTACGTAGTAAAGATATTCAACGTTACCGTGAATTAATTAAATCATTAGGTATTCGTCGTTAATCTTAATATAGAATTAGGAAAGCACCATGGATGGTACTTTCCTTTTTTTATTATGTATCATAATAAAAAATATAAAATCAGTTAAATAAATGATATGATATAAATATTAGAATTAAGAGAGGAGATTCATAATGTCTCAAGAGAAGAAAGTTTTTAAAACTGAATGGGCTGGGCGTTCTTTAACTATTGAGACAGGACAATTAGCAAAGCAAGCTAATGGTGCTGTTTTAGTGCGTTATGGAGATACAGTTGTCCTATCAACTGCAACTGCTTCTAAAGAACCTAGAGATGGCGATTTTTTCCCATTAACTGTAAATTACGAAGAAAAAATGTATGCTGCTGGTAAAATACCAGGAGGATTCAAAAAAAGAGAAGGACGCCCTGGTGATGAAGCAACGTTAACAGCTCGTCTCATTGATAGACCTATTCGTGCTCGTCTCATTGATAGACCTATTCGTCCACTGTTTCCAAAAGGATATAGACATGACGTACAAATCATGAATATTGTCTTAAGTGCTGATCCAGATTGCTCACCAGAAATGGCAGCAATGATTGGTTCTTCGATGGCGTTAAGTGTTTCAGATATTCCATTCCAAGGTCCCATCGCAGGTGTAAATGTAGGTTATATCGATGGCAAATATGTCATTAATCCTTCCGTCGCTGATAAAGAAATTTCTAGATTAGATTTAGAAGTTGCTGGTCATAAAGATGCGGTAAACATGGTTGAAGCAGGCGCAAGTGAAATTACTGAGAGTGAGATGCTTGAGGCTATTTTCTTCGGACACGAGGAAATCAAACGACTTGTTGCATTCCAACAAGAAATCATCGATCACATTCAACCGATAAAACAAGAATTTGTACCGGTGGAAAGAGACGAAGATTTAGTTGAAAAAGTAAAAAGTTTAACTGAAGATAAAGGACTTAAGGACACGGTTTTAACTTTCGATAAGCAACAACGAGATGAAAACTTAGATGCTCTGAAAGAAGAAGTTGTTGGTCATTTTCTAGATGAAGAAGATCCTGAAAATGAAACGCTTGTTAAAGAAGTTTATGCAATTCTAAATGACTTAATTAAAGAAGAAGTAAGACGTCTAATTGCAGATGAAAAAATACGACCTGATGGACGTAAAGTAGATGAAATAAGACCTCTTGAATCAGAAGTTGGTTTGTTACCAAGAGCTCATGGGTCAGGTTTATTTACTCGTGGTCAGACACAAGCACTTTCAGTTTTAACTTTAGGCGCACTTGGCGATTATCAATTAATTGATGGTTTAGGACCTGAGGTAGAAAAACGTTTTATGCATCATTATAACTTTCCTAATTTCTCTGTAGGAGAAACTGGCCCTGTACGTGCACCTGGTAGACGTGAGATTGGGCATGGTGCGCTTGGTGAAAGAGCATTACGTTACATTATACCTGATACTCAAGATTTCCCTTATACAATTCGTATTGTAAGTGAAGTATTAGAGTCTAACGGTTCATCATCTCAAGCATCGATTTGTGGTTCAACATTAGCATTAATGGATGCCGGTGTACCAATTAAAGCGCCAGTCGCAGGGATTGCAATGGGACTAGTAACGCGTGACGATAGCTATACAATTTTAACTGATATTCAAGGAATGGAAGATGCATTAGGTGATATGGACTTCAAAGTAGCAGGTACTAAAGACGGTATTACTGCGATTCAAATGGATATTAAAATTGATGGTTTAACTCGAGAAGTTATTGAAGAAGCACTAGAACAAGCGCGTCAAGGACGATTAGCTATTATGGATCATATGCTTCACACGATTGAACAACCACGCGAAGAATTAAGTGCTTACGCACCAAAAGTGGTAACTATGAGTATTAATCCAGATAAAATTCGAGACGTGATTGGACCAGGTGGTAAGAAAATCAATGAAATTATCGACGAAACTGGAGTTAAATTAGATATTGAACAAGATGGTACAATCTTTATAGGTGCTGTAGATCAAGCGATGATTAACCGTGCAAAAGAAATTATCGAAGATATTACACGCGAAGCGGAAGTTGGACAAGTATATCATGCTAAAGTAAAACGTATTGAAAAGTATGGTGCTTTCGTTGAATTGTTCCCTGGTAAAGACGCGTTATTACACATTTCTCAAATTTCACAAGAAAGAATTAATAAAGTAGAAGATGTTCTTAAAATTGGAGATACAATTGAAGTGAAAATTACTGAAATCGATAAACAAGGTCGCGTTAATGCGTCACATAAAGTATTAGAGCAATCTAAAAATTAAAATGTATCATATATGAACTTAATGTATTTGTTCTGTAAAAAGCTGCCGACAAAGCTAAATGCTTTGCGAGCAGTTTTTTTATTTTAATATGACTATTCAGTGAGATAAATGTATTTTGTTAGTGATGTTATATGGTGACTGAAAAACATATATTCAATTAAAATCATTTAATAAGTAAAAGTAATATTTAGTATGTACATGCGACAATTGCTTTATTAAATATGATAAAAATATTAATCTTAAAAAATATAATCTCAATAATCAAATGGTATAACAGTGCAATAATAGTGTACATCAAGGTCGTTTTAACTTATAATAAATAGTGAGTTTATATATTTGAGTTTAATAAAGAAAAAAAATAAAGATATTCGTATTATTCCACTCGGTGGAGTAGGCGAAATCGCTAAAAATATGTACATCGTTGAAGTAGACGATGAAATGTTTATGTTGGATGCAGGATTAATGTTCCCAGAAGATGAAATGCTTGGGGTAGATATCGTTATTCCTGACATTCAATATGTCATTGAAAACAAAGAAAGATTAAAAGGAATATTTCTTACACACGGTCATGAACATGCTATAGGCGCAGTAAGTTATGTGTTAGAACAAATCGATGCACCAGTTTATGGTTCTAAATTGACAATCGCACTTGTTAAAGAAGCAATGAAGGCCCGAAATATTAAAAAGAAAGTACGTTACTATACTGTAAACCATGATTCAATTATGAGATTTAAAAATGTTATCGTGAGTTTCTTTAATACGAAACATAGCATTCCTGATAGCTTAGGCGTATGTATTCATACTTCGTATGGTTCTATAGTTTATACTGGAGAGTTTAAGTTTGATCAAAGTTTGCATGGACATTATGCTCCAGACTTGAAACGAATGGCAGAAATTGGTGATGAGGGTGTGTTCGCATTAATCAGTGATTCAACAGAAGCTGAAAAGCCTGGATATAACACGCCTGAAAATATTATTGAACATCACATGTATGATGCTTTTGCCAAGGTTAAAGGTAGACTTATTGTATCATGCTATGCTTCAAACTTCGTTCGTATTCAACAAGTGCTTAACATTGCAAGTCAACTTAATCGTAAAGTGTCATTTTTAGGTCGTTCACTTGAAAGTTCGTTTAACATAGCACGTAAAATGGGATACTTTGATATACCAAAAGATTTATTAATACCTATTAACGAAGTGGAAAATTATCCTAAAAATGAAGTGATTATTATTGCTACAGGTATGCAAGGTGAACCAGTAGAAGCATTAAGTCAAATGGCTCGCAAAAAGCATAAAATTATGAACATAGAAGAAGGAGATTCAATATTCCTAGCAATTACTGCTTCAGCTAATATGGAGGTTATTATTGCAGATACATTAAATGAGTTAGTGCGTGCTGGAGCACATATAATTCCAAACAACAAGAAAATTCATGCGTCAAGTCATGGTTGTATGGAAGAATTGAAAATGATGTTAAATATTATGAAACCTGAATATTTTGTACCTGTTCAAGGTGAATTTAAAATGCAGATTGCACATGCCAAATTAGCAGCAGAAACCGGTGTAGCACCTGAGAAAATTTTCTTAGTTGAAAAAGGCGACGTGATTAGTTATAACGGTAAAGATATGATTTTAAATTAAAAAGTTCAATCAGGTAATATACTTATTGATGGGATTGGCGTTGGTGACGTAGGTAATATCGTATTAAGAGACAGACATCTATTAGCCGAAGACGGTATTTTTATTGCGGTTGTGACATTAGATCCTAAAAATCGACGTATTGCTGCAGGACCTGAAATTCAATCAAGAGGCTTCGTCTATGTTAGAGAAAGTGAAGAACTTTTGAAAGAGGCTGAAGAAAAAGTACGTAAAATTGTAGAGGAAGGTCTTCAAGAAAAACGAATAGAATGGTCAGAAATCAAGCAAAATATGAGAGATCAAATCAGTAAGTTACTATTTGAGAGTACAAAACGCCGTCCAATGATTATTCCAGTCATATCGGAGATCTAATCTTAATAGAATAATATTTAAAGAGGTTGGGACAATTTAGTAAAGCAAAATCATGTTTAATGACTTTGTTCAACAATTAGTTTTTCTTTTAATTATTTATCAGTTTCTAAAATCTTAGAGTTTGGTAAATATGAAAGTGAATCTAAATAATCTAAGTTGTTCTTGCCTCTTTCATCTTATTAAAAATACATATAAGTATATATTCAAATGGGATGAATACTCTAAATATAGTAATGATGAGAGATTAAAAAAGAAGGTGTAGGTATTGCCACAAGCAAAAAAAAGAACATCGACGAAGAGAAAGGGTAATAAAAAAACGAATAAAAAAAAGCAAAATGAAACGCCTTTAAGATATATATTCTCAATAATTGTAGTAATTCTTATTATACTAGGCGCTTTTCAATTAGGAATCATTGGTAGAATGATTGATAGCTTTTTTAATTATCTTTTTGGTATGAGTCGATATTTAACTTATATTTTAGTACTTATTGCAACAATTTTTATAACATACTCTAAGCAAATACCTAGAACTCGACGTAGTATCGGTGCAATAGTTTTACAATTAGCTTTGTTATTTATAGCGCAATTGTATTTTCATTTTTCACATAATATCACTTCTCAAAGAGAGCCTGTACTGTCCTTTGTTTATAAAGCTTATGAACAAACACATTTTCCAAATTTTGGGGGAGGCTTAATAGGTTTTTATTTACTTAAACTATTTATACCTCTCATATCTATTGTAGGTGTAATAATAATTACTATCCTATTACTAGCTTCGAGTTTCATTTTATTACTTAATTTAAGACATAGAGATGTTACAAAAAGTTTATTCGACAACCTCAAGTCATCAAGTAATCATGCATCTGAGTCAATAAAACAAAAAAGAGAACAAAATAAGATTAAAAAAGAAGAAAAAGCCCAATTAAAAGAGGCAAAAATTGAACGAAAAAAACAAAAAAAATCACGTCAGAATAATAATGTCATTAAAGATGTTAGTGATTTTCCAGAGATTTCTCAGTCAGACGATATTCCAATATATGGTCATAATGAGCAAGAAGATAAAAGACCAAATACTGCTAACCAACGTCAAAAACGTGTTTTGGATAATGAACAATTTCAACAATCATTACCAAGTACCAAAAATCAATCAATAAATAATAATCAGCCATCTACAACCGCTGAAAACAATCAACAACAAAGTCAGGCTGAAGGCTCAATATCTGAAGCTGGTGAAGAAGCCAATATTGAGTATACGGTGCCACCTTTATCCTTATTAAAACAGCCTACTAAACAAAAAACTACTTCAAAAGCTGAAGTCCAACGTAAAGGTCAGGTTTTAGAATCTACACTAAAAAACTTTGGAGTTAATGCTAAAGTAACACAAATTAAAATCGGTCCTGCAGTTACGCAATATGAAATTCAACCAGCGCAAGGTGTTAAAGTAAGTAAAATAGTCAATCTCCATAATGACATTGCATTAGCTTTGGCTGCGAAAGATGTACGAATAGAAGCACCTATTCCAGGTCGCTCTGCGGTAGGAATTGAGGTTCCCAATGATAAAATCTCACTTGTCACTCTAAAAGAAGTTTTAGAAGATAAGTTCCCATCTAAGTATAAATTAGAAGTCGGCATTGGTAGAGATATTTCTGGTGATCCAATATCAATTCAATTAAATGAAATGCCTCACTTACTCGTTGCTGGTTCAACAGGAAGCGGTAAATCAGTTTGTATTAATGGTATTATAACGAGTATATTACTCAACACAAAACCGCACGAAGTTAAACTTATGTTAATCGATCCTAAAATGGTAGAGTTAAATGTTTACAATGGTATTCCTCATTTACTTATACCGGTTGTAACAAACCCACATAAAGCGTCTCAAGCTTTAGAAAAAATTGTTTCAGAAATGGAACGTCGTTATGATTTGTTTCAACATTCATCGACACGAAATATTGAAGGATATAACCAATATATACGCAAACAGAATGAAGAACTTGATGAAAAACAACCTGAGTTACCGTATATCGTCGTAATAGTGGATGAATTGGCTGATTTAATGATGGTTGCAGGTAAAGAAGTAGAAAATGCTATCCAACGTATTACTCAAATGGCTAGAGCAGCGGGTATACACTTAATTGTAGCTACTCAAAGACCTTCCGTTGATGTTATTACTGGTATTATTAAAAATAACATTCCATCAAGAATTGCGTTCGCTGTAAGTTCTCAAAC
>OCLA01000094.1_pt1 | contig 28925 bp, 28 predicted proteins | sample 1502811 | NCBI WGS metagenome assembly OCLA01 (sample SAMN00990124, study PRJEB22392) | human gut metagenome
TGCAAGTTGGGGTGGGACGACGAAATAAATTTTGCGAAAATATCATTTCTGTCCCACTCCCTTAAAACTTATTCTTTTGTGTAGTAAGTGCGTTAATAGCCTTGATCTAACTTATCAATCTTACCTTTACGATAAAATGATTTAGCAATATATCCAAATGGTACATTGAAAACTGTTGAAGCTAATTTTAATACGTAAGTTGTAATAAATATTTCAAATACAACTGTACCAGGTAAACTTCCGATAAATGCGATAGCTACAAATAAAGCTGTATCAATTATTGAGCTTAAAAATGTACTACCATATGCACGGATGAAAAACGTTTTATCAGAACTAAATACTTTTTTAATTAGTGAAAAGATAAATACATCAATATGTTGACCAATAATATATGCGACAATTGAGCCTAAAGCAATACGTGGCACAACATCAAAGATTGCGTGTAATGCTTTTTGTGCCATATCTTCTGGTGCAGGAATAAAATGTAATGACAATTGCATAACAATAATCATAATTAATGTTGATGAAAAGCCTAACCAAACTGCTCTTTTTGCAACTCTACGCCCATAAATATCATTTAAAATATCTGTTGCTAAATAAATAGAAGCAAACATGACATTACCTAAAGTTGCTGAAATACCAAAGATTTCTACAGTTTTAATCACTTGTATGTTGGCAATGATTGTGCCAATTGCAACCCATGCAATTAAACCTTGTTTACCAAAAAAGCGATACATAAGTACCATAAGTACGAACGTTGCAATAAACGTAACTAGTCCTAAAATTTCATTATACATATTAAAATGTCCTCCTAAATTTTGATCATGCGGGTGTTTAGAAACCGCTCAATAAATAACTTACTCATTTTACTGAAAAATCGTTTGCGATGCAATAGCATTTGAATATAAATACATTTTACGTATAGAATTGTAAAAGGTTTCATTCAAATCTTAGGGTCAAAAATGTTATAATATTTTTATGTCAAATTTAAAACAGTAACACTTATTTACAAGGTTGCAATATTTTGAAGTAATAAAGGAAGTGTCGCGTATTTTAACTTTTTCAGAGCAAAATGCACTCGCGAAAATAGATGATTTAATGAATACTTATTGCAATCAATGTCCAATCAAAACTCGTCTGTGTAAATTAGAGGGGAAAACGAAGGCGCATCATTTTTGTATCAATGAGTGTTCAATAGGGAAAGAAATAAAACAATTAGGAAATGAACTTCAATAGGAGGAAGTCAAATGAAATTTATATCTATATCAGAAACACCGAACCACAACACAATGAAGATTACACTTAGTGAAAGCAGAGAAGGTATGACATCAGATACGTATACTAAAGTTGATGATTCACAGCCAGCATTTATTAATGACATCTTAAAGGTTGAAGGCGTTAAATCAATTTTCCATGTTATGGACTTTATTTCAGTAGATAAAGAAAATGACGCAAATTGGGAAACAGTATTGCCAAAAGTAGAGGCTGTATTCGAATAAATTTTTCATCAACTAGTATTCGGGGGGAATAAAGTATATGGAAATTTTACGTATAGAGCCAACACCAAGTCCAAATACAATGAAAGTTGTTTTGTCATATACAAGAGAAGACAAGTTATCTAATACTTATAAAAAAGTAGAAGAAACACAACCAAGATTTATAAATCAGTTGTTATCTATAGATGGTATCACTTCCATTTTTCATGTCATGAACTTCTTAGCTGTTGATAAGGCACCAAAAGCTGATTGGGAAGTCATATTACCTGATATTAAAGCTGCTTTTTCTGATGCGAATAAGGTTTTAGAATCTGTAAATGAACCTCAAATTGACAATCATTTTGGTGAAATTAAAGCTGAATTATTAACTTTTAAGGGTATACCGTATCAAATTAAGCTAACTTCTGCTGACCAAGAATTAAGAGAACAATTACCACAAACATATGTTGATCATATGACTCAAGCGCAAACAGCACATGACAATATTGTTTTTATGCGTAAATGGCTAGATTTAGGAAATCGCTATGGAAATATTGAAGAAGTAATGGATGGTGTCCTAGAAGAAGTGCTAGCTACCTATCCAGAATCACAGTTACCCGTATTGGTAAAACATGCTTTAGAAGAAAATCACGCAACTAATAATTATCATTTCTATCGACATGTCTCTTTGGATGAATATCATGCAACTGATAATTGGAAGACTCGATTACGAATGTTAAACCATTTTCCAAAGCCGACTTTTGAAGATATACCGCTACTTGATTTAGCTTTATCTGATGAAAAAGTACCGGTTAGACGTCAAGCGATTGTATTATTAGGTATGATTGAAAGTAAAGAAATTTTACCGTATTTATATAAGGGGCTTCGTGATAAAAGTCCTGCTGTAAGAAGAACAGCAGGGGATTGCATAAGCGATTTAGGGTATCCAGAGGCACTACCAGAAATGGTGCTACTATTAGATGATCCACAGAAAATCGTTAGGTGGCGTGCTGCTATGTTTATCTTTGATGAAGGTAATGCAGAGCAGCTTCCCGCACTAAAAGCCCATATTAATGACAATGCGTTTGAAGTTAAATTACAAATTGAAATGGCCATATCTCGTATTGAAAACGGAGATGAGGCACTTGGTTCAGTATGGAAACAAATGGCAAACAGAACAATTTAATTGGAGGAATTAAATATGAATGCATATGATGCTTATATGAAAGAAATTGCGCAACAAATGCGTGGCGAATTAACTCAAAATGGTTTTACAAGTTTAGAAACGAGCGAAGCAGTATCGGAGTATATGAACCAAGTAAATGCTGATGACACTACTTTTGTAGTTATTAACTCTACATGCGGCTGTGCAGCTGGATTAGCAAGACCAGCTGCAGTAGCAGTTGCAACACAAAATGAACATAGACCTACAAATACAGTTACAGTTTTTGCTGGGCAAGATAAAGAAGCAACTGCTACAATGCGAGAATTCATTCAGCAAGCACCATCTAGTCCTTCGTATGCTTTATTCAAAGGTCAAGATTTAGTTTATTTTATGCCTAGAGAATTTATCGAAGGTAGAGATATTAATGACATTGCAATGGACTTAAAGGATGCCTTTGACGAAAATTGTAAATAGTACACATAAATAAATATAAAGGTTAACACATTTTATAATATTAAAAATGGTGTCTGTCATTGAAAATAGAGAATATAGTTGTATTCTATTTGTTAAATAAAGTCCGTTTTTACCAACTATATTTTCTAGAAATTTAACTGTTTTAATAGGACATCAAACATAATATTCAAATCATGTGTTAACCTCTTTTTTAAAATTTTTTAGCATTAAAGTTATAGATTTGGGTAAACAATTACCAATTGGAAACATATATCACGTTACGATGTGGTAGGTACTTAATCAGCATTTTATAAATAAAGTAACGGAATTCATGATATTAATATCATATTCCTAAAATGAGTGATAACAAAATGCTACATAAAATTAAGTTATATCAAACTAAATATACATACTATAAATAATGAAAATGAGGTGTTATCGCATATGTTGAATTCATTTGATGCAGCATATCACAGTCTTTGTGAAGAAGTTTTAGAAATAGGAAATACACGAAATGATCGCACAAATACAGGTACGATTTCGAAATTTGGTCATCAACTTCGCTTTGACTTATCTAAAGGATTTCCACTATTAACGACAAAGAAAGTTTCTTTTAAATTAGTAGCAACCGAATTATTATGGTTCATTAAAGGAGATACAAACATCCAATACTTATTAAAATATAATAATAATATTTGGAACGAATGGGCTTTTGAAAATTATATAAAATCAGACGAGTATAAAGGTCCAGATATGACAGATTTCGGGCATCGTGCATTGAGTGATCCTGAATTTAACGAACAATATAAAGAACAAATGAAACAATTTAAGCAACGTATTCTTGAAGATGATACTTTTGCGAAGCAATTCGGTGATTTAGGAAATGTTTATGGTAAACAATGGCGAGATTGGGTTGATAAAGATGGTAATCATTTTGATCAACTTAAAACAGTAATTGAACAAATTAAGCATAATCCAGATTCAAGACGACACATCGTATCTGCATGGAATCCAACAGAAATTGATACAATGGCACTTCCGCCTTGTCATACCATGTTCCAGTTTTATGTCCAAGATGGTAAGTTAAGTTGCCAGTTATACCAACGTAGCGCAGATATCTTTTTAGGTGTGCCATTTAATATCGCAAGCTACGCTTTATTGACACACCTTATTGCCAAAGAATGTGGACTTGAAGTAGGAGAATTTGTGCATACATTTGGAGATGCACATATTTATTCAAATCATATTGATGCGATTCAAACACAATTAGCACGTGAAAGCTTCAATCCTCCAACATTAAAAATTAACAGTGACAAGTCTATTTTCGACATAAATTATGAAGATTTGGAAATTGTTGACTATGAATCACATCCAGCAATAAAAGCTCCAATAGCAGTGTAGTCATTGCATAGTTAGCTAACCATATAGACATCAAAATGACATCATAGTATTTTCAAGTGCAAAAAAGTACTTTTTTGTGTTAAACGTTTTCATAAATTATGCAAAATCATTATTTCTATCACACTTTATGATAAAAATTGTGTTAAATTAAAGATAACTTAGTAATAAAAAATGAAATGATAGAAGAAGGAGGATAATTATGACTTTATCCATTCTAGTTGCACATGACTTGCAACGAGTAATTGGTTTTGAAAATCAATTACCTTGGCACCTACCAAATGATTTGAAGCATGTTAAAAAATTATCAACAGGTCATACTTTAGTAATGGGTCGTAAGACATTTGAATCGATTGGTAAACCACTACCGAATCGTCGAAATGTTGTACTTACTTCAGATACAAGTTTCAACGTAGAGGGCGTTGATGTAATTCACTCTATTGAAGATATTTACCAACTACCGGGCCATGTTTTCATATTTGGAGGGCAAACATTATTTGAAGAAATGATTGATAAAGTGGACGACATGTATATTACTGTTATTGAAGGTAAATTCCGTGGTGATACGTTCTTTCCACCTTATACATTTGAAGACTGGGAAATTGCCTCTTCAGTTGAAGGTAAACTAGATGAGAAAAATACAATTCCACATACCTTTCTACATTTAATTCGTAAAAAATAAGGGGGAAAACGACCATGACAAAACAGATTATAGTAACAGACTCAACATCCGATTTATCTAAAGAATACTTAGAAGCAAACAACATTCATGTAATTCCTTTAAGTTTAACTATTGAAGGAGCTTCATACGTTGACCAAGTAGATATTACATCAGAAGAATTTATTAATCATATTGAAAATGATGAAGATGTAAAGACAAGTCAGCCAGCCATAGGTGAATTTATATCTGCTTATGAAGAACTAGGAAAAGATGGCTCTGAAATCATAAGTATTCATCTTTCTTCAGGATTAAGTGGTACATATAACACTGCTTACCAAGCAAGTCAAATGGTAGATGCTAATGTAACTGTTATTGATTCAAAATCTATTTCTTTTGGTTTAGGGTATCAAATACAACACCTAGTAGAGCTTGTAAAAGAAGGTGTCTCAACTTCTGAAATAGTTAAAAAGTTAAATCATTTAAGAGAAAACATTAAATTATTTGTAGTTATAGGGCAATTGAATCAATTAATTAAAGGTGGCAGAATTAGTAAAACAAAAGGTTTGATTGGTAATCTTATGAAAATTAAACCAATTGGTACACTAGATGATGGTCGCTTAGAGCTTGTGCACAATGCGAGAACTCAAAATTCTAGTATCCAATACTTGAAAAAGGAAATTGCTGAATTTATAGGAGATCATGAAATCAAATCCATTGGTGTCGCACATGCTAACGTCATTGAATATGTTGATAAATTGAAGAAAGTTTTTAACGAAGCTTTTCATGTGAATAATTACGATATAAATGTAACTACACCAGTTATTTCTGCACATACTGGTCAAGGTGCGATTGGCCTCGTAGTCCTTAAGAAGTAAATTTAATCTTTTCAGTGTTAATTACTTCCATTTCAATCCTTTATAGACTAAATTTATAATTAGATAGATAGAGGAGGTAATTCATATGACAAAAGAATATGCAACATTAGCAGGAGGATGTTTCTGGTGCATGGTTAAACCATTTACATCATATCCAGGCATCAAGTCAGTCGTATCTGGTTATAGTGGCGGTCATGTTGATAACCCTACTTATGAACAGGTATGTACGAATAAAACCGGCCATGTCGAAGCAGTACAAATTACGTTTGATCCAGAGGTTACTTCCTTTGAAAATATATTAGACATATATTTCAAAACATTTGACCCAACTGATGATCAAGGGCAATTTTTCGATAGAGGCGAAAGCTATCAACCAGTCATTTTCTATCATGATGAACATCAGAAAAAGGCTGCTGAGTTTAAAAAGCAACAATTAAATGAACAAGGTATTTTCAAGAAACCAGTGATTACACCTATTAAACCATATAAAAATTTCTATCCAGCTGAAGACTACCATCAAGATTATTATAAAAAGAACCCGGTACATTATTACCAATATCAACGTGGTTCAGGTAGAAAAGCGTTTATAGAATCACATTGGGGGAATCAAAATGCTTAAAAAAGATAAAAGTGAACTAACAGATATAGAATATATTGTTACACAAGAAAACGGCACTGAACCACCATTTATGAATGAATATTGGAATCATTTTGCTAAAGGGATTTATGTAGATAAGATTTCTGGTAAACCTTTATTTACATCTGAAGAAAAGTTTCATTCTGAATGTGGATGGCCTAGCTTTTCCAAAGCGCTTGATGACGAAGAAATTATAGAATTAGTCGACAAATCATTTGGTATGTTGAGAACTGAAGTGCGTTCAGAAGAATCAAATAGTCATTTAGGACATGTCTTTAATGATGGACCTAAAGAAAGTGGCGGCTTAAGATACTGTATCAATTCCGCTGCAATTCAATTTATTCCATATGAAAAATTAGAAGAATTGGGTTATGGCGATTTAATATCACATTTTGATAAGTAGGAGTGGAAAGTATGTTTAAAAAATTATTCGGAAAAGGCAAAGAAGTTCAGAAAGATATCGCAATTTATGCACCATTAACTGGAGAATACGTGAAAATTGAAGATATTCCAGATCCTGTATTCGCACAAAAAATGATGGGCGAAGGGTTTGGTATTAATCCAACTGAAGGAGAAGTTGTGTCTCCAATTGCAGGACGTGTTGATAATGTCTTTCCAACTAAGCATGCGATTGGGTTAAAAGCAGATAACGGATTAGAATTATTAGTTCATATCGGTTTAGACACAGTTCAATTAGACGGTGAAGGATTTGAAGTGTTAGTGTCTAGTGGTGACGAAGTTAACGTCGGAGATCCATTAGTAAGATTCAACCTTGAATATATTAATAATAACGCTAAATCTGTTATTTCACCAATTATAATTACTAACACTGATCAAGCAGCTTCAATTAATATTTATGATGAAAATGCTGTGATTAAAGGTGAAACAAAAGTGATTGATGTGACAATGAACTAATGAAAAACTATTCGTTTTATCAATTTGTCATGACAGTTCGTGGTCGACACGACGATAAAGGTCGTCTAGCAGAAGAGATATTTGACGATCTTGCTTTCCCAAAACACGATGATGATTTTAACATACTGTCTGATTATATTGAGACACATGGTGATTTCACATTGCCAATGTCTGTATTTGATGATTTATATGAAGAATATACGGAATGGCTAAAATTTTAATATAATTTTTAAAAATAATAGTTAGAACCAGGGTGATGCAATTCGTTATCCTGGTTTTAATTTAAAATAAACTAAGTTGTGACTAAAAATTAATCAATTATAGTGAAATATGGTGCGCTATCTTGCATAAATTGATATGATTAACTACACAGAATTTAAAAGTACATAATACATAATAAGGAAGTGATACAATGGATGATAAGCAACACACATCTTCATCCGATGATGAACGCGCTGAAATTGCAACAAGCAATCAAGACCAAGAAACTAATTCATCGAAACGCGTTCACTTAAAACGTTGGCAATTCATATCAATATTAATTGGTACAACCCTAATAACAGCTGTCATCACAGTTGTTGCATATATTTTTATAAATCAAAAAATAAGTGGTTTAAACAAAACTGATCAAGCAAACTTAAATAAAATTGAAAATGTGTATAAAATCTTAAATAGTGATTATTACAAAAAACAGGACTCTGACAAGTTAAGTAAAGCTGCAATTGATGGTATGGTCAAAGAATTAAAAGATCCTTATTCTGAATATTTAACAAAAGAACAAACGAAATCCTTTAATGAAGGTGTTTCAGGTGATTTTGTAGGTATTGGTGCAGAAATGCAAAAGAAAAATGATCAAATTATGGTTACTCGTCCTATGAAGGGATCTCCAGCAGAACGTGCTGGCATCCGTCCTAAAGATGTCATTACTAAAGTAAATGGAAAATCAATTAAAGGAAAAGCATTAGACGAAGTTGTCAAAGACGTTCGTGGTAAAGAAAACACTGAAGTAACTTTAACTGTTCAACGAGGCAGTGAAGAAAAAGACGTTAAGATTAAACGTGAAAAAATTCATGTCAAAAGTGTTGAGTATAAGAAAAAAGGTAAGGTTGGAGTTATTACTATTAATAAATTCCAGAATGATACATCAGGTGAATTGAAAGATGCAGTTCTTAAAGCTCACAAAGATGGTTTGAAAAAGATTGTTTTAGATTTAAGAAATAATCCTGGTGGACTACTAGATGAAGCTGTTAAAATGGCAAATATTTTTATCGATAAAGGAAAAACTGTTGTTAAACTAGAAAAAGGTAAAGATACTGAAGCAATTCAAACTTCTAATGACTCGTTAAAAGAAGCGAAAGACATGGATATATCCATCTTAGTGAATGAAGGTTCAGCTAGTGCTTCTGAAGTGTTTACTGGTGCGCTAAAGGACTATAATAAAGCTAAAGTTTATGGGTCAAAAACATTCGGCAAAGGTGTCGTACAAACTACAAGAGAGTTTAAGGATGGTTCATTGTTAAAATATACTGAAATGAAATGGTTAACGCCAGATGGTCATTATATTCACGGTAAGGGCATTAAACCAGACGTTACTATTGACACACCTAAATATCAATCTTTAAATGTCATTCCTAATACGAAAACATTTAAAGTTGGAGACGATGATAAAAATATTAAAACTATTAAAATTGGTTTATCAGCTTTAGGTTATAAAGTTGATAATGAATCAACGCAATTTGATCAAGCTTTAGAAAATCAAGTTAAAGCTTTCCAACAAGCGAATAAACTCGAGGTAACTGGTGAATTTAATAAAGAAACGAATAATAAATTTACTGAGTTATTAGTTGAAAAAGCTAATAAACATGATGATGTTCTCGATAAGTTGATTAATATTTTAAAATAAGCGATACACACTACTAAAATTGTATTATTATTATGTTAATGACACGCTTCCTAAATTTGCAAAGATAGCAATTTAGGAGGCGTGTTTATTTTTATTGACGTCTAACCCTAAAAGATATAAATTAGACATTTACAAATGATGTAAATAACGCAATTTCTATCATCGCTGTTAACAATTCATGCTTTAATATACTATGAGCATATACTTTTTAAATAGTATTATTCACTAGTTTTAACAATCGATTAATTGGTATATGATACTTTTATTGGTTATTTTCATCCCATAGTGTGATAATTACTATTTTTCATTCATAATAAAGGTTTAAAGCATGTTAATAGTGTGTAAGATTAACATGTACTGAAAAACATGTTTAACATAACGATATAAGGAGTGACGTACATGATCCGTCTAGGTAAAATGTCAGATTTAGATCAAATCTTAAATCTAGTAGAAGAAGCAAAAGAATTAATGAAAGAACACGACAACGAGCAATGGGACGATCAGTACCCACTTTTAGAACATTTTGAAGAAGATATTGCTAAAGATTATTTGTACGTATTAGAGGAAAATGACAAAATTTATGGCTTTATTGTTGTCGACCAAGACCAAGCAGAATGGTATGATGACATTGACTGGCCAGTAAATAGAGAAGGCGCCTTTGTTATTCATAGATTAACTGGTTCGAAAGAATATAAAGGAGCTGCTACAGAATTATTCAATTATGTTATTGATGTAGTTAAAGCACGTGGTGCAGAAGTTATTTTAACGGACACCTTTGCGTTAAACAAACCTGCACAAGGTTTATTTGCCAAATTTGGATTTCATAAGGTCGGTGAACAATTAATGGAATATCCGCCATATGATAAAGGTGAACCATTTTATGCATATTATAAAAATTTAAAAGAATAGAGGTAATATTAATGACGAAAATCGCATTTACCGGAGGGGGAACAGTTGGACACGTATCAGTAAATTTAAGTTTAATTCCAACTGCATTATCACAAGGTTATGAAGCGCTTTATATTGGTTCTAAAAATGGTATTGAAAGAGAAATGATTGAATCACAACTACCAGAAATTAAGTATTATCCTATTTCGAGTGGTAAATTAAGAAGATATATTTCTTTAGAAAATGCCAAAGACGTATTTAAAGTATTGAAAGGTATTCTTGATGCTCGTAAAGTTTTGAAAAAAGAAAAACCTGATCTATTATTTTCAAAAGGTGGATTTGTATCTGTGCCTGTTGTTATTGCAGCCAAATCATTAAATATACCAACTATTATTCATGAATCTGACTTAACACCAGGATTAGCGAATAAGATAGCACTTAAATTTGCCAAGAAAATATATACAACATTTGAAGAAACGCTAAACTACCTACCTAAAGAGAAAGCTGATTTTATTGGAGCAACAATTCGAGAAGATTTAAAAAATGGTAATGCACATAATGGTTATCAATTAACAGGCTTTAATGAAAATAAAAAAGTTTTACTCGTTATGGGTGGAAGCTTAGGAAGTAAAAAATTAAATAGCATTATTCGCGAAAACTTAGATGCATTATTACAACAATATCAAGTGATACATTTAACTGGTAAAGGATTAAAAGATGCTCAAGTTAAAAAATCAGGATATATACAATATGAATTTGTTAAAGAGGATTTAACAGATTTATTAGCAATTACGGACACAGTAATAAGTAGAGCTGGATCAAATGCGATTTATGAGTTCTTAACATTACGTATACCAATGTTATTAGTACCATTAGGTTTAGATCAATCCCGAGGCGACCAAATTGACAATGCAAATCATTTTGCTGATAAAGGTTATGCTAAAACGATTGATGAAGAACAATTAACAGCACAAATTTTATTACAAGAACTAAATGAAATGGAACAGGAAAGAACTCGAATTATCAATAATATGAAATCGTATGAACAAAGTTATACGAAAGAAGCTTTATTTGATAAGATGATTAAAGACGCATTGAATTAATGGGGGGTAATGCTTTATGAGTCAATGGAAACGTATCTCTTTGCTCATCGTTTTTACATTGGTTTTTGGAATTATCGCGTTTTTCCACGAATCAAGACTAGGGAAATGGATTGATAATGAAGTTTATGAATTTATATATTCATCAGAGAGCTTTATTACGACATCTATCATGCTTGGGGCTACTAAAGTAGGTGAAGTCTGGGCAATGTTATGTATTTCATTACTTCTTGTGGCATATCTCATGTTAAAGCGCCACAAAATTGAAGCATTATTTTTTGCATTAACAATGGCACTATCTGGAATTTTGAATCCAGCATTAAAAAATATATTCGATAGAGAAAGACCTACATTGCTGCGTTTAATTGATATAACAGGATTTAGTTTTCCTAGCGGTCATGCTATGGGATCAACTGCATATTTTGGAAGTGGTATCTATCTATTAAATCGATTAAATCAAGGTAATTCAAAAGGTATTCTTATAGGGTTATGTGCAGCTATGATTTTATTGATTTCCATATCACGTGTATATCTAGGTGTACATTATCCAACAGATATTATTGCCGGCATTATTGGTGGCGTATTTTGCATTATTTTATCAACGTTATTACTTAGAAATAAATTAATAAATTAAATAGTAAAAAAACAAAAGCAGTAAACCTAAAGTGTCGTAAGGGTTTACTGCTTTTATAAAACGTTGTTATAACGTATATTGTCTTTTACGGGCATATAAAAGGGGAATATTTGAAAATGACCAATCCAACAAGAACGAAACGTTGTGGGGGGGATGTTCTATGTGGTATTGATAATCATTTTCAACTACTATTATACATTAGTGAGAATCATTGTCAATTAGAAACTAAAACTTTTTTTGAATATTTTTTAAGAATAGTAAATAAAACGCATGATTACGCTATTTTAGAAAATAAAAAAATTTGTATTTCTCATTAGAATTAGAATATTTAAAAGTTATGAGGTTTAAAAATTATATTATTTACATACTCCTTTTGAATTTATACATTATGAAATGTTACTTCCAAGTTCAAAATCGCACATTGAAATGATGTGTGAAAATGTTTAAACTACGGTCATTTTGTGAAAATAAAGATAATAACTATTCATTTTACATTAGTGAAAAGTAAGTATACGACAACAATTGATATTGCGGTAAGGCCTTGTGTTACAGTATTCTATATTTAAGTACTGCAATCAGAATTAACAGAATTCCATTAACTGATTATTAAATATTTGAGTTAATAAATAATTAATGATTGTAGCTTGAAAAATTTAAAACATGGTTATTGATTTGTGATAAAATTTAAACGTAAACAAACTAATTTAAAAAGCAACTATTGTATAGAAAAATACAAAATTTAAAATATATTACCTTATTAGAAAAAGTCGTAATATGAGGTGTACAAATGACGCAAATTTTAATAGTAGAAGATGAACAAAACTTAGCAAGATTTCTTGAATTGGAACTCACACATGAAAATTACAATGTGGACACAGAGTATGATGGACAAGACGGTTTAGATAAAGCGCTTAGCCATTACTATGATTTAATCATATTAGATTTAATGTTGCCGTCAATTAATGGCTTAGAAATTTGTCGCAAAATTAGACAACAACAATCTACACCTATCATTATAATTACAGCGAAAAGTGATACGTATGACAAAGTTGCTGGGCTTGATTACGGTGCAGACGATTATATAGTTAAGCCATTTGATATTGAAGAACTTTTAGCAAGAATACGTGCGATTTTACGTCGTCAGCCACAAAAAGATATTATCGATGTCAATGGTATTACAATTGATAAGAATGCTTTTAAAGTGACGGTAAATGGCGCAGAAATTGAATTAACAAAAACAGAGTATGATTTACTATATCTTCTTGCTGAAAATAAAAACCATGTTATGCAACGGGAACAAATTTTAAATCATGTATGGGGTTATAATAGTGAAGTAGAAACAAATGTCGTAGATGTTTATATAAGATATTTACGAAACAAATTAAAACCATACGATCGTGACAAAATGATTGAAACAGTTCGTGGCGTTGGGTATGTGATACGATGACAAAACGTAAATTGCGCAATAACTGGATTATTGTTACCACGATGATTACGTTTGTCACGATATTTTTGTTTTGTTTAATTATTATTTTTTTCTTGAAAGATACACTGCATAATAGTGAGCTTGATGATGCAGAACGAAGCTCAAGCGATATTAATAATTTATTTCATTCTAAGCCTGTTAAAGATATATCTGCATTAGACTTGAATGCATCTTTAGGTAATTTTCAAGAGATAATTATTTATGATGAGCATAATAATAAATTATTTGAGACATCGAATGATAACACAGTGAGAGTTGAACCAGGTTATGAACACCGTTATTTTGACCGCGTAATAAAAAAACGCTATAAAGGCATTGAATATTTAATTATTAAAGAACCAATTACAACGCAAGATTTCAAAGGGTATAGCTTGTTAATTCATTCACTAGAAAATTATGATAACATCGTAAAATCATTGTATATCATTGCGCTGGCATTTGGAGTGATTGCAACAATTATAACTGCCACAATCAGTTATGTATTTTCAACACAAATTACTAAACCGCTTGTCAGTTTATCAAATAAAATGATTGAGATTCGACGAGATGGTTTTCAAAATAAATTGCAATTAAATACAAATTATGAAGAAATAGATAATTTAGCAAATACGTTTAATGAGATGATGAGCCAAATTGAAGAATCATTTAATCAACAAAGACAATTTGTTGAAGATGCGTCACATGAATTACGAACACCATTACAAATTATTCAAGGTCATTTAAATTTGATTCAGCGATGGGGAAAAAAAGACCCAGCAGTATTAGAAGAATCGTTAAATATTTCTATTGAAGAAATGAATCGTATCATAAAATTAGTCGAAGAATTACTTGAATTGACTAAAGGAGATGTAAATGACATTTCTTCTGAAGCACAGACCGTGCATATTAATGATGAAATTCGTTCGCGAATACACTCATTAAAACAATTGCATCCTGATTATCAATTTGATACGGATCTGACATCTAAAAATCTAGAAATTAAAATGAAACCTCATCAATTCGAACAATTATTTTTAATCTTTATTGATAATGCAATCAAATATGATGTGAAGAATAAGAAAATTAAAGTTAAGACAAGGTTAAAAAATAAGCAAAAAATAATTGAAATTACAGATCATGGAATTGGTATTCCAGAGGAAGATCAAGATTTCATTTTTGATCGCTTTTATCGAGTGGATAAATCTCGTTCAAGAAGTCAAGGCGGTAATGGACTCGGATTATCTATTGCTCAAAAAATCATTCAATTAAACGGTGGATCGATTAAAATTAAAAGTGAAATTAACAAAGGAACAACGTTTAAAATCATATTTTAATCATGACTGAGACGTCAATCAAAGTCATAGGATCAATTTTTTAAGTACACATTAGCTGTGACTAATGTATAAGAACAACTATAAAACAAATAAACAGTGGTTCTTTATCATTTCTGTTGTACTCACAAAATTTACAATAAAATACATCTATAAACCTAGAAGAATCAACGCTTTTGTTGATTCTTCTTTTTAGCAGATAAATAGGTAAATCTACTTTAACAAATAACTAAATAGTGATATTATTACATTGTAAGCGTTTCAACATTTTTGTGGAGGGTGTAAAATGACTAACGAAAGAAAAGAAGTTTCAGAGGCTCCTGTAAACTTCGGTGCGAATTTAGGTCTAATGTTAGATCTATATGATGACTTTTTACAAGATCCATCATCTGTACCAGAAGATTTACAAGTCTTATTCAGCACAATTAAGAATGATGACTCAATTGTACCAGCTTTAAAAAGTACAAGTAGTCAAAATAGCGACGGCACAATTAAGCGTGTCATGCGTTTAATTGATAATATTCGCCAATACGGGCATCTTAAAGCCGATATTTATCCTGTAAATCCTCCAAAAAGGAAACATGTACCTAAATTAGAGATTGAAGACTTTGATTTAGATCAACAGACTTTGGAAGGTATATCAGCAGGAATTGTTTCAGATCACTTTGCCGACATTTATGATAATGCTTATGAAGCAATTTTAAGAATGGAAAAACGTTACAAAGGACCAATTGCATTTGAGTATACACATATTAATAACAATACCGAACGTGGTTGGTTAAAAAGAAGAATTGAAACGCCATATAAAGTAACGTTAAATAATAACGAAAAAAGGGCACTATTCAAACAATTAGCGTATGTTGAAGGGTTTGAAAAATATCTTCATAAAAACTTCGTTGGTGCAAAGCGTTTTTCAATTGAAGGGGTAGACGCACTTGTACCGATGTTACAACGTACTATTACGATTGCTGCGAAAGAAGGTATTAAAAATATACAAATAGGCATGGCTCACCGTGGACGTTTAAACGTTTTAACGCATGTCTTAGAAAAACCGTACGAAATGATGATTTCAGAATTTATGCATACAGATCCAATGAAATTCTTACCTGAAGATGGTAGCTTGCAGTTAACTGCTGGATGGACTGGTGATGTGAAATATCACCTTGGTGGCATTAAAACTACTGATTCATACGGTACAATGCAGCGTATTGCACTGGCTAACAATCCAAGTCACTTGGAAATTGTTGCACCTGTTGTTGAGGGGCGTACGAGAGCAGCACAAGATGATACACAACGAGCTGGGGCTCCGACGACTGATCATCATAAAGCAATGCCAATTATTATACATGGCGATGCTGCTTATCCTGGTCAAGGAATTAACTTCGAAACAATGAACTTAGGAAACTTGAAAGGCTATTCTACGGGTGGTTCATTGCATATTATTACTAACAATAGAATTGGATTTACTACAGAACCAATTGATGCACGTTCAACAACTTATTCTACAGATGTGGCCAAAGGTTATGATGTGCCAATATTCCATGTCAATGCTGATGACGTTGAAGCTACTATTGAAGCAATTGATATTGCAATGGAATTTAGAAAAGAGTTTCATAAAGACGTCGTTATTGATTTAGTAGGTTATCGTCGTTTTGGACATAACGAAATGGATGAACCATCAATTACTAATCCAGTTCCTTATCAGAATATTCGCAAACATGACTCTGTTGAATATGTGTTTGGTAAAAAGCTTGTTAATGAAGGTGTCATTTCAGAAGATGAAATGCATTCATTTATAGAACAAGTCCAAAAGGAACTAAGACAAGCTCATGATAAAATTAATAAAGCTGATAAAATGGATAATCCAGATATGGAAAAACCTGCAGAACTTGCATTACCGTTACAAGCAGACGAACAATCATTTACGTTTGATCATTTGAAAGAAATAAATGATGCATTGTTAACATATCCGGATGGCTTTAACATTTTGAAAAAGTTAAACAAAGTTCTTGAGAAGCGTCATGAGCCGTTTAATAAAGAAGATGGTTTAGTTGATTGGGCACAAGCAGAACAACTTGCATTTGCGACAATTTTACAAGATGGTACACCGATTCGCTTAACTGGTCAAGATAGTGAACGTGGTACATTCAGTCATAGGCATGCCGTGTTACATGATGAGCAAACAGGTGAAACATATACACCTTTACATCATGTTCCTGATCAAAAAGCGACATTTGATATACACAATTCTCCGCTTTCAGAAGCAGCAGTAGTTGGTTTTGAATACGGCTATAATGTGGAAAACAAAAAAAGCTTCAATATTTGGGAAGCGCAATATGGTGATTTTGCAAATATGTCACAAATGATTTTTGACAACTTCTTATTCAGTTCTCGCTCAAAATGGGGAGAACGTTCAGGATTAACATTATTCTTACCTCATGCATATGAGGGTCAAGGTCCTGAACATTCATCAGCAAGATTAGAGAGGTTTTTACAATTAGCTGCTGAAAATAATTGCACAGTTGTCAACTTATCTAGTTCAAGTAATTATTTCCACTTATTGCGTGCACAAGCGGCTAGTTTAGATTCTGAACAAATGCGACCATTGGTTGTTATGTCGCCAAAAAGCTTGCTGAGAAATAAAACAGTTGCAAAACCAATTGATGAATTTACTTCTGGTGGATTTGAGCCAATTTTGACAGAATCATATCAAGCGGATAAGGTTACAAAAGTTATTTTAGCAACTGGTAAAATGTTCATTGATTTAAAAGAAGCATTAGCTAAAAATCCAGACGAATCAGTATTACTCGTTGCGATCGAAAGATTGTATCCATTCCCAGAGGAAGAGATTGAAGCATTACTAGCACAATTGCCAAACCTTGAAGAAGTGTCATGGGTACAAGAAGAACCTAAAAATCAAGGTGCATGGTTATATGTCTATCCATATGTTAAAGTGCTAGTTGCAGATAAATATGATTTAAGTTATCATGGCAGAATTCAAAGGGCTGCTCCAGCTGAAGGCGATGGAGAAATTCATAAACTTGTTCAAAATAAAATTATAGAAAATGCATTAAAAAATAACTAGGGGGAAATAAGTCATGCCAGAGGTTAAAGTTCCAGAATTAGCAGAATCTATTACAGAAGGTACCATTGCAGAATGGTTGAAAAACGTAGGGGATAGCGTAGAAAAAGGTGAAGCTATTCTTGAATTAGAAACTGATAAAGTTAATGTCGAAGTTGTATCTGAAGAAGCAGGTGTATTATCTGAACAACTTGCAAGTGAAGGCGACACTGTAGAAGTTGGACAAGCAATTGCTATCATCGGCGAAGGTAGTGGCAATGCTTCTAAAGAAAATAGTAACGACAATACTCCACAACAAAATGAAGAAACAAATAATAAAAAAGAAGAAACAACAAATAATTCGGTAGATAAAGCTGAAGTCAATCAAGCAAATGATGACAATCAGCAACGTATTAATGCTACGCCTTCTGCGCGTCGATATGCTCGTGAAAATGGTGTGAATCTTGCTGAAGTAAGTCCGAAAACAAATGATGTGGTTCGTAAAGAAGATATTGATAAGAAACAACAGGCACCGGCATCAACACAAACAACACAACAAGCATCTGCAAAAGAAGAGAAAAAATACAATCAATATCCTACAAAACCAGTGATTCGTGAAAAAATGTCACGCAGAAAGAAAACAGCTGCCAAAAAATTATTAGAGGTATCTAATAATACAGCTATGTTAACAACATTTAACGAAGTTGACATGACAAATGTTATGGAATTGCGTAAACGTAAGAAAGAACAATTTATGAAAGATCATGATGGTACTAAATTAGGATTTATGTCATTCTTTACTAAAGCTTCTGTAGCAGCTTTGAAAAAGTATCCAGAAGTTAATGCAGAAATCGACGGCGACGACATGATTACGAAACAATATTATGATATTGGTGTAGCTGTTTCTACAGATGATGGATTATTAGTACCATTTGTAAGAGATTGTGATAAAAAGAATTTTGCAGAAATCGAAGCAGAAATTGCTAATTTAGCAGTTAAAGCACGAGAGAAAAAACTTGGCTTAGATGATATGGTTAATGGTTCATTTACGATTACAAATGGCGGTATTTTTGGATCAATGATGAGTACGCCAATTATCAATGGTAATCAAGCTGCAATCTTAGGCATGCATTCAATTATTACAAGACCAATTGCGATTGATCAAGATACAATCGAAAATCGTCCAATGATGTATATTGCATTAAGCTATGATCATAGAATTATTGACGGTAAAGAAGCAGTTGGATTCTTAAAAACAATTAAAGAATTAATTGAAAACCCAGAAGACTTATTATTAGAATCTTAATCCACAACACAAAATAGTTTACTATTCCTAAAAACGTAATCAAATCAATAACAAACAGCAGTAAGATTATTTTCTAGTCGAAATATCTTACTGCTGTACTTTATTTTTATAATGCTTCGTATTAAAATGTGAGTTTAATTTTGACTACTTAAAAAATATATCATTTCTATTGAAATAGACTCACAATAGAAATATAGGTAGAATAGCGTGTTACAATATGCTAATGAAATCATTTTAGATAATAACAAGCGATGAAATTTTTGAATTCTATAAGCGCTTTTAGTTAATTTAAAATCATCTGAACAAGATGTAAATTCACTTTATGGACACGACATATATATGTTTTTTATGTACTACAAAAAACGAAATATTCAATTGCTATATACAGATACTCATTAATGACACACTCAATAGCAACCATAACAATATTATGTTACCTATTTAAATGAAATAGTTCTTTTAAAGAAATACATTTTTCACATATTAATCTATAATCAAAATCAACTGACCGATATTCTATAATTTATGATTAAAATAAGTTATAATATAATAGTAAAGATAAAGATAGAGGTGGCTATAATGTGTGGACTTAGAAGTATAACATTAGGTACAACAAATATAGAACAGACAAAACATTTCATGGTTGACATATTAGGATTAAATTATGAAGAACTTCTTGAAAACTCAATTCGTTTCGGCGATGCAGATATAAGCCCAGGAACAAGACTTCAATTTATACAAGTTCCAAGTGAGCAATTAGAAGAATCTCACTTTGTGGGTATTGGATTACGTACACCAACTGACTCAGGTTTAGAGGAGTATGCGGAAATATTATCGAATAAGGATATTCCATTTACAACAGTTAAAGAATTAAATGGCAATAAATATTTCAGTCTCGAAGATAACAATGGTCATATTTTCTCAATATATTCAAACGAGAATAATTATGGCGTTGGTTTAGGTATGCCTTCTTTTGAGAGTGCGGTCAATCCTTTACATCAAGTGCAAGGTTTAGGACCAGTGATTCTTAAAGTGAATCATGTAGATATTACAGGTCAAATTTTAACAAATATATTCGGACTTGAAGTATTTGCAGAATACCAACCCTTCGACAATGCTGACTATCATGTCCAAGTATTCAAAGTTGGAACGGGTGGTCTAGGTGGCGAAATACATTTAATGCCTGTAGAAACCGAAATGACAATGCCGGAATATGGCGCAGTCGATCAAGTTGAGTTTGAAACGAAAGATGCAGATTTCTTTAATCAAGCGAAATCGCGCTTAGATGAAGTGGAAATACCATATCAAACGCTTGAGCAAGATGATATTGAATCAATTAGAATTACTGAAAACAGTGGATTATCGTTTATATTCACTTTACAAAAATAATTTTTTTACGATAGTGAGGACAAAATTTATGTTACATGAAACTTGGAAAGAACGTACACCAATCAAGAAAGTAGAAGTCATTAATACAGATGCAAAGAAATTTACAGTTTCTGACATGTTAACGGTTGGCAAACAATATGATGTTATCAACGAAACTGAAGAATATTATCAAATAATAGATAATTCTGGATTAGTTGGCGGTTACTATAAAACATATTTCAAAGAAGTTTAAACGCATAATTATTGAAATGAAGCCTAATATGAGATTTTCAATTAGTAAATTTGTTAAAATATAAACAATTCGCATACTAAGCATTGCGTTTTATATCAGAATAGAATAGTAAACTAAGGCATTTGGAGAACTTATTCCATGTCTTAGTTTTTTAATTTATTTAAAGGAGAACGTTTTAAAATGGCACTAAAACATTATAAGAATTCAGATTCAACAGTTTTCAATGATGCGAAGGCATTATTTGATTTAAATAAAAATATTTTACTTAAAGGTCCAACAGGTTCAGGGAAAACGAAGTTGGCAGAAACATTAAGTGAGGTTGTTGATACACCCATGCATCAAGTCAACTGTTCTGTTGATTTAGATACAGAAAGCTTATTAGGCTTTAAAACAATTAAAACAAATGCGGAAGGTCAACAAGAAATTGTCTTTGTAGATGGTCCAGTTATTAAAGCTATGAAAGAGGGGCATATTTTATATATTGATGAAATAAATATGGCTAAACCTGAAACATTGCCTGTATTAAATGGTGTATTAGATTATCGTCGTCAAATTACGAATCCATACACTGGTGAAGTAATCAAAGCTGTACCAGGATTTAACGTTATAGCAGCGATAAATGAAGGTTATGTTGGTACTTTGCCAATGAATGAAGCACTAAAAAATCGCTTTGTTGTTATTCACGTTGATTATATTGATGGGGACATTTTAAAAAATGTGATTAAAGAGCAAAGTTTATTACAAGATGATAAACAAATCGAACAAATTATTAAGTTTAACGAAGATTTACGTACTATGTCTAAGCAGGGACAAATTTCTGAAGAAGCCGCTAGTATCCGTGCATTATTAGACTTGTGTGATTTAATCACTGTAATGCCAGTTGAACGTGCAATTAAACGTACAATTATTGATAAATTGGAAGATGAACGTGAACAACAAGCAATATATAATGCTGTAGAACTAAACTTTTAAAGAGGGATAAAACATGAGTGATCGTTTCATAAAATTTAACGACGAACAGTTAGATGCCAAGCAAGTAATGATGTTGCAAGACTTAGCTCGACTCTTATTAAAAAATGAACAAACACAAGTTAAAATCCAAAAATTCCCTTACTATAATCCTGTTCAAAATGTTTTGATTACGAGTTGGTTTTGGTCACATCGACCAAGCCATATCGAAATGGCTGGTTTAAAAACAGATGTTATGTTAGCTGCTTACGGTTATCATATGATGGATGTACAAATTGTAAATGAAGTAGTACAAGATAAAACTTTTAAACACCCTAAATTTTATCAACAACTTTTTAAATTATTAGAAGATATGCGCGTATTAAATTCTATTAAAGTTGAGCGCCCAAGTACTGCTAAATTAATTGATCTTCGCTTAGATACACGTATATCATATACGGAATCTCAAATTAAAGTGTATCGTACTAAAACACAATATACAGATTTATTATTTTTGTATTTAGAACATGCATTTTTAAGCCAAGATTTCTTTGATATACCATCTATACATTCAGATTTAGATGATATTGTAGTTAATATGTTCTTATATTTACCTAATTTTTTCCAAAATCAAAATTCTGAAGATAATATGTATCTGGCTCAAAGAATTATGTATCAAGTAGATGATATTTTAAAAGAAGATATGCTAAACGAATATTATTACTTACCTAAAACACTATATAATACATTAGCTAGTCCAGAGTTTGATGATTTAAAGAGAACTGATGCAAGTCAAGTCGATGGGCAAGATGATACTTCAGAAGATGATGATAACGGAAGTGAAAAAGCTGACTCTAAATCTGCAGATAGTGAGTCAAAAGGTGGCGCCTATTTAGAAATGGAACTTCACGAAGGACAAAATAGTGAAACATTGGGTAATGATGAAGCACGTGAAGGCGATGCTACAGATGATATGACTGATATGATGACCAAAAAGGGCAAAGGTTCAAACGATACGCTAAATCGTGAAGAAGGCGATGCTGTTGGTCAAAGCCAAGCATTTCAACTTGATGGTGTGAACAAAAATGTAGAAATAAAATGGCAAATTCCTGAAATTGAGCCACAATATGTTTTAGAATATCAAGAATCGAAACAAGACGTACAATATGAAATCAAAGACTTAATTCAAATTATAAAGAAAACGATTGAACGAGAACAACGAGATGCACGTTTTAATTTAACAAAAGGACGATTACAAAAGGATTTAATTAATTGGTTTATCGACGGTCAATATAAATTGTTTTACAAAAAACAAGATTTAAGTAAATCATTTGATGCGACGTTTACATTGTTAATTGATGCGTCAGCAAGTATGCATGATAAAATGGCTGAAACGAAGAAAGGTGTAGTGTTATTCCACGAGACGTTAAAAGCATTGAACATTAAACATGAAATTTTATCATTCAGTGAGGATGCCTTTGATTCAGACGATCATGCACAACCAAATATCATTAATGAAATTATTAACTATGATTACTCAACCTTTGAAAAAGATGGCCCACGTATTATGGCACTTGAACCTCAAGATGATAATCGTGATGGTGTTGCTATTAGAGTTGCAAGTGAACGATTAATGCGTCGAAATCAACATCAACGATTTTTAATCGTATTTTCAGACGGCGAACCGTCTGCATTTAATTATAGTCAAGATGGTATTATTGATACGTATGAAGCTGTAGAAATGTCACGTAAATTTGGCATTGAAGTATTTAATGTGTTTTTGAGTCAAGATCCAATAACTGAAGATGTTGAACAAACAATTCATAATATTTATGGTCAATATGCTATTTTCGTTGAAGGTGTTGCGCATTTACCTGGACATCTCTCTCCATTATTAAAAAAATTACTACTTAAATCTTTATAAATAAGTTTAAAATATGAGTTTATATGAAAGTGTGAATAAAAGTCATCAGTTACTATTTAAAAAGTAAATTTGAAGAATTTTATTTTCTGGCATAATTTGATTTAAACAACACATGTGTTTTGTTTCTGCTATGTACAACATATTTCATATAGACTCTTTATTATTTTTTGTGCTAAAATATTTACTTGTAAATTATTTCGTGTTTTAAAAAAAGGAGTAACTCTATGAATAAAAATACATGGGTCATTGGGTTTACGCTCTTCGCTATGTTTTTTGGCGCAGGCAATCTAATTTTTCCTCCTAATCTCGGATTGGATAGTGGTCAATTTTTCTGGCCCGCCATTTTAGCGTTTGTTCTAACTGGGATTGGTTTACCATTATTAGGTGTGATTGTAGGTGCACTTGATAAAGAAGGATATATTGGCGCATTAAATAAAATTTCACCTAAATTTTCAATATTGTTCTTAATCATCATTTATTTGACTATAGGACCACTTTTCGCAATACCTAGAACTGCATCTACATCTTTTGAAATGACAATTACACCAATTATACATAGCAATAGTAGTATCGCTTTATTTATATTTACGATTATCTACTTCATAGTCGTTTTGTATATTTGTTTAAATCCATCTAAGTTAATCGATCGTATTGGTTCATTATTAACACCATTATTATTGATTACTATTTTAGCGATGATTATTAAAGGATACTTAGACTTTAGCGGTAATAGTGCTGGAAAGGGCAATGAAGCACTATATCATTCTAATTTTTCAAGTTTTGCTGAAGGCTTTACACAAGGCTATTTAACAATGGATGCCATTGCAGCAATTGCTTTTTCAATGATTGTTGTTAATGCAGTAAAACTAACAGGCATTACTAAAACAAATCAAATATTCAAACAAACTTTGACTGCTGGTTTAATTGCAGCCGTAGCTTTAATTTTCATATATATTTCATTAGGTTATATTGGTAATCATATGCCAGTAAGTGACATGACGTTAGATCAATTGAAATCCAAAGATCGAAACATTGGGACATATTTATTAACGACAATGGCTTCAACAGGATTTGGTTCATTCGGAAAATATTTATTGGGCATCATTGTGGCTCTGGCATGTCTAACTACAGCATGCGGGCTTATTGTTGCAGTTTCTGAATATTTCCATAGAATCGTACCTAAAGTATCATACAAAGCATTTGTATTAGTTTTCATTTTAATGAGTTTTATTATTGCTAACCAAGGTTTAAATGCTGTTATCTCAATGTCAATTCCGGTATTAAGCATTGTATACCCAGTAGCAATAACTGTTGTATTATTAATTTTAATTGCCAAATTCATACCGACAAAACGCATTTCACAACAAATTCCAGTTATTATCGTATTTATATTGTCGATTTTCAGTGTTATTAGTAAGTTAGGTTGGCTGAAAATTAACTTTATAGAATCATTGCCTCTAAGAGCGTATTCTTTAGAGTGGTTCCCAGTAGCAATTATTGCAACGATATTAGGCTATCTAGTCGGCATATTTGTAAAACAAGATCCAATTAAATATCAACAGGAATAACGAATAATATAAAAGGAAGCATCTCCAATTTAATCGTAGGATGCTTCCTTTTTGTTATATCTAATTCGTAATTTATGATTGTTTATTCGGTCCTTTGATGTTCACTAAATGTGACTTTAAATCTTGTTCTAATTGTTGTAATTCTTTTTCAGCTAATTGTCGTTCTTCGCGACCGTGTTGTTGAATAATTAATGTTTCTTCAATTGTCTCAATAATGTTACGCTGTGTACGTTTCAATGTATCAAGGTCAACAATGCCACGCTCATTTTCTGTTGCAGTTTCAATCGCATTTTGTTTCAACATTTCAGCATTTGCTGTTAATAAATCATTAGTTGTATCAGTGACAGCTCGTTGTGCAGCAACTGCATTACGCTGTCTCATTAATGTAAGCGCAATGGCCATTTGATTTTTCCATAGTGGAATACTTGTCAAAATTGAACTTTGTATCTTCTCGGCAAGTGCTTGATTAACATTTTGAATCATACGAATTTGTGGCGCAGTTTGCAAAGCTATTTGTCTTGAAAGCTGTAAGTCATATATGCGTTTATCTAGTCTATCTATAAATTGCTGCATATCTGCAACATGTTGAATATCCATTTGATTAGTGGATTGCTGCGCTTGCTGTTGCAATTGTGGTAGCTTTTCATTTTCTAATTGCAACTTTTTTTGCTGTGCAGCAATGATATGCAATGATAAGTCATCAAAGTATTGTTTGTTTTTATCATATAGCGTATCTAATAATTCAATATCTCTTGTTAAATGTGTTTGATGTTTCTGCAGTTGAATCGTTATGCGATCGACTTGAGCACTAACTGATTGCATTCTTGAAAAGATTTCATTGATAGACGACTTTGCTCTGCTAAAAATTCTTTTTAACATAGATGGTTTATCAGTATTTAACTCATTTGGATTAACTGACTTTAGTTTTGACATTAGATCTGACAAAGTATCTCCAATAGGACCAACATCTTTACTTTGTACTTCATCCAACATTTGATGTGAAAATTGAGACATTTGTTTCTGTAAATCAGAACCAAACGCTAATAAACCTTCATTGTCTAAAGGGTTAATTTGTTTACTGATTGTGTCTACCTGTTTTTGTTGTTCAATTGTTAACTTTTCTTTTTGAATAGTAGTATTCGATAATTCTTTATCGCTTATAAAATCATCTAGTGGATGGCTTTCTTTGAAACTTTTATTTTCAGTCATCAATCATCTCTCCAATAGTTGCTATTTTACATCAATCTTGATGATGTTTTTGATGTAACTTATTTAATTCCATTTCAATATCTAAACGTTCATAATCATCTTCGTTGAGACGCTTTAAATCAGCGATTAATGTTCGTTTGACCTCATCCAAAGTAATTCGTGTTTGTTCTAACTTTTGCTGTTCATTAATTGATTTTTTGGGCATTTTTGCTAGACGTGTATATGCATCAACCAAATTTAAAGCATTATCAATATGAGAATAAAAAAAGCCTTCAACTTTATAAAATGATGCAGGTCTCTGTCTAACTGTCGTATAAATAGAACGTGAAATTTGGTATATATCATTAATCTGCCTAAAATCTTTAATTGATCTTATATTGACATACGTTTTTAAAATACCTCTAAGTTTTTGGTGTGTATGATTTAACTGATTTCGAATATAGCGATAGTCTTTTCTAGTCAAACCAATTTCGTTTAAATATTTGCGTGAAGTGAGTTTTTGTATCGGTAGGTATGTCATTAAAAAGCCAACAATACCAATAGACATATCAATTAAAAAAGATACATCAAGTGCAATCATCCCAAATATGCTTGTTAAAAACGCTACAGGAATTCCCACTAACACCCCAAATATATGAGAAATATTATATCTCACTGTCATCTTCCTTTATTTAGCATTTTATATTGATCGAAAATCCGATAATTTTTGATTTAGTTCTAACTCTTCAAGTTGATGGCTTGTTACATTTGATGCTGGTGAGGCACCTTCAATTACACCTTGAATAAATCTCTCTATATCTGCGTCATCCCCTTGTGCATATATCTCTACATAGTCATCTACATTTTGAACAGTACCGACAATGTTATAGTTCATTGCAATGCGTTGTGTAAAATATCTAAATCCGACGCCTTGAACGCGTCCGAATACTTGTAAATGTATATGTCTCATTTTTACCACCTCATAATGTTATTATACGTAGTTTTACTTAAAAAAACTAATAATTACTATAGTTACTACTTTGTTTGTTTCAAGTCGTCAAACTTGATTTTCAGAGGATAAAGGTATAAAAATAAGTATAGAGTTTTTGAAGTATGGAAGGGGTCTTTAATAATGTGGACAGTTACCAAAATTAGAGCCGATTATGAGGGATGGTGGTTATTCAGTGACTGGCCAGAAAACATTGTTGAAAAATATCAATATCAAGATTTTGATGACATGTTTAAGCACTATCAACAATTGATTAATCAATGTAAAGTTCAGTTCGATAATTATGTCACAGGCAAATATAATATTTATGCATTTTATAATAATTGTGACATGAACTATTGCGAAGATTGTGAAGAGGATTTACAAATATTTTATAGTTTCATTGTTTTACAAAATAATGAAGTATATTATAAACTACCAATAATTGATTAAATGAATATTTTTTATTATTGTATTGCAATTTGGTAATAACTGCACTATAATACAAGTTAAGCAGATGATTATTCCATATTGCAAAGAATATTTGAGTGAAATTTGCATGTATTTTTTGTAATATGCGAATAAGCATATTGAATGAATTTTAGTCTTGGAGGTTTCAGATTATGAAACAAGGTACAGTTAAATGGTTTAACGCTGAAAAAGGATTCGGCTTTATCGAAGTTGAAGGAGAAAATGACGTTCGTACATTTTTCAGCAATTAACCAAGATGGTTACAAATCATTAGAAGAAGGTCAAGCTGTTGAGTTTGAAGTAGTTGAAGGCGACCGCGGTCCACAAGCTGCAAACGTTGTTAAACTATAATTCTTAGATTTGAATCATTGATTTTAACTAACACCTTACCAAGAAGTAAGGTGTTTTTATATGCTTATTACAAATACTTAACGCGATGAGTTTCTCAACCAAATTGAGAACTCTTTTTTTATATCACCAACATTGTTTGCAATAGAAAAAAATATTTATATAATATAATTATGGTGTACAACGACGAGGTGATTTTATGAAATATCTTATCCTTAGTTTAGTTGCTAATTTATTAGTTTTCGGTGTATTATCTGCAATTGGTTTAAATATTAATATTTTAGCAGCAATGATGATTGTATTAGTGATTCCGATAATGATTTCTGGGATATTATTTTTCAAAACTAATATTGATAAAACATACATATTTTTTAACATCATATTTATCGACTTTTATTACTATATTTACAATGTACATTTAATGACTTTGCCAAAGTTTAATAATTATATTAAAGCAGAGATGATGGAATTAGAAGATATTGATGTATTAATTACAAGTAAAGATTTTGGATTTGATGAAATTCTGTTTTATACATTATATTTGTTGTTAATTCTTATCGTTTTATATTATTTGAAAAAGCAAGTAAAGCATAAAATCTAAT
>OCLA01000105.1_pt1 | contig 24699 bp, 34 predicted proteins | sample 1502811 | NCBI WGS metagenome assembly OCLA01 (sample SAMN00990124, study PRJEB22392) | human gut metagenome
AGGATATTAACTTATCTTATTTAATTTAGCGTAATGTTGATAATTTTTTTCACATGAAAACCTGCTAACAGAAGTCAAGTATAACCTGAAATTAATTTCAGGTTATTTGCTTATCTGAGTAATTAAATTAGCAAATGGCAAAACAAACCGAGAGTAATCAATAGGCTTGCTTTTTAGGGTAGTGTGAAAAGTTGACTCTATAATATCTGTTAGAGATTTTACTCCCCAACAGATATTATAGAGCCTTTTATTAGCAGTATATTTCTTATTATACAAAGCAATATATAAAACACAATAGTATTACAATAGAATACATTAAAATAGATTTACAATGATTATATATTTTATCTTTCTATATTTATACCTATATATGTTTTATAATTTCTTTTAATTTTATATAGTTTTGTCATATTAGATTTTATACTAGAATACTCTTGCATAAGGGTGTTCTTTTTTTCTTGCAATTTATCGAGTTTGCTTAATATTTCTTTTGTGTTTGGCATTTTTTTATGGTTTTCTAAGATCTCTTTAGCGGCTGTTTTATAGACGGAAAGTTCGCTATAATATTCTTCTGTAAATTGTTTATCTTCAGGGTTTTTCTTATGGTATTTATAGATTTCACGATACTTATTTATAGTATTTATATTTTCCATATCTTGGGATAAACTTTTCACTTCAGCTTCAATTTTCTTTATTTTATCTAGCAGATTTTGTCTGTCATCAGCAGATTTTTTGATAAGATCATCGAGTTGTGTAATTGAATTAATTCCTTGTTCTCTTAGTTTAATTATTGAATCTGCCATTGTTTTGATATTGTGTTTTCTTGCCCAAACTTCATAGCCTTTAGAGGATTGAGCTTTTTCATTAGTAGATATATCAATAACATTTCCTACACGTTTTTTAATAGTATTAGTTTTGTTTTTAATAGCTAAATCTATTCTTTCTTTGATTTTTTCTTCGGTATAATCTTCTCCGATAGTCTTCGATCTTGTAAATCTTTGCTTATCTTTATGACGAAAAGCAATGTGTTTACCAAACTTAATTTCATAATCAATAGATTTCATATTATCTAAAAATTCTTCCCACGATTTAGACTTATTAATCATTCTATCTATATCAAATTGCAGTTTAGACTTCCAAGAATTTCCTTTCTTGTTTTGGTCATATTCGTACCAAGATTTACCAGCAGTTTTATATTTTCTCTTGTAAGCTTCATAGTATTTATCAATGACTGAAAGCTTATTTTCTTTACATAATTCGTCACTTTGATACCTGATTTTATGTTAAGTTTTTTTGTTAGATTGATAGCATTTACCAGTCTTGTAATTAACATTATTAAAAATAATATGGTTATGGATATGCCCTCTATCTATATGAGTTGCAAGAACAAACTCATAATCTTCTTTTAAAATTTTCTTACATAATTCCATTCCAATTTCGTGTGCTTTTATAGGATCAACCTCTCCTGGTAGAAAAGATTGGATTAAATGCCTAGCCAAAACTGTTCCTTTAGTATCATTGTCTTCTCGTGTTTTCATAAGTTGAATATGGGCTGTAGATGGGTGGCATTTGAATGAAGATACCAAGACTTTTTCATCAGTTTTTTCACTCTTAGTAATGTAGTCTATTGCCAAATTTAGAGTTGATTTTATAGGATGTATTTTTGTAATAGCCATATTAGTCACCAGAACTTTCCTTTGATTTATTAAGAAGTAGGGAATGAATCTGCCATATTTCTTTTGATAATTTTTCTATCTGTTTATTCATTGATTCGATTTCATTATTGTAAATAACACCAGTTGTATTAGTAGCCTTGGCGATCTGGTTTATGTTATTTGTTGCATTTGAAAGTAGCCATTGAAGATCTCTAAACGGTTCTAAATCTACAACATAAATTTCTTTTTCCAAGACACATTTCCTAAGAAAGTAGGACATGGTTTTACAATTTGCAAGTTTCATTTTCTTTTCAAAAACTTCTTTTTCTTCTTTAGTTAGTTTTATTTCTATTCTTTCATTTCTAAATCTATTTGCCATTTTATTCTCCTTTATAAAATATTTCGGGGTCTTAGGGTTCTCCCGAACAAGGTAAAAATTAAAAAAATGGAGCATCCCGTAAAGGTTTGCTCCATTAATTTTTTCGTAAGTGTCCGTACACTTACTATGCTTGCTATTAAAGTTATAAGCGTTAAGCGTGTATTAAGTTATTCTTCTAATTTTTTAGTATCATCTTCTAGTTCTAGGAACTTATCAAAATCACTTTTGTAGAGTCTATCTTGTATTATTCTATATTTTTCAAATTCACTCTCTGCGTGCTTTTTAGCAAGAGCTGCAGAGACTTTTCCTGCATCGTTTAGAATTTCTTTATCCCATAATTGTAAAAATCCATTTAATCTTTTTTCCCAATCTTCCATTGTCATCGGGATATGTCTTTCTGCTTGTAGTTCTGCCATGTCTAAATAAGATGAAACAATTCTTTGCATTTGATTTAATTCTTCTTCGTTTAGATAATTTTTTGCAACAACTACATCATATTTATGAATTTTTGAATCTGGAGATCCTTCCCAAGTAGTAAGTCCCATATTTTTAGTTTTGTGATTGGCTCTATCTACAATTAATTCGGCTGCAGTTTTTCCATGAATTGCATAGTGCAATTTATTTTGAATAGCTGAAAAAAACCTTTTTGTTGCTTTTGCAGATGGGTCATAGTCTAAAGATGTGGCATAAATATCTGTGATTTTTTGATAGAATCTTCTTTCAGATAATCTAATTTCACGAATTTTTACAAGTAATTTTTCGAAATAATCCTTGGTAAGTTTTGTGCCAGAATTTTTGAGTCTTTCATCATCCATTGCCCAACCTTTAATTGTAAAATCTTTTACAATTTGGTTTGCCCACTTTCTAAATTGGACGGCACGTTCGTTATTTACTTTAAAGCCTACTGCAATAATTGCTTGTAGGTTGTAGTGTTTTGTTTCTCTTGAAACATTTCTAGAACCTTCTTTTTGAACTATTAAGAAATTCTTAATAGTTGCTTCTTCTTGTAATTCATTGTCATCAAATATTTTTTTTAAGTGCTGATTTATTGCTGCAGTACTGACATCATAAAGAGCTGCCATCATTTTTTGAGTTAGCCAAATATTTTCATCTTCATATCTAATTTCGATAGCTTCTTGATCATCACCGTTAGCTGCAATAAAAGTCAAGTATTCAGCAGCAGATGATCTAATTTGAAGTTCTTTTTTTTTCTGATTTTCGTTTTTATTTTTATCCATTTCTTTACTCATAATTTCCTCCAAGTATAAATTTCATTCTACCTTTAAACACTGGAATACTAATCAAGAATACAATTAGATAATGTATAAAGGAATTTATCATCATATTTTTTGTTATTGGTAATTGATGATAAGTTTGACCGATTATCTTAAAAGCGGTTAGAGTGCTTGTAATAAAATCTAGTGCCAACCATAGGGCGACTGATGATCCTATAAAAGCAATTATATAGTTTAAAAGTTTACTAACCTTTGGTAGCTTTTGATTTATTAAAACTAGCAATATTCCATAAACTATTACTACTGTAATTGAAAGGGGAATAGCTAATTTGTTATCTAGTTTATCTTTTATGGATATATAAAATCCTAAACCTACAACTATAAAATCAATCAAAAATGCTGAGATTTTTACAGAGTAGGTAGAGATGAGATAGTAGAAAACTATTCCAGAAAGGATTAATAAAAAATATCCTGCAATAAAAATTCCCATAGAGTCTCCTAATAATAATCATCATGTTCAGGGCGATAGTTTTTAAGAAAATCTCCCTGAGGTATATTAACATTAATTGGTTTATTAAACTTGCCCATTTTTGCTAACTCAGAAATTTTTAGATTTAGTAAATTTATATCTACGCCTAACTTTCCAGCAATTTCATAATCACAAACTTGATCATTGATATTATCTAGGACATCTTCATCACTAATTAATAAATGAGCTGCAAAAATATTAGCTTCAGTTTCAAATTTATTTGTAGGGTTTAGCACTGTTTGGTCATGAAAAGCTCCGCCACTCATACAATAATCTCTGTGTAGTTGATCGTGACCTAATTCGTGTGCTAATATCGTCTTTCTATTAAAATTTGTGTTGCTACTGATAAAAATAAATCTGTTCCTTTGAATATAATGGTACATTCCTAAAAGTATTTTTGTTTCAGGCAGATATACCAGGTTAATATTCAAAGCTTCTATTAATTCGATAGGATCTCGTGTCTTATATTTTTTTATAAGTCGATTAACCTTATCATATATATAGCGATTCATGCTCATAAAATCACCTAATCTTTTTTCTTACGACCGTATTTCTTGTTTTCTCTTTTAGCCTCCCAATAAGCACGAGTAATAGCTTCAAAAGCAGCATCTTTATCTTCGTCAGAAATTTCTCCACCAGCAAATAAAGAGCTTAGACCTTCTGTTAATGCTCTAGCTTTTTCTAATTCTCTTTTGCCACCCATGTTATAAACTCTATTTAAAAACTCGTCACTTTCTTCTAGAAGATAATTGTAATCACAGTCCATAACTTCAGCTATTTTTTTGTAAACCTCGACATCTCTTGGGTATCTTTCTCCGTCTTCATAATGTACAAGAGTTCTTGTACTTATTCCTATCATTTTTGCAAAATCGGCTTGACTTAACTTTTCTTTTTCACGAAAATCCTTTAATCTATCCGCAAAAGCCATAACTTTAACCTCCTGTACTAATGTGCATTTATAACTTTTAATACGAACAATAGTGCTTGAATTATTTTTCAATTTGAGATATAATACAAACTGAACTTATATTCATATTATAGCACAAACATTCAAGTTTGTAAATAAGTTGTATTGGGATGGTTAGATTGAGAATAAGTAAAACTTTAAAGAATATAATGAACATATATACAGATAGCAACTTGAAATTTGAAGAAATTAGTTCAGCTGCAAAACTTATTTTAAGTTTATATAGACAAGTTACCTAGGCAGTAGATAGCAGGGCAAATTTTATGATGTTTGAGAGTAAAGAAAACTATGGATCAACTTCAGAATCTGCTTACTTGTATCTTTCTACATTTGCTCCAGAAAAAGTTGAAGAAAAGTTTAATAATAGAGTTTCCAATGTAATGGATAGTAAGCTTATGCTTTTAATAATTTATGATGCCTGTGTAAGGCTAAAAGTTTATCCAGAGTATAGAGAAATTTATCATAAGATTATTTATAACTACTACATTTCTGAAAAAAAGATTACTGATGAAGCTTGTATGAGAAGTGTATCTTTAGAGAGAACTGTTTATTACCAAAGAAAAAAGGAAGCAATTGCATTGGTTGGTGTAATAATTTGGGGATATACTTTACCGACTGCAATTAGTCAACTTGAAGACGGTCGTAGCATTGAAGAAATAATGAATATCTAAGAAATTAATTTATGACGAACTTATTGCGTACTATTTCCGAATGAAAAAAGTACCATATATGAATTTTATGTGTACTTAAGTGAATATATAATATCCATGATAGGTGATTTGCACCTAAATTTAATATTGGCATTTATTGACTGAAAGAATTTATTTTTTTTCGGTCTTTTTTTATGTCCAGGAGAGTATATGCATAGAATTAGAAGCCCTCCTTGTGTGAATTTCATTTTCAAACAAAAGAAATTCATGTCAACAAGGAGGAAAAATTAATGGACAAAGAATATTATTTATTTGTAGAAGGGAAGAAAGTAGTTGTTAGCAAAGAGGTATATCTTGCTTATCATAGTGAATTGAATAAAGAGAAATATCAAACGAGAAGAGATAGGTTAAATAACTGTTTCTTTTTTTGTTCCTATGATCATGATGGAAACTTCGAAGAAAATTTAGAAGATCTAAAATTTGATGTTGAAAAAATTATCGAAACAAAGGAAATGATTGAAGAAGTAAGAAGAGCTATTTCTAAACTTAACCCTGTTGAAAGAGACCTAATAGAAAGCCTCTTTTATAAAGAAGAAACAATTAGAGAAGTAGCTGCTAAACTGAATATTTCTCATCCAGCCGTTATAAAAAGGCGTAATAAAGTCTTAGAAAAATTAGATGAAATGTTAGAAGATTTTTAGATGAAAGTTGCCAAGAGGGTCTAATTTTCACTGTTACTTATGCAGTGGGAATTGGACCTTTTTATTTAACCAAATTTATTTTTGAAAATTGGTTACCAAGAAAGACTTCTTTTCACTGTTAAGTATAAGAGGGTAATTTTAAACAATTTTGTTTCATCAAGATAAGTATTTTCTGATGGTCAAATTTTAAAAAGATTAATAGCTCTCGATAAATTTTGAACCTTAACAATGAATAGACCAAGACAAGACATTAATCATTTTTGGAGCGTAATAACCTATCCGCCAAGATCTTTCTGCTGAATAATTCGGCAAAACGAGTACTGCTAAGCTTAAAGCAAGGGAAGAAGAAAGGGAGCGATAAGTAAGAGTTTGAATATAGGAAGGGATACCCTATTCGCTACGAAGAAAATGAGGATAATGATACTTCTAAGGTTGAAGCCGGCTCATCCTGAATAGAGGCGGAGGTGAGATTCCTATGTTGCTAATCCAAGGCACTTGTCAATGTCAAAAAACTTTAATTTTATATTGTGAGGTAAAACCTATGAATACAAAAGAAAAGAAGAAATATAAACCTAAAGAGCAAATATCAAAAAAAGATTATTCTAAAAAAATTACTTACACTCAAAGTGATAAAGAGTCCCTAGACTTACTAGATATTGTTGAGCTTTACTTATGTAGAGCTTGTATAAGGCTATAAGCTGGGGTGCTGACTTAAAAACTTGGGTGCGGTAAAATATAAGTGGTAGAAGAACTCCTTAATGACTATTTGCTCAAATACAAATTAAGGAGGTTTTGTGATGGAAAAATTTGCTTGTATGTATCTTCGTTTATCGAGAGAGGATGGAGATAGCACAGAAAGTAATTCTATTTCAAATCAAAGACAGATTATTAAGTCATATGCAAGGGACAATGATTTTAAAATTGTTGCTGAATATGTAGATGATGGCTTTTCAGGATCTAATTTTGACAGACCAAAATTTAAGAAGATGATTCAAGATCTTGAAGAAAAGAAGTTCAAAATAATTATTGTGAAGGACTTATCCCGTTTTGGGAGAGATTATATCGAATCAGGTAAATATCTACAAAAGATATTCCCAGAAAAAGGTATAAGATTTATATCCGTAAACGATAACTATGACAGTGAAAATGCAGATGTAAGTGATACACACCTAATTCTTCCTATAAGAAACTTTATTAATGATTCTTATTGTAGGGATATTTCTATGAAGGTTAAATCTTCAAAAGAGATTAAAAGAAAAAATGGTGAATTTATTGGTGCATTTGCTCCTTTTGGTTATAAGAAGGATAGCAAAAACAAACATAAGTTAGTCGTTGATACAGAAGTTTCACACATAATTGAAAGAATCTTCAATATGAAGATAGACGGTTACTCATCTAAGGCCATTGCAGATTTTTTAAATAGCATAGGTTGTGTAACACCATCTAAGCATAAAGAAAATTCTGGCGATAATCATACCACTGGTTTTATTGTTAAAGACTCTAAATGGGACGCAAAAATGGTCAATAGGATTATTACAAACAAGGTCTATATAGGAGTGCTTGAACAGGGGAAAACTAGAAAACTAAATTACAAGTCTAAGAGAGAAGTAGAAGTAAATGAAGAAGATTGGATTGTAATAAACGACTCTCATAGGCCTATTATTTCAAAAAGCATTTATGCTTTGGCTAATAAGATGATGCTTCGAGATGTAAAACAATCGGCAGATATACCACATATTTTATCAGGAATGCTTTATTGTAAAGACTGTGGATCTTCAATGGTTAGAAGAAAGGTTAAGTCCAAGAATGGATATAATATTTTTTATATTTGTTCTCACTATAATAACAAAGGAGATTGCACAAGGCATAGTATAAAAGAAGACTATCTACTGGATATGACTCTTTTTGCACTTAAAGATTATTTGAAAAAATATAATGAACTACTAAGTCAAGTTAATAAGTTAGATGTATCAAAAATTACATTTAATATTGACTTTGAAAGCTTAAACTCAGAAAAGAGAAAGTACGAAAGACTTAGACAATCTTTATATATGGACTTAGAAAATGAACTTATAACTTCTGAAGAGTTTGAAAGGTTCAGAAAAAATTATCTTATTAAGATCAGGGAAATAGAGAAACAAATTGCTACAAAGAAAAATATACTTGCCAACTTGCAAGAAAAGATGAAAAACAAGGACAGTTTGGTTTCCGAAATTGTTCCCACTGATTTAAGCAGTCTAAATAGACTAACAATTGTATCTTTTATAGATAGAATTGAAATCGGAGAAAATAATGAGATTAATTTTGTCTTTAATAATTTGGAAACAGTTAACTTACTGAAGACCCTTATAAAAGAAGAAAGTGAAAGCAAGTCTGAAGTAAAGAAGAATTTGATTTCAATAAATAAGGTATTTGGAAATGCTCTTGAAAATAAGACTCCAATGCAATTAGCTGGAGGTGTTTTATAATGGCAAGAACTTCCAAAAGATATATTGAAAAAAAAATGAAAAGACAGAAAGAAAAGTCTTTAAGGTCGGAATTTATACAAGACTATCAAACGAAAGAACAGAAGAGTGGAGAGAAAAATCATACTAAATTGAAACTCAAATACTGTCTTGTAAAGAATATGCATTAAAAGAAAATATAGATGTTTTAGAAGTTTACACTGACTATGAATATAGTGGGACAAACTTTGAAAGACCATCATTTCAAAATATGATGCAAGATATTAGAGATAGAAGAATCAATTGTATTATTATCAGAGATTTATCAAGACTTGGAAGAGAATATCTCGAAATGTGAAGATTGATAGACAAAGTGTTTCCATTTCTAGGTGTTAGATTTATTTCTGTTAATGATAAATTAGACACAGTAAAAGAAACAGATTCAAAGAAATCTTTTGAGGTTACTCTTAAAAATATTATCAACGATATGTATGCTAAGGATATTTCAGTTAAGATAAAAACCTTAAAACACAATAGGGCAAGAAACGGATACTTTATAGGTTCTGTTCCACCTTATGGCTACAAGATTAAAAAATCTAAAGAAGGTCAAAAACTTGTAATTGATGAAAATGTTAGATTTATTGTGGAAGAGATGTTTGATTTGACTCTTCAAGGCAAAAGCCAATATGAAGTCGCAAAGCATTTTAATGAAAAAGGGTATGCTCCTGGAATGATTTACTATAAAACTGGGAGAGTTTACAGAGAAAATGATGATCCTGAATGGAATAAAGGGACAATTTCAAAAATGCTTACAAACCCAGCTTATACGGGGACTTTAGTACAAGGAGTTAAGCAACAAAATCTTGCAAAAGGAATTAAGCAACATTTTGTAGATGAAAGTCAGTATATAATTTGTGAGAATGCACATGAAGCAATCATTTCTAAGGAAGTTCACGAAAGAATCTTACGAGAAAGACAAGAAAGAAAGAAAAATCATGTTTTCAGTTCGCCAATGCACAATTTTGAAAATAGGGACTATGAGAACTGATTTAAAGGTCTTGTAATCAATAATAATACTGGCAAAGAACTTAATAGAAGAACTCGTATCTATGGTAAGAATAGAGATAGACTTTACTATTCATTTCAGAATGAGAGATTTAGTGGAAGTATAAAACCCGAAAAATCAGTATTCATTATGGAAAGAGATTTGGATCAGGCTATTAGTGATAAAGTTTCTGAGTTTATTATGAAGACAACTAGCAAGACGAAATTTGTTAATCGAATTAAAGCTAGATTTAATAAAGCAATAGATACTTTTAAGAAAGACATTGAAAATCTTAAAAGAAAAAATCTAAATGAAGAAAATATCATTCAAAGAGCCTATGAAGAATACAGTTTAGGTAAGATTGATAGAGATGAATATCTATTAAGAAGAGAGATTGCTCAAAGTCATATGGCTACATTTGATAATGAAATTTCAGCAATTGAAGTTAATATATCAAAGCTTAAAAAAGAAAAATCAAAATCAACAAAATGGATAAATGATTTATATGCTTCAAAGAATTTGGAAAAGCTACCTGGCGATTTAATCCATAGCTTAATTGAAAAAATAATAGTTTATGATAAACACGAATTTGAAATAGTCTTTAAATTCAATATAGATAATTTAGTAGGAGGAACAGACGATGAGTAAGATTGCTCTTTATATTAGATTATCCGTTGAAGATATGATAAAGACTGATGAAAGTGAAAGTATCATAAACCAAAGAGCATATCTAAACGATTATCTCGACAAGAATGAAGAATTTAAGAACTTCACAAGAGAAGAATATGTTGATGACGGATATTCTGGAACAAATGAAAATAGACCAGCCTTTCAAAGAATGCTCGAAGATGTAAAGAAAAATAATATCCAGACGATAATTGTAAAAGACTTGTCCAGATTTATGAGAGATTATATAACGCTTGGAGATTATCTTGAAAATATATTTCCATTCCTGGGAGTAAGATTTATCGCCATAAATGATGGCTATGATAGTGACAAAGAAAAAGGAAATGGAACAGATTTAGATATTCAATTCAAGGGACTATTATATGATTTCTACACAAAAGATATTTCTGAAAAGGTAAAGTCATCTATGACTACACTTAAAAAACAAGGAAAGTTTTTAGCTTGGAGTCCACCATTGGGATATATGAAAGATCCTAATGATAGACATAAAATCATAGTTGATGAAGAAACAGCTTGGATAGTAAAGAAGATTTTTAAACTTGCACTTGATGGTATATCTTCAAGAAATATAGCTAAGATATTAAATGAAGAAAAAATTCCAACACCATCAAAAAGAAAGAGCGAATTAACAAATCTTGATTTCGAATATTCAATAATTAGAACTGCAAAAAAGCCTAGACCAACTTGGACTAATGGAAATGTAGTAGATGTATTAGCAAATGAAAATTATACTGGAACTTACACTTTCAATATGCAAGATAAGTCAGTGTTAAATCCATCTTCTTTTAAATTCAAACCAAAAGAAGAATGGGGAAGAGTTGAGAATAACCATGAAGCTATTATATCTAAAGAAGACTTTGAAAAAGTTCAGAAAATCAAAGAGAAGAACCTATTTATGAAAGGTAAAAATACCGATTATGAATGGAGAAAGAAATCTCCACTACAAGGTTTTGCAAAATGTCCAACTTGTAATCACATTCTAGGATGTACTCAATCAAAAAGAAAAAGACAAGATGGAACTATAAGAGTCCACACATATTTTACTTGTAGGATATGTAAGTGTAATAATGTAAAACATAAGAACTCAAGAGCAGGAAGCCTTGAAGAGCAAGTATTTGAAGCAATAAAAGAAAAATATGGTCTAGAAGCTCCAAACAAGGATGAAAAAGTAAAAGTTAAACCTATGGAAAAATCTATTGAAGATCTTGAAGCTAAGAAAATACAAAATTTTGAGAAGTATAAATTAGGCAAGATGAATAGACAAAAATACATTGACTCTAAAAATTTGATAGATGAAGAAATACAAGCAATAAAAGAAAAAATACAAAAAGCAAAAGAAGAAAAAGAAGTAATAGACAACACTAAGCTTACCAGAGAATTGATGGAAAAATATATAGACTCAGTATTCTGTGAAGGAAATGAAGTGTTGAACATAATATGGAAGTAGCAAAGGGAGTGAGCAATCACTCTCTTTCACAACTAACTATTGGACGAATTTTGATAAAAATGTAAAATGATTGACTTTTTCAAAAATATAAGCTATAATATAGACAAATACAATTTGGAGGTTTATAATTGAAAAAGTTAAAAGAAATTATAGCTAATGTCATTGTCGAAGCATTAGAACAAGATTTTTTAGATTGTAAATATAAATTAGACTTAGATACTCATAATTGTTTTGGTGGATTGAAATCAGATGTTATAAATACTAAGTTAAGGGAAGTACTGACTTCTGAGAATTATATAATTCATAAATTTAAAAGATATGCATGGGAAGGAAGATTTATTTTAGATTTAGAAAGCAAATCTTTAGTAAGTATTACTAGTATATCGAATTTGAATAGAATACCAAAAGATAAAAATCGAAGAGTTCCTCATTATATGCAATCCATCTTATATTATTTAAATAGTGAAATTGATACTAATAAGCAAATATCTTTTGATTTAGGTAAAACTTTTAATCCGGATGTATACGAACAAGATTTTAAAAATATATTTTCTGGTTTAGATATAAATTTAAGTGATTTCACTTATTATGTAGTTGCATATGATTATAAGGCAAATAAAATAAATGAAATGAATTGGTATTTATTAGGAAACGAATTTAATATAGCGAAGAAAGAGTCTATTATGAATCTGATAAATCCTGATTTTATCAATTTAACAAGACTAGAAAATGACTTTAGTGATGAATTAACTGAAATAGCAGAAAATAAACCTAATAAAGGTATTAGACTAGGATTAAAAGAGAAAAATGTAAAAAAACATGGCTAAGAGGAGATTAAAGTATGAGTTCGAAATTTAATGGGGATAGATTAAAAACAGCTAGAATATATAGAAGTATGACGTTAGCTGAATTAGGAAAATCTTTAGATTTGAGCAAACAAACACTATCCTTGTATGAAAATAATAAAGGGAACCCTGATTTTTCAACAGTTATTAAATTATCGAAAACTTTACATTTTCCTATTAATTATTTTTTTCAAGAGAAAAATATCAATATCACCTCTGGTACTACTTATTTTAGATCATTGAGTAGCACAAGTAAAAAAAGTAGATCAGCAGAAATTACAAAAGTTGAATTTATAGGTGCTTTATATGAAGCACTATACAATTACATCGAATTTCCAGTTCTAAACCTACCCAAAATAAATATAAATAGCCAAAATTTATCGGAGGAAGAGATTGAAAATGTTGCTATAAAACTTAGAGAGTTTTGGAATTTAGGCTATGATCCAATAAATGATTTACAATATACATTAGAAGAGAATGGCTTAATAGTAACAGGAATGAATGTAGCAGACCAAAAAATAGATGCATATAGTCAAGTTGTAAATATTGATGGTATAGAAAACTATATTATTGTGTTATCTGTTGGAAATAAAGGGAAAGCAAGGATAAATTTCGATTTAGCACACGAATTAGGTCACATATTATTACATCCTTGGACAGAAGATATTGAAACCCTATCTAATGATGAATTTAAAGATAGAGAGAGACAAGCAAATAAGTTTGCAAGTTCTCTTTTACTTCCAAAAGAAACATTTTCAAAGGATTGTTCAAGATATCCAACAGAATTAGAATATTATATTAGGTTGAAGAAAAAGTGGGGAATCTCTATACAAGCTATGCTCTATAGAGCGTGTGATTTGGATATTATATCAAATAATCAGTTTCAGTATTTAATGCGTCAAATTAGTAGTAAAGGTTGGAGAAAAAAAGAACCTGGAGATACACCTCATGTTTTAAATGAAAATATTTTTAAAATGGGCATAGAATTACTATTAGATAACAATTATACCAAACAGGATGTAACTAATATTTTTGAGGAATCATCGGTAAATTTATTCAGTGATGAAATTGAAGAATTGCTAAATTTACCAAGTAAATATTTAAATGTTGATGATAAACCTAAGAATAATATTATAGAATTAAAACTTAATAAACACTAATAATTATGAATTTCGCGGAGCTAATAAGCTCCATTTTTTATCTTAATAATTGGTGATTTTTTGTCATAAGCTTGACATGAGAGGGAAGTGGAAGTACACTAATAGCTTGTGAGCAAACTGATAGGACTTGTAGGATGATAGAACTTGATGAAAAATTTGTAGATGTCATTGTAAACAGATTTATTGAATTAGTTGGCAGTGATAAAGATGTAAGCCTATTAAGAGATGGAAAAGAGTATAAGTATGAAGATGTTATTAATCTGACTTGATATAAATCTTAGATTGAGTGATATATGTATGTGAGGTGATTAGATGATTTCAAGGGAAATTATACAAAAATTAAAAGATACATATCCAGTAGGTACAAGAGTAAAACTAATCCAAATGGAAGATGACGGGGCACCTCCAGTTGGAACTTTAGGCACAGTTTATGGGGTGGATGCTATTGGATCAATCCTAGTAAAATGGGATAATGGTTCAACATTAAATGTAATTTTCAGGGTTGATAGAATAGAAAAGATATCGAGTAAAGGTTGAAATATAGCCATTATATCCTTTAATTAACTTGACTTATTTTTGACAGTACGGTTATATGTACATACAAAAAAAGATAAGGAGAAAAATATGGCATACAAATACATGAAAACACAGGAAGATTTAAATGAGTTAATCGACTCTTCAGCAATTACAATATTTGGACTTTACGAAGGAGAAAATGGAGACTTAGCTTTCCAAGATTATTTAAAAAACTACCTTGAAGATGACACAATTTATATCACAATGGGAAAAACAATTAACGAATTTTACGAAAGTGACCTTCCTGAAGACTTAAGGATAGTAAGTTTAAAGTACAACAAGTTAGGAAGACTTCCAATTATAAGGCTTGAGATTGGAGCAAGGTGGTTTGATGACTTTATAGATAATCTTTAAAAAGATTGAAAAATAGCCGATTTATAGGCATAAAAGACTTGACTAATACTCTCCTATACGGGAATATGCATATAACAAAAGCAAAGGAGAGTAAAACCATGAAAAAAGAGCTTTTAGAAAGATTAGAAACAGAAGTTAAAGCTTGCAAAAGATACGCAGAAAGCTCAATAAAAAAATCAAAAGAAGGAAAGACTGGAGTAGCCATTAACCTTTTAGACATAGCGGGAACAGCAAAGAAATGTGCAGACCAAGTTCATGAAGAACTTTGGGAAGTATCAAAAGGAAATTTAACAGATGAAGAATTCCAACTTTTTACAGAATCAGAAACACTAGAAAGAGAACTTAAGAAAGCTTACAAAGAATTAAGCATAGCAAGAAAAAGATAAAAATAAAATTCCAAATAGAGTTTAGGCTCTATTTGTCGTAGTAGAAGTCACAATCAGGTGGCTATTTTTTATGCCTATTTTTCAAGGAAGGAGGTCAAATGAAATATAAACCAACAAAATTTATGCTACCTACATCTCACTATGATAAAAATAAAGCAGACTATGCTGTCACTTTTATAGAATGTCTTAAACACACAAAAGGTAGATGGGCAGGTAAAGACTTCAAGCTTATTGACTGGCAAGAAGAAATCATAAGAGACTTGTTTGGCATTGTGAAAGATACAGGATATCGACAATTCAATACAGCCTATATTGAAATACCAAAGAAGATGGGAAAGTCAGAACTTGCAGCTGCTGTAGCACTTCTCCTTACTTGTGGTGACGGAGAAGAAAGAGCAGAAGTTTATGGATGCGCTGCCGATAGACAACAAGCAACTATAGTTTTTGATGTTGCAGCTGATATGGTAAGGATGAGTCCAGCCCTATCTAAAAGAGTAAAAATTTTGGCATCTCAAAAGAGAATGATATATAAGCCGACCAATTCTTTTTACCAAGTCCTATCTGCAGAGGCTTATTCTAAGCACGGATTTAATATTCATGGTGTGGTTTTTGATGAACTTCACACTCAGCCCAATAGAAAATTATTTGATGTTATGACAAAAGGTTCAGGAGATGCAAGAACTCAGCCCTTATATTTTCTCATAACAACTGCAGGAACAGACACAAAATCAATATGCTACGAAACACATCAAAAAGCAGTGGACATACTTGAAGGAAGAAAAACTGATCCAACTTTCTATCCTGTAATCTATGGAGCAGACAGAGAAGATGATTGGACAGATGAAAAAGTATGGCATAAGGCTAACCCATCATTAGGAATTACAGTTCCAATAGAAAAAGTAAGACAAGCCTGTGAATCAGCTAAGCAAAATCCAACTGAAGAAAATGCCTTTAGACAGTTAAGATTAAATCAGTGGGTCAAACAAGCAATTAGGTGGATGCCTATGGAAAAATGGGACTTATGTAATTTTGCTGTTAATGAAGAAGAACTAAAAGGTAGAGTTTGCTATGGCGGACTTGACCTATCAAGCACTACTGATATTACAGCTTTTGTTTTAGTCTTTCCTCCAATAGATGAAGATGATAAATATCAAATATTACCTTACTTTTGGTTGCCAGAAGACAACCTAGACCTAAGAGTAAAAAGAGACCATGTAAACTATGACCTATGGAAAAAACAAGGCTATATTATGACAACAGAAGGTAATGTAGTTCACTATGGATTTATAGAAAAATTTATAGAAGACTTAGGTGCGATATATAACATTAGAGAAATAGCCTTTGATAGATGGGGAGCAGTACAGATGGTACAAAACTTAGAAGGAATGGGTTTCACAGTTGTTCCCTTTGGTCAAGGATTTAAGGATATGTCTCCTCCCACCAAAGAACTCATGAAACTAACCCTTGAAAGAAAAATAGCCCATGGAGGTCATCCAGTTTTAGGGTGGATGATGGATAATATCTTCATACGAACTGATCCTGCTGGAAACATTAAAGCAGACAAAGAAAAGTCTACAGAAAAAATAGATGGAGTTATTGCTACAATAATGGCTCTTGATAGGGCTATAAGGTGTGGTAATGATACAAGTGAATCTGTTTATGATGATAGGGGGTTAATAGTATTTTAATGAGGGTATAATATCAATAACTAATATTTGTTTTTTGAGGTGAGTTAATTTGAATGAATATATATCTAGTTTAGAAGAAGAATTTTCTTTGATAGAACACGGATTCAAAGAGGAAGAAAAGAGAGCGCTAGAAGATTATAAGTCTAACGATAATCAATACATTAAAAAATTAGCATTGTTAGCGTATAAATCTAATGTATATCAAGTGAGGATGTACGGCGTATTTTTATTAGGTCACCTATCAGATGACGATGAAATTTTAACATTTATGAGAGATGAAGTTTCCAAAGATGACAATTGGAGAGTTCAGGAAGTATTGGCAAAGGCATTTGATGAATTTTGCAAGATAATAGGATATGAAAAAGCACTCCCAATAATTGATGAATGGTTAGAAAATGAAAATCCGAATACGAGGAGAGCAGTAACAGAGGGATTAAGGATATGGACAAGTAGACCATATTTCAAAGAAAATCCGAATGAAGCTATTGAAAGATTAGTCAATTTAAAAGAAGATTCGAGTGAATATGTAAGAAAATCGGTTGGGAATGCTTTAAGAGATATCAGTAAAAAATTCCCTGAGTTAATTAAGAATGAATTGATTAGCTGGAACTTACAAAGCAAAGAAATTAATCAAGTGTACAAGTTAGCAAGTAAGTTTATTGACTTGTAAATTGTAAGTAACGAAACTTTATTTTTTCAGCATCTACAAAAGTAGGTGCTTTTTTCATACCTAATTTTAGGAGGTGATAATATAAACATACTAAAGTTAATATTTAAATCGAGAGACAAACCTAAAGACGGGGAGAGGATATCTTCATCGTCTTTTTTAATTGGGAGAACAACAGCAGGAAGGAATGTCAACGAATTTACTGCCATGCAGATGACGGCAGTTTATTCGTGTGTGAGGGTTCTTGCTGAAACCTTAGCAGGGCTTCCTCTTCATCTATATAAAAGAGGAGATTCAAACTCAAAGGAAAAAGCAAAAGAACACGCTATATATTTTCTTTTACACGATGAACCAAATGTTGAAATGACTTCATTTGTATTTAGAGAAACACTAATGACCCATCTTCTATTATGGGGTAATGCTTATGCTCAAATAATTCGAAATGGCAGAAATGAGGTTATTGGTCTTTATCCATTAATGCCAAACAATATGACTGTAATGAGAAGTGAAGATGGAGAAATCTTCTATAAATACAGTCATAAATCAGAAGAAGTTTATCTATTAAAAGAAGATGTTCTCCATATACCAGGACTTGGTTTTGATGGCCTTATAGGATACTCACCAATCACTATGGCTAAAAATGCTATAGGCATGGCTATGGCTTGCGAAGATTATGGTGCATCTTTCTTCCAAAATGGAGCACAACCAGGTGGAGTTTTAGAGCATCCAGGTATTATTAAAGACCCAGAAAGAGTTAGAGCGTCATGGAATGCTGCATTTCAAGGGCCTAAGAACGCCAACAAAGTGGCTGTACTTGAAGAAGGGATGAAGTATCAACCAATAGCTATAGCACCAAGTGAGGCCCAGTTTTTGGAAACTAGAAAGTTTCAGTTAAATGAGATAGCAAGGATATTCAGAATACCACCTCATATGATTGGTGACTTGGAAAGGTCGTCATTTTCAAATATAGAACAGCAGTCACTTGAATTTGTTAAATACACCCTTGATCCTTGGATCGTTCGTTGGGAGCAATCCTTAGAAAGAGCACTACTAACAAAGAAAGAAAAAGAATCCTACTTTATTAAATTCAACCTTGACGGACTTCTAAGAGGAGACTATGAATCAAGGATGAATGGATATGCTGTAGGAAGACAAAATGGCTGGATGAGTGCAAATGACATAAGAGAATTAGAAAACCTAGATAGGATTTCAGCTGAAGAAGGTGGTGACCTATATCTTGTAAATGGAAATATGCTACCACTTGATAAGGCAGGTAGTTTCTATCAGCAGAAAGGAGAAGTGATAAGTCCAAATGAAGAGCAATAAAATGTTTTGGAATTGGAAAAAGGGTTCAAATGAACTCTATATAGATGGAGTTATTGCAGAAGAGTCTTGGTTTGATAGAGAAAAAACGCCAAGGCTCTTTTTTATGACCTAACCCGATGAGTGCTTAGCACGAATCGTTGGTAGGTCAGATGTAACGAAGTCCAATTTTCATCGACCAAAGGGAGATAAGAAAATTGTGACGGAGCTGACTTGAAGAATTGAGGTGACAATATATTGAATAAAAAAATATTTTGGAACTGGTCAAATAATGAAAATGTCTTATACATTGACGGAGTTATTGCTGAAGATTCATGGTTTGATGACGATGTGACTCCTAAGCTATTTGCCAGTGAATTAAAAAATAAAAGTGGAGACATAACTGTTTGGATCAACTCCCCTGGTGGAGATTGTATAGCTGCATCGAGAATTTACACCATGCTTTTAGAACACAAGGGAAATGTAACTGTTAAGATTGATGGGCTTGCAGCATCAGCAGCATCAGTCATTGCTATGGCAGGAACTGAAGTATTGATGAGTCCTACCTCACTAATGATGATTCACAACCCCTTAACTGTAGCCATTGGTGACTCAAAAGAAATGCAAAAAGCTATAGACATGTTAAGGGAAGTCAAGGAATCAATCATCAATGCCTATGAGATTAAGACAGGTTTATCCAGAGAAGAGATTTCTAATCTAATGGATGGGGAGACTTGGTTTGATAAGAACAAGGCTATTGAGATGGGTTTTTGTGATGGAACTCTCACTGATAAAAGAAAAGATGAAAAAGTTACGAACATGGCCTTTTCAAGGCGAGCAGTTACAAACTCGCTCTTAACAAAGATAAATAAAGAAGTGAAGACTCACTCAATTAGTGAGATAGAAGAAAGATTAAACAATATTAAAAATACTTGGAGGTAATTATGAACATTAAAGAACTCTTAGAAAAGAGAACTAAGGCTTGGGATGAGGCAAAGGCATTTGCTGAATCTAAGAAAGATGAAAAGGGTCTAATGTCTGATGAAGACTTTAAGACATATGAAGAGATGGAAAGAACTATCGAGAATTATACTCGTGAAATTGAAAGAAAGAAGAGGGAAGAAGAAATGGATAAAACTTTAGAAAAACCTACAACTCAAGCACTAACAAATGAACCCGCTGCATTTAATGAAGAAGATAAACCAATGAGAGCAAGAAATGTCTACAAGAAATCCATGATGAAAGCATTAAGAACTAACTTTAGAGATATTTCCAATGAATTAAAAGTTGGTACAGATGAAAGTGGTGGATATTTAGTTCCAGAAGAAATGGAAACAGATATTGTAACTGGACTTGAAGATGAAAATATTGTAAGAAAATTAGCTACAAAAGTTCAAACTTCAGGACTTCATAAAATCAATATTGCGGCTACAAAGCCAGCAGCCCTATGGGTTGAAGAAGGTGGTCAACTTACCTTTGGAGATGGCACTTTCGATCAGGTATCTCTTGATGCACATAAACTCCATGTTGGTATTAAAGTTACTGAAGAACTTCTTTATGATTCAGCCTTTAATTTAGAAAAATATATCACTGAAGAATTTACTAGAGCGCTAGCAAATGCTGAAGAAGATGCTTTCTTAAATGGAGATGGAGTAAATAAGCCTACAGGAATTTTTGACTCTAAAAAAGGTGGAGAACTTGGGGTAACAACAAAGGCTCAAACAATTACTGCAGATGAACTCATTGATTTAGTTTACTCTTTAGACAGACCTTATAGAAAGAGAGCAGCCTTCATTTTAAATGATGCAACAGTTGCTCAGATTAGAAAGCTTAAGGATGTTAATGGTGCATATATTTGGCAACCATCACTTAAAGATGGAGAACCAGATAGACTTTTAGGATATCCTGCTTATACATCTGCCTTTGCTCCAAAAGCTGATAAAGGAAAATTAGCAGTAGCATTTGGCGATTTTTCTTACTACAAGATTGGAGATAAAGGAAATAGGTCTTTCCAAGACTTAAAGGAATTATTTGCTGGTAATGGCATGGTTGGTTTCTTAGGTAAAGAAAGAGTTGATGGAATCCTTGTATTAAGAGAAGCAGTTAAACTATTAAAAATCGGTGCTACTGCCTAGGGAGTAAATTATGATTACTCTTGAGGAGGCAAAGTCCTATTTAAGAGTGGATTTTGATGATGAGGATGAGATGATTGAATCTCTCATCCAATCATCAATCAAACACTCCATGGATGTAGCAAGGGTTGATAGTGAAGAGGAACTTTCTAAAAATCCAAATGGAAAGATAGCTGTCCTCTATATGACTGCTTATCTTTATGAGCATAGAGAAGAGGCAGATTATTCTGAACTAAACTTAACTCTAAGGGCTTTATTATTTGGAATGAGAAAGGCTGAGTTTTAATGAGGGTATCGGATTTAAATAGAAAAATAACCTTTCAAAATAAAAATGTTGAGGTAGATGAAATTGGTAACCATAAATCTGTATGGACAGAATATCTAGAAACTTCAGCCTATATATCTTTTCAAGGGAAAGGAGAAGAAGTTTTTCTTGGGATGGAAGTAGATAGGTCAGATATTTCTTTTACTGTAAGATTTCAAAATAGTCTGAAGAACATTAATACCTCAGAGTACAGAATTCTATTTGATGATGAAATTTACAATATCATCTCAATTGACTTTATGAACTACAAAAATAGATTTATAAAGTTTAGGTGTAGGAAGGTGAGTAGATGAATGTAAAAATTGAAAACCTCGCTAGTGAAATAATGAAGGGCTTAGAAGAATATTCTGATATGGCAACAGATGAAGTCAAAAAGGAAGTCAAAAAAGCTGGTAGCAATATTAGAAAAGACATACAAGAAAATGCACCTGTAGGAGAAACAAAGAAATATTCTAAATCTTGGTCTGTTAAAACAATGAAAGAAACTTCAAACTCAATAGAACTTGTAGTCCATTCAAGAAATAGATATCAACTGGCTCATTTACTAGAGAAAGGTCACGTCCTTAGACAGGGAGGAAGGGTATCTGCTAAGCCTCATATTGGACCAGCTGAGGAGAAAGGAGTTAGAGAATTGGAAGAAAACATAATGAGGAAATTACAAGATGCACCCTCCCGATGAAAGAGTACGAAATCAAAGATTTCTATCTTTCTGTCGTAGGGCACGAGAACATTTTTCTATAATTAGAATTTGGAGGAAGAAAAATGGATAGGCTATTAAAAATAATTGAAGATATAGGACTTCCTTTTGCATATTCACACTTTGCTGAAGGAGAAAGCCTTGCTCCACCATTTATGGTCTATCTATTTCCAAGGAATAAACACTTTGGTGCAGATGGAGTAGTTTTTTACAAAAACACCCAGATAGACTTAGAACTTTACACTGACAAGAAAGATTTAAAATTAGAAGAAAAAATAGAAGAGATACTTGATAGAGAAAAAATCTATTATGAGAAATCTGAAGTTTGGATTGAATCAGAAAGACTCTATGAAGTTTTGTATGAATTCACACTTAATTTAAAAATTACGGAGGTAAATAATAATGGCAAATAAAGTTAAATTTAATATTTGTAACGTTAATGACCTAACCCCACGAGCTTTGCGAGTGGCAGGTAGGTCAGATGTCACGCAATCCAATTCTCTGCGACTGATAAGGAGCGAAGAGAATTGTGATGGAGCTGACTCACTACAATTTATGGGAGGTAACAATTATGGCAAATAAGGTAAAGTTTAATATTTGCAATGTGCACTACGCTCTCTTTGATAAAACCGAAGAGGGCGTTATTAAATATAAGACACCAGTGCCAATGCCTGGTGCTGTTTCAATTTCACTAGATCCAAATGGAGAACCTGAAAGCTTTTATGCTGATGGAATTGAATACTACACTATTTCAAACAATATGGGTTATGACGGAGATTTAGAAATCGCCCTTATTCCTGAATCTTTTAGGACTGATGTTTTGATGGAAAAATCAGATTCAAATAAAGTTCTAATTGAGTCCTCAAATTCTGAAACTGCAAACTTTGCACTTCTTTTTGAGTTTGATGGAGACCAAAAGAAAATCCGCCACGTCATGTATAACTGCTCAGCAGCAAGACCTACACTTGAAGGAGAAACTAATGAGGAATCAAGAGAAGTTCAACCAGAAACCTTATCTATCCAAGCAAGACCACTTCCAAATGGAAATGTAAAGGCTAGAACAGGCGAAGAGACTACAAAGGAAACTTATGATGGTTGGTATAAATCAGTTTATCTACCAATAGAAACATCATCTTCTACAACAAGGACAACAGGAGGTAGTAGATAATGGCATTAACAAAAACTATAAAAATTGATGGAAAAGATGTTATATTTCGTGCATCGGCAGCTATTCCAAGAATCTATAGATTGAAATTTGGTCGAGATATTTTCAAAGACTTGATGGAATTAGAAAAGTCCATAAAGAAAAATGATGAAGATAAATCTAATCTTGATATAGGCTCATTAGAACTATTTGAAAATATAGCCTATGTAATGGCAAAGCATGGAGATAAATCTGTGCCAGATAGTCCAGAAGAATGGTTAGATAATTTCTCAACCTTTTCAATTTATCAAATTCTACCTCAGCTAATTGAGTTATGGGGACTTAACATCAAGTCGGAAGAAGTTCCTAAAAAAAAGTAAGACCAACAGAAAGACCAATGACTACACCCTTGTTTCTATTAAGGGCTGTAGAATTAGGCCTTTCTGTTTCTGATTTATCTCTACTAACAATTGGACTTGTAAATGATATGTTTACAGAAAAGAATAACGATGAATACAAATACAAAGAAGTAGCTACACAAGATGACTTTGATAAATTTTAGATGCTATAATATTTGTATTAGCATTATCGGGTATAATTTAATAAATCCTTGTACAATTTAAATGAAAGGTGGTGGAAATATGGATATAATGAAATCATTTAACTTAGCAATTGACTATATTGAAGATAACTTAACTGATGAACTTGATGAAAAAGAAATAACACGGATAACAGGATATTCATTTCCAATGTTTTCAAGAATATTTTCAATCATATCAGGATATTCATTATCTGAATATATAAGGTTAAGAAAGATGACAAATGCTGCAATTGATTTAAAAAATTCAGATAAAAGAATTATAGATATCGCAATAAAATATGGCTATAATTCTCAAGATTCTTTTGCCTTAGCTTTTAAAAATTTTCATAAGCTAACTCCAGGACAAGTAAAAAGAGGACAAAAGTATCAATATTTCCCAAGAATCTACTTTTCAATTTCAGTTCAAGGAGGAAATCAAATGGATATTAAGATTGAGAAAAAGAAAGCGTTTAAAGTAGCTGGTATTAAATCAGATGTAACTAAAAGTTCAAATTTCCCAAAAGTTTGGGATAGACTGGTTGAAAAAGTACCAAGAGAAAAATTTGAAGAGTTTGGTAATGGTCAAATCTTTGGCGTAGGATATGACTATATAATGGATGAAGAAGATTCATTTATATACTTAGCTGGTTTTGATTTAACGGATGAAGTAAAAGCTGAGGAGTTAGGTTTAGATATACTCAGCATTCTTGAAAAAGAGTATGCTATTGTAAGCTTACAAGGACCTATACCTAAGTGCATTCACGAAGGATGGAAGTATATTATTTCATATTTCTTCCCAAGAGAAGGATATAGACATGATGAAAGTCCTGATTTTGAAGTATATGGAGATGGAGACCCTAAATCAGCAGATTATCAAATGGAATTATGGGTTCCTATAGTAAAAGAATAATTTAAATTTGTTTAACGGCATCTATCAAATGGTAGGTGCTTTTTTGATGCTTAAAATTAAGGAGGTGAGATATTGGCAAATAGAATAAAAGGGATAACTGTTGAGATTGGTGGAGATACTACCAAATTACAGACTGCACTAAAACAAGTTAATACGGAGATTAAACATACTCAGTCTGAACTTCGTGATGTTAA
>OCLA01000125.1_pt1 | contig 17824 bp, 16 predicted proteins | sample 1502811 | NCBI WGS metagenome assembly OCLA01 (sample SAMN00990124, study PRJEB22392) | human gut metagenome
TTGAGTATTTTATTCTCTATCCCAATAATTATAATAATGTCCTTTGTAAATATAAAAATAAAATCCCTAGGTATAAGTGTACTTATATCTGTCATGATTTCGATTGCAGGATTTGCAATGCGTGCTCAAAATATTTTCCCTTTACTTCAAAATATTTTTGCCCTAAGCAATCTAGGTATTAAAATGAACAATTTTGAAATATTAAATTTTAGTGAAGCAATAAAAATATTTGTTTTTGGAATTTTTGAAGTTACAATATTTTTAAGATTATCTCAAAAGTCTTTACAATATGAAGATTAAGTCTAGAAATTATCATATTTAATTTTTATAAATAAGTTCATTATGAATATAGGTAAAAAATTTAGCATAAATAATTTTATATGCTAAATTTTTTTAATTACCTTTTAAATTCTCATTATGGAAAATATTAATTACATTATTCTTTTTATTTTCTTTAATTTTTTATCATTAAATGGGGCATATCTAAATGAAATATCCAAAAATCTTGTATTTTTAACCACTGATTTCTTGTGACTAAAAGTTTCAAATCCATATTTACCATGATAAAAACCAATCCCACTGTAACCTACACCACCAAAAGGCATATTAGGATTTGTAAGATGAATAATAACATCATTTACGCAACCTCCTCCAAAGGAAAGTCTATTAATAATGTAATTGGAATTTTCTTTTTCTTGTGAAAATATATAACAGGCCAAAGGTTTTTCGCGAGATTTTATAATATCAATTACTTCATTTATATCATCATATTCTATTATTGGCAATAATGGTCCAAAAATTTCTTCTTTCATAATCTCATGATCGAAATCTGAATTAGGAAAAATCGTAGGTTCAATCTTTTGATCTTTATCATTTTTATTGCCACCAATTATATCTTTATCTGTTTTTATGAGATTAACTAGTCTTTCATAATGACGCTCATTAATAATCTTTGGATAGTCCTTATTATTTAAAACATCAGGATACCTAGTTTTTATTTCTTTTCGAAGAGCACTTATAAACTCATCTTTAACATTTCTGTGCACCACTACATAATCTATTGCCACGCAAGTTTGACCAGCATTTAGCAACTTGCCCCATGTAATTCTCTTTGCTGCAAGATTTATATCTGCAGTTTCATCAATAATGCAAGGACTTTTCCCTCCAAGTTCCAAAGAAACTGGAGTTAAATTATAACTTGCCTCACGCATTATAATTTTTCCCACTCTAGCACTTCCTGTGAAAAAAATATAATCGTATTTCTGATTAAGTAATTCATCATGATCAAAATTTGGATTTAAACAATAAATATAACTTTCATCAAAAGTATCTTTTATAATTTTTTCAATTACTTTAGAAGTATTTATACTATATTCAGAACATTTTATGATTGCACAATTTCCTGCTGCTATAGCATCTATTAATGGAGCAATCGTAAGATTAAAAGGATAATTCCATGGAGAGATAATAAGCACAACACCATAAGGTTCACTATAAATATAATTTCTAGCAGGGAATGTACTTTTTGAACCTCTTACCCTTTTTGGTTTGCTCCATCTTTTAATATTTTTTAATATATAGTGAATTTCACTATAAACCATTGCAATTTCAGTCATGTAAGATTCTGCCTTTGACTTTGAAAGATCTTCATATAATGCAGAAAAAATAATCTCTTCATTATCTTTAATTACTTTTTCTAGTCTTTTTAACATTTTTATTCTATATTCAATTGACTTTGTCTTATTTGTATTAAAAAAATTTCTCTGCATTTCAACTATATTTTTTAGATTTATACTTTCATTTCTCATCACTATTATATCTTCCTTTATTGTTTTTAATGTCTTTCTAGTGCAGCTCCATTTAGCCATCTCTTTAGAGAAGCATATCTACTACTATAGTCTTGATCTATAACCCAGAAACTCACAAGTACTCTTTCCACTTATTTTTTCATATTCTATGTATGGATAAAGACCTAAATATTCAAGACCTTTAAAAGTACTAGGTTCTTCCATTACTGGTAGTATACATGATTTTCCATTTAACATACCATCTGCTAAACCCAATTCCCACGGGCATCATTTTGAATTAACAATATTTCTAGTGGCTATATAATATAAGTCTTTACAATTAGATATTCTATTTTTAATAACATTAGCCGTTTTAGGTGATACATTATTTCTACCCAAATTTTTGTCATTTATCCAATCTACATATACAGAATAGCCTACATTGTTAAATAAATCAATTAGTGTTAGTATCAGTCTTTTATCTAAAAAACTATGTAATATAAACAAGTTCTATTACTAGCTGTCATTATTGTTACGCCTTGCCTCTTGTTTGACACAATTCATTTTCCAAATTTGCCCTGATGCATTTTTAGAATTTTTTGTAATTATAGAAATCATTCCATCACAACCTTTAATTCGTGTTCTGCAATTTGTTTTCACATAGAATTCCAAGGTTGCTTGACAGACATACCCACAAATTCAATGTTACTATTAGGATTTCGAGAGTGCCCTCTTAATAAGTTTCTTAAGCTTCATCTTCAATATCAAAACTTATAAAAATTCTTTTCATTTCTACTTTTCCCTCCTCTCATACTCCTTAGGACATTTGCCTTCATTTTGAGTAAGTTGTATATCCTCATACTTCTTAGGACATCCTGTTTGTATTTGAGTAAGACTTCTTCCCTCATATTCCTTAGGACATCTAGTAAGTTTTTGAGTAATTATTTTTTCCAAGGTCTCAATTTCTCTTGAATCTTTGGTAAATGCTTATTTTTGATGTTATTAACTGTTTTTTGGGATATTCCTACTACTTCTGCGACTTCTCTTTCTTTCATTTCGTAGAGAAAAAGTAGTTTTAGAACTTCTTTATCTCTTTCAGAAAATTCACTAATGACTTCTAAGAATGCTTCTTCTAGAAGTTTGTACGTTACTATTTCCTCAGTATTTTTAACGCTAGTTACTTCAAAGTCGTATTCCTCTTCAGCAACATCAAGGGATAAGGGAAGACCATATTCTTTTGTTTCGACAAAGCCTGTTTCTAAGCTTCCTGCTTGGACATAGTTTCCATTTTTCTCAGCCACTGTTTTTATTCTGTCTTTATCTTGTAGTTCTTCTAAATTCTTATAAGCTCTTTGGATTCTCTTTTTTTCTCTCCAGATTGGTTTCATATATTCTTTGTAGACTTCTTCACTGACTTCGATTTCTTTACCATTTATTTCTAAATATCTTTTCTTTGCCATCTTTTGCCTCCTTGCAAAATCTCTAGATCCGCAAGAAGGCCATCCGTAAAAACAAAAAAAGACGGCAATAGAAAACCATGGTTTGGTTTTCCGACTGCCGTCTAGCGTTCTTGCGGATATCTTTTACTTATTTAAAATTTTAATTTCGCCTTTAACTACATAGGCTATGGTTGTACTTTTACCTCGCCTGATAGTTAGCTTTTTCTTGTCTTCACTAATATCACAGACTCTTTTTCCTTCTTTGTTTCTTATTTCTATAGGATCACCTCCTTAATATAAAAATAGCCAGATGAGTTTCCTTTTGAATACTCATCCGGCTATTTGATAGTTACATTTACTTCTTTGCTCGGTATGGTTTTTTCTTATTTTTGTTTGATATTTCCAGTGTTGAGATTTTCCCACAGTGTGGACATTTTGCTGCTATCTCTATTTTCTCTAAAGGAATTCTTGATACATCAAAAAATCTCTTTTTACAGACTGGACATGCCATTTGTTCCATAATACCTCCTTATCTTTCCTTGTTAGCTTCTTTGCTAATTTCTTTCTTAAAAAAATATAGCTAAGCTATATTTTAAAAACTAAATTCGTTATATAGTTCTTTTGTTAATTCAAAGTCATTAGGTGCATAGCCTAAAACTTTTAATCGAACTAATGCTGCTGTTTTTGATACTTGGAATTGCTCTGATACTTTCATGATGAAATCAAATAGATAAGTCTCATCCTTAATGTGCTTATCATAACCTAGATAGTATAAATACTTTCTAATCGCTTTTTTATTCATCAAAAGACAAGAAGCAAATGTATTCGCCTGCCATTCTATTGTATCCATAAATCCCCAACGTTTATTTTTCTTCTTATTAACATCGCCAGTTCGACAAGCTAGTGAAGCAGGCTTTTCTTCTTCATTAAAAAAAGATAGTTGGTTTGGATCTCTATAGAATACACACGGATGGATTACTCCATGTCCACATTCATGAGCTAGGGTAAATCTTCTAAATCCTTTATCTCTTGGATTATCCAATTGCTTATCTATTAGAATAGTATTGGCTCTATCTGTAAGATATTCTAGTTCTCATTGTCCAGTTTCAACATTTGGCATTAGGCTTTTCATTGTTCGTATTACTTGGTCATCATTAAAGACCATCATCCCTGCATAGCATCCGTTATGAGATAAATAGGCATATTCAACATTAAACCCTAAGTCAAATTCTGCCAGTCCCTCAATATCTACTGCTTCAAAATTTTCAATTGCAGAAGGACAATATTTATTGAGAATTTGCTCGGTCAGTGATTCAATTTGATCTAAAGTGATAAATGGAGCACCTGTACTTGATTTGTTGAAGTTATATTGATACATGCCTACCTCTCTTTTTCAATTTCTTCAATGAATTTTATCCACTCTTCTTCTTTAACATCTAAGTCTCTAGCCTTTCTCAAAGCTACGCTTAAGCCTTTAGTCTTTAAAATATACTCTGGCAAATCAGGTGCCACCGTATTTCTTTGCTTTCCAGCTAAATCCATCATAATGGATGATTCTTCTTCATCCAAGTTTAATATTTTAGCAATTTGGTTCAACCTCTCTAAGTCAAAAGAATCTCTTTTTCCTTTCTCTACATCGCTTAGATACGGTGAGCTAATATTAAGCCTGTCCGCCATATCTTTTAAGGTGATTCTTAAATCCTTTCTCTTCTGAGAAATAAAATCCCCAAAAGTCAGTTCGTGATTGTTCATAATTACCTCCTATTACATTATTAGCTAATTTGCTAACTTGTTTATATTTTACAACTTATTAATTGATGTGTCAAGTCCTAATATCTATTCTGTTCACTCTCCCTATAAATATCTATCCTGTCTATACAAGAAGCGTTTTATCAAGTACTTTTTTATATTTATAGACGCTTTTTTCTGTAAGCATTTTAACTTTTAGGCAAGAAAAAACAGTAAACCGATTTGATTTACTGCTTCGTGAATTGCTATCTTATATCTTTTATTTGGTTATTTGAGTTTAATAAACTGGGATTCATAAATTACTATCTAACCATGTTTTTAGTTCATCAAAACTGTAATCTCCTTTTAACGCTATTCCATCTTTAATAATTGAATTCTTACATTCCTTTTTGTAATCTTCAATCATTCTCCCAAAACCACCTCCGCCATGCGTGCAAAACGGAATAATTGTCTTTCCACTTAAATCAACCGTTCTTAAAAACGATAGCACGGGTGGGGCAAAAGTTTTAAGCCAATTAGGAGAACCAATAAAAACCACCTCCGCATTTTCAATAGTTTCCGCCCCTTGAATAAGAGGTGGGCAATATCCTTTTTCAATTTCTTCTCTCACTTCTTTTACAGCTGTATTATATGAGAATGAATAAGGCTTTTGTGGCTTCAGCTCTCTCAAATCTCCATCAGTAATCAACGCAATATCTTCTGCTAATCTTCTTGTTATTCCTGAATATGAATAATATACAACTAAAGGACTCATTATAATTACCTCCTTAATTCAACCTAATTACTATTATATCATTTTTATTATATGATAAGTAGCCTGATATTATCTATCCTGTTCACTCCCCCTAAAATATACATAGTGTCTACACACCCTGCAATAATCTACACTTGAAATGTTCCCACAAGGTATTTTTCAAATAGAAAAATGGCTTTTAAGATTTCTTCTAAAATCCTAAAAGCCATTGATTTCAACAATTTTATAGCTTGCTATTCTATTTTCTTGACATCAATACTACAGTCTCCACGTGGCTTGAGTGGTCAGTATGGATAAAATTTAATATTTTAAGGAAGCCTCGTATGTGGGAATATGTCCATTCATTACTTTATTATAAACCACTCTAAATATCTTTGTCGTTTCCATGCTTACAAATTTTATTTCTACAGAACCTTAAATGAATAGATCGTTCTGTTATAAAATATGAAGAAGAAATTGGAATACGATCAACTAGAGGTTTAGACATCAATCATCCAGAAGATGTGAAGATTATTTTATCACAAGTTAATTATTTAACCTCACCCAATGGCTATAAAACTCTATTTTTAGATAATACATTTTCTAATGAGGAAGAAGATGTATATAAAGCTGGGTGTCGTTTTGAAGAAATTTATGCCTTCATGAAATAGATCGTGAATTAAAAGAAGTTGTTTTCTTCTTTACTCCCTTTTGAGAAACTTCTAAAAACATCCTATGCTTTTCATTTTAAGGAAAATTCAAATGGGTCTTAAGAAAAGATGGCTTAGCAAAGCAAACAGACTTTAAAATTGTGCGTAAAGAAGATATTATTGAACAATAAAACATCTTTGGAAGAGTTTATAAGTTTAGCCTATTCTGTCTAGATTCATTTGACAATTGAATATATGTAAAAAGCTATCTCTTCCTACCGGCATTGGAATGATAACTCTCTACCAGATAGGAATTATAGCTATTAAAAAATAATTATTGGTTTATTCAAAAATCAACTTCTATTTTTCATTCAAACTAATTTCATTTTTCTTAATTCTAAGGCTTAAATCCTTAATATTTTTTTCTATTTTAGATATAACTTTCCTAAAAAACGCATCATCTTGACCTGTTGGATCTTCTAAATTCCAGTCCTCTGTATATCGATTTTCTACAATCGGACAGACTACATCACATCCCATAGTAATGGATATATCAATATCTGGCAGGTCAGAAATCAGCTTTGAATATTGAGTTTTCTCCATATCAATATTGTATATATCTTTCATTAATCTGACCGCATCTTGATTTATCTGGTTTTTTATTTGTGTTCCAGCTGAATAGGAGTCAAAGACATCTGAAGCATATTTTTTCCCTAAGGCTTCTGCAATTTGGCTCCTACAGGAATTATGCACACATATAAATGCAACTTTTGCTTTTCTCATTTTAATTTATACCATTCCTTTCTAATAAATCTTTCACTTCATCCTTGTTTAAAACTTTGCCATAGGATACAACTTTTCCGTTTATAACTAATGCCGGAGTAGATATAACTCCATAACTTGCGATTTGAGAAAAGTCTGTAATGTGGTCTATATTTTCTTCAACATTAAGTTCAGCGAGGGCTTCCCTGGCTGATTTTTCTAAAGCAAGGCATTTCGAGCAACCAGAACCTAGTATCTTTATCCCCTGCTCTTTTTTCTTTTCTTCTGCTTTTTCTATATTCTCTGACGAATAATTTACATCACAACAACTTGTTTCTTTAACTTCCTTATTATTAACAGGTTCACAATTGCCGCCACAAGTACAATCGTTCTCTCTTTTTTCTTTCTTACCAAATAATCTCATTTTTTCCTCCTTAATCCATATCTATTGTTTTCACAACAGAATATATTTTTGCTTTCTACCTAATCGTCTCATTTTACTTGCCCATTAAATTAAAATCGGGCTAAAAATGTTAAACAAGTATCCTACAACAATGATCCCAAAAATACAAATTCCTATGAATAGAAATAAAAGCTTTGGTTTAACTGCTTTTTTTAACATAATCAATGATGGTAGGCTTAGTGTTGTTACTGCCATCATAAAAGATAGGACAGTTCCTAGTTGGGCGCCTTTTGCCAATAGAGCTTCTGCTATTGGTATCGTTCCAAAAATATCAGCATACATTGGTATTCCGACAATAGTTGCCAAAACCACTCCAAATGGATTCTTGCTGCCTAAGATATTTTCCACCCAAGTTTGAGGAATCCAATTGTGTATCAATGACCCTATGCCCACACCTACTAAAATATAAGGGAAAACTTTTTTGAAAGTGTCACTAACTTGTGTTTTAGAAAAATCAACCCTGTCTTTTAATGTTAAGCTTGGAGAGCTAGTATCAACTTGACTTGCATTTTTTATAAAATCTTCTACATACCTTTCCATATGCATTTTTTCGATGAGACTACCACCAATTACAGCAATAATTAGCCCTAGGACTACATATGCTATTGCTATTTTGGCACCAAATATACTCATAAGTAAAATAAGGCTACCCAAATCAACCATTGGAGACGATATTAAAAATGAAAAACTCACTCCAATAGGCAACCCAGCACTTGTAAAGCCCATGAATATGGGGATTGAAGAGCATGAACAAAAAGGTGTTACTGTGCCTAGTAAAGCAGATATGATATTTGCCCCTAATCCATCAAAACGTCCCAGAATTTTTTTACTTCTTTCAGGTGGGAAATAGCTTTGTATATAAGAAATTATAAAAATCAACACGCAAAGTAATATTGTAATTTTTATAACATCATAGATGAAAAATTGTAAGCTTCCTCCAAGTTTTGAAGTCATATCAAGGCCAAGATTTGTCAATCCTTCTCCTATCAATTTATTGAGCCATTTCATGCCTAGAATTTGATCTTGAATAAAACTGCCCATCTCTAACCTCCTTAAACTTAAGATTCTTGATTTCCTAAAAACCAGTGTTTGGTATTATTGGCAATATTTACTAAGAATAACATAACTGGTACTTCAGTAAGGACACCAACAGTGCAAGCTAATGCAACTGGTGAATTTATCCCAAATATTGCTATTGCAACAGCTACAGATAATTCAAAGAAATTTGAAGCTCCAATCATGCCTGCTGGTGCAGCTATTTCAAAGGGTAAAGCTACTTTTTTGCTTAATCCATAGGCTATAGTAAAAATTAGGAATGTTTGAAGGGTAAGTGGAATAGCTATCAATAAAATATGAAATGGGTTTTCTAAAATTACATTTGCTTGTGAAGAAAATATAATTATTAGAGTCAATAGTAGTCCAACTGTTGTCATTCCATCAAATTTACTTGAAAATTCTTTTTCAAAATAATCCTTTCCTCTTTTATCAATTACTATTTTCCTTGTGATGACACCTCCTAATAATGGAATAGCAACAAATAAAAATACACTAGTAAATAAAGTGCTATAGGGGACTACAACATTAGATACACCTAATAAAAACTTCACGATAGGTACAAAAGCAAGTAAAATAATTAAATCATTTGTGGCTACTTGAACTACTGTGTATGCAGGGTCACCCTTTGTCAGAGTTGACCAGACAAAAACCATCGCAGTACATGGTGCAGCTCCCAGCAAAACAGCCCCAGCTAAATAATCATTGGCCAAATCATTAGGGATGATATTTTTAAATATAATAAAGAAAAACAAATAAGCTATTCCAAACATAGTAAATGGTTTTATTAGCCAGTTGACAACCCAAGTTACAAATAGACCCTTTGGATTTTCTCTTACTCTTTTAATACTTTGAAAATCTACTTTCATCATCATTGGATAAATCATAATCCAAATTAATATTGCTATCGGCACAGATATGCCTGCAATTTGCATTTTGCCTAAAGTAGATGGGATTATAGGTATATATTTTCCTATAAGCACCCCTACAATCATGCAAAATAATACCCATAAGCTCAGGTATTTTTGAAATACATTAATTCCTTCATTCTTATTTTTTCCCATAGTTCTTCTTCCTCCTTAGTATAGATACATTCAAATGTTTCTATGTATAGTGCAAAAAAATTTTACTTTTCCCAAGTGTGACAAATACATTCCTCTCCGCCATCAAATATTTCCTTTAAGTCAGATTTTATCTCCTTCAAAGTCTTCTCATTGGCAATGTAATATATATTTTTTCCTTCTCTTCGACTAATAACTAGATTAACATCCTCTAATCTTTTCATATCATTAGATAGTGTTGGTTGTGTTATATCAAACTTTTCTAATATCTCACAAGCACAAAGCTCATCGCAAGATAACATATCTATAATTTCTAATCGTTTTGGATCGCTCAAAACTTTTAATTTTTTTGATATCTCTAGATATTTATTCTTCATGGAAACCTCCTCCCTCTTTTCATATAAAATTATACAATTCATATAGAAGATTGTCAATGCGTTTTCCCTTTATTTCTTATAATAATTTTTATTGTTTCCTTTTCACCATCTCAACTAATTTATATCTATGAACTTGTCTTATCGCTGTGCATTATCCCTGGCTTTATTATTGAGCTATATTCTCTACTCTTTCTAAAATTTTCATCATAAAGATTTCTCCTAGCTGATTTTTGTTCTTGAAGTTTTTTAATACCTTCTTCCTCTCAATAATTGCTTCACAGTTGTCTTTTGCAAGCTAATCATTTTCTTTTTCAAGTTCTTTGACAATACTTATTACGTTTCTCCCACCTAAGTACCAATTAAATATTTTCCTGATGCAATATTAATATAATATAAATAAGCTTCCAATTGGAATCATAAGATGTAAGTCTAGTTAAAGCAGATTTTGTGCAATTAAACTGTGTAACTGGTTTTTATCTATCAAGATCTGTCGATCTTAATCGTACACAGGTCTCTACTCACTAGATTTGAAATTATTTTATAGATATTTTCAGATTCATTTTGTATTCATATCAAATACCTTAACTCAATTTAATGATTATATGATTTTTATAATATCCTGATAATTAGCCTGATCCATCCTGTTCACTCCACCTAAAATATTCACAGTGTATACAGACTCTGTTATAATCTACGCTCAAACTGTTCCCTCAAGGTATCTTTTGAGTGGAAAAATGGCTTTTAAGATTTCTTCTAAAATCCTAAAAGCCACCTGTTTCAACAGTTTTATAGCTTGTTATTCTATTTTCTTGACATCAATACTACCGTCTCAACCGTCGAATCTTGCCAATCGAAGCTCCCTTATTAGTCGCTTTTCTTGGAGATTTTTGGCATGAGACCTACCTCTGTCGCTACTTCGATTCGCTGTGTGAATCTCGTACCAATAGGGTTAGGGCTTCAATATAGCTTGAGTGGTCAGTATGGATAAAATTTAATATTTTAAGTAAGCGTAGTATGTGAGAATATATCCATAAGTATATTTTTTATGTTTTATATTATCCCTATATCTAAATTTACTTATAATATATAATTATCATTAGTATAAATAAAATACTATAAATATAGTAGACGAGATTTATCGAAATTTATTTATTATTTTTTGTTTTGCTATTACATAGCCTTTTGAGTGTTCTTCAAATAGAACTTCTTTTTTCTTGTTCAGTCTTTCTATTCGCATAATTTACCTCCCATATCACAGGCAAGAAAATAACACTTATTTTTAACATCCTACAAAATTCTTGCTTCTCATATTTCTTTGGACAGATAAGAGAATTTTAAGTAAACAAAAAAAGACCTACTAAAGATTTCCTTTAATAGGTCTGAAATATAAAAATAACTATTAACTTGTGATTAGGGAAATGAGATAATTAATCGTTCCATTTTCAATCAATATATAGAGACCGAGCCCAATAAACACGACTGGTACAATTATTTTTTCGTACTTTTCTACAATCTCTCCAATAGCAGAAATTGAGGCGAGATTTTGAGATAATTTGCATAGAACTAAAATCCCTAACGCAAATATTACTAGACTTATACCAATCTCAATCAAACTCTTTCCTGTAAAATAGGGAATATAAATTCCTAAATTATCTCCACCCATTGCCACTGTTAAACTTGTAAATACTAAGATTTTTGATCCATCTCCGGTAATTTTTCCCTCGATGTCTTCTTCATCAATATCTTCATCCACAAAAATTGCTCTTATACCAAGACCTAGTGGAATTAGACCAAGGAGTCCGATAATCCAATCTTGTGGAATAAAATTTAAAAAGTAAGCGGCAATAAGACTAACCAGAACAAGCAGTCCTGTACCTAAATACTGTCCTGCATAAATTGATTTCAAACCTTTCTTGCCTTGACTGGCGAATAAAATAGTCAAAACAACTAAGTAGTCAATTGATGTAGAAACAAAAACTAATAAAGCGGATACTATTGTTTCCATTATTTCTCCTTTCAAAATGTTTAATTTTTATAACCGATCAAAAATTGACTGCAAACACATTGTGCCTTGGCAGTTGCCAAAGGAGACAATTGAAGAAATAATTTCACAATTTTCCCACCTTTCCTTTTAATATTAGCTAAAGTATACTAAAATAGTCGGATTTTGTCAACTATGCTAATAGATATCCACGCAAACTATAGAGATTGAAATTATATAAAATTAGATAGACAAAGCGTTATTTATCTAATATTGAATCACCCTTTTATCTCTATTATGATATTTATAAAAACAATCGGATATAATCGAGCTGCAAACCTTGTTAATACCTATTTCATTTTAATCTTATCAGGTGGTTTCTATGTGCAAAAATATACATAGGCTCAATATTGGTAGATTACATAATATTGTTGTTCTCTTAGCTAACTTGGAATATAGATTCTAAATTTCTTTTTACTATATTAAGGAGTTCGTCTGTTAGTTTTTCAATATTATCAGCTAATATCAAAAACCATGAGGGTACTTGAAGTTATCATTCCAGATATAATTAAAGGTTTTTGTGTCGATCTTACTAATTTGCCCGATTTGAATTGCAAATATTTCTACATCAGTTTCTATTAGATTTTTTACTATATCTTTTGTTGCGCCTGGAAATGTTGAAGCCCCATCGGTTATTTCAAATATTACCTTATATTCTTTTTTATTTTTTATTCGTATCTTTTGTTCAGGACTAATATTGTTGTATATTTCTTTAAGACAAGAAGCATCATCTGTAGTTCCAGCATCTCCATCTATCTTTGTAATAGTAGATATAATTTTACTTTTTTCCAAATCTTTAGTATCTTCAAATTCTTTAACTTTATAGAAGTCATGCCCAAAGAACCATGTTTCTGTTAAAAGCTCTATTTTTTGATTGGTTTTTTGAGACTGTATTTGTAGGTAATGATTAAAATCATATATAGATAAGAGCGTAGCTGTTAGTGTTTTTCTTGTGGCTTCGATTTTTTCTGTGTCCATAGATCCTGAATTATCTACTAAAAATGAAACTTCAATTTTTTCTGGTAATAAATTATTCTTTGCTTCTAGAAAATTTTTGTCAAATACTTTAAGATTCCTATAATTTCCTTTTTGCTCAGCTTCAATAAATTCTGGATAACTGTTTACCAGGTCATTTACATTTAGCTTTCCCTTAGCTTGTCTATTTTTTTCCACATTTATTTCTTTTTTTGCTGAGCCAATAAGTTTTCTCCAGAAATCTTTCATTTCCTCCCTTTGAGCCTTAGTTTTATTGACATAATAGTTAAATAATTCTATTTCTTCTTTGCTTATCCCGAAAGTTTTAAAATTTGTGCTATTAAAATCTTTATAAGTTGATGCATTTGTAGTTTTTTGGTCCAAGATTTCTTCCAAATTTTCTTCTACATCCTTTCTAGAAGATTCTAATTTTTCTTTAGATTCTTGTTTTTGTGTCTCCTCAAAAAACTTTTCCCCACCATCATCACTATCTTTTGTATCCATAGAATTTATTTCTTCTAGCCAGTACTCTTTAAATGTTGGGTAGATGAATGCTTTGATTAAAGGGTCTCTACTAATTATTCCTTGATTGTCATTTATTTGCCTTATAAATTCTCTATTTAAAAAGTTATATATAGAATCAGATAATACTTTAATATCGAATTTTTGTTCAATTTTATTTCTTAATCTATTATCATCCTTATAAATACTCCACAATAAAAAGCTTTTTGAGAATCCATGATGAGATAAAGATGAAAATATCACATCCCTATTTGTTCTTTTCTTCATATATTCTATAATTTTTCCCTTTTCTTCTTCATCTCTATATATAGGACAAGCTTCTAAAACTCGTAGAAAAGCAAAGTATTTATCCATCAGGAATAAAAAATCTAAGATTTCTCTTTTTACATATTCTCTAATAAAACTTATTTCTATATTATTATCTTGTGATAAAATTTCATTTATTTTTTTATGAATATAGTAAGTTATTTCGTCTATTTCATACTTCCAAGTTATTTCTCTATCTAAATAATAATTTGCATTTTTCTTCCAATCTGGATATAAGGCTAATTCATAGTATATATGCCATAAGATTTCGTTGTTGTCTAAATTAGATTCTAAAAAAGTAGACAAAGGTAAATATAAAACACCTTCTTTAGGCTTTAATGAAAATTTTTCTAAACTCTTAGAAGCAATATATCTAAGACTTGGTTCTCTTGTAAAAGTAGTTAGAGATTGCATGTGTTTTTCTAAAAAAATATTTAGATTTTTTTCTGCTTCTTTTTTTAGTTTTTCTTCATCTAGTGAGTCTTTATCTATCTTAAACATTACTTTCCCCTATTCATATCCAGATTTATATTGCGAAGTTTTTCAATAGAATCTAATCGATCTAACTTTAAAATATAGAGGTTTCCGTATATATCTATAATTAAATAATCGGATGAATCTATAGATATTATATTTGCAATAAACCTATCAGATAAAGTAAGTTTTGAATTAAAATTCCAAATCCCCATATTTTCTTCCAGTAGATATATGTGAAAATCATCACTTAGAATAAAGGCACTTCCTTTTTTACTTTTAATATTAAATAAGTTACCTGTGAAATCTTGTTTTTTTAAGTTAACTATCTTATTTCTTTCTAAGTCATAAAGTGAAAAACTATTATTATCTCCTAAAGCAGCACAAATATTTTTTTCAAAATTATCATTTTCTAAAATAGTTAAATATTTAATCGGCTCATTTAAAATTTTAATTTTTCTATCCACTCTAATCTTACCATCTTTATAGCTCGCTAAAATTAAATCTCCACTATGGCTTCCTAATGCAAAGTATGAATGATAAATTTTAACTAATGAATTTATTTCTAAAACTGTGCCCTTTAATGCTATATCAACTTTTACTTTGTAGGTTAAATCTTCTATATTAAATTCCAATACAAAAAATTCATTTCTCCCTGTCTGACATAAAAAGTTATTTTCACCTATATTAATAACATTTTCAAAGCCCGTAAAATTAGATTTTATCTTCATAATTTTAAAATTATTAATATTTTCAAAAACATCAGAAAAATCTCTAGATATTAGCACGAAAATATCGCCTGTGACAGCAAATAACAATATCTTCTCTTTACTTAAAGAATACATATATACTATCAATTTATTAAAATTTTTAATAGGTTGACTTAATTCTATTTTTTGCTTGTCCTCTTCTAAAATTCTCATAAAATATGTTTTTTGATCTGCACCAGATAATATAAAAAGATTCTTTTCAATACATAAATAACTTTTTAGGTAAGTATTAAGTTTATAGCTTCCCTCAATCTTGACTGGAATTTCATCTATTTTTGTTTCATATAACTCTGGTGCATAAAGCCTATAATAAGGCAATAATTCATTAAGGATTTTATTTTCATCTTTTTCTAATTTAGATAATTTTTCTTTAAATTCCTTATCAATATAGCCTTCTTGTAAAGTATAATTTAAGTCTTCTCTTAGATCCGTTAAATTTTCACTATATTTATTTTTGTCAATTGAAAATTTCATTTTCTGTTATTTTCCATGTCTATTATATAATCTATGAGATACTTTGAATGTTCTAGCTGATTTAATCTTTCATCTAATTTTTCATATTCTTCTACGGAAATTTTATTTTCTCCATTGTCAATAGCTTTTAGAAAATCAGGTAGTTCTTTTCTTTCTGGCGCTGGACCAAATATTATTTTTATTAAATCTAGATAACTTAAAGTTTCAATTTCTCCTCTTATATATTGATAAGGTCTAGTCCTTATTTGATTATATTCTATAACTACTTTTCCAAGATTTTTGCTATTAATACTCCATCCTTCTGATTCTTTGAAAAAACCAAATCTCACGGCTTGAGATAGAATATATGCCTGATCTTTTGGGTTTGTTATTGAACTTATAAAACCATCCCACAAAGCTAAAGTTAAATCTTTTTCTTCACCTAAATTCCAATTATCTAATATTCTCAAAATATTTCTTAATGATAAAACTGATTCTTTAAGCTCAGGAACATCTTCAGTTGAACTTTCTTTTCCATTTGAAATCCACCTGCCCATAAAAACTTCTTGACTTACTCTAGACAACTGGGCTAGTCTAAATATTTCTTCTAAACTTCGTGTAGGAGTTGGAAGGTGTAAATTTCCATTATTGTCGGCTAATCTTACCAACATAATTCTAAAAAGTTCGTTTTTTTCAGCATTAGTCTGATTTTTTAAAGATCCAACAGTATTTTGATTTACATAATTATATTCTATCGTTAAAAAACGAGATTTAAAAGCAGGATTGAGTTCATTTGTACCCTCATAACTTACTAAGTCTGTTGATAAGTTTCCTGTACCAATTAGACCAAAGCCTTTTTTTATTGTCACTGGACCAATTCCCGTAACATAAGCTTTGGCTCCAAACTTGCTCTGTAGTATGTCATTAAGTCCTATTAAATTTTGCATAGCAATGGTATTTAGCTCATCAATTATGACAGGTCTACCATTTCTTACAGCTAATAATATTTCTCTTTCTATTTTTTTTACTACTGTTCCATAAATACTATTCCTAGCTATAAAGATTTCTGAAATACTATCCCAAACTTTGCTTTTTATTATTTCTTGCTTTTCTGATTCAATATTTTCCAGTTGGTTTTTATGAGTTTTTAGCCAAGTAAAATATTGATCCACTACTTCATCGATTAACTCTAAATTAGTTTCATCGGAAGATGTTTTTTCTAAAGATAGAGTTTTTTCAACAAACATATCTTCATAGGTTAGATTATATGAACCTGATATAAAATAAGGATATATTTTTTCAAGTTCTGACTGATTGCCTTCTTTTAGTAAATTTTTATAATAATTTCTTCTATCTCTATTTAATTCACTAAATTTTTCTATAGCCTCATCTTCACTGGCATTTTGATTTTTCAAAAACCATTTTTCCATTTGATCTTCTAGCTCTTCTTGAATTATATTTTCTAATATAAATTCAATTGCTGCTTCTCTTGCTATCTGAGTTTTTCCACTTCCTAGGTGGCCTATTATATATACGGGAGTTGATTGTTTTAAGGATTCTATTATTTTTCTCTTTGCCTGTATTACATATTCTACTTCTACAAGGTCTTGATTATATCCTGTTTGTATATCATTAATTAGTTGTCTATGATAATAATATCGCCAGGCATCAGGAGAATTATTTATTATTTCCCTAAGTTCTTTTGAATAAGAATTAATCTTATCTACCCTATATCTAGTAGCTTCGTTGCTCCCATAAAAATTGCTGTTATAATATTTTTGATTTCTTTTTCTCTCTATTTCTAAAAAGAATTTTTCATAGCTTATCAAATTTTCTAGTTCTTCTATTAATTTTTTTTGCTTATTCTCTTCATTTTTTAAATATTTTCTATATTCTTTTATTATTGCATTTTCTGACTTTGATTCTTCTCTTTTATTTTCTTCTTTCCTAAATCTTTTATAAAATTCTCCTAAAATTTCCAAGTCATTTTCTTCATTTGACCTAGATTCGCTTCTTAGAATATCTTCATATATGGATTCTATTTCTTCTAAAGTAGACACAGCTTGATTATTCAAGTTGTTATTCATCATTTGTCTCCTTAATAAAAAAATAATGGGACGATATATTATCGCCCCAAATGTGTTTATATATTATTAAATTATATTAAATTCTTTTAGCATTTCTTCTATATCTGTTCCCTTAATAAGTT
>OCLA01000136.1_pt1 | contig 15615 bp, 17 predicted proteins | sample 1502811 | NCBI WGS metagenome assembly OCLA01 (sample SAMN00990124, study PRJEB22392) | human gut metagenome
CCACCAATGATTTCCATCACGACTTAATAAAAGATCACTTTCAAGAGGTCCATTCGTACCCGCTTCATAGTTAGGGAAACATGGTTCAACCATTGTCCATTGATCTTGGATTGCATCTACAAATTTCCAAGTAGATTTTAATTCTTCCCAATGTGTAAAATTAGTCGCATCACCTTTAAGACAATCAAACAATAAGTTTTCATATGCATCAACTGTATTCATTTTATCTTGAGCACTCATTGCGTATGATAATTGCACTGGCTCAGTATCAATTCCTTGAATGTTCTTTTTAGCATTTAAATGCAATGAAATTCCTTCATTTGGTTGAATATTAATGACTAGCAAATTAGAATCTAGTAAATTGTCAGTTTCATAATATAAATTCATAGGTACTTCTTTAAATTCTACTACGACTTGTATCGTTTTTGATTTCATACGTTTACCCGTTCTAATGTAGAAAGGAACTCCAGCCCATCTAAAGTTATCAATTGTTAATTTACCCGATACAAATGTCGGTGTAACCGAATCCTTTGCTACGCGATCTTCTTCTCGATATGACTTAACCTGTTTACCATCTATATTGCCTTGATCATATTGACCACGCACGAAATTCTTTTTAACTTCTTCTGGTTTTAATTGTCTAAGAGATTTAAGTACTTTGACTTTTTCTGCACGTATATCTTCACTATTCAAACTTATCGGTGCTTCCATTGCAAGTAAAGCAACCATCTGTAGCATGTGATTTTGTACCATGTCTTTAAGTGCACCACTAGATTCATAGTAGCCACCACGATCTTCGACACCTAATACTTCTGATGATGTAACTTGAATATTTGAAATGTATTTATTATTCCATAAAGGTTCAAACATCGCGTTTGCGAATCGCAAAACTTCTATATTTTGCACCATATCTTTGCCAAGATAGTGATCTATCCGATAAATTTCTTCTTCTTTAAACGAACGTCTTATTTGATTATTTAATGATTCAGCAGATTTAAGATCACTGCCAAATGGTTTCTCTATAACTAAGCGTTTAAATCCTGTAGTTTGAGTAAGACCAGAAGATTTAAGGTAATCTGAGATCACTCCAAAAAATTGTGGTGCCATCGCTAAGTAAAACAGACGATTCCCACCTAAAGCAAATTCTGAATCTAGTCGCTCACTAAATTGAAGTAATGACTGATAACTTTCTTTATCACTCACGTCAGTTTTATGATAAAAAACATGCGTCATAAACTCATCAATTCTATCTGTATCTTTAACATAAGTTTGAATTGACGCTTTAACTTGGTCGCGAAATTGTTCGTTATTATAATCGCGACGTCCTATACCAATAATAGCAATATGTTCATCTAAATTGTCTTGTTGATATAAATGGAATATAGAAGGAAATAGCTTTCTATGACTCAAATCTCCTGTGGCACCGAATATTGTAATCAAACAGGGAATGTGTTTTTGTTTAGTACTCAAGATTAAAACCTCAATTCTTAAATAAATATAATAAAAGATGATATTCTTTATGATTAAACATAATTTTAGTTACGATACTTTTATTGCGTAGTATTAAAAGTAACTCAATCGCATAGTCAAATATGTTTATGGATTTCATTTGATATGAATACAATTTTAATTCATATCAAAGCATACTAGATTAATTTATTATATGATAATCACAACCTAAGGTCATTATATTTGCTTAAAGTTAAGTAAAATAAATTGAAAAATGCATTATGACTTAAAAATCAACTTTAACAAATATGAGACACAAGTTTGCGCTTAATAAAATAATATCAAAAATGATTATTCGATAATAGTTTATAATTATATTTTATTTCTTGATATAGAAATTATTCTTACGTATGATAAAATGAGTTAAGAAGAGGAGGATGAAGCATGGAAGTTACATTTTTCGGTACAAGTGCTGGGTTACCGACGAAAGAGAGAAACACACAATCCATTGCTTTAAATCTAGAACCATATTCAAATTCGATATGGTTATTTGATGTGGGCGAGGGAACACAACATCAAATTTTAAGACACTCTATTAAGTTAGGGAAGATAGATCATATTTTTATAACACACATGCATCCTTACTATTATAGGGCCTAAAGGTATTCAAAATTACATAGAAACATCTTTACAACTTTCTGAATCGCATTTGAATTATCCGATTACCTATATCGAAATCAATCAACAATTAGCGTATCACCACAATGGTTTTACTGTACAAGCTGAAATGCTTAACCATGGCATACCTTCATTCGGATATCGTATTGAAGCCCCAATCACGCCTGGTACAATCAATGTAGAGGCCTTGAGAGGTATTGGACTAGAGCCTGGTCCAAAATATCAGGAAGTCAAATTACAAGAAACGTTCGAATATAAAGGATTAATTTACAATTCGGATGATTTTAAAGGTAAAGCTAAACCTGGTCCAATTATCAGTATATTTGGTGATACAAAACCGTGTGAAAATGAATATGAATTAGCAAAGAACTCAGATTTAATGATTCATGAAGCAACTTACATTGAAGGAGATAAGAAACTTGCTAATAATTACCATCATAGTCATATAGACGATGTATTTAATCTAATTAAGCAAGCTAATGTAAATAAAAGTCTTATCACTCATATCAGTAACAGATATAACATTGATGAAGTTACATCAATATACAATGAGTTATCCCTTGATCAAACTTCTCCACATTTTTATTTCGTTAAAGATTTTGATACTTTCAAAATATAATAAAACGCTTTTCTCTCAGAATACTATCTTAGGAGAAAAGCTTTTTTATTTATTCATCTTCTTTCTGAACGCTCAATCATTTTACTTGTTCCAATAATTAAATTGCGTATAGATTCTTCGACTTGATTTCGTTCTAAACCTAATTCTGTACCTGCTTTTACATATTGTTCAAATACATGATATAAAAATGCAGGCCCACTTCCTGTAATTGCAGTAACTTGATGTAGATGTTCTTCGGAGACTTCTATAACTGATCCAAATGCATTGATTAATTCATCCACTTCATTTTTAGATTTAGGATCAAAATTATTTGAAAAACTTATTCCAGTAACCGAATGTCCAACTTGAGCATTTGTATTTGGCATAATACGAGCTAATGGATTATTGGTATTAAGCTGCTGACGAATATAATCAATAGATAAACCTGCCATTATAGAAATAAACCTATTATCATTAGTAATGTGTTCTCTAATACGATTAGCTAAATTTTCAAAATCATGGGGCTTTGTACCTAAAAATACATAATCGGCATCTTTGAGTAATGCTTCATCATCATAACTATAATTAACCCCTAATTTTTCTGCAAAGCTTTTTAATGCTTGTTCATTGGATTTATTAGTTAAATAAATATCATTTGCATTTAAATTGTTGGAATTAATAATTCCAGTATTCAATTTTGAATTCTATTCATTGACTTAAAGTTATGCATATATAGTATCATATATCATAGATAAGTAATATTACACATAAATAAAATTGAATGCTATCACACTTATTAAGCTTGTTATTAAAATATACATAAAGGAGGAGCGACGTGATAGGCAAACACTTTATTATAACTGGAGCAACGAGTGGGTTAGGTTTTGCAATAACCAATGAATTACTTCAAAGAGGGGCCCATGTTACTATACTTGCAAGAAATATAGATAAGTTCAATCGAATCAAAGAAAACTATTTTAAACCTGAACATATCAATGTGATTAAATGTGATTTAATGCAACGAAAAGATATTGAATCATTACAAAAATTTTTAAATACACCTATAAATGGTTTCATCTACAGTTCAGGTGTTGGATATTTTAAGTCTATAAGTGAGCATTCAACTCGTGAAGTAGTAGAAACTTACGAGGTTAATCTTACAAATTTTAATTTGTTATACAAAGTGATTCAACCACAATTAGTAAAAGCAGCATATATCGTTGGTATATCTAGTCAAGCTGCTCCTGTTTCACAGGCTAATGCGGCACATTACGGTGCATCGAAAGCAGGGTTTAGCGCCGTTCTTAATGCATTGAGATTAGAACAACCGGAATTAAAAGTGCTCAATGTACAGCCCGGTCCAATAGATACACCATTCCAAAAAAACGCAGATCCTACTCTAAAGTATTTTAAAAATTATAGACACATGATGATACAACCTCAACAACTTGCCAAGCAAATAGTGGAAGGAATAATACTAAATAAAATTGAAATTAATCAACCATCATGGATGCAAATAATGCTTAAATTTTATCAATTATGTCCACGTACACTAGAAAAATTATGTCCAAATCTATTTAAAAATAAAGTTTAAACACAGGTCAATTTTAAGGTAATCAAAAGTATTGACTGAATGAACATTTTATAAATGATTTTTTCAAAAACTCATCTTTGGCTTTTGTCAACGTTATCAATATGATTTTTGTATTGCCTTAAAGTAAAGAGATCCTACAGACGTCATTTAACCGTTTCATCTGTTGGATCTCTTTATTTAAGTATAGTCATCTAGGTATTTAACAAGTTGGTTAATATCCTTTTATTTCAAATGTTGTGTATATTCAATATCTTTAACTCTATTACGTGCAGATTTGATTTGATCTAAACTGATTTCTTTATAATAATTGCGGACATTCTCTTCAAGTTGTTCAACGCTACTAGCTCCTACAATAATTGACCCCATAGCATCATGAGAAGTTAAATATTTAAATGATAACGCGGTTAAATTACTTTCCAATTCTTTAATAGAAGCAATCGTGCTACCTAATTCGTCTTGAGTGTAATCTAACACACCGTTTTTAAATTTTTCATCTATAACATCAACACTTTTTGAAGTTAATAAACCTTTAAATACAGGGCCACGTGCTAGAATTTTAACTTGCTTATCATGAACGTCATTAATAAGACTTTCAGGGCGATTATCTATTAAATTAAACTGGGACATAAGTGTTTCAATTTGACTATTTTTAAGATAATAGTCTATCACGTTAGGCCGTATAGATGAAATTCCATATGCACGAATATATCCTTCTTGCTTTAATTCATCAAATGCACTAATAGTTTCGTCTAGAGGATCATCTATTGTTCCGCCATGTAATTGATATAAGTCTAAATGGTTTAATCCTAATCGTTTCAATGATCCCTTAACACTTTCTTTAATATGTTTTTTCGAAGGATCCCACGTCATATGTCCATCGTCAGTTAATCGATTTCCAACTTTAGTTCCGATAACGATGTCATCACGATTTTGATATTTTTTTAAGGCTTTACCAACAATTTCTTCATTAACTCCTTGATCGTAAATATCTGCAGTATCAAAATACGTAATACCATTATCAATTGCACTTTCAATAATTGGTTGCGCTTTTTTATAATCTGTGCCTAAACTCATGCAACCTAACCCAAGTTCAGAAATTTCGATGCCACTTTTTAGAATATTTTTTTGCATGTCCAGTCTCCTTTCGATACACTTTAACTGACGAATTCAGTTTATCAATTTATAAAACCAATTAAAAGGAACGTGTTTAAATATGAGATTAAACGAAAAAACAATCGATAGAACAGTTATATATAATGGTAGTATTATTGATTTAGAAGTACATGATGTTGAATTACCCGATGGTAGCACATCTAAACGTGAACTTGTATTTCATCATGGTGCGGTGGCAGTGTGTGCAATAACTCCTGAAAATGAAGTTTTATTAGTTAAACAATTTCGTAAGCCTGCAGATCAACCACTTTTGGAAATTCCCGCAGGCAAATTAGAAAAGGGTGAAGATCGTAAAGAAGCGGCTATTAGAGAACTACAAGAAGAAACAGGATATATTGCTTCAGATTTGCAATTTGTCACTAATATGTATGGGTCTCCTGGATTTTCAAGTGAAAAACTTTCTATATACTTCACAGACCAATTAACGGTTGGAGAAACCAATTTAGATGATGATGAATTTGTGGAGCTTCACAAAGTACCTTTAAGTCAAATCGATTCATTGTTAAAAGATAATAAAATTGAGGATGCCAAAACAATCATTGCATTGCAACATCTATTATTAAATTATAATCATTCTAAATAACAAGCAAATCTCCTTGCTTTTTACCGACAATATTGGTATTTTATTAAATGAATCATGGATTAAATTAAAATGATTATAATTCTTAGTAGAGGAGTGAGGCTTCCGTGGAAGAACGATTAAATCGCGTGAAGCAACAATTACAACAATCTTCATATAAATTGACTCCACAAAGAGAGGCAACTGTTAGAGTATTAATTGAAAATGAAAAAGATCATCTTAGCGCAGAAGATGTGTACTTAAAAGTGCTCCAGAAATAGGATTAGCTACCGTTTATAGAACTTTAGAATTGCTAGCTGAAATAAAAGTGCTAGATAAAATAAATTTTGGTGATGGTGTAGCTCGTTTTGATTTAAGAAAAGAAGGAGCCAAGCATTTCCATCATCATCTTGTTTGTATGGAATGTGGTAAAGTTGAAGAAATTGAAGAAGATTTATTACCTGAGGTTGAAAATCGTGTTGAAAATGAGTTTAATTTCAAGATTTTAGATCACCGTTTAACGTTTCACGGTGTATGTTCTGAATGCCAAGCCAAAAATAAGCAATAACTTATCCAATAGACAAGTTACCGCTTCAATAGGGGTGCCAACATGAATACTATCATTGAAGAATATTTAAATTTCATTCAAATTGAAAAAGGATTAAGTAACAATACTATAGGAGCGTATCGAAGAGATTTAAAAAAATATAAAGATTATCTTGAAGATAACAAGATTTCACATATCGATTTTATTGATAGACAAATTATCCAAGAGTGTCTTGGACACCTTATAGATATGGGGCAATCTTCAAAATCTCTCGCAAGGTTTATTTCTACAATAAGAAGCTTTCATCAGTTTGCATTACGCGAAAAATATGCTGCTAAAGACCCAACTGTTTTAATTGAAACACCCAAATATGAAAAGAAATTACCAGATGTGCTTGAAATAGACGAAGTAATAGCATTACTGGAAACGCCTGATTTAACTAAGAATAATGGATATCGTGATCGTACGATGTTGGAGCTTTTATACGCCACAGGTATGCGTGTAACTGAAATTATTCAATTAGATGTTGAAGACGTAAACTTAATGATGGGATTTGTAAGAGTTTTCGGGAAAGGGAATAAGGAAAGAATCGTTCCCTTAGGAGATACCGTCATCGAATATTTAACTACATATATTGAAACCGTAAGACCTCAATTACTCAAACAAACCACAACTCAAGCGCTATTTCTTAACATGCATGGAAAGTCTTTATCAAGACAAGGCATTTGGAAAATCATTAAACAATATGGTTTGAAAGCTAATATCAATAAAACGCTTACACCACATACATTACGGCATTCATTTGCAACACATCTCTTAGAAAATGGTGCTGATTTAAGAGCCGTACAAGAAATGTTAGGTCACTCTGATATTTCTACAACTCAACTTTATACACATGTATCTAAATCACAAATTAGAAAAATGTATACGCAGTTTCATCCAAGAGCTTAGTAATATAGGAATATGTAACCAGTAAATTTATGTTTAATAGCCAACCATAAATTTACTGGTCTTTTTTATTGCTTTTGTTTCGATACTGTCTATGGAATAGAGCACGTTCTCTATTTTTTATCACTTCAGTTCTGTCACGTTTAATATGATGATCAACAATATAAGGTTCCTTAATTATTTGAGAGGTAAACAAATAATCCGGATATTTACGTTTAATAAGTGTCTGAAACTCTGGTTCAATAGGTAATTGTAACGGAGTAAATTGTTTTTGTAATTTTACTGCTTCAATCATTTTCACAATAAGTTGTTTAAATTCATTGATATTAAGGTGTAATTGAGTGTCATCTTTAGCGTGGTTAATAGTTAATAAAGCTTTTTCAAAAGATTTTAATGCGCCTTTTAAATTCCCACGACGATAGTGATAATTATTTTGTGATTTCCAAGCATCTTCTAAAATATCATGACATAGGAAGTAATGTTGATGCTTATGAAATTGATAATAATAATCCATTAATGATTGATCCATTAGATTTCACCCATAATTTAAAAGTTGTATGTATTCATGCTATAATAATTTAGTGAAATATGCATTAACGATGCAATTTGATATAGAGGTAGATGTAATGTATGAAGTAAAACTCGATGCATTTAATGGTCCATTAGACTTATTATTGCATCTAATTCAAAAATATGAAATTGATATTTATGATATCCCTATGAAAGCCTTAACTGAACAGTACATACAATATGTTCATGCGATGAATCAGCTAGAAATTAATGTTGCTAGTGAATATTTAGTTATGGCATCAGAATTACTAATGATTAAAAGTAAATTACTATTGCCTCAAACGAGCATCGAAGAAGATATAGAAGAGGATCCTCGTGAGGATTTAGTAGGAAGACTTATTGAGTATCAAAACTATAAAGAATATACTGAAATATTAAATACTATGAAAGAAGAACGCGATCTTTATTTTACTAAACATCCGACGGACCTTACTCATTTAGAGACAAATGAATCGTGGGATCCTAATCAAACGATTGATTTAACTGAATTGATTGTAGCTTATCAAAGAGTAAAAAATCGAGTTGAACTTAACACTCCTAAATCTGTAGAAATTAAAAAAGAAACCTTTACGATTCAACAAGCTACAGCACAGGTTACCGAACGATTAAAACAACATGAATCGTTTAACTTTTTCAGTTTATTTACATTTCATGAACCGGTCGAACAAGTTGTTACTCATTTTTTGGCAATTTTAGAAATGTCAAAATCAGGAATAGTTAATATCAAACAAACTAAACAATTTGATGACATTGACATAATTAGAGGAGTGAACTATAGCATTGGATAATATTGCAATACTTGAGGCATTACTATATACTTCTGGCGATGAAGGATTAGAACAAAAACAAATTATTGACATATTAGACATCAACCTCAATCAATTAGAAGATTTAGTTAGTAAATATCATTCACATGGCTTAACAATTCAAAGATACGGCTCAACTTATGTACTTACAACAAAAAAAGAAACTTCTACATACATAGAACAATTAGTCAAAGAAAAGTCTAAAATGAAATTATCCCAAGCAGCAATGGAAACACTCTCTATTATTGCATATAATCAACCGCTGACTCGTGGAGATATAGAAATGATTAGAGGAATTAATTCGGATGGAGCTGTAAAGACTTTAATCGCTAGGGGATTAGTAGAAGCCAAAGATGTTGATCATTCTAGAAGCCATCATTTAATAACCACAGATTTATTTCTAAATGTATTTGGAATCGAAAACTTAGATGCATTACCTACTACAGAAGAAGATGAAGCAGAAATGGATGAATTCTTTAGTAATTTAGTTAACCAAAAAGGAGAGTCAAATGAGTAAAGAACAAGAGAGATTACAAAAAAGAATCGCTAATAGCGGATATACATCTCGTCGAAAAGCAGAAGTACTTATCACTGAAGGACGAGTTAAAGTCAATGGACAAACTGTAACAGAATTAGGTTCCAAAGTGATGCCATCAGATTTAGTTGAAGTTGATGGTATTAAAATCGAACAAGAAGACAAAATTTATATTTTATTTTATAAACCAACTCAAGTCATTACAAGTGTCTCTGATGATCGTGGACGTAGGGTGGTTACGGATTACTTTGATGATCTAGAATCACGTATTTATCCGGTTGGACGATTAGATTATGACACATCTGGAGTTTTATTATTAACTAATGATGGAGAATTTACTAATTTGATGACACATCCTCGATATCACATTAAAAAGAAATACGTTGCTAAATTAAAAGGTTATTTAATGAGAGAGGAAATTAAGCAACTTGAAAAAGGAATAGAATTAGAAGATGGTTACACACAACCAGCACAAGTTAAAATAAAAAAGCAAGATAAAGAAAAAAATACGACTTTAGTTGAAATTACAATTAGTGAAGGGCGAAATAGACAAGTTAGACGTATGTTTGAGTATTTCGGTCATCAAGTTAATAAGTTAACAAGAATTCAATTTGGCCCTATAGATTTAAAAGGTTTGAACGCCGGTGAAGGAAGAGTTCTTACACCACATGAAGTAAAAATATTAAGACATTTGGCAGAAAACGGTAAATAAACACCAAAAAGATGTAATTACCATTAAGATTGATATTTTTTTCACAAGGTTAACCTTTGAGTCACTCAATAACGTTAACCTATGATATAATGACAAATGTATTTAACAGCAAGTGTAGGAGGTAGTAGAAAGTATGACTAACGAAATTTTAATCGTTGATGATGAAGATAGAATTAGAAGATTACTTAAATTATATTTAGAAAGAGAATCTTTTGAAATTCATGAAGCAAGAGATGGTAAAGAAGCCTACGAGCTTGCTCTTGAAAACAACTATGCGTGCATCCTCTTAGATTTAATGCTTCCTGAAATGGATGGAATTGAAGTTGCCTCTAAACTTAGAGAACATAAAGATACACCTATCATCATGCTTACTGCAAAAGGTGAAGAAACAAATCGTGTTGAAGGATTTGAATCGGGAGCAGATGATTATATTGTTAAGCCTTTCTCACCTAGAGAAGTAGTATTGAGAGTAAAGGCGTTATTAAGACGTACACAAACTGCAAACACTGAGCAAAGCGAACCGCATGCACGCGATATTATTGAATTTAGTCATCTAGTGATTGATAATGACGCTCATCGAGTCCTTGCGGATGATCAACAAGTGAATCTAACACCTAAAGAGTATGAATTACTCATCTATTTAGCTAAAACTCCAAATAAAGTATTTGATCGAGAACAGTTACTTAAAGAGGTTTGGCATTACGAATTTTATGGGGACTTGCGTACAGTAGACACTCACGTCAAAAGACTTAGAGAAAAGTTAAATCGAGTATCAAGTGATGCTGCACAAATGATACAAACTGTGTGGGGTGTCGGTTATAAATTTGAGGTAAAACCTAGTGATGAACCGACTAAATAGTGTTGTTATAAAACTGTGGTTAACTATTATTTTAATAGTAGCGACAGTTTTAATTTTATTAAGTGTTTCATTAATCACTTTTATACAATATTACTTTACGCAAGAAACAGAAAATGCAATTAAAGAAGATGCCAAAAGAATTAGTTCACTTGTTGAGAAGTCTCATAACAAAACATTAGCTATCCAAAATAGCCAAACACTCATTGATGGTGATGGACCGGGTGGCCTCATTATTATGAAAGACATGAGCGAGAAACCAGACTCATCGTATAAAGACACTAAAAAACAAATGTTTAATGAAATAAAAAAGAGTACTAAATTTAAAAAAGTGTTTAAAGAAGGTGAGTATGAAACTCAAAATATTACAATAAAAAATAAAGGTAATTCTCAATCTTATCTTTTGCTAGGATACCCAATGAAAGCTCAAAAAGGTGCTCAAAGTCATTATAGTGGTGTTTTTATATATAAAGATTTGAAATCTATCGAAGATACAAATAATGCTATTACAATTATTATATTAATAACTGCTATTATATTTACTATAGCAAGCACAATATTTGCATTCTTTTTATCTAATAGAATAACGAAACCCTTACGTCAATTAAAAACACAAGCACAAAAAGTTTCTGAAGGGGATTATAGTCAAATTTCAACTGTCGCTACTAAAGATGAAATAGGTGATTTATCACGTGCATTTAACAACATGAACGTAGAAATTCAAGAACATATCAAAGCAATTTCTTCATCTAAGAATATAAGAGATACATTATTAAACTCTATGGTAGAAGGCGTTCTAGGCATTAATAATCAACGTGAAATCATATTGTCGAACAAGATGGCTGATGATATTATGCGTCACATTGATGATTTTTCAAAAGAATCTATTGAACAGCAAATTGAAGCAACATTTGAATCACAACAGAATGAGTATTTAGAATTAGAAATTAATACAAGGTACTATGTATTTATCTCCAGTTATATAGATAGAATTCAAACAAATGGTAGAAGTGGTATTGTCATGGTCATCCGTGATATGACAAATGAACATAATCTTGATCAAATGAAAAAAGATTTTATAGCAAATGTATCACATGAATTACGTACGCCAATCTCTTTATTACAGGGTTACACTGAGTCCATAGTAGACGGTATAGTTACCGAACCAGATGAAATACGTGACTCATTAGCAATCGTTTTAGATGAATCTAAGCGACTTAATCGTTTAGTCAATGAATTACTAAATGTAGCTCGTATGGATGCTGAAGGATTATCAGTTGAGAAGGAATTACAACCTATTCAACACCTTCTTGATAAAATGGAGTCTAAATATCGCATGCAAAGTGAAGAATTAGGTTTAACAATGACGTTTGATTCTAATAATGACGAACAATTATGGAACTATGATATGGATAGAATGGACCAAGTGTTAACTAATTTAATTGATAACGCAACAAGATATACACAAGCTGGTGATTCTATAAAGATGTCTATTGATGAAGATTCAGATTTCAATATTTTAACAATAACTGATACAGGCACTGGTATAGCACCGGAACATCTGAAACAAGTATTTGACCGTTTTTATAAAGTGGACGCTGCTCGAAAAAGAGGTAAGCAAGGCACCGGATTAGGACTTTTCATTTGTAAAATGATTATTGAAGAACACGGGGGACGTATTGATGTTGAGAGCGAATTAGGCAAAGGTACTTCATTTATTATTAGACTACCTAAATCAAAACAAATTAGTTAGAAACTGAAAAGTATCATAAATTGTCAGTTTCAATGATTCTTTTGAAAACAGAGAAATTATAACGCAATACATCAAAAATAATATATGAAAAACGCCTGCGACTCAGAGTGATGTCTCAGGCGTTTTTTTGTATATAATCAGTAGATAACTAAATTGAACATAAATTTAATTATCATTTTATTTGAATAACTTCTACAAGTTTAAAGACATAATTTCAGAATCAATAAAGCCTATTTATTTATTTGTAAATATTTTATGTGTTAAAACTTAAATTCATGTTATATATTGATTTCATATTTTGTTATTAATGTCAAAACATTATATTAACCGTAAGCAGAAATATTGAGTTTTTAAAACTAATCATGTAATATAAATTTAAAATAAAATTGATATATTCATCTTCGGGGTAGGGTGTAATTCCCAACCGGCAGTAATCTAAGCCTGCGACGACAACGTATTAATTTTTGCTTTGTCTTGATTCAGTGAGAGTCTGAAGCCGACAGTATAGTCTGGATGGGAGAAGATGGAGGTTTTTTGTTGTTCAAATTTCCTCCTTTTCTAAGTAAGATGAATGGAAGGAGAAAATTATATATGCAACAAAACAAACGTTTGATTACAATTAGTATGTTAAGTGCGGTAGCGTTTGTGTTAACTTTCATCAAGTTTCCATTGCCATTTATACCACCGTATCTAACTCTCGATTTTAGTGATGTACCGACGTTATTAGCAACATTCCTCTTAAGTCCTATTGCTGGGATTATCGTTGCACTCATCAAAAATATTTTAAATTTTCTATTCAATATAGGGGATCCTGTTGGACCAGTAGCTAACTTTTTAGCAGGCGTCAGCTTTTTGCTATCATCATACTATGTTTATAGAAAAAGAAAAAATAATCGTTCTTTAATTTATGGATTAATTACAGGTACAATCGTTATGACTATTGTTTTGAGCATCTTAAATTATTTTGTGTTACTTCCATTATATGGAATGATATTTAATTTAGGTGATGTGCTTAATAACGTAAAAATTGTTATTGTGTCTGGAGTCATACCTTTTAATTTAATTAAAGGCATAATCATTTCCATTATATTTGTGCTGTTATTTAGAAGATTAAGACATATCATCAAATAAAAAACATTTAAAACCTTTTTTATTTATCTATTATAAAGACAATGTTCATATTCAAAATTGGACATTGTCTTTATCTTTATACTATTACTGAAGATATAAAGAAAGTGTAACTCATAAAAAATTTAACAATAGTGAGCGTAACGTTTTAAGGTATTATGTTTTTAAATTTCTTATCAAATAGAACACTGGTTTTAAAGAGCCATATAAAATGTCATCATTAGTTCCTAATAAACAACCCCAAATGAATCATATTAAACAATTCATTTGGGGATCAATTCATCTAATAGCTGATTATTTTATTGTTTATGGCTAGTTACCTTAAAAATTAATTCTCATACAAATTGTATACTATAAATAGTAATAAATCATTTAGATTAATTTTTATGTATTCTAAGAATCATATATTATTCAAATTTCAGTGCGTCACCATCAAATGGTTCGTCTTCAATTTTGATTGAGTCAGTAGGACAACCTTCTAGCGCATCTTCCATATCTTCATATAACTCTTCTGGCACTTCAGCAGTACCTTGGTTATCGTCATCATCGTAATCATATATATCTGGAGCAGCTGCACCGCAAGCACCGCATGCTATACATGTATCCATATCAACGATTGTATATTTTGCCATATTTATTCGCCTCCTTTGATAAAAATGCTACACTAGTATTATAAATACAATTGTAGACATCGATAGATTACATTTCAATTTATTCGTTTTATAGAGTGAGGGTTTAATTTGTACAATATACTATCATACGCTATGAGTCATGCATTTAACTACAAAACCAATAAAAGTATCTATAATATTTTAACAGGCAAGAAGTCACACCAAACGTTTTTCGATGCGTCAAGCCAACAACTTTTGTCATTATATCATAGTTTACCTAACTTAAAGTATTCAACTTTTGAGCAATTTATACTCCAAAAGGATGATTTTAAAAAATCAATTCAAGTAAAAATACATCCACAATACACTTATGATAGTCTCACTCAAACCTTTAGTTGCATACAATTACTTATCCAAACGTTATCTCATACACGCAAGGAGTCAAATACATTTATTCCAATCGTTCAAAATACCTATATCCAACAAAGGGTTAAACAACTTTATCATCAGGTCATTGAATCAAATCAAGTATCAAATACTATAGACGAAATATATTTATTATTTGAGAATTTAAATAATAAATATAACCATACATTTCTTCATTATTATTTACAAGGATATGAGGAATCCATGTATACTAGACAACAAATAAGTTTAATTGAGAGTATACCACAATCAGAATTATTTGAACGAGAAATGAATGAACTGATTGACATATTGAATCAATTAAAAGATTCAACGAAATATCCAATACTTTCTCAAGCTATCATTCTTTCACCATTACTAACAAATACATACTTAAGCTATCAAAAGTTAAAATCTGGTCTCAATTTAAAAGAAATTGCTCAATTACAAAATGTAAAACTTAACACAATTGAAGATCATATTCTAGAAATGTATATTAAAGGTTATTTGATAGACTATACATTATTTATAAATAAAAAAGATATTCTCGAATTTATAAACTACTATCAAAAACATCGCGGTGAACGATTAAAATTTTATAAAGAACATTTTACTGATTGGACTTACTTTCAAATTAAGTTAGTTATAGTAGGAATAGAAAGAGGTGATTTAAATGCTGAAAGATAATTTAAA
>OCLA01000140.1_pt1 | contig 15127 bp, 14 predicted proteins | sample 1502811 | NCBI WGS metagenome assembly OCLA01 (sample SAMN00990124, study PRJEB22392) | human gut metagenome
TGCTTTAGTAATATTTTTTAATTTCATAATTCTATGCTCCCAATTTTTAGTCGATTTGATTTATTCTATTACGCAATACGAACAATCCTCATTCATTATAATGAGCAATGGTCGTGCTTCACATTAAACTTACTTTAACTAAAAATTAATCATTATTAAGTAATTTAATAAATAGTTAACTAATATCATTCAATTCCTATCAATCTACTCTCTTTTATTTACGAATAACACTTTATCTCAACTTAATCTTTATTTAACCACTTATTCTGTACACAATTTCGACACAAAAAAGACACTGCGCTTTCACAGTGTCTAAATTTAATGTTCGCTTTTGATTTACTTTAATTTTGTAGCTTAAATAATTAAAAATCACTTATTAATCGAGTAATAAAACATCACCATTTCCTATAAAATAAACTCTTACAGATTTAAACAAACATCAATTTAAGTAAGGCTTTTTTTCGTTGTTGAAGTAATTCGAGTTTTTGTTCTTCTAAATCGATTTGACGATCAAGTTTACTTAAAAAGCTTCCGATTTTTTGTTGTTCTTCTAAATTCGTTGAAATTACAACACTAATAATTTTTAAATTTTGAATGTTTAATTTAGGCTGAGCAGTTCCAGTATTGTATTTTTCATAATTAACTAATTCTGCAACTTGATACAAGTACTGTATATTTCCATTTAAAGGAGATAATATATGAGCATGATTATTTACCCAAAACTTTCCATTTACTAAGTACACTAGGGGTGCACTTCTAGTGATAATATTTGCACCATCTTCTCCAATAAGTAAATAATTCCCGTCAAATATAAAGTCGTCAACGTAATCAATAATACCTGTAGCACCATAATATGGATAAGAACCCTTTACTCTTAAATTTTCTTTAATTGGCTTTCTTAGTTTATTATGAAATTTAAATATATCAGCAAATCTTCTCTCTTCCCACTCCGGATAATCATTACCATTCTCATCTTTAAATCTCAGTTCCTGTGAGAAAATTTTCTGCATATAGCCTTTTTTCTGTTGTTGAAGTAATTCGAGTTTTTGTTCTTCTAATTCAATTTGTCGGTCGAGTTTGCTGAAGAACTGACCAATTTTTTGTTGTTCTTGCTTTTTAGGGTAATTAATTTTAATTTTTCCAATTTCATTTTTGTTTATTTTTTTGGGAAATGCCACATGTAAAGTTTTTCTCCATAGTTCATTCTGGATAGATGATGATAAAATTAAATTTTTCAAAAAATAGGAATTAAGATTCTTAGTTTTTAATAATGCTAAGCTAACATAGTAAGCAAATTTTTCATTTGAACTCACTATGTTTGGTGTACCTATATCACCAATTCGAGTCATTAATATATCTCCGAATTCTGGTCGGATTTTAAACTCTTTTTCAAATGCTTCTTCTGAAATATACTTGCTTGAATTCAACGTTTTTATATTTTCTACTGACAAAAATTTTATACCTTCGTTTGTATATTTAGGAGTTTGATGAGTACCATCATATATTTTGGCTACTTCCCCCAACTTCTTCTCTTCCCATTCGCCTTCAAACCCTGGGAATCTCAACTCTGGCACATTTTTCTTTTGTGTATTACTCATCTTTCAACACCCCTAGTTCTTTCAGGTATGCATTGATTTCTTGTTCAATTTCTGCGATTTCTTTGTCGATATTTTTCAAATCTTGTTGGACTTGATCTAAATCAATTGGCGCTTCTTCTTCGAATGTATCGACATATCTCGGTATGTTTAGATTATAATCGTTCTCGGCAATCTCTTGTAATGTCGCGCTGTAGCTATATTTATCAATCGTTTCTTTACGCTTATATGTGTCTATAATACGTTCGACTTGGGCATCGCTTAAATGGTTTTGATTTTTTCCTTTTTCAAAATCATTGGATGCATCGATAAATAATACGTTGTCGTCTTGTTGGCGACATTTTTTAAATACTAAAATACATGTTGGAATACTTGTACCATAGAAAATATTCGCTGGTAAGCCAATCACGGCTTCTAAGTAGTTCTTTTCTTCAATTAAATAACGACGAATGACGCCTTCTGCGGCACCACGGAATAAGACACCATGTGGGAGTACAACTGCCATGGTACCTTCATCGTCTAGGTAATGTACCATATGTTGAATAAAGGCAAAGTCTGCTTTGGATTTTGGCGCAAGCTTGCCGTAACCACTAAAGCGTTCGTCATTTTCAAACTTTGAATCAGCTGTCCATTTCGCACTATATGGTGGGTTCGCAATAACCGCATCAAATGTATTGCCTAAAAAGGCTGGATTTTCCAACGTGTCATCATTGCGGATATCGAAGTTCTCATAGCGCACATCATGTAACAACATGTTCATACGCGCCAAGTTGTATGTAGTATTGTTACGTTCTTGTCCGAAATAACGATACACTTGTGTCTCTTTACCAACACGTAACAGTAATGAACCTGAACCACATGTTGGGTCATACACGTGACGTAATTTATCTTTACCGTCTGTGACAATCTTCGCCAGTATCTTAGATACTTGTTGTGGTGTATAGAACTCGCCTGCTTTTTTACCCGCTGTCGCCGCAAAGCGCCCGATAAGAAATTCGTATGCATCACCTAACATATCAATTTCCATGTCACTGTGAACGAATGGTAAGTCGTCAAGATTAACCATGACTTTAGAGATTAAAGCAGTACGTTCTTTGACATTGTTACCTAGTCGCGTTGAACTCAAATCCATATCGCTGAACAGACCGATAAAGTCATTTTCACTTTCTTCACCTAGCGTTGATGTTTCAACTTTACGAATCGCCGTCGCCAAATGTTCGATATCGAAATCTTGCGTTTCAATTTCACGAATCATCGCACTGAATAAATCTTGTGGCTCAATGAAGTAACCGACTTGATCAATTAATTCTGCTTTTAAGTCTTCACGGTATTCTTCGTCTGCCCATGCTTCTTGATACGTGATGTCTTCACCTGCCAAGGCATCTGAATATTCTTGTTCCGCTTTTTCAGATAAGAAGCGATAGAAAATCAAGCCTAATATGTAATTACGGAATTCACTCGCATCCATATTCCCTCTTAAATCATTCGCAATCGACCATAATTTTTTATGTAATTCAGCTTGTTGCTGACGTTGTTTTTCAGTAATAGACATGTGATTCCTCCGCCTTTGAATAAGTAATTTATCTCTTTGTGTAATAGATTTATTATAACATTTGGTTATGTTGCGATGTGGAGAATTTTGATGTTGGTGGTGGAATTTTTATATTCATGGAGATTGGGATAGGATTCATGACACACAAACAAAAACGGCTTAACGACGATATCGATTGATGCATCCTTTTTGTATAAGCTATGCGCACCAATTTACATTTCACCGTTAAGCCGCTTCAATTACTTTTTATTATTCGTAATTATTTACTTTAAGTTAACTTCAATATCTTTAATTTGTTTGCTTTCTATGACTTCCCCCATATATTTAAATTTTAATTTAGATCTTAAATCAAGGTTATAAAAACTGCCATCTTTCAAGCTAATTTTGACCCTACCATCTTTTGAGATTGTTTTATAAAGTCCGTATTTTTCAATTAGATGCTTTCTCAACTTATAATCCAGCTCTTTTAGTGTTATTTTTTCTTTTTTAATGTAATAAGGGTAACCTTTCACAAAAGCATCTTCACCCTTTTCTTTTGAAATATTTAATATTGGTGCACTGACAACTCCAGATGTTTTATTATTCTGTATTACACCACCAACAGTATAAAATATATCGTGCTTATCTCTTTTTTCTTGAACAAAAAACACATCTAACCCCTCATAACTACGCTGTTGAAATTTACTTTTATCATTTCCAGGCAGTAAAACTTGAATCTTAATACCTCTAAACTTAAAACGCAAGTTATTTTTACCATGTTTCAAAGCACTAATATTTTTCATTTCCATAGTCTTTCCAGTGTAGTATCGGTATAATGCTTCCTTGTCATGTTTATTTACTGACTTTTGATTTTGTTTTGCATGACCTGAATGAACTTCTGTTGTTAAAGTTCCTGTTGTTAAAATTCCTAAAGCTAATGCAGCTTTAGCTATCGCTGTTAATTTCATATTGTTTTGCTCCAATCTTAATATATTGGATTGTTTTCATTACGTAATTTGAATCATACATTTTTATTATAACGTGCATCGTTTCATACGATAATTAACCTCGATTTAAATATACTTGAATTATTCTTAATGAAAAACAAATATATTTTAATGTTCAGGTTAAATGACTTTCATTATTTCATTTAGTTGTTTTACCGGATTATCGTTTACTACAACTGATGATGTTACTCTGTTCTGCTCTTTGAATTACAAAAACAACTTAACAACAGTAATGTATTTAACACAGTTCCTTATATAAGGACACAAATGCCAATTCACATTTTGTCGTTAAGCCGCTTCTTAAGCTATTATGCTATTAACTCGAACTAATTCAAATTCACTTCAATATTTTTAATTTGCTTACTATCCATTACATCAAACATACGATCAAAACTTAATTTTTCACTTAAATCAATTTCATGCTTCTTTTCGTCTTTCATATTAATAACGATTCTACCTTTATCTGACGTTCCTTTATACAATCTATATTTTTCGATTAAGAGTTTTCTTATTTTAAAGTCCAGTTCCTTCAATGAAACTTCTTCCTTTTGAATAAAAAACAACTCGTTTATCGAAAAGCCATTTTTAGCATCAACTTTTTTAACTTGTAGACTTGGATTACTTACAAATCCAAACACTGATCTCACATTTTTCTTTGTTATACCGCCAACGCTATATATACCACCTTTTATATCTATTAATTCAGGTACTGCAAAGACATCAAGGCCATGTGTTTTTTCTTTATATTTATTTTTATCGTCACCAAGTAAAAATACTTTAAAAGCTTTATTTCGTTGGTTAAAGTTTAAAACGTTAGATCCATAGTAATCTTCGCTTTTAACACTAATATTTGTTGGTTCAAAACTTTCTTCATTCTTCAGAATAGTATTGATGTAGCATATTGATATAATATTTGCGTTGTGTCTCATCAAGTTCTACTTTCGCGTGAACAGCTTTACTTTCTGCTGTAAACACACCTGTAGTTAATATTCCTAATGCTAATGTTGCTTTTGCTAATTCTGTAAATTTCATATTTATTTGCTCCAATCTTGATATATTGGATTGTTATGATTACGTAATTTGAACTATCTGTCTTTATTATAAGGTGCATCAAAACAGACTGACATTAACGCTCATTTAAATAAACTTGAATCATTATTAATGAAAATCAAACGTATTTTAACATTCGTATTAACTGATTTTTAATAGCAACATAAATTTTTTTTGGGGGAATCATTGTTCTTTCCGATTAGTTTTAAATCTTAAGTTATTCGTTACAAAGTGTACAAAAAAGCAGCTTAATAACGTAGTCAATGTTCGATATGTTTTTATTATAAAAACACGTATCAAAATCATTAAACATGGGATTATTAAACCGCTTCTTAAGCTTTCATTCTATATATATCATTGATTATTTCAAATTCACTTCGATGTTTTTAATTTGTTCACTATTAATGACATCTGCCATACGCTCGAAATCTAATTTATCACTTAAATCAATTTCATACTTATTTTCATCTTTCATATTAATAACAATTCTACCTTTATCAGCTGCCCCTTCATACAATTTGTATTTTTTAATTAACAGTTTTCTTATTTTAAAATCAAGTTCCTTCAATGACACTTCTTCCTTTTGAATAAAGAAAAATTCATCAATAGAAAAACCGTCTTTATCGTCTATTTTTTTAACAAGTAAGTTTGGCGTTCTTAGAGACTCAAATATTGATTTTACGTTTTTCTTTGTTACACCACTAACACTAAATATTCTTCCATCTAAATCTACTAATTCTGGTACCGCAAAGACATCGAGGCCATGCGTTTTTTCTTTGTATTTATTTTCATCTTTTCCCAATAAAAACACTTGGAACTTTTGATTTTGTTGGTTAAAAAGCAAAACGTTAGAGTCATAATAACCTTGACTTTGGCCACTAACATTTGTTAACTCATAACTAGGTCCTGAATAGTATTGATGTAACTTGTTTGTATCATATAAACGGTTCATTTTTTCATACTTTCCTTTTGCATTAACCGATTGATTTTCTGTTATCATTGCACTTGTTGTTAATATTCCTAATACAAATATCGCTTTAGCTATCACTGTAAATTTCATATTCATGTGCTCCAATCTTAATATATTGGATTGCTTTTATTACGTAATTTGAATAATACACATTTATTATAAAGGGCTTTGAGACAGACTGACATTAACACTCGTTTAATTAAACTTAAATCATGGTTAATGAAGTTCTAATTAATATTCAGTGGACATCACTTTCAGGAGTAATTTGAATTTTTAGTATGCTTATACCCTGCGTTATAAAACATAAAAACAGCCTAACGACACTGTTGATTTAGATACGCCCCTTTTTGGAGGATGTACGTATTTATTCAACATTTCATCGTTAAGCTGCTTCAAATTTATTACTTTCGAGTCATTGATTACTTACTTTAAATTTGTTTCAAAGTCACTTCAATTTTATTAATATCCTTACTATTCAACACATCACCCATGCGCTCGAATTGCAATTTATCACCTAAATCAATTACTTCCTTTTTCCCGCCGTTCAAGATGATAGTGATTTTACCGTATTTAGACGTACCTTGATATAAACCGTATTTTTCAACTAATTGCTTTCTAATTTTGAAATCAAGTTCTTTCAGTGAAACTTCTTCTTTATTAATTAAAAATGAGTCATTTGTAGCGTCTAAATTTCCTCCGTCCAATTTATTAACTAATAAATGTATATTAGTTTCAGAAGATTGGTTATTTTTCTTCGTTACACCACCAACAGTAGATAATCTACCGTTTGGATCAATTAATTCTTTTACCACAAAGACATCTTTGCCTTCAATACCTTCTTTATATTCTTCTTTATCTTTTCCTAATAAGAATAATTGGTGATTTTGTTTTTCTTGGTTAAAGCGTACAACGTTAGAACCGTTATAGTTTTCAACCTTACCACTAATATTACTGAATTCAAAACTTTCTGATGAGTAGTATCGATGTAAGTCTTTAATATCATATAAATGTTGTACTCTCTCTTGCTTTTCTTTTGCTTGAACTGCTTGGCCTTCTGATGTAATCACACCAGTAGTTAATAAGCCTAATGCCAATGTTGCTTTAGCTAACGTTTTTAATTTCATAGTACTATTCTCCCAATCTATTTATAAATTTTGTCTTAATATATTTTTATATGATTAATTCAATTACGTAATACGAACAATCTACTATCATTATATAAGCGAGATACTGCGCTATGAATTAACCTCTTTTTAACTATTTTTGAACCAACGTTAAGTTAGTTAATGAAATCCTAACAGTATTAATTATTTTTTATAACACAATGCTAATTTTTTAACTATTCACACTTTCCCTCAATTTAATTATGTTTTCCACATTGTTTCATGTCACTAAAGCGACATCACGCATCTATAAGTATCAACTATTTCCACAAGTTTTGATCATGAACCCGCTTCATTTTCATCTCTCCAACACAAAAAAGAAGCTAAGCAACTTATGTTGCCTAACTCCTCTATACTATCCATATTTTACTATTATCCATATTTCATTGAATTATCTAATGTTGGCTTCTATTTTTTCAATATTTCTACCGTCAATGACGTCACTCATGCGATTTGTTTGTAATTTTTTATTAAGTTCAAACGTATAATAGCCGCCATCTTTCATTATCACTTTTATCTTACTATCTTTAGGAAACTTTTTATACAGATCAAAATTTTGAATTAAATACTGTCTCAATTTAAAGTCGAGTTCTTTAAGTGAAATCTCTTCTTTATAAATGTAGTGTACTCTACCGTACGTAGCAATACCGTCACCTTCATCTCTCTTGATTTGAAATCTTGGTGCGTTTATATAATCATAATAAGCGTCTTGATTTTTCTTAGTGACACCACCATATGAAAACACTGTGCCATTACGGTTTTCCGCTTCTTTAACAACAAATATGTCTAATCCCGGATTTTTGCGTGCTTTAAATCTTTCAATATCTTTACCAAATATCTGTACTCTTGTGAATTTTCTATTTTTATCAAAGATAAGGTAATGCTTGCCACCTTTGCTATAACGATAACCAGTAACATTTTTAAGTTCCTTACTTGCGCCACTATAGTAATCTCTTAAGTCAAAAATATCTTTTGTCACATTTTCATATTTTGCTTCATGTTCACTCGCATTTACAGTTTAATGCGTTGATGTTATTGTTCCTGTTGCTAAAATACCTAGTGCTAAACTTGCTTTCGCAATTGCTGTCATTTTCATAGTTGTATGCTCCATTCGTAATTATTAGATTTGAAAATACCTAATGCTAAACTTGCTTTCGCAATTGCTGTCATTTTCATAGTTGTATGCTCCATTTGTAATTATTAGATTTGTTCGCTTACGTCTATTGAATCATACAGCTTTATTATAGTTGGCGTATTTGACCTTTCACATTAAACCATGTTTAATAATCATTGAATCATTATTAAGTAAATTAAGGAATCTATAATGTTCGTTAAATAAAACTGATTCCGTTGTGATCCACACCCGATAGATAGGGATTTACAGATAAATTCAGGACTCTTCCACGTCATATTTGGACCCATCGAAAATTCGGGTTCTCAAATCATCGAACATAACAAAAGAAGCTAAGCAACATGTAGGCCGTTGTCACTTAACTTCTTGTTTTTCCGATGACAGCTTCTATTTAGAGAATGTCATGATTATTTTATATTCACTTCAATGTTATCAATATTAGTGCCATCTATGACATCTGCCATGCGATTTTCTTGTAATTTTTTGTGCAATTCAAACGTGTACTTTCCACCGTTTTTCATTTTAATAACAATTTTACCTGAACCAACGTTACCGTACAGATTATTTTTTTCAATAAGTTGTTTTCTCAATTTAAAATCAAGTTCTTTCAAGGAAATCTGCTCTTTAGTAATCTTGAATTCTGAAACATCATGAGAGATTATACCTTTATTATCTTCCTTAGTAATTCTTACTCCTGCTTTGTGATCAACTTTTTTACTATTACTCTTTGTGATACCACCGACAGAATATTTTTCCAGATTGTAATTATTTTCTTCTAAAACGACAAATACATCGACATTCCTATGTACTCCTTCACCATATTTTTTATCGTCTTTACCAACTAAAGCAATTTTATATATGAAATAATCTGGAACAATATTCATAAATCTTATTGTCGTCCATTTTTTTAAAATAATACCAATTTCATTTTTAAATTCTAAACTTGGTTTCGTATAATACGCTCTTAAATCTTTAAATTTAGGATTTATTTCTGTTGGTACTTGTTTTGTGGTTGGCGATTGTGGTGTGTCTGATTTAGTAGATTGCATTGGTTGTGGCGTGTTTGTTGATGGAGGTGTTGTCACTTTAGTTGAAGGCGGTGTTGTCGCATTTGCTGTTTGTTGCGGTGCTTCCACTTTAGTGGAAGATGGTGTTGTCGCGTTTGGTTTTGATTGCGGTGCTTCTACTTTAGTTGAGGGCGGTGTTGATTGTGGTGCTTCCACTTTAGTGGAAGATGGTGTTGACGCTTTTGCTGCTTGCGTTGTCGTTGTGATTACACCTGTTGTTAAAAGGCCTAGTGCTAAACTTGTTTTAGCAATCATTGTTATTTTCATAGTTGTATGCTCCATTCGTAATTATTAGATTTGTTCGATTACATTCATTGAATCATACAGCTTTATTATAGATGGCGTATTGCTCCATTCACATTAAACCTTGTTTAACTATATTTGAATCATCGTTAAGTAAATTAAGAAATCCATAATGTTCGTTAAATAAAAATGATTTTGATGTGATTCAACACTTGGCACATTTGAAGTTTCGTCACTTTTAAGACATAGAAATGCCACTTTTACAAACAAATGAATATTCGTTTTTTTACATCATTGCGCATAATAAAAGAAGCTAAGCAACATGTAAACCGTTGTCACTTAACTTCTTGTTTTTCCGATGACAGCTTCTATTTAGAGAACGTCATGATTATTTTATATTCACTTCAATTTTATCAATGTTTGTACCTTCTATGACATCTGCCATACGATGCTCTTGCAGTTTTTTGTGTAATTCAAACGTATACTTCCCACCGTTTTTCATTTTAATAACGATTGTTCCTGAACCCATGTTACCGTAAAGATTATGTTTTTCAATGAGTTGCTTTCTCAATTTAAAATCAAGCTCTTTCAAGGAAATCTCTTCCTTAGTAATCATGTATTCTGAAACATCATGTGAAATCATACCTTGATTATCTTTTTTAGTAACGCTTAATTCTGCTTTGTGATCAACTTTTTTACTATTAGTCTTCGTGATGCCACCGACAGAATATTTTTTTAATTGATATTTATTGTCTTCTAAAACGATAAATACATCGATATTATCGTAAGGTCCATCTTTATATTTTTTCTCATCTTTTCCAACTAAAGCTATTTTATAGATGAACCTATTTGGAATAACATTCATAAACCTAACCGTCGTCCATGGTTTGAGCATAAATCCAAACTGCTTTTCAAATTCAAAACTCGGTTTCGTGTAATACGCTCTTAAATCTTCATATTTAGGAGTCATATCTGTTTGTGCTTGTTTTATGGTTGGAGATTGTGGTGTGTCTGATTTAGTAGATTGCATTGGTTGTGGCGTGTTTGTTGATGGAGGTGTTGTCACTTTAGTTTGCTGCGTGTTTGTTGATGGAGGTGTTGTCACTTTAGTTTGCTGCGTTGTGGATTCGGTTGTCGTTTGTGAATGTTCTTGTTTAGGCGCTGGCGTTGTGGATATATTAAGCGATTTCTGCGCTTCTTGTTTAGGTTGTGATATTTTTTCTATTTTGGAAATTGAAGTTTTTTCCTCATTAGTATTTGGTGCCTTTTCGAGTTTAGGCATGCGTTCTTGTCTTGTGTTAGCTGCTTGCGTTGCCCCTGTATTTGCACCTGTTGTTATGTTTATCATTGCTGATCGCTCTGCTTTAAGCGTTGGTACTTTGTCAACTATAGTTGATTGTACTTTTTCTGCTTTGACCGATTGCGTCGTTACTGTAATTGCGCCTGTTGTTAAAAGCCCTAGTGCTAAACTGGTTTTAGCAATTGTTCTCATTTTCATAATTGTATGCTCCAATCTATATTATATTCGATTGTCTTTTTACGTAATTTGAATCATACAACATCATTATAGATGGCATTCTAAGATAATCACATTAAACCCCTTTTAACAATTATTGAAGTATTATTAAGTAATTTAAGCAAAAAATAATGAGTGATTATGAGGTTAATATAGCGTTTCTATGTGCCTTTGAAATGATTTTTAAGCATTAAAAAGAAGTTAAGCAACGTTTGATCGTCACTTAACCTCTCTATTTCAATTTCAACTTATTTCGTCATCAAGTATATGTGTTATGCTTTTATAACTTTGATTTCAATTCTATCAATATCTGTGACATTGATAACATCGGACATACGGTCTTCTTGTAACTTTTTATCCAATTCAAATGTATACTTTCCATAGTATTTCTTTTTGACTGTAATTTTTCCTGTACTCATTTCACCGTAAAGACCATAATTATCAATAAGGTATTTTCTTAATTTAAAATCAATCTCTTTCAATGACATCGCTTCTTTATCTATTTTAAATGGGAAAAAGTCATAATCATATTCACCAGTATGATCTTCTTTAATAACTCTTGCTTCTGCTATTAGGTCGACAGCTTTATCGTTTGCACTCGTGATACCCCCAATAGAGTACTTTGCACCTTCAAATCTCTTATCCTCATTAACGTAAAATATATTAAGATTACGATGTACACCCGTATGATAATGTTGCTTATCTTTGCCAATTAAAGCAATATTATTAACAGAATTACCATCTATGATATTCATAAATTTAATACTTGGTTGAATGAAACTGATATAACCTGTCACATTTTTATATTCAATACTAGGTTGATTATAATAAGCTTTTAATTTTTTGCTATTTTCACTTATTACAATAGGTTTCTTTTCGGCATGAACTGGTTTTTCCGTTGTAGTGCTTACACCTGTTGCTAATATTCCTAATAACAAACTTATTTTTGCAATTGATTTCATTTTCATAGTTGTATGCTCCAATCTATTATAATTAGATTGTCTTATTACGTAACTTGAACCATACACCCATATTATAGGAGCTGTGTGCTGATATTCACATTAACCTGTTTTTAACTATTCATAAAATATGATTAAGTTATTTAAGCAAAAGATAATGCGTGGTGCGACTGTTTGTGTGAGTTTTAGGTCGTTTTTCCCATCAAAAAAAGAAGCTAAGCAACAGTACGTCGCTTAACTTCCATATATTTCCATAACAAGCACTATTCAACATAGCGCTTTGTTATTAGAAAGTATTATTTCATTTCTACTAGAATTTTTTGTATTTGTCTGCCGTCGATAGAATCACCCATACGTTCTTTTTCAAGTTTTTGACTTAAATCGATAGTATGTGATTTGCCATCTTTCATTGTAATTGTAATTCGACCTTGTTTAAGACCATTTGAATACAAGCCATGTTGCTTAATTGCACGTTCTCGTAATCTATAATCAAGTTCTTTTAATGAGATGTCTTCTTTTGAAATGTAGTAAAAATCTTTAAGTACATCTTCATTATCTTTCTTGATTTCTAAAATTGGCGTATTGATATAATCAATATACTGCACACTATTTGATTTTGTAACGCCACCAATTGAGTAATTTGTTGCTTGTCTACTGTCACCTTCTCTAAGGATAAACACATCTATATTTGAGTTTTCTCCGTCTTTAAATTTATCTTTATCAGATCCAAGTAAAGTGATTCGAGAATGCTGTTGCCCTACTGTGACTTCTAAATAGTGTTTACCCTCATCAGTATATTTAAATCCAGTCACATTTTTACGCTCTAAAATTGGTTTATTATAATAGTGTTTTAACTCTGATTCACTTTGTTGTTTAACTTCTGCTTTCGCTTGTACTGATTGTACATTCGATGTAATTACACCTGTTGCTAACATTCCCAATGCTAAACTTGCTTTTGCTATCGCTTTAAATTTCATAATTTTTAGCCCCAATCTATTTAAATTTGATTTTTCAATTACGTAATATGAACAATCTACCTACATTATATTGAGGCGCTATCCCCTTTCAAATTAAACCTCATTTAACTAAACTTGAATCATTGTTAAGGTAATTAATAAAATGCTAACTGTTATTAATCAATTCTTATCCGTCGAGACTCTTTTTTATACAAATCACACTTTATACCATTTTTATTTTAAAAACTGTAAAACTTTCAGACACAAAACAGACATCATATTGTCGTAGTACCTGATTAAAATTTTCAATGATATTAGTGATACACATCAACTAAAACGCGTCATTACGGCATTTTCAACATTAATAATATTTACGTATTTACTATACACGTCGACAATAAATACAGATTAGAATTTTTTATAAAATCAAATGTTTTGAAAACCATCAAATAAGTATTATGTTATGTATATAAAGATTAGGAGATGAAGTGAATGAATATTATGTTAACAGGTGCTACAGGTCATTTAGGCACACATATTACAAATCAAGCCATTGCAAATCACATAGATCATTTTCACATTGGTGTTAGAAATGTTGAGAAAGTTCCAGAAGATTGGCGCGGAAAAGTTCCTGTTCGACAATTAGATTATTTTAATCAAGAAAGCATGGTAGAAGCATTTAAAGGAATGGATACCGTTGTGTTTATTCCAAGTATTATCCATCCATCATTCAAACGTATTCCTGAAGTGGAAAATTTAGTATATGCGGCAAAGCAGAGCGGCGTTGCTCATATCATTTTCATAGGTTATTACGCAGATCAGCATAATAATCCATTCCATATGAGTCCTTATTTTGGTTATGCAGCACGTCTATTGGCAACAAGTGGCATTGACTATACGTATGTAAGAATGGCAATGTACATGGATCCACTTAAACCCTATTTACCAGAATTGATGAATATGCATAAACTGATTTATCCAGCTGGTGATGGTCGTATTAATTATATTACTAGAAATGATATAGCTAGAGGTGTCATTGCTATTATTAAAAATCCAGATACTTGGGGCAAACGCTACTTATTATCAGGCTACAGTTATGATATGAAAGAACTTGCTGCAATTTTATCTGAGGCATCAGGCACAGAAATTAAATATGAGCCCGTTTCATTAGAGACATTTGCAGAAATGTACGATGAACCTAAAGGCTTTGGTGCATTATTGGCATCAATGTACGACGCAGGAGCAAGAGGACTATTAGACCAAGAATCCAATGATTTCCAACAATTAGTCAATGATCAACCACAGACACTGCAATCATTTTTACAAGAAAATATTTAATAATAAAGGAGCGTTACAGTGAATATCATCTCAACAATTTTAATCATATTTGTGGCATTAGAGTTTTTCTATATTATGTACCTTGAAACGATTGCTACAACTTCCAAAAAGACTAGCGAGACATTTAATATAAGCGTCGATAAATTGAAAGACAAAAATATTAACCTACTTTTGAAGAACCAAGGCGTATATAACGGTTTAATCGGAGTTTTGCTAATATACGGTTTGTTTATCAGCAGTAATCCAAAAGAAATATGCGCAGCTATTTTAGTGTATATCATTGGCGTTGCTATTTATGGTGGCCTTTCAAGCAATATTAGTATCTTTTTCAAACAAGGCACATTGCCAGTATTGGCACTCATATCAATGCTTTGGTAAGTATTGGTGTTTGGGGGGTTGGAGATGTAGTCGGAGGTTTGGAGGATTTGAGCGAATTGTGTGTGGACTTTAGACTCAGAGTATTTCATCCTAATTATTTCAAGCAGAGGTGACAGTAGCGTTGCCTCTGTTTCCTTATAGAAAAATTATTTAATGAAGAAAACCCATATCTGATTTAATTTTAAGCTGATAAATACTCCATATATTAGAATGGCTACTTTA